>Ga0209155_1000444_pt1 | contig 19745 bp, 19 predicted proteins | sample GraSoiAngelo_122_FD_185879 | JGI IMG/M metagenome (GOLD analysis project Ga0209155, IMG submission 185879) | Grasslands soil microbial communities from the Angelo Coastal Reserve, California, USA - 14_0927_02_20cm (SPAdes) (version 2) | ecosystem: Environmental > Terrestrial > Soil > Grasslands ... | reverse complement strand
CTGGTCGTCCGTCTACAACCAGCCGACGGCCGAGTTCTATCACGTGATCACCGACACGCAGACGCCGTATCGCATCTACGGCGCGCAGCAGGACAACACCACCATGACCGTGCCGAGCCGTTCGGCGATCGCCGGCATCACCGCAGCCGACAGCTTCGCAGTCGGAGGGGGCGAGGCGGGCTACGTCGCGATCCGGTCCGATGACCCGAACGTGGTCTTTGCCGGCAACTACCAGGGCTTCCTGACGCGGTACGACCGTCGCACCGGGCAAGCGCGGAACATCATGGTCTGGCCCGAGACGAGTGCCGGCGAAGGGGCCGAGGACGTCAAGTACCGCGTTCAGTGGACCGCGCCCACCGTGCACTCGCCCCACGACCCGAACGTTCTCTATCACACGGGTAACCACGTCTTCCGCACCACCGACGAAGGCACGACGTGGGAGCGCATCAGCCCTGACCTCACACGGAACGACAGATCGAAGCAGGCGCCATCCGGTGGACCGATCACGAAAGACAACACCGGGGCGGAGTATTACTGCACGATCTTCGCGTTCGCCGAATCGCCGGTCGAGCGCGGCGTGCTCTGGGCCGGCAGCGACGACGGACTCCTGCATGTCTCCCGCGATGACGGGAAGACCTGGAAGAACGTCACGCCTGCGGCGATCCGGCCGTTCTCGCTGGTCTCGATCATCGAGCCGTCCCCGCACGACGCGGCCACCGCGTACGTGGCGACGACCCGCTACAAGCACGATGACTTCAAGCCGTACCTGTGGAAGACGACGAACTACGGGCGGACCTGGACGAAGCTCACGAACGGCATTCCCGCGGACGACTTCACGCGCGTCATCCGCGAGGACCCCACGCGCAAGGGACTGCTCTACGCCGGCACCGAGACCGGCGTGTATGTCTCGTTCGATGACGGTGCGCACTGGAACCGTCTCGGCGGCAACCTTCCGGTCGTGCCGATCCACGACCTGGTCGTGAAGGACTCCGACCTTGTCCTCGCGACGCACGGCCGATCCTTCTGGGTACTCGACGATCTCGAGCCGATCCGCCAGCTCGCGGCCGAGGCGGTAAAGGGAAAGGCGCGCCTCTTCACGCCGCGCCCGACGGTGCGTTTCCGCACCGACATGGGCTTCCCGCAGCCCGCGAAGTCAGGCAAGAACTACCGCATGACCGGCGCGACCATCGTGACGTACCGCCAGGTCGAGAAGCCGACGGGCGAGAAGGTGCAGGTCAACATCGACGCGGGGCAGAACCCGCCGGACGGCGTGCTGGTGTCGTACTGGCTTCGGGACGCACCCGAAGGCGACGTCACGCTCACGTTCATGGACTCCAAGGGCAAGCAGATCCGCCAATTCAAGAGCGCTCCGCCGGAGCCCAAAGAGAAGGACGAAAAGGCGCTCACCCCGGAGCAGCGGCGCAGCGAGGAGCTCAAGAAGGCGAAGGAGCCGAAGGTCCCGAAGGAAGCCGGGCTCAATCGCTTCGCGTGGAACATGCGCCACCCCGATGCCGCGCGGGTCGAAGACGACCCGACGTGGGAGTCGGCGGAGGCGACGCTCGCCGGACCGGTCTCACCCCCTGGCCAGTACCGCGTTCGTCTCGAGGTTGGCGGCGAGCGCCACGAGGCCGCGTTCGAGATCCGCAAGGACCCACGCGTGTCGGCGACCCAGGCGGACTTCGACGCGCAGTTCGCTCTGCGCATGCGCATCCGCGACAAGCTCACCGAGGTACATGACGCGATCAACGGGATCCGCGCGCTGCGCACGCAGATCGAAGGATGGGAGAAGCGCGCTGAGGGAAGCGCCGGCGCTCGCGTGCGTCGAGGTGCGAGCTCGCTGAAGACGAAGCTCGCCGCGGTCGAGGAGGAGCTCATCCAGGTGAAGGCGAAGAGCCGCCAGGACACGCTCAACTACCCGGCCAAGCTGAATCTGAAGATCGGCGGCCTCGCCATGTCCGTCGGAGGTGCGGACTTCGCCCCGACAAAAGCGATGTACGACGTCTTCGAAGATCTATCGAAGCGCGCCGAGACGCAGCTAGCGAAGTGGCGCGGCATAGCGAAGACGGACGTGCCGGCCTTCGACAAGCTCGTCCGCGGATCCGGCGTTCCGGCGGTGACAGCCGTACGTGAGAAGAAGCGCGAAGCTCGGACGGAGCTGAGGAGGGCGGCCGCGACAGCCCGCTAACGGGTCCCCGCCGTGCGCGACATCACAAAAGTGCGCGTGGGCTGGCCGCTTCTCGCGGTCCTCGTGGCCGCCATCTCGGTCTTCGACGCGGCGTACGAGGGCGCGGGGCCGCTGATGCTCTTCCTGGTCCCCGCGGGAATCGTGGGCTTTGTCCTCGGGCGGATCACGACGACGCCGGAAGGTATCGTCGCCGGAATCCGGGACCAAGCCGGACGCGGAATCGCGATCGCGATCGGTCTGGCCCTCGCCGCCCTTGTCGCGCCGCGTGTCGTCTCCGCACTCGGACCGGTCGGGGTGATCGTTGTCCCCATCCTTGGTCTCGTGGTCAGCGGCTATCTCGTGTCGGTCGCGACACGCCGTGACGTCTTGGATGCCGTCGAGCGGTCGGGGGGTCAAGACCGCTGGTGACGCTCTAGGTCATCGCACGCGAAACGTGCGCGGGAAGCTCGCGTCCGAGCTGTTCGCCGAGCCAGTGAGAGGTCGCGACGAGCTTGTTGAGGTCGACGCCCGTCTCGATCCCTGTGCCGTTGCACATCCACACCAGATCCTCGGTCGCGAGATTCCCGCCGGCCATCTTGGCGAAGGGCGAGCCGCCGATCCCGCCGACGCTCGCGTCAAAGATCGTGATCCCCTCGCTCATTGCGGCCAGGACATTCGCCAGGGCCTGCCCGTAGGTGTCGTGGAAGTGGAAGGCGACCTTCGCGAGGGGCACGCTTGCGCGGCGCAGCGCCCCGAGCAGCGCGCTCACCTCGCCTGGCGTCCCGACGCCGATCGTGTCGCCGAGCGAGATCTCGTCGCACCCGAAATCGAGAAGCTGCCGGCTCGAGTTGGCTACGACGGTGGCCGGCGTGGGGCCGTCCCACGGATCCGCGACGACCATCGAGAGATATCCGCGCACGCGGAGCCCCGCGGTCTTCGCGCGTTCTATCACCGGTCCGTAGCTCGCGATCGCCTCGTCGCGCGATCGGTTCAGGTTCTTTCGCGAGTAGCTCTCGCTCGCGGATGCGAAGACCGCGATCTCACGCACTCCGCACGAGAGCGCGCGCTCGAGCCCGGTCACGTTGGGAACGAGTGCTGTGTACCGGACGCCCGCACGGGGCTTGAGGCGCCTCATGACATCTTCCGCGTCGGCGAGCTGCGGGACGGCCTTCGGGCTGACGAAGCTGGTCGCCTCGATCGCGCTGTGGCCCGCGTCGGCGAGCCGCTCGAGCAGCTCGAGCTTCGCCTCCGTCGAAAGGGTGCGGTCCTCGGACTGAAGACCGTCGCGCGGCGCGACCTCCACGATGCTGATGCGCTCGGGTCTGGAAAGCGGCACGGTCGCGTATCGTCGCACGGATGCAGCGACCCAAAGGCAACGACGTGCGGCGCGCCGCTTTCGACGGTCCTCCTGAGCTCGCCGCGTTCTTCCGGAACGGACGCCTCGAGACCATTCCCGCGGGCCGCGAGCGCCGTCAGGCGCTCCTCGCGCACGTCGCCGGGAGGTTTGTGCCGGGTCGCGACTACGGCGAAGACGAGGTCAACCGGATCCTGCAGGGCGTGCACTCCGATCACGCGACGCTGCGGCGGTACCTCATCGACGCCGGGCTACTCCGACGCGAGCGCGGCGTGTACCGGCGACCCTGATGGAATTTCAGGACGTCGTCCGCAAGCGCAAGATGGTTCGAAGCTTCGAGGACCGGCCGATCCCGCGCGAGACCGTCGAGCGGATCGTCGCGAACGTCCAGCGGGCCCCGTCCGCCGGATTCAGCCAGGGCTGGGGCTTTCTCGTGCTCGAAGGCAAAGAGGACACCGCGCGCTACTGGGATGCGAACTGGCCGAAGGAGCGCCGCGCGGACTGGGGCTGGCCGGATCTATTCAACGCGCCGCTCCTCATCGTCTGCTTGAGCAACAAGAGGCAGTACCTCGCGAGATACGCCGAACCCGATAAAGGTTGGGCGGATATGGACGAGAAGCGCTGGCCGGTGCCGTACTGGGATATCGACACGGGGATGGCCGCGCTCCTCGCGCTGCTCACGGCCGTCGACGCGGGGCTCGGCGCGGTGTTCTTCGGCGTGTTCGATCAGCCGACGCTGCGACAGACGTTCGGCATACCCGAGGAGTACACCGCGGTGGGAGTGGTCGCGGTCGGCCATGCGAAGACGAAAGATCGGCCGTCGCCCTCGCTCAAGCGCGGACATCGAGCACCGGCCGACGTCGTGCGCCGCGGTCGCTGGTCTAGCTAGCGCTCCACCGCGCGCGATCCGGTCTTCGCGAAAAGAACCCGCATCTCGCGATTGAACGCGGGGATGTCGTCCGGTTTGCGGCTGGTGACCCAGTTCTTGTCGACGATGACCTCCTCGTCCTCCCACTGCCCGCCTGCGCAACGGATGTCGTCCTGCAGGGTGTAGAAGCTCGTCAGGCGACGGCCTTTCACGAGCTTCGCGGATACGAGCAGCCACGGCGCGTGGCAGATGGCCGCGATCGGCTTTCCCGCCGCGTCGATCTGCTGCACGATGTCGCGCGCCGCCGTCTCCATGCGCAGCTTGTCCGCGTTGAGAGCGCCTCCCGGCAGCATGACCGCGTCGAATTCTTCCGGGTTCGCGTCTTTGAGCGCGATGTCCGCCACAAAGCGCTCGTCCTTCTCGTCGTGATTCATGCTCTGGATCTGGGCCTTCGGCGCGACGAGCACCGTGTCCGCGCCGGCCTCCTCGAGCGAGAGACGGGGAAGCGTGAGCTCCACCTTCTCTACTCCGTCCGTCGCGAGGATCGCGACGCGCACGCCTTTCAAAGGCCGGTCCACCATGTCTGCACCTCCCGTCGTCGGCGATGCCGCAAGGAAGATGCCCGGATCAGATGATGCGCAGTAACGCGACTGCGACGACGCCCACGATCACGCCTGCGAGCAGGCTTCGCCGCCAAGCAACCACCGCGACAACGAGCGCCGCGGCGAGGGGCTCGGCGCCGCGCGTGAGCGCGCCGGCCGGGGCGACGACCGCCGGACCGACAAGCGCGGCAATGATCGCGACCGGCAGCGCTTCGAGATAGCGCGACGCCGCGCCTGGAAGGTGTCCGCGGAAGCCGATGACGAAAGGCAGCGAGCGCACCAGATACGTGGCGGCCGCCGAGCCCAGGATCGCAGGCCAGATCATCGTCGGACGAACACCGCGATGAGGGGAGCGAGGGCACCGGCGGTGATGACGGCGACGGTTGATGCTCCAGCGAGCGCAAGCGATCCCGCGATGAGTGCGGCAACGAGCGCGATGACGGCATCCCCCGGACGCCGTATCGCGAGCACGACTATCCCGGTGAACGTCGCGGTGATCGCGAAGTCGACGCCGAGTCGCCGCGGGTCGCCGATCGCGCTGCCGATCACGATCCCGGCGAGCGTCGCGAGATTCCAGACCACGTAGAGCGAGATCGCGAACGTGAAGTAGTACGCGAGGCTGCGACCGCCGCGGCGGAAGTGACCAGTGGCCATCGCAAAGCTCTCGTCGGTCAGGAAGAACGCGGCGAAAAGGCGTCCGCCGATCGGCAGCCGCCGGAGCTCGGCGCGCAGCGACGTGGCCATCAGCAGATGTCGCAGGTTGATGAAGAGAACACTCGCGACGACGATCGCCGTCGGAGCTTGGTCCGAAAAAAGCTGGACCATCGCGAACTGCGACGCGCCGGCGAACACGAGCAGGCTCATTCCGGTGACCACCAAAGGGTCGAGCCCGGATTGCCGGGCGACGACCCCAAAGGTGGCCCCGACGACGACGGTGGTGCCCAGGACCGGCCAGCCCTCGGTCAGCGCGCGGCGCGCCGCGTCACGATCCTCGCGCGAGAGTTGGATCAGGCCGGATCCGCCTCGAATTCGGCGAGGCGCTGGCCTCGCTCGACCTGCTGTCCCACGCTCGCCAGGACGCGCGTGACTTTTCCGTCCGTCGGCGCCTCTACGCGAAGCTCCATCTTCATCGCCTCGACCACGAATAGAAGGTCCCCGCGCCGTACGCGCCGCTCCGCGACCGCCTGCGCGGCGATGACCAAGCCCGGCATCGGGGCCGCGACCTCGGCACCGGCCGTCGCCTGGACCTCGCGTTCGCGCGGTCCCGTCTCGAGCTCCCAGGTCCGTCCGCCCACGCTGGCCCAGACCACGCCGTTGCTCGCCGCGGCGGAGGCACGCGACCCGTCGACCAGCCACCGATGCGCCTCGCCGACGGCATCGACGCGGTGGCCCGCAAACGCATACGGCCCGCTCCCCAAGAGGCGCACGGCCTCTTCACGCGCTCCCTCACGCAGGACGATCGTTGTCGCGCTCCCCTCGCCGATGCGCCAGGCGCCGGTCCCGGTCCACGGATCAGCAGGGTCGCGTGCGCCCGCGACAACTGCCGCCGCGGCGACGGCGTATGCGCCGTCCGGGGCGGGCTGGGACTCCGGTATGAGATCAGGCAGGATTCGTTCGACGAGCCCGGTATCGACACGCGTTCCTTGCTCGTACTTTTGAACGAGCGCACGCACGAACGCGAGGTTCGTCCGGACGCCAAGTATTTCGGTCTCCTCGAGGGCTTTCGCGAGTATGCCCAGGGCGCTGCGGCGATCGTCTCCGCGCGCGATGACCTTTGCGAGGAGCGGGTCGTAGTGGCGCGTGACCACGTTGCCTTCCTCGTAGCCGGCGTCGACTCGGACGCCCTCCCGCTCGGGCCAGCTCAGGTGAACGAGACGACCGGTCGATGGCAGAAAGCCCGCAGCCGGATCCTCCGCGTAGACGCGAGCTTCGACCGCGTGAAGCCGCCCCTGCGATTTCGGATGGACGTCGAGCGGGTCGCCTTGTGTGATGCGCAGCTGCTGCTCCACAAGGTCCACGCCGAAGACCATCTCGGTGACGGGATGCTCGACTTGAAGCCGAGCATTCACTTCGAGGAAATAGAAGTCCCCGTCTTCGTCCACGACGAACTCCACGGTGCCGGCATTGCGGTAACCGGCCTCGCGCGCGATCGCGATCGCCGCAGCCGCCATGCGCTCGCGCGCGGCGTCGCCCAGGGTCGGCGCCGGAGCCTCCTCGACGATCTTCTGGTGGCGCCGCTGTGCCGAGCAGTCGCGATCTCCGACCGTTACGACGGTGCCGCGCTCGTCGGCGAGCACCTGCACCTCGACGTGGCGCGGCCGTTCGACGAGGCGCTCTAAGAGGAGCCGCTCGTCCCCGAACGCGGCGGTCGCGACCCGTCGCGCGCGCGCGAGCGCGTCGCGGAGCTCTCGCTCCTCGCGAACGGTCTGCATGCCGATGCCGCCGCCGCCCGCGACCGGCTTGATCATCACCGGATACCCGATGGAGCGCGCCGCGAAGATGAACGCCTCGTCGCTCTGATCCTCGCCGCGATACCCAGGCAGCACCGCGACGTTCACCCGCTCGGCGATCCCTTTTGCCGCGCCTTTGTCGCCGAGGACCGCCAGCACGCTCGCCGGCGGACCCACGAACCGCATCCCGGCTGCGTCGACGGCGCTCGCGAACTCCGGCCGCTCGGCGAGGAAGCCGTAGCCCGGATGGACCAGATCCGCCTTCGCCGCGCGCGCGGCGGCGATCACGCGGTCGATCGCGAGATACGACTCCGCGGCGGGGGCGGGTCCGATGCGGATCGCGGCGTCGGCCTCGCGGACGAACGGTAAGAGAGCGTCGGCATCCGAGTACATCGCGACTGTGCGCATCCCCACGCGCCTCGCGGTCCGGAAGATCCGTCGAGCGATCTCGCCGCGATTCGCGACGAGGAGGGTGGTCACCAGCGGGGGTCCCGTCGCTCCAGGAACGCGCGCAGGCCCTCCTGTCCCTCGTGGCTCACCCGGATTTCGGCGATCCGCTTGACGGTGAGGTCCGTCGCCTCGTCGATGCGCCGTGCCTCGACCTCGCGGACCAGCCGCTTGGCGGCGTTCACGGCCTTCGGGCCGCCCGAGACGATCGCGTCGAGCACTCTGCCGACCGCGGCGTCGAGATCGGCTGGCTCGACGAGCCGCTCGACAAGCCCGATCTCATGGGCGCGCTTCGCGTCGATGCGCGAGCCCGTAACGAACAGTGCGGTCGCGCGGGCCGGTCCGAGCTTGCGTATCACGTAGGGGGAGACCACGGCGGGGAGGATCCCGAGGCGCGTCTCCGTGAACGCGAAGCTGGCCTCGGTCGTGGCGACGGCGATGTCCGCCACCGCGACGAGGCCCGCACCGCCCCCGATCGCGGCGCCCTGCACGCGTGCGACGAGCGGCATCTCGAGGTCGTAAAGGGCGCGGAACATCCCGGCGAGCGCCTTCGAGTCCGCGATGTTCTCGTCCAGCGAGTAGTCGGCCATCCCGCGCATCCATTCGACGTCCGCACCGGCGCAGAACGTGTCGCCTTCGCTTTGCAGCACCACCGCCCGCGCGGAGCGATCGACCCGCCCGACCGCGGCGGTGAGCTGAGCGATGAGCTCGGCATCGAACGCGTTCTTGCGATCCGGCCGGGCGATCGTGATACGCGAAATGCCCCGCGATTCGGTGCTCAGAGTGACCGTCTCGCCCATCGCGCGAACTCTAGACGCCGCGCCGACTCCCTAGTGGAACGAGAGCTCGCCCGCGCGGATCGGGACCGCGAGCCAGTTCTCGCGGGGCGGCAGCGGGCAGCGCCACGCGTCGTTGTACGCGCAGTACGGGTTGTAGGCGCGGTTGAAATCCAGCTCGAAGCGGCCGTCGTCGAGCGGCTCCGCCTCCACATAGCGGCCCGCGCCATAGGTCTCGTTCCCGCTCGTCGAATCGCGGAACGGGATGAAGAGTCCGTCGCCCTGCGCGAACGCGATGAGGCCGGCGCGCTCGCCGTCGACATCGAAACGCACGGTACCGGCGCGCGGGAGGTGATCTGTCGATCCGTCGCTCATTTCGACCTCTTCGACCGCGCCCGCTCCATCCGGATCGACCGTGACCGTGAACCGGAGCGCCGGGTCGTTAGGGAAGTAATGCAGACCCTCGAACTGGCCGCGCTGGTCCACCGTGAGCGGCGAGTCGTGGGCGTGTCCGAAGTAGTGGTCCTTCTCGCGCCGCAGCTTCTCGACGTCCATCGCAGGTCACAACGTGCGCCCGTTGACGCGAATTCCGCGACCTAGACTCGGCGCGTGCTCGAGCCGACCATTCGCGCGTGAGCCGGCCCTCGGGGATCCTTCTCGCTGGTGGCGCCTCCCGACGCTTTGGCCGCCCGAAGGTCGTCGAACCGGTCGATGGCGCGCCGCTCTTCCACCGGCCGCTCCGCGCGCTCCTCGATTCGTGCGACGACATCGTGATCGTGCTTGCACCCGATGCACCCGACCTGCCGCTCCCGGACGGCGCGGATCGGGTTTCGTTCGCGCGCGACCGGGTCGCCTACGAAGGACCCCTCGCCGGGGCGCGAGCGGGCCTCGAGCGCGTCCGCCGAGACCACGCGGTGCTCGTCGCTGCGGACATGCCCGGCGTGAGCGCGGAGCTCCTCGGACTCATGGCCGGACGTGCGGGTCCGGACCGGAAGGCGACCGTGCTGATCGATGCCGGCGGCCGGCGTCCGCTCCCGGCGCTCGTCGCGGTCGCGCCGGCCCTGGCTCTCGCCCGGACGCTTCTGGAGGGCGGCGAGCGCAGGCTTCGCGCGCTTATCGAGGGTCTCGAGGCAGAAGGTCTGCCCGAGGCTGCGTGGTCGAGCGCGGATCCGGTGGGCGCATGGCGGCGCGACGTGGATCTCCCGGAGGATGTCCCGACGGAACGACGCTAAGCGGCTGTACCGGGGTCCAGTCGATCGAACGCGCGTCCGATGTCCTTGAGGATCTCCGCGTTGATGTCCGAAGCCAGCCTGTAGCGCACCACGTTTCCGTTGCGCGAGGGTTGGACGACGTCTGCCTCCCGCAGCACCCGCAAGTGCTGGCTCGTCGCCGAGCGACTACGGCCCAGGATCCGGGCGAGGTCGCTCGCGGCGAGCTGGTTGTCGCGGAGGGCGCGCACGATCTTGAGACGCGTCCCGTCGCAGAGGACATCCAGAAGGCGCCGCATCCGACGTTCGGACATCGGCGAAAGCGTCTGTCGTTCCGCGGTCGCGACCGCGGCTGGGTCGATCGGCTGGGAAGTCAGCGGTTCCATGCTTGGACCTCAACCAAACTCGTCGTTCGTCGTGGTTCCGTATGCATCGGCCGTGCCCGTTACCGGTGCATTTGTGTGGCCGCTTGAGCGCTTGCGTAAGTTGCCAATCCGTTACGTGACCCCAAATATGAATGTCCCTGCATGAGAAAGATCCTGGTGGTCGACGACGATCAGGTCATCCTCGATCTGCTGAGCACGGTCCTCGCCGATGCCGGCTACGACGCCGTCCTGGCGACCGGGGCGGACGCGATCCCGGCGAATGCGAGCCCCGACCTCGTCATCACCGACCTCCTTCCCTTGAAGGCCTATCAGCGCGACACGGCCCTCGCGTGGGTCGCAAGCCTGCGTACGCGTTTCGCCAACGCATCGGTATTCGTCCTGACCGCGCATCGCGCCGCTGCCTCTGAGCCCGACCGGCTCGGCGCGAACGCGATCATCACGAAGCCCTTCGACGTCGACGCGCTGCTCGCGCGGATCGACGACCAGCTCGCTTAGCCAGCTGCGCGAGTAGCGAGGACTAGTGCGTGCCGGCGCAGCCGGGCGCAGCAGGACCGTCAGGCGCTTGCGCCTGACGACCTACATGCGGAATACGCCGTAGCGCACATCCTCGATCGGGGCGTGCCGTGCCGCGGCGAGCCCCAGCGCCAGCACCGTGCGCGTGTCGAGCGGGTCGATGATGCCGTCGTCCCAGAGGCGCGCGGTCGAGTAGTACGGCGATCCCTGCGTCTCGTACTGCTCGCGGATGCGGCCCCGGAACGCCTCCTTCTCGGCGTCGTCCTTGAACGTCCCAACGAGAGAAAGGACCGTGGCGGCTTGCTCGCCGCCCATCACGCTGATCCGCGCGTTCGGCCACATCCAGAGCTGCCTCGGCGAGTACGCGCGTCCGGACATGCCGTAGTTTCCCGCGCCAAAGGACCCCCCGATGATCACCGTGAGCTTGGGCACCGTGCTGCATGCCACGGCGGTGACCATCTTCGCTCCGTCCTTCGCGATGCCGCCGGCCTCGTACTCCTGCCCGACCATGAACCCCGAGATGTTCTGTAAGAAGACCAGCGGCACGCGCCGCTGATTGCAGAGCTCGATGAAGTGCGCGGCCTTGAGCGCGGACTCGCTGAAGAGGACGCCGTTGTTCGCGACGATCCCAACGCGGAAGCCCTCGATGCGCGCGAAGCCGCACACCAGCGTGGTGCCATACAGCGCCTTGAACTCGTGAAAGCGGGACCCGTCGACCAACCGCGCGATGACCTCGTGCACGTCGTACTGCGTTCGAATGTCTTCCGGGATGAGGGCGTAAAGATCGGTTGGGTCGTGCGCCGGTGGCTCGGGCAACGTCTTGTCGTCCACGCCCCAGTACGTGGGGCGCTCGAGCTGCGCGACGATCTCGCGTGCGATGGCGATCGCGTGCGGATCGTCGAGCGCGAGGTGATCCGCGACGCCCGAAACCCGCGTGTGGAGGTCGGCTCCGCCGAGGTCCTCGGCGGAAACCTCAACTCCCGTGGCGGCCTTCACCAAAGGTGGCCCGCCGATGAAGATCGTCCCCTGACCTTTGACGATCACCGTCTCGTCGCTCATGGCAGGCACATATGCGCCGCCGGCGGTCGACGATCCCATCACGAGCGCGATCTGCGGGATCGCAAGCGACGAGAGTCGGGCCTGGTTGTAAAAGATCCGCCCGAAATGCTCGCGGTCGGGGAAGACTTCGTCTTGTCGTGGCAGGAACGCGCCACCCGAATCAACGAGGTACAGGCAGGGAAGTCGGTTCTCGAAGGCGATCTCCTGCGCGCGTAGGTGCTTCTTCACCGTGAGGGGGTAGTACGAGCCACCCTTCACGGTCGCGTCGTTCGCGACGATCACGCACTCGTTCCCGCTCACGCGCCCGATCCCGGTGATGATCCCGGCGCCGGGCGCCTCGTCGTCGTACATGCCGAAGGCGGCGAGCGGCGAGAGCTCGAGGAAGGCGGTGCCCGGGTCGAGGAGCCGCTCGACGCGCTCGCGAGGGAGGAGCTTGCCGGACTTTGTGTGACGATCGCGCGCGCGTTCCGGTCCGCCGAGACGCGCCTTCGCGAGACGCTCTCGCAGCTCCGCGACGAGCCGCCGCATCGTCTCGCGGTTGCGTCCGGCCGCATCGTTACGTGTGTCGGTCGTGGTCCGAAGCACGCTCACGAGCGTAGTATCGGCGCGAGGACATAGGGGGAGGGGTTACATGACACCAGAGCTCGACCGGCGCAAGTTCCTCAAGCTTGCCGGAGCGACTGCCGTGATCGCCGCGTGCGGAGGCGCGCCAGCGGCCGCGCCGTCAGGGAGCGTTACGGCGAGCACGGCGCCGAAGGCGGCCGGCCGGATCTCGATCTATTCGGCACTGAACGAGTCAACGAACAACCAGCTCTTCGCGGCGTTCACCAAGGCGACCGGGGTCGAAGTTGCCGCGCTACCGCTCGCGGCCGCCGGAGACCTTCAGACGAAGATCACCGCCGAGAAGAACAACCCTCAGGCCGACATCTTCGTCGGCGGATCGAGCGAGTTCCACGACCCGCTCGGCAAGCAAGGATTGCTCGAGGCCTACCAGTCCCCGAACGCCAAAGACGTGGGGGCGCAGTTCAAGGAGGCCTCTGGTCTCTGGACCGGTTGGTACACCGGGATCTTCGGCTTCATCTCGAACACCAGTCGCTTGAACGCGGACATCGGCGGGAAGAAGCCCGCGACGTGGGACGACCTGCTCGACCCCGTTTGGAAGCAGAGGCTCATCTTGCCGGACCCGATCAAGACCGGCGGCGGATACATCTTCATCGCCACGCAGATCTTCCGGTTCGGCAGGGACGAGACCAAGGCGATGGACTTCATGAAGAAGCTCCATCCCAACATCCTCTCGTACGGCCCAACGTCTCCGGGCGTGATCACATCGATCTCCAACGGCGAGGCCGCCGGCGCGCCGAACTGGAGCCACGACATCCTCACTGAGAAGGCCAAGGATCCAACCCGAGTCGACCTGACCGTTCCAAAGGACACCGGGTTCGAAGTCGGCGCGGTCAGCATCGTGAAGGGAACGAAGAATCTTCTCGGAGCGCAGGCGTTCGTCGACTGGGTCCTCACGAAGGACGCCGGCGACCTCAACACGAAGCTCAGCAACCGCGGGTCCGTGCGGACCGACGTCGCGCCCGCGCCTGGCGCGCCGACGCTCACCTCGGTCACCCTCGTCAACTACGACCGCCAGTGGGCGACCGACAACAAGACGCGCATCCAGAAGCTCTGGCAGACCACCGTAGGCATCCAATAGTCCTCACGAACTAGAGAGATGCGCAGCCTGCGGCGCGAGCCGGCGCTCCTGCTCGCGCTGCTGGCTGTCACGGCTCTGGTCCTCCTGTTCGTTGTGTACCCGCAGCTTCAGGTCGTTCTGACACCGGGGCCCGGCGGCTACGTTCAGTACCTTCAAGATGGCACCTGGGTCGGCCCGCTGCGCAACTCGATCCAGCTCACCCTGCTCTCGACCACGACCGCGGTCGTGCTCGGATTCATCTATGCGTACGCGATGGTCTACTCGAACATGCGCTGGAAGCCTTTCTTTCGGCTTGTCGGCATCCTGCCGCTCCTCTCGCCACCCTTCGTGGTGGCCGCCGCGTACACGCTCCTTTTTGGCGCGCGAGGCGTCATCAGCTACGGGGTCTTCGGGCAGTCGCCAAACATCTACGGTCTCAACGGCGTCTGGGGCGTTCAGACGATCGCGTTTTTCCCGTTCGCGTACCAGCTCATCGCCGACGCGCTGTCGCGCAGCGATCCACGCATGGAGCAGGCCGCGCGCAATCTCGGCGCAGGGTCGTGGCGCGTGTTCCGGACGGTGACCCTACCGCTCTCCCGTCCCGGCCTTGGCGCCGCAATCCTCACGACCGCGATCTACATACTCGAAGACTTCGGGAACCCACAGCTGATCGGCGGGTCCTTTTACGTGTTACCCACCGAGGCATATAGCCTCATCTCCAGCTTCGGCGAGTTCACGAGCGCGGCCGCGGTGAGCACCATCCTGCTTCTCCTCGCGCTCGGGCTTTACCTCGCGAAGGTCCGGCTCGATGGCGGTCGTTCCTTCGTGACGATCTCCGGGCGCGCATCGTCCATGCCGCGACCCCCCGTGAGCGCGGCGGTGAGCCGAGCATGCTTTGTCGCATGCTTCGCCCTGGCCGGCATCATCCTTCTCGTTTACGGGAGCCTCGTGGTGAGCGCGCTGACCCTTCGCTTCCCAAACAATCTCCAGTTCACGACCGAGCACTTCCAATACGTCCTCAGCGGGACGAACGGCGACGCACTTCGCAACACCCTCGTCTTCAGTGGCGTGGCCGCGGCCATCTCGGCCGTCTTTGCCCTCTTTGCGGGGTGGCTCGTGCAACGTGGGACGTGGCCGGGTCGGCGCGTGCTAGACCTCTTGTTGATCCTGCCGGCCGCGATTCCAGGGATCTTCTTCGGGCTCGGCTACCTCCTTGCCTTCAACCAGCGCTGGCTCGACTTCGTCGATAGGGGCTGGCTCATCATCATCGCCTTCGTCTTCTGGAACATCCCGGTCGGATATCAGGCGGCAGTGGCGGGCCTGCGGCAGATCGATCGCTCGATCGATGAGGCCGCGACGAGTCTCGGCGCCTCGAGCATTCGCGGCTTCCGTGACGTAGTTCTTCCGATGCTCGGCGGATCATTGCGGGTCGGATTCGTCACGACCTTCGTCCGCGCCGTCACGACTCTCTCGCTTGTGATCTTCCTGTTCACGCCGCCGACGACGACCGCCACGATCCGCATCTATCAGCTCGTGGGCGACCTTAACTGGGGCGCCGCGACCGCCTACACCGTTGCCGACATCGGCATGGCGATCATCGCGCTCCTTGTCTTCGCGGTCCTCGCTCGCGGGCGCATCGCGTTGGGAGCGGCTCGTGCCTGATCAATCTCGCGGCTTCGCCGCGGAGATGCGCCTGCGGCAGCGCGGATTGGCTCGTCGCGGCGGAGCCGCTCCTCGCTCATGAGCCCTGAGACCGCGCATGTCCGCGTCTCGCATGTGACGAAGCGATTCGGTGGCGTGACGGCCGTCGACGATGTTTCCTTCGAGGTGCCGAAGGGCTCCTTCGCCACGCTCCTCGGCCCGTCGGGTTGCGGGAAGACAACGACCCTACGGATGATCGCCGGCTTCTACGACCCCGACCTCGGCGACATCGAGATCGGCGGTCGCCGTGTCAACAACCTGCCGGTGCACCGCCGCGGCACGGCCATGGTCTTTCAGGACTACGCGCTCTTCCCACACATGACCGTGCGTGACAACGTCGCGTATGGGCTGCGCGTCGCGCATGTCTCCGGTCCCGATCGTACGCGACGCGTCGACGAGACACTCGCGTTCGTCGGGCTCGGAGGACTCGGCGATCGCTGGCCGAACCAGCTCTCCGGCGGGCAGCAGCAGCGCGTTGCGGTGGCGCGCGCGCTCGTCATCCAGCCGCAGGTGCTCCTCCTGGACGAGCCGCTCTCAAACCTCGACGCCAAGCTCCGCGAGCAGTTGCGCGTTGAGATGCGCATCCTCCAGCGTCGCCTCGGCATGACCTTCGTGTACGTGACGCATGACCAGGAGGAGGCGCTCTCTCTCTCGGACTGGATCGCCGTGATGAACGCGGGCAAGGTCGAGCAGGCCGGCGCACCATGGGAGATCTATTACCACCCGCGGACCGCGTTCCTCGCCGACTTCGTCGGCGCGGTGAACCTCGTGCCCGCCCAAGTCACCAATCTCGCCGACGGAACGGCGACCGTGAGCTTCGGCAGGCATCGCGCCGAGGTGCGGCGCCCTGAGGCATCGCTTCGCGCGGGACAGGATGTCCGGCTCTGCGTGCGGCCGGAGAGTTTCACGATCGCGCCGGAGGGCACGGTCGCAAGTGGCATCTCACTCCCGGGCACGATCGTGCGGCGCGCGTTCCTCGGCGACACCATGCGCTACTGGGTCAAGGTCGACGATCGCGAGTGGATCGTCGACCAGCCGGACCCGGGCGGAAGCGCGACGCTCGACGGGCCTGTCTCGCTGTCGCTGCGGCCCGATCGCGTTCACGTTATCGCGGAGTAGCCGTCTGCTCAGACTTGCCGCCATCGTCGGGCTGCTGTCCGCCGCATTCTGGTCGGCGCTTCCGTGGCTCGGCTGTGTCTCGAATCCCATAACGCACATCGTTGAGCCGTTCCTGTTGCGCGTCTGCACGTTCGGAGACCCGGCTCTGCCCGCGGGTTACGGCCTCTCCGGTTTTGCGGGTCCCTACTGGGGCAACCTGATCGTCGGCATCGCGTACCTGATCGCCGCGCTCTTCGTTGGTTTCACAAAGCGCCGGTCCTAGCGGCGCTAGGAGCTGGGCGCGGCCTCGCGGGGTTGAGCGGTCCAGCGATAGCGGTGCTCCGGTCTTCCCGACGATCCGTAGCGCATCGATATGGCGACCGCACCGGAGCGCGCGAGGTGATCGAGGTAGCGGCGCGAGGTCACGCGACTGATCCCCGTCGCGCGAGCGATGTCGACCGCTGACACATCCTCCGTCGCGGCGCGCACCGCCCGCACGACGAGCGCAAGGGTCGTCGGCGAAAGTCCCTTCGGGAGAGAGATGGTCGAGTCCGAGCGCAGGAGTCCGTAGATGCGATCGACTTCGTTCTGGTCGAGCTCCTGGACCTGTGCAAGTCGTGCGCGCATCGCGACATAGCTCTCGAGCTTCTCGCGGAAGGCGCTGAACTGGAACGGCTTCACGAGGTAGTGGATCACGCCGCCCTGAAGCGCCTCGCGAAGCGTGTCGACGTCCTTGTCCGCGGTGATCGCGATCACGTCGACGTGATGACGACCAGGGGCGTGCAACGCGCGGAGCACCTCGAGCCCCGAGCGGTCGGGGAGATAAACGTCGAGCAGCACAAGATCCGGCCGGCTCTCCTCGGCGAGACGAAGCGCCTCGAGCGCGGTGTGTGCCTCCGCCACGACGGTGAAGCCCTCGAGTCGCTGGACGTATGCGCGATGGATCTCGGCGACGCGGAAGTCGTCCTCGACGATCAGAACGCGGATCATCGGGGTACCGCCGCGTCCGACGGCAGGAGCGCGGTGAACACCGCTCCTCCCTCGTTGTTCACGCGGAGCCATCCGCCGCGCCGCTGCGCCACCTGGCGGGCGAGCGCGAGACCGAGTCCCTGATGCGACGTACCGGTCTTTGTCGTGAAACCCTCTTCGAAGATCTCCTCGCCGAGCGACGAGCCGATGCCGGGACCCGAATCGCGGACGCGCACGCCGACGCCTTCCGGTCCGGCCTGCACCGCGACCTCGACCCATCCTGGAGTGGGAGAGCTCGCGACGGCGTCGACGGCGTTGTCGACGAGGTTGCCAACGACGGTGACGAGGTCTCGTGCATCCGCGGCATCCGCCGGAAGACGTGTCTCGCCGGCGAGCCGGAACTCGACGCCCCGCTCGTTCGCGATCGCGGCCTTGGCCAGAAGCAGCGCGGCCAGCGCCGGATCGCCGATCCGCTCGTGCACGAGGTCGACGAGCTCCTGGTGCACGAGGGCCGTCCGAGTGATGAAGCGGACCGCTTCATCGGCACGGCCGAGCTCGATGAGACCGGCGACCGTATGCAGCTTGTTCGAAAACTCGTGCGCCTGGGCGCGGAGCGCGTGCGCGAGACTGCGAACGCCGTCGAGCTCGCGGAGGACTCCCTCGAGCTCGGTCCGGTCGCGGAGCGTGACGACGGCGCCGACCGTCTCGCCTCGGACGACGGCGGGCATGCGGTTCGCGACGAGGACGCGGTCTCGAGCGAGCAGCATCTGATCGGTGCCGCCACGGCTGCCGGTCAGGACATCGCGCAGGCGCCCCGCGGGGACGCACTCCTCGATCTTCCGGCCTTCGACCGGCCCTTCGAGGCCGAGGAGTCGGCGGGCTTCGTCGTTCACGAGCGTGATGCGGCCGTCTCGATCCGTCGCGACCATTCCCTCGCGTATGCCGTGCAGCATCGATTCGCGCTGCTCGAGCAGGGCGGCGATGTCGCTTGGCTGAAGACCGAAGGTCTGGCGCTTGAGGCGTCGCGCGAGGAGCAGTGAGCCCGCGATCCCGAGGCCGAGAGCCAAAGCGACGTTCCCGCCGATCACCGGCATCCACCCCAGGACCGTCGCGTTCACCTGGTCCTGGAGAAAGCCGACCGAAACGATGCCGATGACCCGCTCCTGCGCGTCGAAGATCGGCACCTTGGCCCGCACCGACCACCCGAGCGTGCCCTCCTCGATACCGACCCAGGATTGACCCTGGAGGGCCGGGGATGGATCGGTCGAGACGCGCTGGCCGATCTGCTCGGGATTCGGATGCGAGTAGCGGATACCGTCGACGTTCGCGACGACGACGAAGGACGCTGCCTCGCTCTTCCGGATGGCCTCGGCGATCGGCTGGATGACGGCTGACGGCGTTGGATCGGCGAACGCTTCGATCACGTCGGGCATCGCCGCGACCGAATGCCCTATGGCGAGCGAGCGCTTCTCATATTCGTCGGTGACCTGCTGGCTCACCAGCGCGTATGAGATGACCGCACTGGCGAGCACGATCGCCGCGATCACCGCGACCTGTAGTAGGAGGACCTGGGACGCGAGCTGCCGTGGCCGCACGATCACATGTTGCGCCCAGGTGCCCCCCGACGCAGCGCGAGCGAAATGAACAGAACGACCGGAAGGACCGAATGGCTAGCCGCTACGCTCCGCCACCCGCAGGCTCTCGCCGATGGCATCCGCGATCGAGCTTCGGCACGTGACGAAGCGCTTCCTCACGCCTTCCGGTACGGCGTACACGGCGCTGCGCGATCTCGACCTCGCCGTGCAGGAGGGCGAGTTCTGCGCGGTCGTCGGCCCGACCGGCTGCGGAAAATCGACGACGCTCGCGCTCATCTCCGGTCTCGAGCCGCCGAGCGAAGGCGAGGTACGCGTTCGAGACGAGATCGTGCGCGGGGTAGGGCGCGACGTTGGATACGTCTTTCAGGTCGACGCGGTCTTCCCGTGGAAGAGCGTGCTCGACAACGTGGCCACGGGTCCGCGGTTCCGCGGTGTGACCCGTCGCGACGCGGACGAGCGCGCGCGCGATTGGATCAAGCGCGTCGGCCTCGCCGGATTCGAGCGCTACTACCCGCACCAGCTCTCGGGCGGGATGCGCAAGCGCGCGGCGCTCGCCCAGACGCTCATCAACGAGCCGCGCATCCTCCTGATGGACGAGCCGTTCAGCGCCCTTGATGTCCAGACGCGCACGCTCATGGAGAACGAGCTGCTACAGCTCTGGTCGGCGACGCGCGCGTCGGTGGTCTTCGTGACCCACGATCTCGAGGAGGCGATCGCGCTCGCCGACCGCGTCGTCGTCATCACCGCGGGGCCGGGGACCGTGAAGGGCGTCTATCGCGTCGATCTGCCGCGGCCGCGGAACGTCGCCGAGATCCGATTCCAGCCGGAGTTCTCGCGGGTCTACCAGGAGATCTGGAACGACCTGAGAGACGAG
>Ga0209155_1000439_pt1 | contig 19824 bp, 14 predicted proteins | sample GraSoiAngelo_122_FD_185879 | JGI IMG/M metagenome (GOLD analysis project Ga0209155, IMG submission 185879) | Grasslands soil microbial communities from the Angelo Coastal Reserve, California, USA - 14_0927_02_20cm (SPAdes) (version 2) | ecosystem: Environmental > Terrestrial > Soil > Grasslands ... | reverse complement strand
CCCCCGGCACAGTTGTCGCGGTGCCCGGTACCGCTGCGGCCGTTCCCGGCACTCCGGAGACCTTGCCAGTGATGTCCTTCACGCCTGGGACCATCGTCGTGGCGCCCGGTGTCCCGGGAAGCGAGGTCGTGACGCCCTGTGCCCCCGGAACAGACGTGGCCGCTCCGGCGGCCCCGGGGATCGCACCCGTGGTGGCGGCGCCCGGGACGGAGGGGGTTATCTGGGATTTCGCCCCCTCGAGGAGGACCTTCTCGCCCTCCTTCAAGGCATTCTGCGCGAGAGCGTGCGAACACGCCGCCGCCATGCCAATGGCGGCAATCGTCCAGGCGACTGCTGGTTTCATGAGATCCGGCCTTCCTTGAGAACTGTTCCGGAATAGAGGCCTTTCTGCCCATGGCGATCGTTGATTTGCATCAACGGCGGAGTTCATGACGCGTCTCGGCCTTACGCACATCATTGCCATTGCGAGGAGCTTAGCGACGAAGCAATCTCCTCCAGGAGAGCACTAGGCGGCGCCAGATTGCTTCGCATCGCTCGCAATGACAGCCCTTGAGGAGACGACCCGATGACCCAGGCGCTCGAAGGCATTCGCGTCATCGATTTCACGCATGACCAGGCCGGCCCGTCCTGCACGCAGATGCTGGCCTGGCTCGGCGCCGACGTGATCAAGATCGAGAACCCGAAGGGCGGCGACCGGGCGCGACGGCTGTGGAACAGCGACAACCCCGATCTCGACAGCTTCTTTTTCCTGCTGCTCAACAGCAACAAGCGCAGCACCGTCATCGATCTGAAGAGCGCGGATGGCAAGGAGATCGCCCGCCGCCTGATCAAGGAGGCCGATGTCGTCGCCGAGAACCTCGGGCCCGGCGTGATGGACCGGCTGGGGCTCGGCTGGGACGCGGTCAAGGAATTGAACCCGCGCGCGGTCTTCGCCTCGGTCAAGGGCTTTGGCTCCTATGGCCCCTATAGCGGCTTCAAATGCTTTGAGCCGGTGGCGCAAGCAACCTCGGGCGCGATGAGCGTCACCGGCGAGGCAGGCGGCACGCCCCTCGTCAACGGCGCCAATAACGGCGACAGCGGCACCGGCATGCACCTGGCGATGGCGATCCTCGCCGCGCTCGTGCAGCGCGGCCGCACCGGTAAGGGGCAGCTCGTCGAGGTGGCGATGCAGGAGGCGGTGCTGAACCTGACCCGCGTCAAGTTCACCGGCACGCTGGCGACCGGCGAACCACTCCGGCGGAGCGGGAATCGTTCGCCGACCGGCGGCTACTCCGACCTGATCCGCTGCGCGCCTAGTAAACCAGAGGGGGGCGGCGTCGACGACTACATCTACATCATCGTGCCGCCGGACAACCCCGAGATGTTCCACGCCGCGATGGACGTGATCGGCCGGCCCGAACTGAAGGAAGACGAGCGCTTCAAGACACCCGCCGCGCGCGCCAAGAATGCTGCGGCGCTGACGGAGGTGCTCGAAAGCTGGACGCTATCGCGCAACAAGCACGATGTGATGAAGGCGTTTGCTGGGCGCGGCATGGTGTGCGGCGCGGTGCTCGACACGGCCGAAGTGCTCCAGGACCCGCATCTGCGCGAGCGCGGCACGATCGTCGATCTCGATCATCCGACGCGCGGCCGCTTCTCGACAATCATCAGCCCGCTGCGGCTGTCCGACTCGCCGGTGACACCCCGGCGCGCGCCCCTGTTCGGCGAGCACACAGAAGAGGTATTGCGTTCGCTCGCCGGCTATACGGCCGAGGACGTCGCGGCATTGCGGCGGAAGGGCGTCGTCACGCAGGGCTGAAGACGGCGTTCACCTCGAGCATTGATGCACAGGCCTCGCCCCTCCATCACCGACACGCCGGACCGCTATATTGCGGTCGCGGTCCTCGTGACCGAGACGCAGCGCTATCTAATGAAGCGGCGCGACGACGTGCCGTGGATCGCCTTCCCCGATCAGTGGTCGTTTTTCGGCGGCGGCATCGAGGCAGGCGAGACCCCCGCACAGGCGCTATGCCGCGAATTGCGCGAGGAGCTGGGCTGGCAGCCCGAAACGATCGAATTCTTTATGCAAACCCGGCTGCTCCTCCCCTTTCCCGAGGCGGTACTGGAAGACATCACGTTTTATGCGGTGCCGATCGCCGAAGCGGCGATCGCCGGGCTGACGCTGATGGAAGGCGCCGAGATGCGGCTGTTCCATGCCGCGGAATTGCAGGCGATGCCCAATGTCATTCCGCAGGATCTCGCGGTCGTGCTGATGCATGCGCGACGCGATATCCTGTTTCGGGCGAAACAGGCTGCTCCGCCCGCCGACAGCATGCCATCCGGAGAATGATCCGATGCCGCAAACGATCGCCGCGATTTACCGCTACCCAGTGAAAGGGCTGAGCCCGGAGCCGCTCGGAAGCGTCGCGCTGACGCCTGGCAAGTGCCTGCCGCAGGACCGGCGCTTTGCGATCGCCTTGCCCTCGACGCGCTTCGATCCCGAGCGTCCGGAGTGGCTGTCGAAGACGCATTTCGTCATGCTGATGCGCGACGAGCAATTGGCGGAGCTGACGACCCGGTTTGATGCCGAAGCCGATTTGCTGACGATCGAACGGCACGGCCGGACGGTGTTGCGCGAAAGCCTGCGCCACGCGGACGGACGGCGGCGTATCGAGGCGTTCTTCGACGATTTTTTCCCCGGCGGCGCGGAAGGGCCGCTGCGCATCGTCGAGGCGGAGGGGCATAGTTTTGCCGATGCACGCCGCAAGCCGAACGCGACGACCGGCCAATACGTGTCGCTGATCAATCTCGCAAGCATCGCCGCGCTCGAACAATCGATCGGGGCGCCGGTCGCGCCGCTCCGGTTTCGTGCCAATGTGTATTTCGAGGGCGCACCGGCCTGGAGCGAGCTCGAATGGCTGGAGCACGGGATCGCGATCGGCGGAGCGCGGCTGCGCGTCGTCTCAGCGATTACCCGCTGCGCCGCGACCCAGGTCAACCCGGCGACAGCCAAACGCGACCTCGATATCGTCGGGGCGCTGCAACGCGGCTTTGGGCACAATCTGATGGGTGTCTATGCCGAGGTCGTCGCAGGCGGCGAGATCGCCGCCGGCGACGCGATTATCACCGAGCGAGTCCCTAGACGGGACGTTCCGTAGGCTTGGCGGACGGTCGCCGAGCGAGCCTGCCCCAGGCGAAATGCTGCGGCGAGATCAACGCAACACGCTGACATCGTCAGGATTGACGAGGTCGGGTACCGTCCAGCCGTGGATGTCGTATTCGGCCATGCACTGGTCGGCAAACGCCTTCCATTGCGCCGCCTGGCCCGAGGCGTTGGCGCCGAGGATCGCGAAACGGCGAATTTCCTCGTGACTGCCGGAATAGTTGACCTCATACAGCTCGTGCCGGGCGCCGAACTCGGTGCCGATTGAATCCCAGAGAAGCTTCATCAGCTTGACCCGCTCGACCGCGGAAACGCCGCCGGAACCGCGAACATAGAGATCGAGGTATTTGCGCAATTCCGGCACCGTGAAGTCGCGGGCATGCGAGTTCAGGTAGATCAGGCTGCTGGCAACCGTCTTCTCGATCTGGTGCTTGATCTGGACATAGGCGTCCGGCGCCAGGACGTGATAGGCGGCGCCGGCATTGGTGTTCGGCAATACAAAACCGCCCGCCCACGGGCTCGGGTTGCGCGCCATCGCATCGGTCAGCGCCCACATGCAATGACGCCAGGTGATGACCTCGCCAATATTGGCTTCGACGCCGCGGAAGCCGCTGGTTCCGGCGGTTTCGGCCGCCTTGATCAACAGGCCGGTGATGAAGTCGAGCTTGACCGCGAGGCGGGTGCAGCCATGCAGCTGAAAGCGCGGCACGAAGCCGCTGCGCGGGAAGAAGGTGTTGGCCTTTTCCATGTCGCCATAGACGAAGATGTTCTCCCACGGCACGAAGACGTCATCCATGATGAAGATCGCGTCGTTCTCGTCGAGGCGGCTCGACAGCGGGTAGTCGAACGGGCTGCCGAGCACCGCGGCACGCTGTTCGTTCGAGACGCGGCAGATGAACTTGACCCCGGGCGCATTGGTCGGGACCAGGAAGACGAGTGCGAAATTCTTGTCCTGAATCGGGATCAGCCCGACATGCGCGACAAAGGTGAAATGGGTCAACGCCGAGCCGGTAGCGACGACCTTGGCGCCGGTCACATAAATGCCGGCATCGGTCTCGCGCGTCACATGCGCGTAGATGTCGGTCGGACCGCCCGGCGCGCCCGGCGCCATGTTGCGATCGACCGGCGGATGGACGATCGCATGGTTGACATAGGGTACCCGCTCCTGGCTGTAGCGGTACCAGTGCCGCGCATTCGCCTCGTAGGGCGCATAGAATTCGGCATTGGCACCTAGGGTCGCGAGAAAGGCCGCCTTGTAATCGGGCGAGCGGCCGAGCCAGCCATAGGTCAGCCGCGCCCAGGCGGCGATCGCGTCGCGCCCGGCGACGAGGTCCTCGGCGGAGCGCGGCGCCTGGAAGTAGCGATGGGTGAACCCGCCCCATTCGGTCGGGCAGGTGAGAACCCCTTTCTCCTCCTGCTGGTCCTTATGCAGCGCATCATAAAGACGGGCGATCATCCGCGCGGTGTTGCGGAAGGCGGGGTGCTCGGTGATGTTCTTGACGCGCTCGCCGTAAATCCAGACTTCGCGGCCGTCATCGAGGCTGTCGAGGAATTCCTTGCCGGTGTACGGCAGGAGCGCCGCAGCGGCGCGCTCGGAAGCTGCCATTGTAAGTCCTCCCTGGAGCGGAGCCTTATCGCAGCGGCCAGCAAATTTGACGTCATCTGCCACAGCGATTATGCCGCGCCGCAGCGGACCATAGCACAAACGCGTTGGCTGGACCTCGACGGCCCCACCCCCACTCTTCCGGCGCCGATGCGCCGGGCCGCTCCCTCTCTGCCCTGAAGGGCAGAGAGCGTATCCCTGTCGTCTGCATGGCGGGGACGCGGAGATTGGGGCGGTAGCAGGCGATCACCGTGCTATAGTTGCGGCAAATAGCGGCAATTCCCGCGACATGGGCGAGGAGGAAATCCGATGGCGTATGACGTCCTGATCAAGAACGGCCGGATCATCGACGGCTCGGGCATGCCCGCCTTTCACGGCGATGTCGCGGTCAAGGACGGCAAGATCGTCGAGATGGGCAAACTGTCCGGCGCGGCCGGCCAGACGGTCGACGTAGAAGGCCGGGTGGTCAGCCCGGGCTTTATCGACAATCATTGCCATTACGATGCGCAGGTCACCTGGGACCCGCTCTGCTCCTTCTCCTGCGACCACGGCGCGACCAGCGTCGTGATCGGCAATTGCTCCCTCTCCCTCGCCCCGGTGAAGAAGGGCAAGGAAAAGCGGATGGCCGAATTCCTCTCCTATGTCGAGGCGATCCCGATGGAGGTGCTCGGCACGGTGGAAGTCGATTGGGAATCGTTCTCGCAATACATGGAGCGGCTCGACCGCAATCTGGGCGTCAATGTCGGGACGCTGATCGGCCACACCGCGGTGCGCTACTACGTCATGGATGACGAGTGCCAGAAACGCGCCGCGACCGATGCCGAACTCAAACAAATGCAAGACGTCGTGCGCGACGGCATGGAAGCGGGCGCGCTCGGCCTGTCGGTGTCGCGCAACAAGGGCCATTACGATCCGCAGGGCGTGCACATCCCGGCGTTGTGGGCGGACGAAAAAGAAATTTTCGCCCTCGCGGACGTTCTGCGCGAAATGGGCACCGGCATCATCCAGTCGGGGGGCGGCCGCGAAGCGGAGATGCGCGACGGGCTGATGGCGCGGCTCTCGGAAGCGACCGGCCGGCCGGTCGTCTACAACAATCTCGGCCAGAGCGTGCGGCGCCCCGGCGAGTGGCAGAAGCATATGGACCGGGTCAACGAGACCGCGGCCAAAGGCATCCGCGCCTATCCGCTGTGCTCGCCGAACACGACGACGCAGACCTTCAACATGAAGAACACGCAGGTGTGGCGCGGTTCGCCGACCTGGCACCCGATCCTGTTGGCGTCAGATGATGAAAAACTGCGCGCCTATGCCGACCCCGAAGTGCGGCGGAAACTGCACGAGGAAATGATCGAGTGGAAGGTCGAGATCCCGGGCGGCACGATCTCGCGTGATTGGTACAACTACATCTGGGTCGAGGAGCCGACGCTCGAGAAAAACAAATGGATGGTCGGCAAGACCCTGGCCGATATCGCGAAGCAGCAGAACAAGGGCATCATCGACTCGTTCCTCGACCTCGTCGTCGAGGAGAAGCTCGAAACGACGTTCATGCAGGCCGAGAACAATATCGATGTCGAGGCGATGCGGCAGATTCTGAACTATCCGAACGCCCTCATCGGACTGTCGGATGGCGGCGCGCATGTACAGTTCCACGGCGGTTACGGTTTCTCGACGCGCTTCCTCGGCGAGTGGGTGCGCGAGAAGCAGATCATGTCGTTGGAGCAGGCGGTGCGGCGGCTGACCTTCGACTCGGCCTCGACGTTTGGGCTCTATGACCGCGGCTTGCTGCGGCCGGGCATGAAGGCCGATATCACGATCTTCGATCCCGATACGGTGAAGCCGCTGCCCGAATTCATCGTGCACGATTTCCCGGCGGGCGGCTGGCGCTTCAAGGAGCCGGCAGCGGGGATCTACGCCACGTTTGTCAACGGCCAGATGCTGATGAAGGAAGGCAACCACACCGGCAATCTGCCCGGCCGCGTGCTGCGCAACTCGCGCTATCAGATGTCGAACGGGTAGAGCTGCGCCGTACCCGAACCAGAAAGGGCCGGTCCTCGCGACCGGCCCTTTCGCTTTGGTGCAGCACGGAACTCACGCCTAAGTCCGCCAGCGTTAAGTATCTTTCGCGCGGCGGTGGTTTTTAACTTAACCCGATATTCATCGAAATTTATCCATCGTTGATCTACACCGAGCAGCAATCTTCACTGCGTTCGAGGCGAACGTGAAGCACGTCAAGCGATGGACTGTCACCTCGGCCGCCGCGTTGTTCGCGGCCACGGTCTTTGCGGTACCAACGAGCGGCATCGCGGATGACAACATCTCACCATCCGATATTCAACAAGGCATCGCGAGCTCGCCGATCCCGTTCAACAAGCTGAACCTCCAGAACCGGCCGCGCGCTCTGGTGGCGCTCGGTTCCTATCTGGTCAATGGAGTCGGCGATTGCGTCGGCTGCCATACTGTTCCGCGGTTTCTCCGTCCGGGCGGAACCGTCTCCGGAACCAACGGCAACGCGACCGGCAATCTCAGCTTCGTGGGCAGTGATCCAACCTCCGGCAATCCGTTCCTGGATGGTCCGGAACAGAGCGTGACCGGCCAAATGAAGGCCAACATAAACGCGGACACGCATGGCATCGTAACCCACACTCCGACCGGCGTTCCGATCTACCCGTACAACCATTTCCTCGCCGGCGGGCGCTGCTTTGGCTTCTTCATGTCGCGCAATCTGACGCCCGACGACAGCGGCAAGCCGCGCGGTCTGTCCGAAGCCGAATTCATCCAGGTCATGCGCACGGGCAAGGATATCTCCTGCAGCAAGCCGAACCCGCCCAGCTATGGCGGCGCGGCCGATCCGATTTGTTCTCCGACGACATTCCCCCAACCCGAGGCGCCGGGTGCCGGCCACAGCTTTAACGCTGACGTGTTGCAGGCCATGCCGTGGCCGACCTACCACAGCATGACGGACGCCGAACTCAAGGCGATCTACGCCTATCTGAGCTCGCTGCCGCAGAGCCGCGCCTGCAACGCGGCGCAGAACGGATGCGCCGGATTCTCCAAAGTGGCGTTGTTGAATAGCCAAGCAGTCGGGGCGAACCGGTACATCTACGCGAACACCGACGACTGCCCGAACAACGGGCCGCCGGTCCAGCCGAACCAACAGTTTATTGGTAGTGTGCCGCCGCAATAGCAGCGCAACGCGGCAAGCTGAGGCAAAGGGGCCGGTCTCGCGAGACCGGCCCCTTTCTATTTCACCGCGTCGACATGGAGCCCGGGTTCGCGGGCTGACGTCCGCGCCCCGGGATGATCCTCCGGGTCATTTTGCGGCAGCGGCGTGCACCGAGCTGCCGCGGAAATGCGGCATGACTTCCTCGGCGACCACTTGGAACTGCTCGAGCATGATGTCTTTCGGCGTCGTCAGCGGCGAGGAGAAATTGATGTGCTCCATGCCGGGGTATTTCTCCTCGATGCCCTTGAGGTGCACGACGAGATCGTCGGGCGTGCCGGCGAACCACGAGCCGAGCCCCATGAAATGCTCGACCTTCGGCACGCCGGCGGCGTCCCAGTTGCCGCGCCGCGCGACCGCCGCGATCTGATCGGGGGTCAGGCCGGGCACGAAGCCCAACGGCGCGAACATCTTGACGTGCTCTTCGTAGAGCGGCACGAGCCGGCGTACCGCCTCCTCGCGCGTCTTGCCGATATAGCCGTGGACGCCGACCATCAAATTCTCGCCGAGCTTCCACTCCTTGCCGGCGCGGGCCGCGGCGTCCTTGTAGGCCTGGATCGGGCCGCCCTGCATCGTCGCGGCACCGCCGCCGACCGCGCCCTTGATGTTGTGGCGAACCATGAAGTCGAGCCCGCGCGCGCTGGCGCTGACCACCGGCTGCCAGCATTCGACCGGCCGGTTGACCGGCCGCGGCACCAAGGTCAGCTCCTTCAGCTGATAGCCGCGATACGGCACCTCCGGCGGCAAGGTGTAGTGCTTGCCCTTATGCGAGAAGCTCTCGCTGTTGAACGATTTGAACAGGATCTCGACCTGCTCCTCGAAGAGTTCGCGGTTGGCGTTCTGGTCGATGATCGGCGCGCCGAAGGTCTCGACCTCGCGGCTGTGATAGCCGCGGCCGACGCCGAACACGGTGCGGCCCTTGGTCAACAGATCGGCGGTCGCGAAATCCTCGGCGAGGCGCAGCGGATGCCACATCGGGGTGATGTTGAAGCCGCAACCGATCTTCAGCTGCTTCGTGACATGCGCCAGATGCACCGCGCACATCAGGATGTTGGGCAGGCACTCGTAGCCTTCGTGCTGGAAATGGTGCTCGGCCAGCCACAGCGTGTCGAAGCCGAAGCGGTCCATCGTCTTGGCGATCGCTTCGAGCTTGTCATAGACGCCGGCGAGCTGGTCGTTGTTGAAGCGCCGCTCATTGGCCGGGGTCGCGTTCTGCCCGTGATCGGGGAAATCGATGTGGCCGGCATAGACGGTGGCGAATTTGTTGATCATGACCTCGTCCCTCCGGGGGCTTGAACGATGTTCAGATTTAACTGCACACTAGACCAGCTTTGGGCCGATTTGAACCTCTCCCAAATCGTCCTTCCGTAACCGGCTTCCCGGCGAAGCCGGGACCCACTTGTGAGAGGCAGGAACAGCTGAATGGTGGGTCCCGGCTTGCGCCGGGACGCCGGATTACGGTTAGTCCATCAGCTTGCGGGCGAGGTAGGTGAATTCGAGGGCAGTGCGGCGGGCCCGCTCCTCGAGATTGGCGGCGGCGGAATGCCCGCCATCGATATTCTCGTAATAGAGAAACGGCAGGCCCATCGCCTGCATGCGGGCCGCCATCTTGCGGGCATGGCCGGGGTGGACGCGGTCGTCCTTGGTCGAGGTGACGAAGAACGGCTCGGGGTAGGCGACCCCCGGTTTCATATTGTGGTAGGGCGAGATGCTTTTCAGGAACACCGCCTCATCGGGAATGTCGGGGTCGCCGTATTCGGCAATCCACGAGGCGCCGGCGAGCAGCTTGTGATAGCGCAGCATGTCGAGGAGCGGCACCTGGATCACGATGGCGTGGAACAGATCCGGCCGCTGCGTCAGCATGACGCCCATCAGGAGGCCGCCATTCGAACCGCCCATGATGCCGAGCCGGCGCGGGCTCGTGATATCGCGGCGGATCAGATCCTCGGCGACCGCGATGAAATCCTCGAAGGCGTGGCGGCGGCCGGATTTCAGCGCGGCCTGGTGCCATTCCGGACCGAACTCGCCGCCGCCGCGGATATTGGCGACGACATAGACGCCGCCCTTTTCGAGCCAGAGCCGGCCGGCGGCGCCGAGATAGGACGGGGTCAGCGACACCTGAAACCCGCCATAGCCGTAGAGCAGGGTCGGCGCCGAGCCGTCCGCGCGCAATGATGCCGGGCGGATGACGAAATACGGCACGTGTGTGCCGTCCTGCGATGTCGCCTCGAACTGCTCGACGACATCGCCGGAAGCATCGAAGCGCGCCGCCAGGGATTTGACCGGCGCCGCCCCGCCCGCCTCCGGCTCAACGAGCCACAGCGTGTTCGGATCGAGAAAGCCGGCGACATCGATAAAGGCGTGATCCTCGCGGTTGCTGGACGCGGCGATATGCATCGAGGCGTTTTTCGGCAACTTCACCGGGCTCGCGTGCCAGCTTCCATCCTCGAAGCGGTAGGAAGCGAGGTTGCCCTGCACGTTGCGATACACCGTCACCAGCAGCCGGTCGCGCGTCGCGGCGGCGTCCTCGATCGATTCGCGCGGGCCTGGCGCGAGGATCAGGGCCAGCTTGACGCTGTGGACGTCGCGCAGGCAAGCGGCGAGATCGAGCGACACCAGCGCGCCGCTCGGAAAGTCGCCGCCCCAGTCCTCTTCCAGCGAAAACACCAGCTGGCCCATTACAAAGGCGCGAAAACTGGAGCGCAACGGCACCGGCAACCGCACCGGCCCGCGATCGGTCAGCAAATAGCGTTCGCTTTCGAAGAAATTGACCTGGCGGTTGATGCCGACCCCGCGAACCGTGCCGTCGGGGTCGCGCAACACGCTGGCGCCGACGCTGACATCCGATGCGGCGCCGGCGAAGATCCGTTCGGCCGCATCGAGCGGGGCGCCGCGGCGCACTTTCTTCACAATGAACGGATAGCCCGATGCGGTGATTGTGCCGGCGCCCCAATCGCGCGCGACGAGCAGCGTGTCGTCGTCGAGCCAGACAGCGCTCTGTTTGGCTTCCGGCAGCGCGAAGCCGTTCGCGGCAAAGCGGCGCGAGGCGAGATCGAATTCGCGCAACTCCGATGCGTCCTTGCCGCCGTCGGACAATGCGACGAGACAGCGGCGATATTCCGGCGGCAATGACACGACGCCGTGGAACACCCAATTGCGTCCTTCGGCGGCGGCGAGGGCGTCGATGTCGAGCAGCGTCTCCCAGTGCGGCTCGGCGGCGCGGAACGAGTCCAGCGTCGTGCGCCGCCAGAGGCCGCGCACATGCGCCTCGTCCTGCCAGAAATTGACGAGGTCGTCGCCGAGGAAACTCGGATAGGGGATGCGGTCGGGCGCGGTGATGATTGCGCGCGCCTCGGCCAGGAACGCCGAATAGCGCGGATCGCTTTCGAGCAGTGCCAGGCTGCGCGCATTCTCGGCGCGCACCCAGGCGAGAGCCCGAGGCCCGTCGATGTCTTCCAGCCAGAGAAAGGGGTCGTTGTCGTTCATAGCGCGCCGGCTACACGCCCGGGAACTTCAGCGGATAGCTCGGGCGCCGGCCCCCGACACGATTACTTCTGACAGCTAGCCCCCTGCTTAGTGCAAGCGGCTATGCAGGGTGCTGGATTGTAACCCGCCGACGTATTCGTATTGCAGGGGGGCGGCGCACCCATACTGACATGATAAAGCGGCGGCAAGTGCGCGTTCGTCGCGTCAACATCCTGGTAAATGTAGATATTCTTGCAGTAATCCAGTTGATCAGACGGCGACGAATTGGCGGAGCAGTCGACGAATTGCTGATTGATCTGGGTTATTTGCGTGGCATTTGGCCAAGGATCCGGGCAGGGCGCCGGGAGGTTCCCGCAATTCGTATTCCTCGTTTGATTCGGTATCGGCTTCGGAAACTTGGTCGGAAAGTCCTTCAGCTTCACCGTGTACACCCGGCCTGTGCTGTCCTTCATCGTGATCTGACATTGCAGGACACTGTTCGGCGGCGGCGCGGTCGGCGTCGCGTTCTCCGCTCCCTGTGGAACGACAAAAGTCGTGAAGGGGTTGGCCTCGTTACGCGGGTTGAACGGCGTTACGGCGCCGCCGCAGCGTGAATATGTATCGTTTGTCATTATCAGGCCGGCAAACGGGTTATTGGGAGCGATTATGGTCTTATAGCCGGTTGCGAACTGAACCTCGTGCGTGACCGGATTTGGAACTGGCTCACCAGAAGTCGGCCCGCCGACCAAAATTTTCAGGCCCGTGCCGTCGGTCTGCATGTTGCCGAAAGCGTCATCGACCGAATAGGCATACATGTATGGCGCATTCATAAAGGGCGCACTGCCGTGAATCAGGCCCACATACGGATTGAACTGCCCATAATCGGGCATGTCGCCGGCCTCACATTGCCCGTAATCGCCGGTCAACCGGAAGTCGTTAAACCAGTAGTGCAGATGGTCGAATTGCGCTTTGGCCGCTTGATAATCGTGGCGTGGATCGCCTTTTAAATAGCCGGGATCGCCCGGCTTGTAGCCGGGCGTCTGCTCCAGCCGGTTGGCATCGGCGTTGCAGTTCGACACGGCATTGAAGCCATTCCAGCCATAGAGCTGCGCCAGAATTAGCGGCGTCGTGAGGGGTCTCACCCCCGGCAGCGTGCATCCCCAGACGTCTGTCCAAGTGTTCGAAGTTCTCTGCAAGTATTGATCGTAAACGGCCGCGTAGTTGGCGTAGTTTGCTTGAAGCAAGGCCGTGACGTCATTGAGCGGCCCGCAAATCTGGGATTTTTGTCCATTGAAGCATTGCTCGAACAATGCCTTCATCCGGATGATCTGCGGCGATGCAGCGGGCGCCGGCGAGAATTGGCTTGTGGTGTTCCAGGCGTCGTTGAAGCTGCCTTTGTTGTCCTGAACGACGGTGAAGATCTCGAGCGGCGATGGGACCTTGCGCCGCGTAAACGCCGGCGGAACTGTTCGCTCGGTAGGGGGAACAGACTGATCGACGTAACGCGGCCATGCCTTTCCGAGAGATGAACTGCGCCAGCTGTCGATCGCGGTCAAGGTCGCGTCGATTGTGGCGAGCGTGCCGACATATCCGATCGCACAACAGGTGCCGTTCAGCGTGTTGCCAAAGGGCAGCATTGCCGAGGGCAGGTAGACGTTGTTGACGCTGGAGACGTCGTAATCGACGTTTTCCGGGTTCCATATGCGGAGCGGCTGAGCGTTGGTTTTGCGAGCCGCGTCTATTCCTGCCGCGCCCAGCGTGTATTCGACGAGCTGCTGCGGCTCCCAGCCCACGATCCCGCCGGCGGAGAGAAAGGCATGCAGACCACAATTGGGGGTGGCGCCGTTGAGACCGCGGCAAGTCGGTGCGTTCCGCGTCGGGTTGCGGGTCCTCTTGAGTTCGGGCTTTGTGTCCTCATTCCAGTGCGTCGCCAATGAAGGCGGATACCCGCCACCGACCGGCACGGCGTAGATATTGATATTGCCGCCTTGCCACCAATCGATGAATTGCTCGATCGGCTGGCCGCTTTTTGCGGGATCCTGAAAAATCGTCTGAACGAGTGGCGAATAAAGCGGCAGCTTGAGCTCGACCGAACCGCCGGGCGGTATGCCGGTCTCGCCGCCGCCGCAACAGTTGATGTACAAGCGATATTGGCCGAACCTCGGGTAAAAAGTGCTGGGAATTGGAGCGGGCGGGAACTGGTTGGCCAGGATCCTGAAGCACGCCTCCATCCATTCGTCATTTTTGCTTTGCGTGCCGGCGAGCAGCAGAGGGAAGATGTTGTAGTCGGTCGAGTTGTTAAAAAATTGGATTGTCATACTTGGCCCGGGATTGCCGGCGCCCAAGCAATTGACGCCGGGCTGCGGGTCGACCTGCGCGCTCGCGCTGCGCGCGCCGGCGAACGAGACCAGCGCTAGCGCCAGCAATGCCGCCAGCGCCGCCTGCTTCCAGGTGCGTGAGATCTGCATCACAAAGGTTTGGGAGACGCGCGTGCCAAAGTACATATTCGATCCCCTGCCGGCGGGCATACAGGCCCGTCGGCTTCGAAACGCGCACAATCCGACGCGTCGCCACGCCGGCAATGCCGCAGTGTGTAGTCGCAACGGTTTAAGAACTGCCGCTCGGCAGCCGGCGCGCGCGTTGCCGTCGCGCTGACCCGCCCCCCGGTTTGGTCATGTGTTCAACCAAACCCGAACGTTCTTGCGCGCCCAATCTACCGTCGCGCAAAACACCGGTCAATCTGTACAAGGGTATTAGCCGTTGTCACGATGTCGCGGCGTGGAATTTCAGGAAGGCGCGGCCCTGATTAACGAGCCTTGCCGCTGTAAAACCTGGCCCGCCACGACCAGAGCAGTGATCCTTGTCGCGACCTGCCCTTGTCGCCACCGGCGGGGCGGGCTAGCGTCGCGGTCCCGAACCCAGGAAGGACCCCCAAATGATCGTCGAGATGCGCACCTATACCCTCAATCCCGGCACCACGCCGGAATTCGAGAAGCGCTTTGCCGAGGCATTGCCGAACCGCACGAAACTGTCGCCGCTCGCTGCCTTCTGGCACACCGAAGTCGGGCCGCTCAACCAGGTCATCCATGTCTGGCCGTATGAGGACATGGCGGCGCGCACCCGGATCCGCGAAGAGGCCACCAAACAGCCGGGCTGGCCACCCAATACGCGCGAATTCGTCGTCAGCCAGAAGAGCCAGGTGTTCATCCCGGCGCCGTTCTCGCCAAAGCTCGATCCCGCCCAGCATGGCGGCATTTACGAGATCCGCCTGTACACGCTGAAGCCGGGCGCGGTCCCGAGCCAGATCGACCGCTGGTCAACGGCAATCGGCGAGCGCGTCAAGCTGTCGCCGCTCGTTTTCGCCGGGCATTCCGAATTGGGCGACCTCAACATCTGGTGCCATATCTGGGCCTATAAGGACGCCAACCACCGCGCCGAGATCCGCGAGAAGGCGCGCAAGGAAGGCATCTGGCCGCCCAAGGGTGGGCAGCCCGGCACGATGCTGAAGCAGGAGAACATGCTGGTCGTGCCGGCGTCGTTCTCGCCGCTGCGATAGTCACTGACTATACTGAAATGAAAAGGGCGCTCCGCGGAGCGCCCTTTTTTTGAATGAGCTTCTGATTTCAGGTCTACTTGCCGAACCAAACGCAGAGGAGCGGCGCCGTGATCGTCAAGCTGCCAAGCACCCTCGCCGAGTACTTCGCCGCGGCCAATACCGATGATGCCGACCGGGTCGCCGCCTGTTTTTCCGAAGACGCCTTCGTGCGCGATGAAGGAGGTGAATTTCGGGGCCGCAGGGCGATCCGCGGCTGGGCCGCGGAGGCGCGGCGCAAGTACCGCTTCCATGCCGAGGCGATCGCGGTCGAAGAGGCGGCGGATCGAACCATCGTCACCGCGCATCTGACCGGGGATTTCCCGGGCAATCCCGTCGATCTCCGTTATCGATTCAAGCTTGCGGGCTCGCAAATCACCGAACTTGAGATTGGCTGACGCGCGAAAAGAAGCTTATCGAGAAAAAAGGGCGCTCCGGAGAGCGCCCTTTTTATTTCGCCGGAACCCGGACTCTAACGTTGCCGCCAGGCCGGTTCGTTCTGACGACCGGTATCGCGCGGCGGCAACGGCATGCGCGCCTCGAGCCGCTCCAATTCGATGCGGGTGCGGGCGCCGGCGCGCAACAGCCGGTCGGTCGCCTCGCGCAAACCGACGCGACTGCCCGGTGTATCTTCGGCCAAGGCTGCATCGAAAGCCGCGAGGAACGCGGTGATGTCGGCCTCGACGCGGGCGCGCAGCTCGCGATCGATAAAGGCGCCGTTTTCCTTGCGCGCCTCGCCATGCGATTCCGGGCGACCGCCATTGCCGGGATGACCGCCATTGGCGTGGTGCGGCGGCGCGGGTTGGTAGTTCGTGGATTGATGGGTAGAGGGCGCGGGCCGCTGATGCTGCGGCTCCGGCGCGGCGGATTGATGTTGCGGTCCAGTGTTCGCCCATGCCGGGCGGTAACCGCCGTTTGACCCCTGCGGCTGCGGCTGGCGCTGCGGGGCCGGCGCTTGCAGCTGGTCGGCGTGCGGCGGGTCGCTCGCCGCGACGGCGCCATTGGCGGGCGATGCATCACCGAGATGCAGATGGAGTCGCGCGCGCGGATCGCCATTGGTCGTCGCCTTCGGCGCCGCGTGCTGCGGCGGGGCCGTGTGTTGCGGCGACGGCTCGCTTGCGCGAGGCGCTGCAGATGCACGATTTGGCGCAAAGAGGTCAGCGGCGTTCGGCTCGCGCGTCGCCCAGGACGTCCGCTCGAAGCCGTTGCCGGCGCCGTGAGCGGGACGCGAATCGCTGCCGTGATCGGGATGTGGCGACGTCTGCACAGGCGGCACATCCGCCGGCGGCGGCGCGGCCTCGCGATGGGCGGCGTGATCGCCGCCGCCATTCACCGAGGGCCCCGCCGAGGCCACCGCTGAGGCCTTGATCAATTGCGGCTCGCCGACCGCCGGGGGGCGCGGCGCCTCTCTTGGAGGTTGAGCATGACCGGGCTGACGCGCACGGCTGCGGCTGACGACATAACTGATGGCCGGTGGCGAACAATCGTAAGTCCGCGCGATGCTCGACAGCGTTTCCCCCGCTTCGTATCGGGCCATAATCGACGGCCAGTCTGACTGGGGTATTTTTCCCCTTTTGCTCGATCTTTCCATTACGTGACCTTGGTTTTACCTGATGACTTGGATGATTTGGATACAGATCAGCCGTTCAAATCCCGCGGGTACGTCAAAACATTGCGCAGTACGGCACGCACCGAAAGTTCGGGAGTAGAGAGAACGGTCGTGAGGACGGCGGTACAGGCCGGCATCTCGCCGAAACCTTAACGGGGCGTGAACCTACGCCCGTTTTTCTCAAAGTGGAGAATAGCGGCAGAAATCAGAACAGTGAAGCGTTTTATTCGTTCCAACCCTCCGATTTTTTAGGATTTTTTTCGATTGTGCCGTCCACTCCAAACTACATCCGGACGATTTTACCCGGGTTCATAATGCCATCGGGATCGAGCGCCTGCTTGATGTTGCGCATGACATCGACCGCCGGGCCGTGCTCGGCCAAGAGGAAGTCCATCTTGCCGTAACCAATGCCGTGCTCGCCGGTGCAGGTGCCTTCCATTGCCAAGGCGCGCGCGACCATTCGATCGTTAAGGCGGCTCGCCTCGGCGATTTCTTCCGGCTTCTCCGGGTCAATCATAAAGATCAGATGAAAATTGCCGTCGCCGACATGCCCGGCGAGAGCCGAGGGGATCGTCGATTGCGCGAGATCCTGCTTTGTCTCGGCGATGCATTCGGCAAGCCGCGAGATCGGAACGCACACATCGGTCGGCCAGCCCTTGGAACCGGGCCGCAAGGCGAGCGCGGCGTAATAGGCGTCGTGGCGCGCCTGCCAGAGTTTCGAGCGCTCTTCCTGGGTCGTCGCCCAGCGGAAATCGTCGCCGCCATGCTCGGATGCGATCGCCTTGACGAGCTCGGTCTGCTCGGCGACGCCGGCCTCGCTGCCGTGAAACTCGAAAAACAGCGTCGGCGCGATTTTGTGGTCGAGCTTAGAATATTTGTTGATGGCGTCGATCTGCGCCTCGTCGAGCAATTCGATTCGCGCGACCGGGATACCGCTCTGGATCGTCAGGATCACCGTATCGACGGCATCGGCGATCGTCGGAAAGGCGCATACCGCGGCCGAGATCGCGTCGGGGATGCCGTAAAGGCGCACCGTCACCTCGGTGATGATGCCGAGCGTCCCTTCCGACCCGACAAAGAGCCGCGTCAGATCATAGCCGGCGGCCGATTTGCGGGCGCGCTGCGCGGTGCGGATGACCTTGCCGTCCGCCAAGACGACGGTCAACGCCAGCACATTCTCGCGCATCGTGCCGTAGCGCACCGCATTGGTGCCCGATGCCCGGGTCGCCGCCATCCCGCCCAATGACGCATCGGCGCCGGGATCGATCGGAAAGAACAGACCGGTGTCGCGCAGGTATTCATTCAATTGCTTGCGCGTAACGCCGGCCTCAACGGTCGCGTCGAGATCCTCGGCGTTGACGCGCAATACCCGATTCATCTGGGCCAAGTCGATGCAGACACCGCCCTTTAACGCCGCGACATGGCCTTCCAATGAGGTGCCGGTGCCGAAGGCGATGACCGGCGTCTTGTACTGGGCGCAAAGCCGGACGATGTCGGATACCTCCTCCGTGCTGTGCGCAAAGGCGACGGCATCGGGCGCGCTCGGCGCGTGATAGGATTCGTCCTTGCCGTGCTGCTCCAAAACCGCCGCCGAGGTCGACAGCCGGTCGCCGAGGCGCTGGCGCAAGGACGCCAGCAATTGCGGGTTGAGAGGGACGCGCTCCAAAACGGTCGCGGTCATTTGTCGCCTGGGATGAAAAGCCGGCGCCTCGCCAATACTCCGGCGGGGCCAAGCCGTGCAACCTCCTATATGGGTAATTTCCGCCGCTTTACAGCCCAGCTCTAACCGCGTGGGTACCTCGCCCGGCCGGGCGAGACGCGCTACGCTCGCCGCGAACAGGGCAGATCGACGGGTTTGAGCCGGGCATGAGCACGCAGCCGCTCGCCGCTATGGGACCGCCTGTCGCGCTTAAAGAGCCGCGGCGGCCGTCTCGCCATGGGCGATTGCGCGCCGCGGAGGTCAGATGGGGGCTGGCGTTTATCGCCCCCTATGTCGCGGTGTTCCTCGCCTTTGTCGTGCACCCCTATGCCTATGTGCTGTGGATGGCGGCGGACCCGTCGCTCTACGCCGACCTGATCGACGACCGGCTGTTTCTGCCGACGCTGGTCAACACGCTGCTGTTTGTCGGGCTCGGCGTGAACCTCAAGATGTTCCTGGCGCTGCTGTTGTCGGGGTTCTTTCTGCGCCCGCGCCGCTGGATCCGCATTCTGCTCGCGATCTATGTGCTGCCCTGGGTCTTCGCGGCGGCGCAGACCTGCCTCTCCTTTCATTGGATGCTGATCGGCGAACAGGGCCTCGTCGACGGTCTTCTGTTGCAGCTATTCGGCATCGAGGGACCGATCTGGTTCAACGGCCGCTGGCTCGGCCTCGGCTGCGATATTGCCGTCTATCTGTGGAAATGGATGCCGTTCTGGACGCTGATCTTTCTCGCGGCGCGTTTGACGATCCCGCGCGACATCTATGATTCGGCGAAGGTCGACGGCGCGACGGGGGTGCGCCAGTTTGTGCATGTCACCTTTCCGTTGTTGGCGAACCTGTACCTCATCTGCACGCTGTTGTCGGTGTTGTGGGCGCTCGGCGATTTCACGACGGTCTATCTCGTCTCGAATGGCGGGCCGGCCGGTTTGACAAATGTCCTGGCGACGCTCGGCTATCACTACGCCTTCAATTTCGGGCGTCCGGCGCTCGGCGTCGCCGCCGTGATGTCCGCGTTGCCGGTCTTAATCCCGGTCATCATCGTGCTGATGCGCCGGTTCCAAACGAGCGCGCTGCAGCTATGAGCCGCGCGCCCGGAAACCTTGCGCTTGGTCTGCGCCATCGGCAGCGGCTCATCGAAATCGGCTCGATCGCGCTCGGCGCGGTGCTACTGATCTGGACGCTGTTGCCGATCTACAATTTGCTGCTGATCGCGCTCGATCCCGAGGAAGGGGAAATCGAGTTCACCGGGAATCTCTGGACATCCGAGCCGACGCTCGACGGCTTTATCGATGTCATCACGCAGAAGGCCCGCTACCTCGAAGATTTCTGGCAGCAATTCGGCAACAGCGTCTTTATCGGGCTCTTGACGATGGTGCTGACCGTGCTCGTCGGGTCGCTCGCGAGCTTTGCGGTGAGCCGGCTGCGGCTCGCCCGAGGATCGCTGCTGACCAACGCCGCGCTCCTGACCTATGCGATCCCGGCCGCGTTCCTGATCGT
>Ga0209155_1000438_pt1 | contig 19830 bp, 20 predicted proteins | sample GraSoiAngelo_122_FD_185879 | JGI IMG/M metagenome (GOLD analysis project Ga0209155, IMG submission 185879) | Grasslands soil microbial communities from the Angelo Coastal Reserve, California, USA - 14_0927_02_20cm (SPAdes) (version 2) | ecosystem: Environmental > Terrestrial > Soil > Grasslands ... | reverse complement strand
ACCGAAAAGGCGGCGCGCGACGCCGGCCACGAGGTCAAGATCGGGCATTTCCCGTTTATCGGCAACGGCAAGGCGATCGCGCTCGGCGAGCCCGAGGGGATGGTCAAGACGGTGTTCGACGCCAAGACCGGCGAATTGCTCGGCGCGCATATGGTCGGCGCCGAGGTTACCGAGCTGATCCAGGGCTACACGATCGCCAAGACCCTGGAGACCACCGAGAGCGAGCTGATGCGGACCATCTTCCCGCACCCGACGATCTCCGAGACGATGCACGAGGCCGTGCTTGACGCCTATGGCCGCGCCCTCCACTTCTGACCGATGACCCTGCCGAACATCGAGGCAAAGCCCGCGCCGGAGCCGCTGCGGCATCCGGAGAAGGCGGCGCGGCCGGACCAGCCGAGCCCGCGGAAGCCGCTCTGGATCCGCGTCAAGGCGCCGACCTCGCCGGAATACCAGGCGACGCGCCGCCTGATGCGCGAGTTGAAGCTCAACACAGTCTGCGAAGAGGCGGCCTGCCCGAATATCGGCGAGTGCTGGAAGGAAAAGCACGCGACGGTGATGATTCTGGGCGCGGTTTGCACCCGCGCCTGCACCTTCTGCAATGTCGCGACCGGCCGTCCCGATCAGCTCGACCCGCACGAGCCGCAGCGCGTCGGCGAAGCGGTCGCCGCGCTTGGCCTCAACCACATTGTCGTGACCTCGGTCGACCGCGACGATCTCGACGATGGCGGCGCGGAACATTTCGCGCAAACGATCGCCGCGATCCGCGCCGCCGCGCCGCAGACGACGATCGAGGTGCTCGTGCCCGATTTCCTGCGCAAGGACGGCGCCATCGAGATCGTCGTCGCGGCGAAGCCCGATGTTCTCAACCACAATCTCGAAACCGTGCCGCGGCTTTATGCCGAGGTGCGTCCCGGCGCGCGCTATTTCCATTCATTGCGCTTGCTCGACGACGCGAAGCGTCTCGACCCCACGCTCTTCACAAAATCCGGGCTCATGGTCGGGCTCGGCGAGGCGCGCACTGAAGTCTTGCAGGTGATGGACGATTTGCGCGAGGCCGGGGTCGATTTTCTGACAATCGGGCAATATCTGCAGCCGACGCCGAAGCACCATCCGGTCGCCGGCTTCGTCACGCCCGACGAATTCGAAGGCTATCGCCGCCTCGCGCTGGGTAAGGGTTTTCTGATGGTATCGGCCTCGCCCTTGACGCGCTCCTCGTACCACGCGGGCGAGGATTTCGCGCAATTGAAGGCGGCCCGCGCCGCCGCGCTCGGGGAACGCGCTTAGCCCCGATGCCGACTCATGCCGAGCAGCGGGTGCTCCCCTATACGCCGGAGCAGCTCTTCGCGCTCGTCGCCGATGTTGAGCGCTATCCGGAATTCCTGCCGTGGTGCGTCGGTGCCCGCGTACGCGAGCGCAGCGGGAACCTGATTATCGCCGATCTGATCATCGGCTTCCGCCTGTTCCGCGAGCGCTTCACCTCGCGCGTTGCGCTCGACCCGCCGCGCCGCATCGATGTCGAATACACCGAGGGGCCGTTCCGCTATCTCAACAATCACTGGGTTTTCGAAAAGGCGCCGGGCGGCTGCCGCATCGACTTCTTTGTCGATTTCGAGTTCAAGTCGCGCCTCCTGCAGCGGGTCATCGAGATGTTGTTTCATGAGGCGGTGCGCCGCATGGTCGCCGCCTTCGAGCACCGCGCCGAGCAGCTCTACGGCCGCCCGGCGCCCGACCCGGCCAGCAAACCCGCAATTTAACCCGGACCGCCGGCCTCTGGCCGGCATGCCGGCGGGACGCCGGCGCTCCCGAATTATTCCGCGGCGAGCGCGGGTTGCTCCTGGGCGATCAGGCGCTCGACCATGCGGCGCATATGCATGCGGTTGGCGTCGGACGCGATATCGACAAGGCCCCTCTCGCCGAATTCGTCGAGCCGCCGCTGCTGCGCTTCGACCATGTCCTTATCCTCGACAAAGGTCGGCGCGATCTCGCGATAGAGCTGTTCGGTCGCCTCGGGCTCATTCTGGCGATACCCGTTCGCGACAGACCAGAAGTAATAGCAGCTCGTCTCGGTCTCCGGCGTCAGCCCGTGAAACAGCCGGAACTGGAACCGGAAATCGCGCTGCGGGTCGGCGTATTCGCTGCCGGCATCGGCCGCGCCGGTCCATTGCAGGACCGTGCTCGGCGCGACGAACTCGAAGATCTGGCAGCGATCGACGCGGCCCTGAAATCCCGCTGCCTTGACATAGCTCGGCGGGGGCACCGAGTTTTTCATCCATCGCGTGAATTTGAGCCCCGTCGGCGTGCGGGTCGTCTTCATCTCCGCGCCGACATGCGCCGACGGGTTGCCGCCGACCGTCTTGGCGTGCAGATAGCCGAGATGCGTCAGGTCCATCAGATTGTCGACCATCAGCATGTAATTGCCTTTGATCGGATACATGTCGTGCTTGTTCGGCCAGGTCGCCTTGTCGTCGTGATAGGGGAAATCGACGATCAATGACGGATCGGCTTTTGCCGCTTCGCCCAGCCACACCCAGACGAGCTGGTTTTTCTCGACGACCGGGTAGCTGCGCACGCGCGCATCCTCGGGAATGCGCGATTGCCCGGGGATGGCAACGCAATGCCCCGAGCCGTCGAAGACGAGCCCGTGATAGCCGCATTGGAGGCCGGCCTCGGTGATCGTTCCGAGATGCAGCGGCGCCGCGCGATGGCAACAGCGGTCGGTAAGGGCTGCCGCGCGGTGCTGGTTGTCCCGAAACAACACGATCGGCTCGTTGCAGATGCGGCGGGCGACAGGCTGCGTCCCAAGTTCGTCGGCCCAGGCGGCGATGTACCAGGCGTTATGGAGCAGCATCGAGGGGGCTCCCTTCAGAGGATTGCCGCATGATAAATCCACGCTCCAACCGGCGGAAGCGCCGCGTGAACTAAGCCGCCGGTGCCTCGTCCTGCAGCATCTGCAGCGCCCCGATCAGCGCCGCCTGCCGGATCGCGCCGCGGTCGCCGGGAAACATCCGGCGCTCGACGCGGCAGGCGCCGTCGCGCCGTGCGACCCCGAGATAGACGAGCCCGACCGGCTTTTCCGGCGTAGCGCCCCGAGGTCCGGCGATGCCGGTGACCGACACCGCGACATCGGCGGGCGCGCGCCGCACCGCGCCCCGCGCCATCGCCTCTGCGGTCTCAGCGCTTATCGCGCCATGCGAGGCGATCGTCTCCCTAGGCACGGCGAGCATTTCGATCTTGGCCTCGTTCGAATAGGTCACAAAAGCGCGCTCGAAGACCTCCGACGCGCCCGAGATCGCGGTCAACGCCGCCGCGACGAGCCCACCGGTGCAGGATTCCGCGGTAGCAACATGCCAGCCGAGGCTCCGGTACGCGGCGAGCACCGCCTCAGCGAGCGCCAATGTCTCAGGGTCGAACACCGAATATTCCTTCGCCGATCAGAAGCAGCACGACAGCGTAGATCGCGGCTCCGGTATCGTCGACCATGATGCCGAGCCCGCCTGGGACCCGCCGCTCGATCCAACGGATCGGCCACGGCTTCAAAATGTCGAACACCCGGAACAGCAGAAACGCTGCCGCGTAGGCGCGTGCATCGAGCGGCGCCGCGAGCAGCACGAGCCATTGCGCGGCGATCTCGTCGATGACGACGAAGTGCGGGTCATGCACGCTGCTCGCCGTCGCAACCCGCGCCGACGCCCATACCCCGAGCGCGAAAGCGATAATGGCAGCGGTAGCGAGCGCAACCCCTCCACCGGCCTCGGTAATCTCCCAGCCGCAGAGCAAGGCCGCGAGTGATCCCCAGCTCCCCGGGACCCAGGGCAGATGCCCGATTCCGAACGCGGTCGCGACCAACGCTGCCGGATGCCACCACGCTAAGCCGGCGGGCGTAGGGAGGCTCATTTCATCCGCGTCCCTGCGAAAGCCGGGACCCGCTTGTCAGCCGTTCGTGCCTCCGGAGAGTGGGTCCCGGCTTTCGCCGGGATTGCGGTTTATGGGGCGACAAAAATTTTCGCTATAACGGCAGGCGCACCGTCGCGACCGCCTGCGCCGCGATGCCCTCGCCGCGCCCGGTAAAGCCGAGCCGCTCGGTCGTGGTTGCCTTGACGCTGACCCGGCCGGGTGAGATTTCGAGGATCTCCGCCAGCCGTTCGATCATGCGGTCGCGATAAGGGGCGATCTTTGGCCGTTCGCAGATGATCGTGATATCGACCGCGGCGATCGCGCCGCCGCGTTCGCGCACCAGCGTCGCGGCATAGGCGAGGAACCGGTCCGAGGAGGCGCCGCGCCACCGCGGGTCGCTCGGCGGGAAATGCATCCCGATATCGCCGGCGCCGATCGCGCCGAGCACTGCGTCTGTCAGCGCGTGCAGCCCGACATCGGCGTCGGAATGGCCGACCGGCGCTACCTCATGCGGGATCGCGACGCCGCATACCATCACATGGTCGCCGGGGCCGAAGGGATGCACATCGAAACCCTGACCGACCCGCACATCGCCTTGCCGCGCGGCCAAGTGCCGTTCCGCCGCGGCGAGATCCTCAGCTGTCGTCACCTTCAAATTCTCCTCGCTGCCCGCAACGATCAGCGGAGCGATGCCGGCCGCCTCGGCGACCGCGGCGTCGTCGGTCAAGACATGCCCCGCCATCTGCCGATGCGCCGCCAGGATCGCGTCGAAATGAAACCCCTGCGGGGTTTGCGCCCGCCACAATTGCGAGCGGTCGACGGTTTCGCGGATCCGCCCCGCTTCCACGCGCTTGACCGTGTCGCCGAGCCGCAATCCCGGGACTGCTGCCGGCGCCTTGTCGAGCCCCTCGATGACCCGGCCGATCAACGCCGCGTCCGGAAAGGGCCGCGCGCCGTCATGGATCAGCACGCGCTCTGGCTTGTGCACGGCGAGCGCTTCAAGGCCGAGCCGCACCGAATCCTGCCGTTCCGCGCCGCCCGGTACGGGCGGAAGCACCGATAAGCCCGCGACCGCGCGGTCGAACAGTGCGCGGTCTTCGGGCCGGATCGCGACCAGAACCCCAGCGATCCGCGGATGCGCCGCAAAGGCGTTGACCGCATGGCGCAGCACCGTCGCGCCGCCGAGCGGCAGATATTGCTTTGGCAGATCGCCGCCAAACCTTGTGCCACGGCCGGCGGCAACGATCAGGGCGCAGGTTGCGGTCATCGCGTCAACGTGTGTGAGGGTCGTCCTTACTCGCTGAGCACCTTGTCCGCCCATTCCACCAGCATCACTAGATCGGGCGGCGTAACGAAGCGGGCGTTTTTTCCCCCGAGGTCGGTGTCGCGGACCGCACGGGCCCGTGAGCACGCAGTTCAGATATTGAGCGGGATTCGATGTGCGATTGTCTTCGGAATGATCTCCGATAGCGGCGGCCAACCGACCGGCGTCACGGAGGCGATCATCTCGTCCTTCATCAGGTTGACCGCCTCGCCGAGGAGAAAAACGCGGACCTCATGCCCGGCCTCGGCGAACGCGTTCGCATGGAGAAAAGCAAAGGCGGCTTTCGTCGGGTCGTCAGAACCCCACGCGCTCTTGATCAAGATTTTCATGCTAGCGTTCCCCCTCGATCGGGTCCTCGGCGCCTATATGACCGTAGTCCCGTCGTGGCCGATGGCGCAATGAAGGACGGTCTCCGAGCGCTGTCTATTGCGGTGCAGCAAAGTTTCCGGTAACCTTTGTGCCTATTCTTTAGGCAAATCGTCAGATTGCACAATCCGTGAGCATTTGCCTCGGCTCGATCACACTTGAAGACCCGGTCATCCTGGCGCCGATGTCCGGGGTGACCGATCTGCCGTTCCGCCGCATCGTCAAGGAGGAGGGGGCCTCGCTTGTCGTCTCGGAGATGATCGCCAGCGAGGCGGCGATCCGCGAGACGCGCCAGTCCCTCACCATGTCTCAAAGCTGCCCCGAGGAGCAGCCGATGGCCGTCCAACTCGCCGGCTGCGAGCCGCGGGTCATGGCCGAGGCGGCCAAGCTCAATGCGGATCGTGGCGCGACGCTTATCGACATCAATTTCGGCTGCCCGGTCAAAAAGGTCGTCAACGGCCATGCCGGCTCGTCCCTGATGCGCGACGAATTGCATGCCGCGCGCATCCTCGAAGCCACGGTTAAGGCCGTCGACCTGCCGGTCACGCTCAAGATGCGGACGGGCTGGGACGACAATCACCGCAACGCGCCGGCCCTCGCCAAAATCGCCGAATCCTGCGGCATCCGCATGGTCACGGTGCACGGCCGCACGCGCTGTCAGTTTTACGCGGGGAAGGCGGATTGGGGCTTTGTCCGCGCGGTCAAGGAGGCAGTTTCGATCCCGGTCGTCGTCAATGGCGATATCACGAGCCTGGAAGAGGTCGACCGGGCCTTGGCGGAATCCGGCGCCGACGGGATCATGATTGGCCGCGGCTGCTATGGCCGGCCGTGGTTCATCGCCCAGGTCATCGCCTGGCTCCGCTCGCAACGGCGGCTGCCCGATCCGCCGCTCTTGCAGCAATACCGCATCCTGCGCCGGCACTATGACGCGATGCTGAGCCATTACGGCACGCCTGGCATCCATATCGCGCGCAAGCATATCGGTTGGTATTGCAAGGGGCTCCCGGGCTCGGCCGAGTTCCGCGCCGCAGTCAACCGCACCGAAGCGGCGGCCGAAGTCAAACAGCTGATGCACGCCTTTTACGAGCCGTTCCTGGAACGCGAGGCGGCCTGATGCTGAGCTCGCTGCGCCGCCAGCGGCCCGGCACGGCGAGCGCCTCCCGCCTCCCCGACACCGCGCTCCTGCTCTCGGCCTTGCCCGATCCCGTGATCGCGCTCGACAGCGGAAACATCGTGCGGTTTGTGAACCCGGCGGCGGAGCAGTTTTTCGGGGCCAGCGCGGCTGCCCTATCCGGTCAACCCCTGACCGATATTGTGGCGCCGCAGAGCCCTGTCTTTGCGCTGGTCGAGGCCGTCCGCCGCAGCGGCGGCTCGATCGCGCTATACGATGTGCCGCTCGAAGGACCGCGTTTTGCGCCGCGTTCGGTGACGATCCAGGGCGCGCCAACAGGGGAGGGGGCGGACCTTGTCGTGCTGTCGCTGCACGAGCGCTCGATGGCCGACAAGATGGACCGCCAAGAGACCCACCGGAACGCGGCCCGCTCGGTAACCGCAATGGCGGCGATGCTGGCGCATGAGGTCAAGAACCCGCTCTCAGGCATTCGCGGCGCGGCGCAATTGCTCGAACAGGACGTCGACGAGGCCGGGCGCGAACTGACCCAGCTGATCTGCGACGAAACCGACCGCATCGTCGCGCTGGTCGACCGCATGGAAGCCTTCTCCGAGCACGCGCCGGTACGCCATGCCGCCGTCAACATCCACGAGGTGCTCGACCGGGTGCGCCGGATCGCGCAATCCGGCTTTGCCCGGCATGTCCGGCTGACCGAGGAGTACGACCCCTCGCTGCCGCCGGTGCATGGCGACCGCGACCTCCTACTCCAGGTTTTCCTCAACCTTGTCAAAAACGCCGCCGAGGCCGCCCCGGAGTCGGGCGGCGAGATCACGCTGACGACGGCCTACCGGCACGGCCTGCGGCTCGCGGTGCCTGGCGGCGAGGCGCGCCGGCATTTGCCGCTGATGGTTGTGGTTGCCGATAATGGCGGCGGCATCCCCGATCACCTGAAGGCGCACCTCTTTGATCCCTTCGTCACGACCAAGCGGAACGGAACTGGCCTTGGTCTTGCACTCGTCGCCAAGGTGATCGGCGACCATGGCGGCGTGATCGAGTTCGAAAGCCAACCCCGGCGCACCGTTTTCCGGGTGTTTCTGCCGGTATCCACGTCAGCCGAGGTCGCCCAGAACGGTGGCGAGTGATGGGTGCGACGATATTAGTAGCCGATGACGACCGGGCGATCCGCACGGTGCTGAACCAGGCGCTCGCCCGGTTGGGCCACGATGTCAGGATGACGGGCAACGCCGCGACCCTGTGGCGCTGGGTCGCCGATGGCGAGGGCGATCTCGTCATCACCGATGTCATCATGCCTGACGAGAACGGCCTCGACCTGATCCCCCGCATCAAGAAGATGCGGCCGGAGTTGCGGGTCATTGTCATGAGCGCGCAGAGCACGCTCCTGACAGCGGTTAAGGCGACCGAGCGCGGCGCCTTCGAATACCTCCCGAAGCCCTTCGATCTGCGCGAGCTGGTCAGCGTCGTCGAGCGGGCCTTGAGTGCGCCAACGACTGCGACACGGCCGCAAGACGAAGTTGATGACGGGCAATTGCCGCTGATCGGCCGCTCGCCGGCAATGCAGGAGATCTATCGCGCCATCGCCCGGCTGATGGGAACCGACCTCACGGTCATGATCACCGGCGAAAGCGGCACCGGTAAGGAGCTGGTCGCGCGCGCGCTGCATGATTTTGGCAAGCGCCGCTCCGCGCCGTTTGTTGCGATCAATATGGCGGCGATTCCGCGCGAGCTGATCGAGAGCGAGCTGTTCGGGCATGAGAAGGGTGCCTTCACTGGCGCGACCGCCCGCAATATGGGCCGCTTCGAGCAGGCAAAGGGTGGCACGCTGTTTCTCGACGAGATCGGCGACATGCCGCCCGAGGCGCAAACCCGTTTGCTCCGCGTGCTGCAGGAAGGGGAATACACCGCGGTCGGCGGGCGCGTCCCGATCCGCGCCAATGTGCGCATCATCGCCGCGACTCATCGTGACCTGTCGCAATTGATCCGGCAGGGGCAGTTCCGCGACGATCTGTTCTATCGGCTCAATGTCGCGCCGATCCGCTTGCCGCCTTTGCGCGAGCGCAGCTCGGATATCCCGCCTTTGGTCCGCCACTTCGCCGCGCTTGCGGCGAAGGAGGGTCTGCCGGTCAAGACGATCGATGACTTGGCGATGCAGCGCTTGCAGCAATATCGCTGGCCGGGAAATGTGCGCGAGCTCGAGAACCTCGTGCGGCGGCTCGCTGCGCTCTACCCCCAGGAGGTCATCGGTCTCGAAGTCATCGAAGCCGAGCTGGTCGAGGGGCCGCCTGCCGAGATGCCGGCCGAAGCGCGGGGCGGAGAGGGGCTTTCATCAGCGGTCCAGCGTCATATCAACGATTATTTTGCAGCCCATAAAGGCGACCTCCCGGCGGCCGGTCTCTACGACCGCATCCTGCGCGAAATCGAGCGCCCCCTGATCGTCGCGACCCTAGGCGCGACCCGAGGCAACCAGATCAAGGCCGCGCATCTGCTGGGGCTCAACCGCAATACGCTGCGCAAGAAGATCCGCGAATTGGACATCCCGGTCGTACGCGGCCTAAAATAGGGCCGTCGCGCCGGGTGCTCTCGTTCGGCGTTCGCCGCGAGGGGAACGGCGCCACATGGCGTCGGCGCGGGGAGGGACCGGAGCATTTCTCGGCGGTCTTTCGAGTAGGAATGGCTGAATGAGCCTGGCGCAGCACGTGCGTGGCTGGACCGGCGGGATTGGCGTGTGGCGGAAGCTCGCGGTTGCCCTCGCTGCTGCCGCGCTGGCGTCGGGCATCGCGACCTATCTGGCATTGACCGGCGCGCCGCCCTTCGGGCCGCGGCCGACCCTCGTCCTGTCGCTGCTCAATCTTGACCTGGTACTGCTATTGGCGCTGGCGGCCGTTGTCGCAAAGCGCCTGTTCGAGGTGCGGGCGGAGCGCCGCCGCAATCTCGCGGGCTCGCGGCTGCAGGTGCGCCTCGTCGGTCTGTTCAGCCTGATTGCGGTGCTGCCGACGATCATCGTCGCCGTGTTCTCCTATCTGTTCTTCAGCTTCGGCGTCGAATCCTGGTTCAGCGACAAGGTGCGCACCGCGATCTCCGAATCGGTCGCGGTCGCCGACGCCTATGTGCGCGAGCATCAGCAGGCGATCCGCGCCGATGCGCTCGCAATGGCGGCCGATCTCGACCGCTCGGCGGCGACGTTGGCGATTAACCCGCAATATCTCGCGCCGGCGTTGACCGCTCAGGCCGCGATCCGCAGCCTGACCGAGGCGGCTGTCGTCGATCGACGTGGTCAGATGGTGGCGCGCACCGGCCTCGCCTTTGCGCTCGGCTTCGAGGATGTCAGCCAGGGAGCGCTGCGCCGCGCCAACCAAGGCGAGGTCGTCATTATGACCAACGACCAGGACGAGCGCGTCCGCGCGCTCGTTCGGCTCGGCGAGTTCAGTGACCTTTATCTCTATGTCGGCCGCTTTATCGAACCTCGGGTGCTGGCGCATCGCGACGAGGTTCACCTTGCGGCGGCGCAGTATGAGCGCCTCGAAGGTCAGCGTTCCGGGTTTCAGATCACTTTCGCCGTCATCTACATCCTCGTTGCGCTGCTGTTTCTAGCTGCGGCGATCTCGATCGGCATTCATTTCGCCGCCAAGCTGGGCGATCCGATCAGCCGGTTGATGGGGGCCGCGGAGCGGATCCGCGCCGGCGATCTGACCGTCCGCGTCCCGGAAGGCGAGAAGGATGACGAGCTCGTCTCGCTGAGCCGCGCCTTCAACCGGATGACCTATCAAATCCAGAGCCAGCAGCTCGAGCTGATGGAAGCCAACCGTCAGCTCGACGATCGCCGGCGCTTTACCGAGACCGTGCTGTCGGGCGTGTCGGCGGGGGTTATCGGGCTCGACCGCGACGGCCGGATCAACCTGCCCAACCGCTCGGCCTCGGGCTTGCTCGGGGTCGATCTCGACCTCTCGATCGGCGAAGACCTCGCCGAGGTCGCGCCTGAGATGACCGATCTGCTGAACGCGGCGGCGCGCCGCCCGGACCGGCGCGCGCAAGGCCAGGTTCAGCTCGCCAGCAACAACAGCACCCGCACGCTCCTGGTGCGCATCGCCGCCGAGCAGGATGAAAGCGGCATCAGCGGCTTTGTCGTCACCTTCGACGACATTACCGAGCTGCTGTCGGCGCAGCGCAAGGCGGCCTGGGCCGATATCGCCCGCCGCATTGCGCACGAGATCAAGAACCCGCTGACCCCAATCCAGCTCTCGGCCGAGCGGCTGCGCCGCAAATATCTCCGCGATATCAAGAAGGATCCCGACACCTTCCGGATCTGCACCGACACGATCATCCGCCATGTCGAGGATATCGGGCGCCTGGTCGACGAATTTTCATCGTTTGCCCGCATGCCGGCGCCGGTGTTGAAGCCGGAAGATTTGACGACGATTGTCGAGCAGGCGGTCTTTCTGCAGCGGACGGCGCATCCCGAGATCGCCTTCGAGACCCGCTTCGGAAGCCGCCCGATACCGCTGCGCTGCGATGCGCGGCTCGTAAGCCAGGCGCTGATCAACATCGTCAAGAATGCGATCGAATCGATCGAAGGCCGAATCGTCGATGGCAAGCCGGAGCCGGCGGGCTGGGTCGCGGTCACTGCCACCGACGCCGATGGCCGGGTCTCGATCACGGTCGAGGACAACGGAAAAGGCCTGCCGCAACAGCATCGCGAGCGCTTGACCGAGCCTTACGTGACGACCCGCACAAAGGGCACCGGCTTGGGGCTCGCTATCGTGAAAAAGATCATGGAAGATCACCAGGGGGAATTGCTTCTGGAGGATCGGGAAGCGGGTGGAGCCCGGGTCACACTGGTCTTTGCCGGCGACCCGCACCCGTCGCTCCGATCGCTGGCCCCCGATCCCGCCGAGTTGAGCCCGGTATCCCATGGCGCATGACATCCTGATCGTAGACGACGAAGCCGACATCCGGATGCTGATCGGGGGCGTCCTGAAGGATGAGGGCTACGCGACCCGTGAGGCCGGCGACAGCACCGAGGCGCTGGCCGCGATCCATGGCCGGCAGCCAACGCTCGTGATCCTCGACATCTGGCTGCAGGGCAGCGAGCTCGACGGCATCGCGATCCTGCGCCAGTTGCGCGCCGAGATGCCGTCCGTCCCGGTCGTCATGATCAGCGGGCACGGCACGATCGAAACCGCGGTCGAGGCGATCAAGATCGGTGCCTACGACTTTATCGAGAAGCCGTTCAAGGCCGACCGGCTCCTGCTCCTCGTCGCTCGCGCGATCGAGGCCGCGCAATTGCGCCGGGAGAATGCCGAGTTGCGGCTGCGCGCCGGCGGCGAGCTCAACCTGGTCGGTGCCTCGCCGGCGGTCAATCAGCTGCGCCAGCAGATCGAGCGCGTCGCGCCGACCGGCAGCCGCGTTTTGATCAGCGGCGCGCCGGGCTCCGGCAAGGAAGTCGTCGGACGCTTGCTCCACGCGCGTTCGCGGCGCTCGCAGGGACCGTTCGTCCCGGTAAATTGCGCGACGATGCGGCCGGACCGGCTCGAGATCGAGTTGTTCGGCAGCGAGGCCAGCAACAATGGCGAGGCGCGAAAGATCGGCACGTTCGAGCGGGCGCATGGCGGCACGCTGTTTCTCGACGAGGTCGCCGACATGCCGCTGGAAACTCAGGGCAAGATCGTCCGTGCCCTGCAGGAGCAGACCTTCGAGCGGGTGGGCGGATCGCGCCGGGTCGAGGTCGACGTCCGCGTCGTCGCCTCCTCGAACCGCGATTTGAGCGCCGAAATCGCCGGCGGCCGCTTCCGCGAAGATCTGTTCTACCGCCTCAACGTCGTGCCGATCCGGGTGCCGCCCTTGCGCGAGCGGCGCGAAGACATCCCGCTCTTGGCCCGCCATTTCATGGCGCGGGGCGCCGCGGCGGCGCGCCTCCAGCCGCGCGAGTTTGGCGAGGACGCACTGGCGGCACTGCAGGCCTACACCTGGCCCGGCAATGTTCGCCAGCTGCGCAACGTCGTCGATTGGCTGTTGATCATGGCGCCGGGCGATGCCGGAGAGTCGGTACACGCCGACATGCTGCCGAACGAGATCACCGCGATCGCACCCACCGTCGTCAAATGGGACAAGGGCAGCGAGATCATGACCTTGCCGTTGCGCGACGCCCGCGAGGTGTTCGAGCGCGAATACCTCTTGGCGCAGGTCACGCGGTTCGGCGGCAACATCTCGCGCACCGCCGCCTTTGTCGGCATGGAGCGCTCGGCGCTGCATCGCAAGCTCAAATCATTGGGCGTCTTTGGCAACGAACGCTCGCTCCGGGTCGGAACCTAGCACCGGTTCCGGCGATGTCCCGCGTCGCCTATGTCAGCGGCCGGTACCGGCCGCAGCGCGAGGCGGCGGTGCATATCGAAGACCGCGGCTATCAGTTCGGCGACGGCGTCTATGAGGTCGTCGCGGTCACCCGCGGCCGCCTTGTCGACGAGGAACGGCATCTCGCGCGTCTTCACCGCTCATTAACCGAGTTGCGTATCAATCCGCCAATGAGCGATGCGGCGTTGAAGGTCGTCATGCGCGAGGTTATCCATCGCAACGGCGTCGAGACCGGGATCGTCTACCTGCAGGTGACGCGCGGCGTCGCGCCGCGGGACCATGCTTTTCCAAAGGCGGCAAAGCCGGTGCTGGTCGTGACCTCGCGCCGCTCGCGCCCGCCCGATCCGCGGCTCGGCCGCGACGGGATCGCGGTCATCACGATCCCCGATATCCGCTGGCAGCGCTGCGATATTAAATCGGTCGCGCTCGTCGCCAATGTCCTCGGCAAGCAGCAGGCGCGCGAGGCCGGCGCCTATGAGGCCTGGCAGATCGATCTCGAAGGGCAGGTCACCGAGGGGACCTCGACAAATGCCTGGATCGTGACCGCCGACGACACCGTAATCACCCGCGTCGCCGATCATGCGATCCTGAACGGCGTCACCCGGGCCGCCATCCTCGACATCATCCAGCGCGAAGGCTATCGCCTCGTCGAGCGCCCGTTTACCGTCGCCGAGGCGAAGACCGCGCGCGAAGCGTTCCTGACCAGCACAACGGCCGACCTCCTGCCGGTCGTGCGGATCGACGGCGCGCCGGTTTCTGACGGCACGCCGGGCCCGCTCAGCCGCAAACTGCGCGAAGCGTATCTCCTGCACGCCGCGGCGGCGGCATGACCGCCCGTCGCCAGCCGAATGGAGCGGCCGCCCCGCTGAACGGGACGCCGCACCCGCTGAACGGGGCGCGGCCGCCACGCGCAATCCTGTTCGACTGGGACAACACGCTCATCGACAGCTGGGTGACAATTCATGAGGCGCGCAATCACCTGATGCGCGCTATGGGCCAGCCCGAACGTTCGCTCGACGAGACAAAGGCGGACGCACGGCTGAGCCTGCGTGAAAGCTTCCCGCTTTTGTTCGGCGACCGCTGGGAAGAGGCGCGCGAGATCTATCTCGGCCATTTCCGCACGATCCATCTCGACCGGCTGGCGGCGCTGCCCGGGCGCGAGGCGATGCTGCGCTCGCTCGCCGAGCTCGGGATCTTCCTCGGGGTCGTCAGCAACAAGACCGGCCCGCTATTGCGCCGTGAGGTCGAGCGGCTCGGCTGGTCTGGGCTGTTCGGTAGCGTCATCGGGGCAGGGGATGCCTCGGCCGACAAGCCGGCCTGCGAGCCCGTGCATCTCGCTTTGTCGGAAAGCGGCGTCCCGCCGGGCGAGGAGGTTTGGTTTGTCGGCGACACCGCGCTCGATATGCAATGCGCCATGAACAGCGGCTGTGTCGCGGTTCTCCTCGGTGAAGCGGCCAATCCCGAAGAATTCGCCAGGTTCGCGCCACGGCTGTCTTTCACCGATGGGACTAGCCTGTTTCGCTCTTTGGAGGGGTTGAGAATCGACACCGGCGGCCCATCTTCGTAGGCGATTCGGCAGAATCGCGCACCTTCGCGCTTCCCGCCCCGAGCCGCTCGCCCCGGCTCCAAAAACCGAAATTGGGAGACTACCCATGTCGGCCGAAAAAAATCAGAACGTTCAAGACGTCTTCTTGAACCATGTTCGCAAGAACAAAACCCCCGTCACGGTGTTTCTGGTCAATGGAGTCAAGCTGCAGGGCATCATTACCTGGTTCGATAATTTCTGTGTGCTGCTGCGGCGCGATGCGCATTCCCAGCTGGTCTATAAGCACGCAATCTCGACCGTGATGCCGGCGCAGCCGATCCAGCTCTTTGAAGGCAATCGGGAGGGCGAGGAGCTCTGAGCCGCCTCGACGCCCCGGCAACCCCGAGCACCGATCGCGCCCTCGTCATCCATCCCGCGGCGAAATCCGCGCCGCGGCCGCTGTCCGATAGCCCGCCGCGCTCGCTCGAGGCTCGTCTCGACGAGGCCGTCGGCTTGGCGCGCGCCATCGATCTCCAGATCGTGCGCGCCGAAATCGTGCGCATCGCGCGGCCGGCGCCGGGCACCTTGTTCGGCAGCGGCAATGTCGAGAAATTGCGCGAATTGATTGCCGAGAACGCGATTGGTCTTGTCGTCGTCGACGGGCCGCTCTCTCCGGTGCAGCAGCGCAATCTGGAACGGCGCTGGCAGGCCAAGGTCATCGACCGCACCGGCCTGATCCTCGAAATCTTTGGCGAGCGCGCCCGCACCCATGAGGGGCGGCTGCAGGTCGAATTGGCGGCGTTGTCGTATCAGCGCTCGCGGCTGGTGCGCTCCTGGACCCATCTGGAGCGGCAGCGCGGCGGTTTCGGCTTTCTCGGCGGCCCGGGCGAGAGCCAGCTCGAAATCGACCGCCGCCTGATCGGCGAGCGCATCGCCAGGCTCCGGCGCGAGCTCGACGACGTCAAGCGCACCCGCGCCTTGCACCGCGAGGCACGCCGGCGGATGCCGTACCCGGTCGTCGCGCTGGTTGGCTACACGAATGCCGGCAAATCGACCCTCTTCAACCACCTGACCCATGCGGCGGTCGGCGCCGAGGATCTGCTGTTTGCGACCCTCGACCCGACGATGCGCCGGCTCGACCTGCCATCGGGCCGCAAGGCGATCCTGTCGGACACGGTCGGCTTTATTTCGGACCTTCCGACCCATCTCGTCGCCGCCTTCCGCGCGACGCTCGAAGAGGTCACCGAGGCCGACATCATCGTCCATGTCCGCGATGCGCATCACCCCGACAGCGCCGCGCAGAAGGCCGATGTGTTGGCGGTGCTCCGCGACCTCGGCCTCGAGGCCTTGGTCGAGGAGGGGCTCATCGAGGTCATGAACAAGACCGATCTGTTGGAGCCATCGGCGCGCGCCGCGCTCTCGAACCAGGTCGAGCGGCGCAATACCGATACGGTCGCTCTATCCGCCGTAACGGGAGAGGGCTGCGACAGGCTGTTGCAACTGGTCGATGGCCGGCTCGACGCCGGTCTCCGCGCCGTGCGGCTTGACGTGCCGCTCAGCGACGGACGCACTTTGGCCTGGATCTATGCCCATGGCGAGGTTCTCGGCCGCCGCGATGATGCGGAGGCCGCGCATCTCTCGGTGCGTCTCACCGAGGCCGATCTCGGCCGCCTCCGTCACCGTCAGCGCCTGCATTAGCAATATCTCCGCCCAACAGTCACAATTTTGTTGTTGACAAACCCGATATAATGTGCTAGAAAGGCGCATCCTGGCAATCCGGGTCGATGCTGTCTGGTTCCGCCGTAGGGCAGTCAACCGGATCGGTTGCTTATTTCTCTTCGGCTTTGACCTCCTGCCATAAGGCTTCGAGTGCATCGAGGTTGCGACCGATGCCGCGCTCGGCGGCAAGCGTCTCGACGCGGCGAAAGCGGCGCTCAAACTTAACGGTCGCCCGGCGCAGCGCGGTTTCCGGCTCGATGTCGAGCTTGCGAGCGAGATTGGCGGTGGCGAACAGCAAGTCCCCGATCTCCTCCTCGAGCGCCGCGGGTGGTGCGCGGTCGTCGATTGCGTCCTCGATTTCGTCGAGCTCCTCCTCGATCTTATCGATGACCGAATCAGCGTCCGGCCAGTCAAAGCCGATGCGCGCGGCGCGGCGCGAGATCTTGGCGGCACGCACGAGAGCGGGCAGGGCGATCGCCACCCCCTCGACAACGCTCGCCGCCTCGCCCTTGGCCTCGCGTTCTGCCGCCTTGTGCGCTTCCCAGGCTTCGTTCTGGGCCGCGATCGAGGCGATCTCGGCGTCACCGAATACATGCGGATGCCGTCGCTCCATCTTGTCGGCGATCACTTGGGCGACGTCATCGAACGCGAACAGCCCGGCCTCCTCGGCCATGCGGGCGTGGAACACGACCTGAAGCAGGAGATCGCCGAGTTCGTCCTTCAGCGCCGTCATGTCCTCGCGCTCGATCGCATCGGCGACCTCATAGGCCTCCTCGATCGTGTAGGGCGCGATCGTCGCAAAATTCTGCTCGCGGTCCCACGGGCAGCCGCGATCGGGGTCACGCAGCCGGGCCATGATCGCAAGGAGCCGGTCGATCGGGCGGGTCATCTGTCGTTTGGTCCTCTGCGGCTCAGTCGATCAATCGCTTTCGGAAGAAGATCCGCTGATGGTCCGGCGGATAGTCGAGCCGCGCGAATTCCTCGTAGCCGAACTTCGGATAAAAATCCGGGCCCTGAAACGAGAACGTGTCGAGAAAGGAGGAGTGACAACCGAATTCGCGTCCGTGCCGCTCGGCCTCCTCAAGCAGCCTCTGGCCGATGCCGCGGCGGCGCAGATCCTCATGCACCCACAGCAGGTTGACGAACAGCCAGCCGGCATAGCAATGGCCGACGAGCCCGGCGCGGATCGTCCCAGGGAGTACGGGACCGTCCTCGCGCAGGAAGATCCCGAAATAGGAATAACTCGGGTTGCGCAGAAACGGCGCGTTATAGATGCCGAGCGCCTCGTCGACGAACTCCCGGTCTTCCCACGAAGGATCCTTCTCGAAGCTGAGGCGCAAGCCGGGCGGCAGGTCCATGGTCGGCCTCGTATCGGCGGATCGATTGCTCGGCCATGCTATATCTCGCAAGTGAGAGGCTCGCCACTGATGATCGGAATGCGTGCTGCCGATGCGTCCATCGAGTGTCGTATCCGGCCGGCCCGGATCGGGGAGGCCGCGGCGCTGTCCGAGCTCTGCTTTCGCTCGAAGCAGGTCTGGGGTTATGACGACGATTTCATGGCGTTCTGCCGCGAGCCGTTGCGTGTCAAGCCGGAAGAGATCGCGGCGGGTGATGTGTGGGTCGCTGCGGCGGCCGATCAAAGCATCGCTGGCGTTGTGGCGCTCGCGCCGGCCGGTGAGCCGGCCACCCTCGATCTGGATAAGCTGTTCATCGAGCCCGGTTGGATCAGGGGCGGTGTCGGCCGTCTGCTTCTGGCGCACGCGATCGGGGAGGCGCGCCGCCGCGGCGCGACGCGGCTGACGATCCTCGCCGATCCGAATGCCGCGGCTTTCTACGAGCAGAATGGGGGATGCTTTATCCGGATGGCGTCGTCCGACGCCATTCCGGGCCGCTTTGTGCCGCTTTACGAGATCGTATGGTGACGCGGATGGATCGCGAAACCCGGCTCGAGACCATCCGGCGCGCCTACGCCACGCAGACGATGGCAGCAGCCGGGGTGGTCGATCGCCGCATCGAGGCGGCCTTTGCCTCGGTGAAGCGTGAGGATTTTCTCGGGCCTGGTCCCTGGCAAATCCTGCGGTGGGACCGCGGCTATGAGAAAGCGCCTAGCGCCGATCCGGTCTATCTCTACGACGATGTCGTCGTCGCGATCGTGCCCGAGCGGAACCTTAACAACGGCCAGCCCTCGTTTTTAGCGGCGCTGATCGCCGGCAGCGCGCCGCGGCCTGGCGAGCATGCCGTCCATATTGGCGTCGGGGTCGGATACTACACGGCGATCCTGGCGCGGCTGGTCGGCCGCGCCGGCCGGGTCACCGCGATCGAGTTCGATCCGATATTGGCCGAGAGGGCCAGAACGAATTTGGCCGCACAGCGGAATATCCGCGTTGTTCACGGCGACGGCACGCGGATCGGGTTCGAGCCCGCTGATGTGATCCTCGTCAATGCCGGCGCGACTCGGCCGGCAGACATCTGGCTCGATCGGCTCAAGGATGGCGGCAGGCTGATCCTGCCGCTGACCGCCGGCCGCTTTCCGGATGCCGACGTGCAGCGCGGCGCGGTGTTCCGCATCACCCGGCACGGCGACGAGTATGCGGCCGAGCGCATCTCGGCCGTCGCGATCTTTCCGTGCGAAGGCATGCGCGATGATGCATCCGAGGCCGCGCTCAATGCCGCGTTCGAGACAGGCCGGGTGCGTGAGGTGAGGCGGCTCTATCGGCGGGACGATGTGCCGGAGGCTGATTGCTGGGTGCGGGGACCGGGCTGGTGCCTGGCCTATCGCTGACCGTTTTGGCGCATAATATATATTATGGAAAATCCGGCCCTGGTTTCCCGAGCCGTTTCGTCATGAAGACCCGGTCGTAGCCGGCGTCGTGTCCCCGGCCGGTTTCGGCAAAGCCGAGCCGTGTATAGAGCGCGATGTTTTCGGTCATCGTTTCATGCGTATAGAGCCGCAGCTCCGTGAACCCGAGCCGGCGCGCTTCATCTTCGGCGAACGCGATGAGCTGCCGCCCGAGACCTTGGCCCTGACGGTCCGACCGCACCGCGATGTTGTCGAGCAAGAGATGATCCGGCTTCGCCAACAGCACGATGATCGCGGCGATCGCCGCATCCGCGTCTTCGAGCACGCTGACGACGCCATGGGCGATCAGCCTGGCGTAATCGTCGAGCATCGGCCCGGGCGGCCTCCCGATGCGTTCGACATAGATGCTGTACGCCTCTCGCACGATCGCCTCGACGGCCGCCCGGTCCTTGGGTTTGGCGCGGCGGATCACGGCCACGGGATCATGGCCAATCGATCATGGCCAATGGATCATGAGTCGGGTAATTCGACGGCGAGGCCGTCACGCCCGGGCTCGACCCCGGCCGGCAATTCGGCGCTGAGCTCGCGATAATCGAGGCTCTGGTCCATATGGGTCAGCACCGTGCGCTTCGGCCGCAGCCGCTCGACCCAGCCGAGCACCTTCCCGAGATTGGCATGCGTCGGGTGCGGTTCGCGGCGCAGGCAGTCGACGACCCACAATT
>Ga0209155_1000434_pt1 | contig 19876 bp, 20 predicted proteins | sample GraSoiAngelo_122_FD_185879 | JGI IMG/M metagenome (GOLD analysis project Ga0209155, IMG submission 185879) | Grasslands soil microbial communities from the Angelo Coastal Reserve, California, USA - 14_0927_02_20cm (SPAdes) (version 2) | ecosystem: Environmental > Terrestrial > Soil > Grasslands ... | reverse complement strand
CGCGAGACATCCTCCTGGGGCTCCGGTTCCGGCTCGATCTGTACGTCAACTTTCGTCCCGTGACGCTGCTCCATCCCGACCTCACCCCGCTGCGGGGGAACGCCCGGCGTATCGACTTCGTGATCTTCCGCGAGAACACCGAAGGGGTGTATCTCGGCCGGGGGCGCATCGGCGACGATGAGTACGTCGCCGAAGAAATCAACACCGCGAAGGGCGTGGACCGCATCATCCGCGCCGCCTTCGAGTGGGCGCAGGATCACGGCAAGACCCGCGTTACGATGAGCGACAAGGCGAACGCCGTCCCAGCTCACAAGATCTGGCAGGAGACGTTCAGGCGCGTCGCCGCCGAGTTCGGCAGGATCGACGCCGAGCACCGCTACGTGGACGCATTGGCGATGGAGCTGGTGCGCGAGCCGGAGCGCTTCCAGGTCATCGTGACCAACAATCTGTACGGCGACATCCTGTCCGACTTGGGCGCCGCGCTCGTCGGCGGGCTGGGGCTCGCCGCGAGCGCAAATATCCACCCCGGCCGGGGGGGAGCCGGGCTGTTCGAGCCGGTGCACGGCTCGGCTCCGCCGCTCGCCGGCAAAGCGATCGCGAACCCCATGGCGGCCGTGCTCGCCGGCGCGCTGATGCTCGAGCAGCTCGGCGCTCCCGAGGCGGCCCGCGACCTCGAGCGGGCGGTGAAGGAGACGCTCGCGGCGGGCGTGCGCACGCCGGATATCGGCGGGAAGGCCACCACCGGGGATGTGGCCCGAGCGATTGGGCGCGCGCTCTAGCGTGAGGGGGCACCGGGCATGGCTGGGCGCGGCGGCCGCGCTCGCGACCGGTAGTGCGGCACCGGCCGCGAGCCAGTCCCCCCACGCCGCGAACCCCGAACGCCCCACCTTCGCCACGCACGCCTACGCGGTGGCCCCGGGCTACGCGGAGGTCGAGCAGGGACTCGCGGCGCGCGGCACCGGCTCGCTGCGCGAGGCGACGAGCTGGGACGTCAATCTCAAGGTCGGCCTCTCGCGCCACGTGCAGCTCGGGCTGTTCGGGCCCCTGTATGCCCGTACGTCCGCCGGCTCGGGGGTGGGAGATCTGGGCGCGGCGCTCAAGGTGCGGACGGACCTGTCATCCCGCGCGGCGGTGGCGCTGGTGCCGTCGGTGACGGCGCCCACGGGCAGCGAGGCCCGCGGGCTGGGAGCGGGCCGTGCGCTCGGCGGACTCGTGGGGGTGGTCAGCGCCGATCTGCCGAGCGTGCACGTCGACATGAACGCCGGACCGCAGGGAATCGGCGCAGGTACGCCCCAGTGGTTCGTGTCCCTGGGCGGTTCGCGGACGTTCGGTCGAGCCGGCCTCGCCGTCGAGCTGTTCGAATTTACGCCCGGCGGGGCGGGCCCGCGGCTCGCGGGAGTCCTGGGCGCGGCGACGATCCGCCTGGCGGAGTGGGCCGTGGTCGATGCGGGCGGGGCGGTGGGGGCGACCGGCGGGACGCCGGACCAGCTGTTCCTGGGCATCACGACCAACCTGGGGCGGCTGTTCTGATCCGGCTCCCGCGGTGACCGTCCCGCGGGAGCTCGCCCGCGTCCTCACGCTGCGCGACCTCGTGCTGATCGTGGTCGGGACCACGATCGGGTCGGGGATCTTCACGGTGCCGGGCGCGGTGCTGCGGCAGTCGGGGGGCGACCTGGGAGTCGCGCTTGTGGTGTGGGTGGTGGGCAGTGTGCTCGCGCTGCTCGGGGCCCTTACGTTCGGCGAGCTCGGCGCCATGCTGCCCGACGCCGGCGGCAGCTACGTCTACGTGCGCGAGGCATTCGGCTCCCTCCCCGCTTTCCTTCTCGGCTGGGCGCTCTTCCTCGCGATCAACACCGGCTCGACCGCAACCCTCGCCGTCGCGTTCGCGAACTATCTGGGCGAGCTCGTCCCGCTCCCGCCGGCGGCGCACGACTTCGCCGCGGTCGCCATGATCGCCGCCGTGGCCGCCGTGAACATTCGGGGCGTCCGCCACGCGGCTTCTGTTCAGAACTGGAGCACGGGGCTGAAGGTGGCAGCGATCCTCGCGCTCGCCGCGGCCGGTTTGGCGCTCGGCGACGGCTTTCACGGCACGGGCACGCGCGCCTTCATAACGCCCCTCTCGCTCGCGTTGCTCTCGGCCGCCGGCGTCGCGCTGCTCGGCGTGCTGTGGGCGTACGAAGGGTGGCAAAACGTGACCAATTCCGCGGGGGAGGCTCGAGACCCGCAGCGCACGTTCGCGCGCGGGATTGGGCTGGGCACGGCGGCGCTCGTGGCGATCTACCTGACAGCGAACGCGGGCTACGTCGCGGCGCTCGGAGCTGCCGGAGTGGCTGCGACAGACCGGGTCGCGGCCGACGTGGTGCGCACCCTGTTCGGCTCCGATGCCGCGAGGGTCGTCACGCTCGTCATTCTCGTCTCGATTTTCAGCGCCGCGAACGGGCTCGCGCTCACAGGTCCGCGCATGTACTTCGCGATGGCGCGCGATGGGGTGTTCTTCCGGTCGCTCGCCGACGTGCATCCCCGGTTCGGTACGCCGGCCCTCGCGGTCGCTGTGAGCGCCCTGTGGGCGATGCTGCTCGCCGTGAGCGGTACGTTCGAACAGCTCTTCACGTACGTCGTGTTCGCGAGCTGGATATTCGCCGCTCTCGCCGCGGCGAGCGTCTTCGTGCTGCGGCGGCGCCGTCCCGACGCACCGCGGCCGTTTCGCGTCCCCGGCTATCCCGTGACGCCTGCTCTGTTCATCGCCGCCGCGGCGGCGATCGTGGGGAATACGATCGTGGCGCGGCCGGCGCAGGCGCTGATCGGCCTCGGCATCGTAGCCACGGGCGTGCCGGCGTATTTCACGTGGACGTGGCATCGTCGTCGTAGGCGCGAGTGAACTCGCGACCGCAGGGAGTCCATTAGGGCGGCTCGGCGTCTGCCCCTAAATGGGCCTGACGTGGCCGCTTGAGCGGCAGGGCCGAGCCGCGGCTTCAGCCGTGAGTCCCCGACGGGAACAACGTCCATCTCAACGACATCCGGACCCCGCGCCCTACCGCCCTCCCCCGATCTCCCCGATATTCCCCTCGTCTCACGTGGAGCTTCCCCCCAATGAAGACCCAGGGTTCCAATACAGATGTGGTGTTCCTCTCGGGTGTCCGGACCGGCTTCGGCACCTTCGGGGGCACGCTGAAAGACCTCTCGGCGATCGCGCTCGGCGCCGTCGCCGCGAAGCACGCGCTCGAGCGCTCGGGCGTTCCGCCCGCCGAGGTGGGCCACAGCGTCTTCGGCAACGCCCTGCAGACGTCCCCCGACGCGATTTACTGCGCCCGCCACATCGGGCTCAAGGCGGGACTGCCGATCGAGGTCCCCGCGGTGACGGTGAACCGGCTGTGCGGCTCGGGATTCGAGGCGATCACCCAGGGCGCTCAGCTCATCCTGCTGGGTGAGGCGCGAGCAGTGCTCGCCGGCGGCACGGAGTCGATGAGCCAAGCCCCCCATGTGGTGCGCGGCGCACGCTGGGGGCTGCGGCTCGGGCCTTCGGCCCCCCTCGAAGACCTGCTCTGGGAGGCGCTCAAAGACCCGCAATGCGGCCTGTCGATGGCCGAGACCGCCGAAGGTCTCGCCGAGAAATACAAGCTGACCCGAAAGGAAGTCGACGAGGTGGCGCTGGCGTCGCAGCAACGCGCCAAGCAGGCCTGGGACGCGTGTGTGTTCCAGGACGAGGTGGTGCCGGTGGCGGTGAAGGGAAAGAAAGGGGAGCCGACCGAATATCGCGCCGACGAGCACATGCGACCAGGCACGACGCTCGAGGTGCTGCTCTCCCTCAAGCCCTATTTCAAGAAGGACGGGCTGGTCACCGCGGGAAACGCCTCCGGGATCGTGGACGGCGCCGCCGCGACCGTGATCGCGAGCGCGGACTACGCCAAGGCCCACGGCTTGAAGCCACTCGGCCGCCTCATCGCCTGGGCGGTGGTCGGGGTCGAGCCCAAGTACATGGGGATCGGTCCGGCGCCCGCGGCACGCAAGGCGCTCGAGAAGGCGGGGATGAAGCTGGAGCAGATGGATCTGGTGGAAGTGAACGAGGCGTTCGCGCCCCAGTATCTCGCGGTCGAGCGGGAGCTGGGCCTCGACCGCGCCAAGACCAACGTGCACGGCGGCGCGATTGCCATCGGCCACCCGCTCGCCGCGACCGGGACCCGCCTCACGATCCATCTGCTCCACGCCCTGCGCCGCGCGAAGCAGCGCTTCGGGCTCGGCTCCGCCTGCATCGGTGGCGGCCAGGGCGCGGCGGTGATCGTGGAAGCATTCCCGGGTTGAGGAGACCCTCATGGACGTCGTGCTCACCGCGATCCTTGGCGTCGTCGTGCTCTATGTCCTCTCCGGGCTTCGCGTGTTCAAGGAGTATGAGCGCGGGGTGCTGTTCGTGCTCGGCCGCTCGTGGGGCGCGAAGGGACCCGGGCTGAGGTTCCTGCCACCACTGCTCACCAAGATCCAGACGGTCTCGCTCCGCGTCGTCGCGTTGGACGTCCCACCGCAAGACGTGATCACGCGCGACAACATCTCGATCAAGGTGAACGCCGTCCTCTACATGCGCGTCGCCGATCCGGTGAAGGCGGTCATCGGCGTCGAGAACTTTCTCTACGCCACGAGCCAGCTGGCGCAGACCACGCTGCGCTCCGTGCTCGGCGAGACCGAGCTCGACGAGCTGCTGATGAACCGCGAGAAGATCAACAACATCCTGAAGAACATCATCGACAAGCGCGCCGAGGACTGGGGGATCGAAGTCTCCGCGGTGGAAGTGAAGGACGTGGACCTCCCACCCGAGATGAAGCGCGCGATGGCGCGGCAGGCGGAGGCGGAGCGCGAGCGACGGGCCAAGGTCATCAACGCCGAGGGCGAGCTCCAGGCCTCGGAGAAGCTCGCCCAGGCCGCTCACATCATCGGCTCGGAGCCCGCCGCGATCCAGCTGCGCTACTTGCAGACGGTGACGGAGATTTCCTCCGAGAACAACTCGACGACGTTCTTCCCGATCCCGATCGATCTGTTCAAGGGATTCCTCGAGGCGGTGGCCCGGAAGCCGGCGACGCCCGCGCTACCCGAAAAAACGTCAGGGGACACGGTACCGGCCGAGCCGACGAAGGCAAAGGCCAAGGCGTAACGATGGCGGGCGACCTCATCCGCCGAGAGGCGCTCGAGCGCATCATCCAGCGTGCGGCGGAGCTGCAAGCCGGTGAGCAGGACATCGGCGAGGGGCTCACCGAGCCCGAATTGCTCGCGCTGGGCCAGGACGTCGGGATCCCGTCGCGCTACCTGCGCCAGGCGTTGCTCGAAGAGCGGACGCGTCCTCCGGTCGAGGCGCGCGGCGGCCTGCTGGCGTGGCTCGTGGGCCCCGGACGGCTCTCCGCCCAGCGCGTGGTCGCTGGCGAGCCCGCCGCGGTCGATCGCGCGCTCGGCGCCTGGATGCAGCAGGAGGAGCTGCTCCAGGTGAAGCGACACTACCCCGACCGCACCACCTGGGAGCCGAAGGTCGGCGCCTTCGCGTCGATTCAACGGGCGCTCGGCGCGGGGGGCCGCCGCTTCGCCCTCGCGCGGGCGGCCGAGGTCGCCGGCCAGGTGACGCCGCTCGAGAGTGGCTTCTGCCACGTCCAGCTGGTCGCGGACGTGCGTAATGGCCGCCGCCAGCGGCTCGGCGGCGCGGGAACGCTGCTGGGCTTGGGCACCGCGGCGACCGGCGCCCTTTGGGCGATGGGGCTGCTCGCGCCTTTCCCGTTCCTGCCGCTCCTGATCCTCAGTCCAGCCGCCGCTGCGATTCTTCGCAGCCACCGCCTACAGCACGAGCACGTCCAGATCGGGCTGGAGCAGGTGTTGGACCGGCTCGAGCGCGGAGAGATCAAGGCCGAACATGCCCTGCCAGGCCAGAAAATGAGCCCGTTCGTCCGCATCGCGGACGAAATCCGCAAGACGTTCGAAATCAACTGAGCGAGACATGACCGACATCAAACGGGTTGGGGTGCTGGGTTGCGGGCTCATGGGAAGTGGCATCGCCCAGGTGGCGGCCGCGGCGGGATACGACACGACCGTGCGGGACGTGTCCCAGCAGATCTGGGACAAGGCGCGCGCCGGAATCGAGAAATCCCTCGCCAAGTTCGTGGAAAAGGGGAAGCTCCCGGCTGCGGACCGCGACGCGGCCCTCAAGCGCCTGCATTTCACGACCGCCACACCCGACCTGAAGGCGTGCGACGTCGTGGTCGAAGCCGTGACGGAGGACCTGGAGCTCAAGAACGCCCTGTGGAGGGAGCTCGACGGCCTATGCGGCCCCGCCGCCATCTTCGCCTCGAACACCTCGAGCCTCACGATCGCGGCGATGGCGGCGGCCACGAAGCGAGGAGACCGCTTCGTCGGCCTGCATTTCTTCAATCCCGTGCCGCTCATGCCGCTCGTGGAGGTCGTTCGGACCGTAACCACCTCGGCAGAGACCTTTGAACGCACCTTCGCGTTCGCCCGGTCGCTCGGCAAGGAGCCCGTGGCCGCGAAGGACACCTCCGGCTTCATCGTCAATTTGCTGCTCGTCCCGTATCTGCTCGACGCGATCCGGGCGGTCGAGCGCGGCGTGGGGAGCGTGCCGGACATCGACAAGGCGATGCAGCTCGGGTGCGGCTATCCAATGGGGCCGCTCACCCTGCTCGACTTCGTCGGGCTGGATACGACCTACAAGATCGCCGAGATCATGTTCACCGAGTACCGCGAGCAGCGCTACGCCCCGCCGCCGCTCCTCAAACGAATGGTCCTGGCCGGGATGACTGGCCGGAAGAGCGGCAAGGGCTTCTACGACTATTCCCTCGATCCGCCCAAAGTGGTCGCCCTCGGCGTCTGACGCCCGCCCCTTCACCCTCACCCCCAAGGATCGGCATGTTCGGCTACGACTGGCCTCGTTTTCACGCGGCGGTGAACGATCTCCCCACTGCGTTGCTCCTCGTGACGGTGCTGTTCGACCTCGGCGCCTGGCTCACGAAGCGCGATTCGCTCAAATCGGCGGCGTTATGGACGCTCTGGGCTGGGGTGATCGGCGGCTGGGTAGCGGTGCTCGCCGGCCTCCAGGCCGAAGAGGCAATCGAGCATGGCGAGGCGATTCACGAGTTGATGGAGACGCACGAGACCCTCGCGCTCACCACCATGGGCATCTTCACGGCGGTGCTCGCGTGGAAGCTATTCCGCCGTTCCAAGCTCACGGGCGCCGAGGAGGCCGGCCTACGGGTGCTGAGCCTCGCGGGGCTCGTGACCATCGTCTGGACCGCTGTGCTCGGAGGAAAGTTGATGTTCGAGCACGCAGCCGGGATTCCCAACGCCACCATGCAGCGGGAAATGGAGAACCGAGAGGCGGGGCATCACCACGAGGCGGGCGAGGTCGAGGAACATGAGCACGCGGAGCCCGCCGACACGGCCAAGCGCGCCGGGCACACGCATCCCCCCGGCACACCAGCGCATAAACACTGATGCGGAACGCGGAACGCGGAACGCGGAACATAAGGGTAGGAGTCGATGCGCGTGACCTTACTCTACCGTTCCGCGTTCCGACTTCCGCGTTCCGCGTTTGCCTTCTCGTCGCCGCCTGCACGCCGGTTACGACCCGGCCGGACTTCCGGCCCGACCCGGGGGCGCTCGTGGTGACCCTCGATGCACGACCGGAGCGGATCACCGCCGCCCTCGACAGCCTGGTGCCGGCGGAGAGCCTCGAGATCGCGCATGCCAACGTGCGGGACGGCTACGTCGAGACCGCGTGGTACGACACGCAGGCCCATCGCACGCGCCGCCACGAGCGGGACATCACGAATCTGGCCGCCACGGTGAAGATCCGGTTCTGGGCCGATCCGTGGGTGCCGGGCCAGACCCGGCTCACTACCGAGCCGGTGTACCGGCCCCGCTACGATCCGTCACGCCCTGAGCGCTCCCTCGAGGCGATCGTGTCGAAGGAGCTCGAGGGCTACAAGATCGCGCAGCGGTTCGTGGACAAGCTGAAGGAGAGATTCGGCGTCCCCAAGGCCGCCCAGTAGCGGCGGCGGGCTACGCCCCCACCAAGCTCTTCACCCACTGCTCCATCACGTCGAGATCGAGCATCGCGTCGCGGCACGGCCCGTTCGGGAGCCGCATGGTGAGCCCGAGCACCGGCAGACGTCCGGCCACGTCGCGGAGCCCGGTCATCATGTCCCGCTCGCACGCCACCGCGACGACGGCGCGGGGCCGGCGCTCGCGGATGACCCGCCGCGCCAGCTGCCCTCGGGTCGCGACGAATACGGGCACCTCGTAGCGCCCGGCGATCGCCAGCACGCCGTCGAGCGCCTGCTTGGACAGGCAGCGGGGGATGAGGACCAGCAGCTCGCCCGGGCCGACCGTCCGCCCGCGCCGCTCCGCGAGCGTGTTGTATACGTCGATGGCCGCATGCTCCACCCAGTCCCGCTTCCCGAACGCCCGGGAGACGTGGGAGGTGAGGCTCATCAGGCGGAGATAGGGCCCCCGCTCGAGCCAGCCCTCGGGGAGGGCGAGCACGCCAGCATAGAAGGAAAAGACCAGTGTCCCGAACCACAACCACGTTGCCGTGGCCGCCGCCCCCAGCGCGAGCCACAGCGTGCGGGGCAGCAGCGGCCACAGGGTGCCGAGTCGCGGGCCAAGCAGGAAGATGAGGGCCGCCCCCAGCGCCATGCCGATGCCGATGGTCAGGGCGGCGAAACGGAAGAAGAGTCCCGGGGGCGCCGAGAAGTCGCCGTTCCCAGGGAGCGGCCGCCCGTCCCACTCGTCCCACTCGTGACCGAGACGGCGGTCGGTCTCGATATGGATGAGTTGGGCGCGTGGAGCGTCAGCGGTCATATGCGGGTCAAGCATCACCCACGCCGCTGGTGGTGTCAAGCGTGAATGGTGCGTGGTGGGTGGTGCGTGGTAACTTCCCTGCACGTGACAAACCACGTACCACGCACCACGCACCCGGGTTGACGCAGCCTCAGCCTGCTCTCCTGACCGATATTCGCAGCCGAGCCGCATACTCGGAAGGCGCCGGGATCTATCGGATCGTCCCGGCAGCGGTCGCCGTGCCGCGGGGCGTGGAGGAGCTGCAGGAGCTCGTGAGGTGGGCGGCAGCGACGGGCACCCGGCTCGTGCCGCGGGGTGCGGGGAGCGGGATGGCGGGCGGGAGCGTCGGGCAGGGCGTCGTCGTGGACCTGAGCCAGGGATTCCACTGGGTCGCGCCCGACTGGCCGCGCCGGAGGCTGTGGGCCGGTGCCTCCGTCACGTGGACCGAGCTGACGGCCGCCGCGCGACCCTTCGGCCTGCGCCTCCCTCCCGACCCGTCCTCCGGCGCGTTCGCGACCTCGGGCGGCATGGTGGCCACCAACGCAGCGGGGCCGCGGTCGGTGCGATGCGGCAGCGTGCGGAGCTGGGTCGAAGCGATCGAGATCGTCGACGCCGAAGGGCAAGCTCGCCGCATCACCAGGGGAGCGGGGACCGGGGAGCGGTTCCCTCTGTCTCCCGACCAGCAGCGGTTGATCGCGGCTCGATTTCCCAAGACGCGTAAGAATGCCGCCGGTTATGCGCTCGACCGCTATGCCGAATCACGCGACGAGCTCGATCTCCTCGTCGGGTCGGAGGGGACGCTCGCGTTCGTCACCGCGGTCGAGTGGCGGGTCGAGCCGGTCCCCGCCGATGTGGCGGGCGCTGCCTTGGGGTTCGGGGACCTGCGGCACCTGGCCGAGGCCGTCCCCTACCTCGTGGCCCTGAACCCATCGGCCGTGGAGCTCCTGGACCGGACCCTGCTCGACGTCGTGCGGGATGCAGGCGCCCCCTCCGGCCTGCCCGAGGGGCTCGAGGGACTCCTGCTGATCGAGTTCGAGCGGGAGACTCAGGCGGCGGCTCGGGGTGTGGTCGCGGACGCGGTGCGCGGCCTGCGCGCCGGCACGGTGCACGTCGCGACGGCGGTCGACCGGGTGAGCCTCGAGGAGCTGTGGGCGGTGCGCCGCCTGGCGAGCCCCGCTCTGGCCCGCCTTCCGGAGAGCCGTCGCTCCCTCCAGGTGGTCGAGGACGGGTGCGTGCCGCTCGAGCGCCTGGCCGACTATGTCGCGGGGATCCGTGCGGCGGCGGCGGGGCGCGGCATTCCGGTGGCGATCTTCGGCCACGCGGGCGACGGCCACGTCCACGTGAATGCGCTGCCCGACCTGACGGTCTCCGGCTGGCGGGGTGCGCTGGCGGCGCTCTACGCCGACGCGGCCGAGCTGCTGCTCCGATTGGGCGGGACGCCGAGCGGCGAGCACGGGGTCGGCCGGCTGCGCGCCGGGCTGTTGGAGCGCTTCTACGGCTCCGAAGTGACCGCGCTGTTCCGAGAGCTGAAGCAAGCGTACGACCCGCACAGCACGCTCAACCCGGGTGTTATAATCCCCTCGGCTGATTGGGCGCCCCTCACCGATCTCAAGGTCGGGCCGGAGGCGACGCCGATTCCCGACGACATTGCCGCCCGGCTGCGCGAGGTGGAGCGGACCGCCGGCTGGGCGACACCAAAGCTCGATCTGACAACCCCGAGCTCCTAACCCTAGCCCCTCGCACCCATGGAAGTCTTCCGCGCCCCTCGCGTCACCCTGATCGCCCGGCCCGAGTTCCTCGAGCCGGAGCACCTCCGGGTGCAATGGCAGGGCAGCGCCTCCGCCGGAGAGCGCCTCGCCGAGTTCGCCGGCCGGATCTGCTACATGAGCCAGCACAACCCGGCAAACCGGTCGACGGCCGATTACCTCGAGAACATCAAGAAGCAGGGCCACGGCTCGGTGCTGGAGCACGCGGTCTACGTGCTGCTGATCGAGGGGATCTCGCGCTCCTGCTCGCACGAGCTGGTGCGACATCGCGCGGGCTTCGGCTATTCCCAGTTGTCGCAGCGCTACGTCGACGAGTCGCACGCCGCGTTTGTCGTCCCGCCGGCGATGCTGGGCGATCCGGCGCTCGAGTCGGAGTGGGAACGAGAGATGGCGGATGCCCAGGCGGCGTACGTGCGCGCGGTCGAGGCGCTGATGCAACGCTATGCGTGGATCGCGGACAAGGTGCACCGGCGCAAGGTGGCGCGCGAGGCGGCACGCAGCGTCCTTCCCAACGCCACCGAGGTGAAGATCGTCGTGTCGGCGAACGCGCGCGCGTGGCGCACGATGCTCGAGCTGCGGACCAGCGAGGGCGCGGAGCTCGAGATCCGGCGGATGGCGATCGCGTGCCTTCGCGTCCTCGAGCGCGAGGCGCCCGCGCTGTTCGCCGATTTCGAGATTTATCGCGCCGACGACAACCACGACGCCGCGCGCGTCGCGTACCACAAAGTCTGAACGAGTGAGAGGTGAGAAGTGAGAGGTGAGATGCGTTGCGCCGACCTCTCACCGCTCACCTCTCACCGCATTTCGCTATTGCGCATCGCTTCGGTGTTCCTTATTGTCTACTCGACCACGCGTTTCGATTCACAGACCGCCCGAGCGGCCTTTTTTGTAGGAGGTTACCCGAGACCACATGCGAATCGGTCTCGCATACAACGAAAAACCCGATTCCGCGCCCGACGCTGAATCCGACGGTACCGGTGACGCGTTCGCCGAGTGGGACGACCCATCTACCATCACGGCGGTGGAGCAGGCGCTCGGTCTCTTCGGCACCGTCATCCGGCTCGAAGCCGATCAGTTCTTTCCTCAAAAGGTGGTCCTCGCACGCCCCGATCTCGTCTTCAACATGGCGGAGGGGCTGCACGGCCAGAGCCGCGAAGCCCTCGTCCCCGCAATCTGCGAGTACCTGAACATCCCGTACACGGGCTCGGACCCGCTCACGCTGGCGCTGTCGCTGCACAAGGGTCGGACCAAGGAGACGCTCGCCTACCGCGGCGTGCCCACGGCTCCGTTCACCTGCATCGAGGCGGTGGAGCAGGTCGAGCCCATGGCGCTGCCCTACCCCGTCTTCGTCAAGCCGGTCGCCGAGGGGTCGGGGAAGGGCGTGTTCGCGACCAACCTGTGCGCGAATGTCGCGGCGCTGCGCCAGCGGGCCCGGTTCCTGCTCGAGCGCTACGCCGAGCCCGTGCTGGTCGAGACCTACCTCCCGGGTCCCGAGTTTACCGTCGCGATCCTCGGGAACGGCCCCCAGGCCTACTGTCTCCCGGTGATCGGGTTCGATTTCTCGACGCTTCCCGAGGGCGCGGCGCCGGTGTACGGCTACGAGGCGAAGTGGGTGTGGGACCGCCCCGAGGCCCCGCTCGCGATCTTCCAGTGCCCCGCGGCCGTGCCGGTGGCGCTGTGCCGCGAGATCGAGCGCACCGCGCTCGACGCGTACCACGCCCTCGGCTGCCGCGACTGGTGCCGCGTGGACCTTCGGGTGGACCGGTTCGGCGTGCCGAACGTCCTGGAGCTGAACCCCCTGCCGGGCGTTATCCCCGATCCGGCCATGAACTCCTGCTTCCCCAAGGCGGCGCGCGCTGCCGGGTTCGACTACGACGAGCTGATCCAGGAGGTGGTCCGCCTCGCGTGGCGCCGGCTGACCGGACAGGCGCTCGCCGAGCCGGGGAAACGTACGGCGGTAGGGGCGCAGCATGCCGCGCCCCGGCAGACGGCCGCGGCCTCCGCATGAAGATCGCCATCCTGTTCGACCCCGGGGCCGAAGACTGGACGCCGGAGGACATCCGGGGCGTGATGAAGGCCGTGGACGAGATCGGCGCGATCTTCGCGTCGATGGGCCACGAGATCCGCAAGGTCCCGGTGCGCCACGACATGCGCTGGTTCCAGGTGGCCCGCCGGGCGGATCTCGTGTTCAACCTCTGCGAAGGCGTCCACGGGAAGAGCGAGTGGGAAGAGCACGTCGTGGGAACGCTCGAATTCGCCGGGATCCCCCTCACGGGTGCGAGCCTCTGGACCCTCGCGGCGTGCCGTCGCAAACCCATCGCGAACGCCTTGCTCCAACAGGCGGGGCTCCCCGTTCCCCGTTGGACCGTGGCACAGGGCAAAATCGAGGACGACTTCCCGCTGCCCGCCATCGTCAAGCCGGCGGCGGAGGACGCGAGCGCGGGGCTCGACCGCGGCTCCGTCGTGAGCGACCGCAAGTCGCTGCGCGCCCGCGTCGCGGCCATGACGGAGCAGTTCGACGAAGTGCTCGTCCAGGAGTACGTCGGCGGCCGCGAGTTCAACGTCGGCTTCGTCGGGAGCCGCGTGCTGCCGATCGCGGAGATCGACTTCAGCCGCATGCCCGAGGGCGCCTGGCCGATCCTCACGTACGCCGGGAAGTGGGAGATCGGCTCCGCCGACGACCTCGGCTCGGTGCCCGTTTGCCCGGCCGGCATCCCGCAGAAGCTCGGCGACCGCCTCGTCCGGGTCGCCGAGCTCGCCTGGCGGACCATGCAGGGAAAGGGCTACGGCCGCGTCGATCTCCGCGTCGACGACCAGGGGCGGCCCTGGGTGCTCGAGGTCAACCCCAATCCAGATCTGAACGACGACGCCGGGCTCTCCCGCATGGCGAAGGTCGCCGGCTGGGACTATGCGGAGCTGGTGCGCCGGATCGCGGAGGTCGCGCTCCGCGAGGCACAGGGCGCCAAGGCGGCGCGTGAGCTGCTCGCTCCGTCCCGTCGGCCGCGCGCAACGCGGACCGCTTGAGCGGCTCACGGCGGCCACCGGTCTGTTCCGGCCGGACGAGGTCGCCATTGCCGTGGAGCTGCTCGACGACGCGCTCGCGGGCGACGACGACTATCGCTTCCTCGGTGCGTACACGGGCGATCAGCTCATGGGCTACGCCTGCTGGGGCCCCACACCCGGTACCACCGGGACCTTCGACCTCTACTGGATCGTCGTCGATCCCGCGCGGCAGGGCACCGGATTGGGCACCGCGCTCCTGAGGGCGGTCGAGGAGAGGCTCACGACGGACAACGGACGACTGATCGTCGTTGAGACCTCGTCGCGCGCCGACTACGCCTCCACGCGCGCTTTCTACGAGCGACGCGGGTACACCCAGGCAGCCCGGCTCCCCGGCTACTACGCCCCCGGCGACGACCTGGTGATCTATCTCAAGGATCTGACGCATGGAGCCCTGGCAACAGCTACTGCGTAAGCAGAGCATCGCCTCGCTCGACGCGCTCGTCGCCAAGTTCGGCGCCGAACACGTTCCCGACCTCGCGCGACTGCGACAGGCGGCGGAGAATTTCGAGTTCCGCATCTCCCCCGCGATGGTAGACCTCATCAAGTCGCCGGGCGATCCCATCTGGCGCCAGTACGTGCCCGATCTGCAGGAGCTCGAGGTGCACGACGGCCTCGTGGACTCACTGGCCGAGGATGCCCACTCGCCCGTCCCGAACATCACGCACCGCTATCCCGACCGCGCGCTGTTCCTCGTGTCGCCAGTGTGCGCCGCGTATTGCCGGTTCTGCACGCGCCGACGCAAGGTGGGCGACCCCAAGAAGATCCCCATGGCCGAGCTCGAGTCGGCGTTCCGCTACCTCGAGGAGCACGTCGAGATCCGCGACGTAATTATGTCGGGCGGGGATCCCCTGCTCCTCTCAGATCGGCGCATCGACGAGCTCTGCAAGCGCCTGCGGGCCATCCCGCACATCGAGGTCATCCGCATCGGCAGCCGGGTGCCATGTCATCTCCCCGAGCGGATCACACCGGAGTTGTGCGCGCTGCTGAAGCAATACCATCCGCTCTACATCAACACCCACTTCAATCACCCCGACGAGCTCACGCCCGCGGCGGTCGCGGCGCTCGGCCGTCTCGCCGACGCGGGCGTCCCGCTCGGCTGCCAGACGGTGCTGTTGAAGGGCGTGAACGACGATCCGGAGGTGATGAAACGGTTGATGCAGAAGCTGCTCGCCGCGCGCGTGCGGCCGTACTACATCTACATGTGCGACCAGGTGGCGGGGGCGGAGCACTTCCGCACGACGGTCGAGAAGGGCCTGGAGATCATCCGAGCGCTGCGCGGGTGGACCTCGGGGCTCGCCGTGCCGCACTTCGTCATCGATGCGCCTGGCGGCGGCGGGAAGATCCCACTCCTGCCCGAGTACGTGGAGTCGATCAGCGACGACGCCGTGGTGCTCAAGAACTACGCGGGCAAGCGGTACGTCTATCGACAGCCCGGCGCCCCCGAGCCCCTGCCGCCGACCGAGTTCGAGTCGGTGCGGGTGGGGTAGCCGTCTAGGGCTCGAGGAGTCCGGTGCGCAGGGCGAAACGCACCAGCTCCGGCCGGCGAGCGAGCCCCAGTCGGTCCTTCAGACGGGCGCGGTATTCGTCCACCGTCCTGGGGCTGACGGAGAGCTTCAGCCCGATCTCCTTGGAGCTATGCCCCAGCGCGAGCAGCGCCAGCACCTGTCGCTCGCGCGCGCTAACCGCCCCGCCGTCACCTTCTCATCGTCCACCTGGCCGGCCTTGCGATAGCGCTGCAGCACGATCAGCCGGGCCGCGTCTTCGTCGAGGAAGAGCCGGTCGTCCGCCACCGCTCGAATCGCGCGCGTCAGCTCCTCCACCGGAGTGATCTTCTGCATGAAACCGCTCGCGCCTGCCTCCAGCGCGTCGCACAGCTGCAGCTCCTGCGGCAGTGCGGTGAGCACGAGGATCTTCACGCCGAGGCCGAGCCCCACGATGCGACGCGTGGCCTCGATGCCCCCCCTCCCGGGCATGGCGAGGTCCATCAGGACGACGTCGGGTCGCGTGGTCTTGACCATCGCCACCGCCTCGCTCCCGCTCCCCGCCTCGCCCACCACGACCAGGCCCGGCTCCTTCTCGAGCAGCGCGCGCAGTCCGGCCCGCACGACGACATGATCGTCCGCTAAGAGAACCTTGATCGTGCGTCTTTGACCCGGGCTACCGGTATCGAGCACCAACGCGCCTCACCGCAAGTTCGCCTACTCAGTAGTAGCAAGGTCCGTGCGCGACCGGAAGAGTTGCGCCGCCGCTACAGAGCTGGGCCCGGCGGGTATGTTTCAGCCGCATGCGAGTCATGCCGCTTCACGCCACGCATCGCCTGTTGCGCGTCGCCGACACCCCGACTCCCGAGCCCGGGGCGCTGGAGAACCTGCGGGCGGGAAGAGTGCGGGGGGCGGCGGTGCTTACAATTGCGGATTGCGGATTGCGGATTGAAAAGCAACCCAATCGGCAATCGCAAATCCGCAATCCGCAATTGCTTCACGGCAGCTGCCAGATCTCCACGCGGTTCCCCGAAAAGACCGGGATCAGCACGCGGTGGCGCTTGCCGTCGTATCCGATGTCGGCCGGGCTGGGCACGCCGGCAATCACCTTCACTTCCTGTCCAGTTTCGTAACTCGACACGGTCGAGTCGCTCCAGCTCGAGACGAGCACCCTGCTCCCGGCAATCTCGACGCCGTCGAACCCGCCCGGACCTTTGGCGATCACGCTGGGCGCCTTGTCGCCCGGCTTCCACGCCAGTATCGAGCGTCCGCCGAATTGCACCACGATGAACCGCTTGCCCACGGAGTCCAACGTGATCCCGTTCGGCCGGCCCAGCGTGTCGCCCCGCACCGCGACCGTCACCTGCCGGTCCGTGCCGACGCGGAAGATCCGATCGGGCCCCGGATGCAGCACGTTGCCCACATCGTCGAACCGAATGCCGGTGTCGGTGATGTAGAGCGCGCCGGTCTGCGCGATCGCGATGTCGTTCAGGAATACCGCGCCCAGGCTGGCCATGCTCACGCTGTCCCTGGGCGCGCCGGTCTTCGCGTCGAACGCGCGGACGACGTCGATGTCCGCCACCCACAACGTGTCTCCCCGGATTGCCAGCCCCTTCGGCGCGTTGAGCGTCACACCGCCGTGGCCGCCCTCGATGAACTTGAGGTTCTCGACGGCGCCGTCCGGCCGCACGCGGCTGATGAATCCGTTGTTATCCTTGGCCGTGGGACTGCCGTTGATGTTCGAGACGAAGTAGATGTCCTGCACCGGGTCGTGCAGCACGGATTCGGGCGTGAGGAACCCCTCCACCACCGTCAGCTTCGTCGCGCCGGGAGACGGCGGGAGCGTGGGCGCCGCGGCGGGGGCAGGAGCCGCGGGGGTCGCGGTGGAATTGGGTACCGCGGACGTGTCCGACGCGGGCGGTGCACGGTCCGCGCGTTGGAGGCATGCGGCGCCGAGGGCGGCAATCAGCACGCAGAGCAGTGTGGTTTTCATGGGTCCGTTTCTACCCCGTTACGCCTTCGCCTCCTCCAGCTCCTTTTTCCGCACCTCCGCCACCTTCTGCGCCGCGTCGGGCGGGACCTCCTGGTACACGTGGAACTTCGCGCGGTACGTCCCGCGCCCATGCGTGATCGAGTGCAGGGTCGTGGCGTAGCGGTCCAGCTCGGCCTCGGGCACGAGCGCCTTGACTCTGACCAGGCGGCCGTCGGGCTCGGTGCCGAGAATCTGGCCTCGGCGCGACGACAGATCGCCCATCACGGCGCCCTGGTACTCGTCCGGGGTCGACACGTCGAGCTCGAGGATCGGCTCGAGGAGCACCGGCCGGCAGTTCGGGCTCACGTTCCGAAATGCCAGGATGCCGGCCATCTTGAACGACATTTCGTTCGAGTCCACGTCGTGATAGGAGCCGTCGTACAGCTCCACCTTGAAGTCGACGACCGGATAGCCGGCCACGGGACCGCGCGCCGCCGCTTCCTGGATGCCGCGCTCCACCGCGGGGATGTATTGCCGCGGGATGACGCCGCCCACGATCTCGTCCACGAACTGGAACCCCGACCCCCTAGGCAGCGGCGCGATCCGGATCCAGCAGTCGCCGTACTGGCCCCGGCCGCCCGTCTGCTTCTTGTGCTTCCCCTGCCCCTCCGCGCGCGCCCGGAAGGTCTCGCGGTATGCGATTTTCGGCTTCCCGATCACCGCGTGCACGCCGAACTTGCGGGCCAGCCGGCCGACGATGATCTCGAGGTGGCGCTCCCCCAGCCCCCGGATCAGCGTCTGCCCCAGCTCGCCGTTGTATTCGTGCTGGAACGTCGGGTCTTCCTCGTGCAGCTTGTGCAACCCGTTCGAGAGCTTTTCCTCTTCGCCCCGTTGCTTCACCTCGATCGCCTCGGTGATCACCGGCTCGGGGAACGGGATCTTGGGGAGCACGATCGCATGGTCCTTGGTCGAGAGCGTGTCGTTGGTGTGCGTGTCACGCAGCTTGGCCACGACGCCGATGTCGCCCGCGTGCAGCTCGGGGATTTCGATCCGGTCCTTCCCCACCGTCACGCAGAGGTGGTTCAGCTTCTCCACCGCTTCGCGCGGCGCGTTGTAGACGTCCTGCCCGTTCTTGACGCGTCCTGAGTACACCCGAAAAAACGTCACGTCGCCCACGTGCGGCTCGGAGATCGTCTTGAACACCTGCGCCACGAACCGTCCCTCGTCTTCGGGCTTGAGCGTCACGCGCTCCGCGCTCCCCCACCGCTGCGCCTCAACCGGCGGCCGCTCGTGGGGCGCGGGGATCAGCTCCACCAGCTTCGAGAGCAAAGCGCGCGTCCCGTAGGTCAGCTCGGCGGCGCCGCAGAACAACGGGAACAGCTCGCCTTTCAGCATACCCGCCTTCATGGCGGCGATCGCCTCGTCCCGCCCGATCTCCTCGCCTCCCAGATAGCGCTCGAGCAGCGTATCGTCCGTCTCGGCGATGCGCTCGATCAGCTCCTTGGAGTAGCGCTCGAACCGGTCCCGGTACTCGGGCGGTACGTCCACCTCCTCGTACTCGCCGGCCTTCGTCCCCTTCTTGTACAGGTGGCACTGCTTCGAGAAGAGGTTGATGATCCCGTGGAATTCGGGGCCTTCCCCGACGGGGATTTCCACCGGGATCACCTTCGGCGTCAGCCGCTCCTTGACCTGGGTGTAGACTTTCTCGAAGTCGGCGTGCTCCTTGTCCATTAGCGAGACGAAGAACAGGCGCGGGACTTCCCGCTGCTCGCAATAGTCCCACACCTTTTCGGTGCCCACCTCCACGCCGCCGGTGGCGGAGACGACGACCACGGCCCCGTCCGCCGCGTACACGGCCGCGAGCGCCTCCCCCGTGAAGTCGAGATAGCCCGGTGTGTCGATGAGATTGAGCTTCGCGTCCATCCATTCGGCGACCGCGAGAGCGAGATTGATGGAATACTTGCGTTCGATTTCGTCCGGGGTGTAATCGGTGAGGGCGGTGCCGTCCTTCACGGATCCATGGCGCTTGCTCGTGCCGGCCACGAACGCGAGGGCGTCGACCAGGGACGTCTTGCCGCTCGCGCCGTGGCCCACGACCGCCACGTTGCGAATCTCCGATGTCTTGTACACGCGCATTGCGCAGCAAACTCCGGGAGGGGGACCAGGAGAATATGCGGCACGAAACGGGGGATAGGCTAGGCGTAGACTAGACGCACAGACGCGGTACTGCTAGACGCACAGACGCGTAGACGCACAGGGGAGAACAGCCGCGAGTAACAGGTATACCTGATCACTCAAGCTGTTCACCACTGTGCGTCTGTGTGCCTAGCCGTTGAAGGCCTGCTCCCCAGCCACTCGCTGCTCTTGACTCTTCGGCAGCCACAGCGCCGCCACTCCGCCCAGCAGCATCACCCCTCCCGCCAACAAGAACGTGCTTCGCTGCCCGAGCCCGTCGTACGCCAGACCGGCGGCGAGCGGTCCGACGCTGCGGCCCAGGGCAGCGAACGCCTGCGCGGCCCCGAGGATCGTGCCCTGCTCCGTCGGGTCCGCGTACACGGACACCAGACCCGACGCCGCGGGCGCGAACAGGCTGTTCGTGAAGGCGAGTGGGACCGTCCAGGCGTACACCAGGAGACTGGTGCCGGCCCACGGCAGCGCCGCGATGCTCACTCCCATCCCGAACAACCCGACGATGAGCAGGGCGCGCACGCCAGTGTGCCGCTCGATCCGACCGAACAGAAACCCCTGAACCAGGGCGGCGATCGCACCGA
>Ga0209155_1000432_pt1 | contig 19926 bp, 15 predicted proteins | sample GraSoiAngelo_122_FD_185879 | JGI IMG/M metagenome (GOLD analysis project Ga0209155, IMG submission 185879) | Grasslands soil microbial communities from the Angelo Coastal Reserve, California, USA - 14_0927_02_20cm (SPAdes) (version 2) | ecosystem: Environmental > Terrestrial > Soil > Grasslands ... | reverse complement strand
GCGTTCGACCGCTCGCATGCGGCGCTCGGGGAACTGGTGGAATTTATTTCTTCGCAGAGAAAAACGCTGAAGCGCTCCACGGCACGAGAGATTCTGGGAGCTCTGACGGAGTGGCTGGAGATTCCGCAGCGCGCGAAGCAGCACGACCGAAAATACGTCAAACGGCTGGCGGAATTCATGAAGGAGTGGGAACCGAAAAGCGAAACGCGCGACCTGCCGGAATTTATCGAGTATTTGGATTATTACGCTCAGGCGGGCGGAGTCGTGAGCCTGGAAGACGACGCGCCTCCAGACGCAGTTCAGTTGATGACCGTTCATGGAGCGAAAGGCCTGGAGTTTCCGCAGGTGTTTCTATTGCGCGTGAACAACCGCGCCTTTCCGGCCACCGAGCGACCACGCGTATTCGAATTCCCGGTGGAGCTTATGAAAGAGGGCGCTCCCGCGGAGCAGTTTCATATCCAGGAAGAGCGGCGGCTGTTTTACGTGGCCCTGACGCGAGCGGAAGACCGGCTCACCATCACAACGGTGACAGAGAAAAAAGGAAAAGTGCCCGTGTTCATCGAAGACATCGTGATGGATCCGGCCATAAAACGGCAAGATGTCCGCCAACTCATGCCAAAGCTGCCTCGGGCTGGAAGAGATGATGGGGTACAGGAAAACCTTTGGGAAGATTCGGAGCTTTTTCCGGCCGCCGAAGGATCGGCAAAGATTTTTTCGCGGATCGCGGATTGGGCGGAGGAGTTTCACCCGCCTTCACCGGAGCCGCTGACGCTCAGCCCTTCAGCCCTGAGCGGTTACCGGACCTGCCCGCAACGATACCTGTTCGGATATTTGTGGTCCCTGCGGGAAGGGCCAAAGGCGGCAATGAGTTTTGGGGCCGTCATGCACACGACGATCAAACGTTTTGTGGATCAACTCCGCAAAGGCGTGAAGCTGCCGTTCGAAGAAGTACAGAGAATTTTTGAGACGGAATGGAATTCGAAGGGATTTGAAGACGCATATCAGGAAGAGGAATACAAGAAGGACGGGATCGAGCAGTTACGAGGGTTCCATGCCGGCATGATGGAGGAGCCCCCGGAAACTCTGGCGCAAGAGAGAGGATTCGAATTGCCCCTCGACAACGACGTGATCATCAAGGGGCGCATCGACCAGATCAATTCCTTGGGGAACAAGCGCGACGTGGAAATCGTTGATTACAAGACTGGACGTCCGAAAAAGGATGTGGATGCCAAGAAAGATTTACAGTTGAGCCTGTATGCGCTGGCGGCCAAAGAAATTCTTGAGCTGAACCCGGTGCGGCTGGCGTTTCATTATTTGCAGAACAATCAGCGGCAGGAAACCACGCGAGACGCGAAACAATTGAATGAAGCGCAGAAAGTTGTGCAAGAAGCCGCAGCAGACATACGCGCCGGAGAATTCCCCACGAGGCGGGGCTTCATCTGCCGCAATTGTGCCTACCGGCCTATCTGTCCGGCGCATGAAGAAACGCTGAGCGCTTGAGCAGATTTTGAAAGAGTTTCCATGAGCCTCCCAACGCTCGCCGAATTGGAGAATATCCTATGAACCGCAAAAATATTTATTTGCTCCTTTGCATTCTAGGAGCGGCGCTTCCCTACTCGCAATTCGTTCCGTGGGTCATGGAGAATGGACTGCCGCTCGGGCTGCTGATGCGCCAGCTTTTCGCCAACCGAATCAGCGCGTTCTTCGGTCTGGACGTCCTCGTCTCTTCCATAGTCCTCTTGGTGTTTATGCGTATCGAGGGACGACGGCTCCGGCTGCGGTTCCGTTGGCTCCCGATTGCCGGTCTATGCGCAGTTGGGGTGAGCCTGGCCTTCCCGTTGTTTCTGTATCTTCGCGAACGCGCAACGGAAGGACTACCGGGAACAGTTGAAGCTGTTGCGGTGGGCAAGACCTGACCGAATCGCCTCTTCCTTCGCGACTAAGGCAAAAAAGAAGAGGCGCCCCAACCTGCGTCAGGGCGCCCAAGCTGCAAAATCTTGTTGGAGATCACTTATTTCTTTTTCTTTGGGGCTTTTTTCTCGTCCTTCTTAGTCTTAGTCTTTTTCTTCATGCGGATTCCCTCCTCAGTCTGGGCAGACAACCAGCGTCACCGCCAGCTACTCGCCTCCGACCTCATATACGAGTGGTGCGTGCAAGAGTCAAGATAATTTGCAAGAAAAAACCGAGGCTATCTCGGCGTCGCCCCAGCGTAGTACCCCTCGCGGGTCAGGATGGTCAAGCCTTCGCGCCTCACACGGACCTCGATGGAATGATATTCCAGGCCGCGGTCCGTTCCGCTGGGAGCGTAGGCCAGCGTGTATTGGTTGCGAGCCTCTTCCGTAACTCGGGCGTATAGCTCCTCCATGGCCCGGCTCTTCATTCCATAGTAGACATCGCCTCCCGTATCGTGCGCGTATTTGGAAAGGCGTTCGAATCTTCGTTCGAAATAAGCGCTGCCCACGCCAATTCCGTAAACGGTAATGTTGTAACGAAGCAGTTCCTTCAGCACGGTATCGTAATTGTTCGCATTGAACTTTGGCCCGTTAACGCCATCGGAAATCAAAAAAATAATCTTCCGACGCTGGCGCTCCGGATCACGGTCTTTCAGCAACTGGGCCGCGGCGTAGACCGCGTCGTCCAAAGCTTTGGTCGGCTGGCCCTTGATGTTCAACGTGGGGCCGGTCATATTCGGCGCGTCCCCCGTGGCGGAATGTCCGTTAATCGAAGGGCTATTGGCGATGGCCGCGCTCGAAGAGCCAGCAGACGGTTCCTCGTCCAGACGCGTCCGTTTTAGCTCGATGAGGAGCTTGTCCTGATCGCTGAGAAAACCTTTGCCCGGGTGAAAGCGCTGGTCGAAGCGGCAAACCCAGGCTTCATCAGTCAGACTCAGTCCGGCAACAATCGCGCGGAGACTTTGCTCTACCTGCCTGGCGTCCCTGGAATTCAGGTCGTTATCAATCAGCACAACCATGGAGATGGCAATCGGCTCGGCAATAAAGGAAGCGATTTTTTGCTCGACGTTATCCTCGAAGACGCGAAATTCATCCCGGCGAAGGTCGGGAACGAGCCGGCCGGCTCCATCTTTAACGGTGACTGGGACGATGACCTGGTTAACAGGAATGCGGATGGTGGCTGGACCGCCTTGTTGAGCGGGCGCCGGAGAGCCCTGTTCCTGCGTTGCAGGAGGAGCACTTTGCTCCGTGGTTTGCGCGCCAAGATAGGCAAAGCACGCAGACACGAACAGCGCTCCAGCCATCCACACCGTTTTTCGTAGACTTTTCATAGTCCTCAAGCCAAACTTCCTATTGAGATTATCCGCGCCGGCGATTTCGGTCACGCATCCATCGCACCGCTTCGCGGCATCCTACAGGGCGGCAGTAACCCCGCGGCATTCTTACAGCCGGGCATCTCTCGCTGAGGAAAGTATACATGCAATCGATGCATAAGCTTTTGATGCACTGTGTGACGGCAACGGTTGCGGCGAGTTTATCGATTCCCGCCACGTCGCAGGAGCCTGCCGCGCAAGCACCGCCGGTGATCAAGAGCCAAGTGAACCTCGTAAACATTTTCGCGACCGTCCGAGATAAGAAAAAGCACATCATGCCTTCCCTCAAGAAAGAAGACTTCCGTGTCCTCGAAGACGACCAGGAGCAGAAGATCGCCTTCTTCTCGAATGAGAGAGCTCTGCCCATCACCCTTGGCTTGCTCATCGATACCAGCCTTAGCGAGGAGAATCGTCTGCCCGCCGAGCAGGAAGCTGCCACGGGCTTTCTGAACCAAGTCCTCCGCAAGGGCGACGAAGCCATGGTGATTTCGTTCGGGACCGACGTAGACCTGCTTTCCGATTTTACCGATGACCGAGCGCAGCTTGACCGTGCCATCCGCAGCGCGCGCATCAACGCTCCGAACGTAAGCATGGTCAATGCGGGGCCGCTGCCGCCCGAATCGCGGACTCGCGGCTTGCGCGGAACGGCCTTCTACGACGCTGTTTGGGTCGCGTGCACCGAAAAGCTGGCGACCGAGGCGGGCCGCAAGGCGCTGGTGATCATCACCGACGCAGACGATCAAGGGAGCAAAGTAGAGCTAAAGGAAGCCATCGAAGTCGCCGAGCGCACGGATGCGGTGATTCACATCCTGCTGGTCCACGATCCCGGTTACGGCACGAGGCCTGACGTCGCCAAAAAAATAGCCGAGGAAACCGGTGGCAGGGTCATTGACGTGGGGTCGATGAAGCACTTGCAGGAAGCGTTCGACCAGATCGCCGAGGAGTTGCGTGACCAATACACGCTCGGCTACTACCCAACAAACCCGGCACACGATGGGAAATTCCGCAAAATCAAAGTGGAAACGGCCGACAAAGAATTGAAAGCTCTCGCCCGCAGGGGATACTACGCGCCTAAAGAGTGAGCCTTCCGAAGTCGTGGGCGGCAAAGCTGACGCAGACTCCTTCTGAAGAAGTACGGGTCAGCATCGCCGCCCGATCGTGCTTGCGTGCAATCCGAAAGCTTCGCGATCAATGATGCTCGCAACAACTGCCTGCAGCGTCCGCGGCTTTGGCCGGTTGCACGTATTCGGCCTTCGCGTCTACCTTGTACTCCTCATCGTACTTGTCGTGATGCCGCACCCAGGCCATCGTATGTTTTAGTCCTTCTTCGTCGCGGCCCTTTGGCGTGATATCCAGCCAGTTGTACGCGCCGATGAGGATGTCCAGTCCGCGAGCATAGCTTGAATAGGTGTGAAAGATATTGCCGGCCGCGTCTTTGTAAAACACGCTCGTCCCGGGGCGTTCCTCGCTGGGGAATTGCTGCATTCCGTAGTTGTAGTAGACTTCGCCTTTTCCCAGCTCATCCTTCTTCATCGACACCTGGTAGTCATAGTTGAATTCGCTGCCGTGCGACGACACCCAATGGAACCGCCAGCCCATCCGCTTCTTGAACGCTTCGATCTCCGCCAGCGGCGCCCGCGAGACGACCGCCAGCCTGACGTCGCGCGCCGCAAGGTGCACAACGCTTCCGTCAATATGATCCGAGATGAACGAGCAGCTTGGGCAGCCTTCCGCCCACCCTGGACCCAACATGAAGTGATACATGATCAGCTGGTTTCTGCCAGCGAAAAGATCCGCGAGCGTCTCCTTGCCTTTTGGCCCATCGAAGACGTAAACCTTCTCAACTTTCTCCCAAGGCAGTTCGCGGCGCTGCTTGCTCAACTGGTCGCGAAGCCGCGAGAATTCCTTCTCCTTCTTTAGCAATTCCTTGCGTGCGGCCAGCCATTCCGCGGGCGACACGACTTTTGGATGTTCCATCGCTCTCGTTGCCATGCCTGATTCTCCTCTCCTGCTTGTCTACTCTCACCGAAGATAGTCTTGGGCCACGTGAATGCGGAAGCTCGGCCGAGCTTCGGCCGAGCTCCGCATCCACTGGCTGTTACCGATAACCGTGCGAACTGCGGTTCTAGCTGGCGGCGGCCTGCGCCTTTTGTGCTTGCGTTGCCTGTTGCATTTGCGCGAGCACTTTGCGGATGGCTTCGTTGGATCCTGGGCTGCGCTTTTCTCTCCAGGCCTCCAGGTGATTGCACTGCGTCTCGAGGTTGGCGAGGAAGTTCGGACTGCTGAACATGGCGCGCCACGCGCCGATCACGAGCTTCACCTGTTCCCAGACAACCCACTGTTCCCCGTTGCTTTCGAAGAAGAACTCTTCGTCGATCAGCCCGCGGTTCACGATGCTGGCCACCATCTCCCAGTAACCCAGCACCATGCGCATGTACGTGTTTTCCTTGCTGCCGGGAGGACACACGCGTATCAAGTCGTCGGCTGTTTTCACGTGGAAGTTTGCCGAGAACCAGTCGCGCGCTTCTCTCAACCTAGGCTCGCGCCGCTCCTCGTACAGCCGCAACATCAGATTCACCTGCTCGTTGGTTACTTGGCCCATGTTTCCTCCTTTGGATTTGTGTGTTGAACGGAATTCTTTGCGCCCTTGTTCGCCCTAACCTTCAGGACAAGCGCGGTTAATCCACCCGTCGACATGACGCTTGCGAGCACCATAGTCGCACTCGCAATACACGCCGGGCACATAAAATATCCCCTTTCTCGACAGCCGCGCTCACCGCGGACGCGCCGCCTCCGCCCGCTTCCTGACACCTTCGTTGATGTGCCTCCAGCCACCCGTAACTCCTTTGCGGTGATCGTCCAGAATCAGTCCAAGCGCCGTGTGATGGAAGCTGATCAGTGTTCCGCTATCTTTCTCGCTCAAGCGGTACTGCACGTTGGAAACAACCGGATAGGACATAAACAACGGCCCCGTGATTTCGAGCAAGGTCGGCCGCTTGATGGCCTGCACTACTCCCCAGAAGTGCCCGTTATTGTCGCCCAGGTCGCGGTACCACCTGCCGCCCGGCCAAGCCTCGAGCTTCATCGGCATGGGCCCGCTCTCAGCTCCGTTGTACGGCCCCAACTGCTCCAGCAGAGCCGTGAACGTGTCGTCTAACGATGCACGCACGTGGATTTCTTCCGTGATGCCTAGCGTCAAATCCTCAATTCTTGTTGCTGTCGAAATCATTTTTCCTCCGTGGAATGAAGTTCGGGCCCGAATCCTTTGGCGGATTGCTTTTCCCTTCGGCGCGCTCCTTGACCCGGCTCAATTGGTGACGCCAGAATCGCTCGAACGTTTCCGTCCACTCGTGAAGCGGCCGGATCGCTTCTGCGTTGGTTCGATAGAGCATGCGGCGGCCGTCGCGCCGCACACTAACCAGGCCCACTTCGAGCAACACCCGCAAGTGCTTGGATACCGAAGGCTGCTCCAACCCCAGCGAATCCACAATCTCACCGACGGGCCGCTCCTGCATCGCCAGGTAGTTCAGGATAGCCCGACGCCGCGGCTCGGCCACCGCGTTGAATGCATCCGAAGTTGTCGCCGCTCGTGCCATGCCCTCACAATACATTCCTATATAGGAATATGTCAAGCATTATTCTTGTCCCTGCATAAGACGCCTGGATAAGGCGCGACATCCCTCTAGTCTGGAGTGACTTGGAGTTTATTCTTCGACGGGTTCTTGAGCACGCGCGGGCCATTTAGTCCCGCGGCCGCTATTACTGCGCGTTGTCAGTTCATTTCCGCGCTTATTGGCGCGGGAACGTGAATTCACCGGACGGGTTGCGCTGCTTCAGCGCGGTCACTTTGCGGTTCTCCATGACAAACTCATAGACGATGTCGGCAAACTGCGGGGTTCTGAATTTGAGCCCCTTGAGTGGAATCAGCTTGATGGGAGGTCCGCCCGGGAAAGCAAGCGAGAGACCGGCTCCCGGCTGATAAAGGACTTCAAATTTCACCTTGGTCGGAGTCATGTATCCACCCGCAAGCTTTTCGAGCAGCGCCGGGTCCAGCGTTTCGGGCTTGCGTGTGAATACAACTTCCGCCTGATCCAGTGATATCACGGCGCCATCAATATCACCTTGCGGATTCGTCCGGAAATTGACGGAAAACTTGCCGTATTGCTCGTCATCGGGCGTGTCAAAGCGATCGTAGTGAAAGTGGCTCAGCGGAAAATCGAACGCGTGAAAACCGAATTGCAGCGCGTCGCTCTTAAGCCCGATTTTCAGGATGCCGTAAGCCGCATTCTCATAATCGCCGGCGTAGTCCGCCAGCGAATGAGATGGCTTGGTGTTTGGAACACGCTCGCCACCGGCCTTCGCGCGCGCTTCCGTGCCTGCTTTCTTTCCCGCGAGCCGCTGTTGGAGCTGGCGCTGGCTCCAGGGCGTCTGGTCCATGCCAAGAAGCCGCTCGTATACGTTGTAGCTGACGATGTTGTACAACGGAGCGCTATGATCGCTGATCACCAGAACAATCACGCCAATCTTGTCGTTGGGCATGAAGGAAACCTGCGAATGGAAACCGGGAAGGTCACCGCCGTGATAGGTAAGCAGATGGCCGCGATAAGCCGCGGTTTGCCGCCCCATGCCATAAGCTGGATTGAGCAGCTCCCAAAATCCTAGCGCTTCCCCAAGGGTGTTTGGCAAACCAATGGCCGGTTGCAAGGTGGCTTTGAGGACACTCGCCGGCAGGACTTGTTTGCCGTTGTATTTACCGTCGTTCATCAGCGCAATCAGCCAATGCGACAGTTCATCGATATTGGAAATGATGGCGCCCGCCGGAGCCACGCCCTCGGTGTCCTCATAATAAGGAATTTTGTATAGCTCAAACGAGTCACGCTTTTCGCGGTAGGGAACGCCGTGGTCCGCATGCTGCGTCATATCGGAAATCATGAAGGCCGTCGCGTTCATACCAAGCGGCGAGAAAATCCTCTCGCGCACGAACTCCTCCCAGCGCTTCCCGGATTTTAATTCGATGATTTCGCCAGCAGCCGCGTACATCAGGTTGTTGTAGAGGAACGTTTCCCGCATCGGTTCTTGCGGTTCGAGATACTTCAACTTTTCGAAGAGTTCCTTCCTCGTGAAGGGCGACCTGAACCAGATCAAATCGTGCCGCGTCACTCCTGTGCGGTGCGAGAGCATGTCGCGCAGCGTAACGTTGTTGTTGAGCTGGTCGTTGTAAAACTGAATCGCCGGCACGGATTCGCGCACCGGCTTGTCCCAAGTCAGCTTCCCTTCTTCGACGAGCATGCCCGCGGAAACGGCGGTGAACAGTTTTGAGTTCGAGGCAATCTGGCACAGCGACGTCGCCGTGAAGGGCAGCTTCTTCTCATAGTCGCGATAGCCGTAGCCCTTGGCGAAAACCAGTTTGTCGTTGACCACGATGCCCACGCCAATCCCTGGCGTGTTCCAATCCTTCAGGACCTGCTCCATGTAGGAGTCAAAACCGCTCAGTTTGCTTGTGACGTCCTGCGTCTGCCCGTGTGCGACCGGCGCACACACAATCAACAACAGAATCGCAACGAACAAGTGCCCGCTATATGCCATTTGGTTGGATCGATATTTGTTTCGTGTGGAACTAACATTGCTTTGTAAGATCCGGTGTGTGTTATTGCAGATCATGAGGTCAAAATCTCCTCTCACGATTTTAGAGGCGGAAGCGCCGAGCATTGTATAACACACCACGAATTGACCCCAATCCTCCGACCGTCTACCATCCTTTCTTCATTCCTCACTCATGCTCAACGAAACCATCGCCCATTACCGCATTCTCCGCCAGCTCGGCAAAGGCGGCATGGGCGTCGTCTACGAAGCCGAAGACACCAAGCTCGGCCGCCGTGTGGCCCTGAAGTTTCTTCCGGAGGCCACGCATCGCGACGAACAAGCCCTCGAGCGTTTCCTCCGTGAAGCCCGCGCGGCTTCCGCGCTCAATCATCCCGGCATTTGCACGATTCACGCCATCGAAGAACACGATGGCCGAACATTCATCGCTATGGAGCTGCTCGAAGGCCAAACCCTCGACAAACTCATCCCCGCCGGCTCCCTTCCCATTTCGCGCACCATCGACATCGGCGTCCAGCTCGCCGACGCTCTTGACTCTGCCCACAAAAAGGGCATCATCCATCGCGACATCAAGCCCGCCAACATTTTCGTCACCGAACGCGGCACCGTCAAAATCCTCGATTTTGGTCTCGCCAAGCTTCTCCCCGAACATCATGCTGGCCTGGGTGGCGAAACGATTGGCGACTCCGAAACTCTCGTCCTCACCAGCCCCGGCACCGCCGTCGGCACCATCTCCTACATGTCTCCTGAACAAGCGCGCGGCGAGGAACTCGACGCTCGAAGCGATCTCTTCTCGCTCGGCGGCGTGCTCTATCAATTGACCACGGGCAAGCTTCCCTTCCCCGGCAGCACCAGCGCCGTCGTCTTCGACAACATTCTGCACAGCGCTCCCGTAGCTCCGGTCGCCCTGAATCCCGGCACACCCGCCGAACTCGAGCGCATCCTCAACAAAGCCCTGGAAAAAGATCGCGACGTGCGTTACCAGGTCGCCGCGGAAATCCGTGCCGACCTAAAACGTCTCCAGCGCGAATTGGACACCGGCAAAGCCGCTCCCGTCACGTCTTCTTCAACACGCATCCCCGCCCAATCATCCGCGCCCGCCGTCACTCCCGCTGAGTCTCCGCGCGCGCCCTCAAGCAGCTCCATCCTCATCGCCGCCGCGACCAAGAACAAATTCGGCACAGGCCTCGTGCTGGGGGCCGTTCTCTTGCTGCTCGTCGCCGCTGCGTTCGGCATCTACTCCCTCTTGCCAAGCAAAAAAGTCTTGCCCGTCGCACAAATGTCCACCGAAAATCTCACCAACAACGGGCACGTGTTCCTCTCCAGAATTTCCCCCGATGGAAAATACTTGCTTCATGTTCTCGATGAGAATGGCCTGCAATCCCTCTGGCTCCGGCACATTCCTACGGGAAGCAACACGCAAGTCATCACGCCTGCCGCCACGCGCTACAGCGGCCTCACGTTTTCGCCCGACGGCAATTACATTTATTGCGTCCGCCGCGACGATTCTGAGCAAGCCATCGCTTCCCTCTATGACGCCCCCATGCTCGGGGGAACTCCGCGCCTGCTCATAAAAGACGTGGACAGTCCCATCTCGTTTTCACCAGATGGCCAGCGCTTCGCCTACTTGCACCAACATGGCGATTCCCATGTGGCTGACCTCAAGATTGCTCGGCGCGATGGCACACTCGAACGTGATCTCTTCCATCACAAGGAACTTCACGTCGATAACCTGACCCTTGCTTGGTCTCCCGATGGAAAAACTATCGTGATTCCCATCGTCCAGCCTACGCCACAGGATATCGGCGGATTCCTCGCCGTGGACGTCGCGAGCGGTTCAATGAAGCAGGTAGCCATTGCCAAGGATCGCCTCTATAACGAGCCGGTCTGGCTCCCGGACATGACCGGTCTCCTCGTCTCTGCCGCCATGGCGGAAACTGGGTTTAGGCGCAGACAAATTGGCATCGTTTCCTTCCCTGACGGCGCCTTCCGTCTCTTGACCACAGATACCAACGACTACTTTCATCCCAGCCTTTCCGCGGATGGCCAATCCATCGCTGCCAATCAGAGCCAGGCAAAATACCAGGTGGAGATCGCGCCCGCGGGCTCGCTCGAGAACTTCAATCCGCTGAAATTACCTTCAACTCTGCCTATTCGGAGTTGGGACTTGACTCCTGACTCTCAAGTTCTTCTTATCCAGGGCACCGACATCCGCCTGGTCAATCCATCTGGCGGAGACCGCGTCATTTTCTCCGACCCGAAATATGCGGTGGACCAGGTCGCCTCGTGCGGCCAGGGGCGCTATGTCGTCTTTCGAAGTATCGGCCGGTCCGGCGGCGCCGAAACCAATCTTTGGCGTGTCGATTCAAATGGCGCAAACCTTTTGCGTCTTACTTTTGGCGTCAACGATCGTGTGCCGGTCTGTTCGCATGACGGTAAATGGCTGTACTTCATCGACGCCGCTGAGAATCATTTTCTCAAGCGCATTCCCATCGACGGCGGCGCACCCGAAACAATTATTCAGTCCCCCTCCGAACCTTACGACCTTTCTCCCGACCGCAAAACTGTCGCCACATTCGAAGCACGCGAAGCGGATCACACCGTTATGCTCGTATTGTATTCTCTTTTGGATGGAAAAAAATCTTCCTTCGAATTTGATTCCCGCGCCCTCCCCAGCCTGGCGTTCATGCCCTCCGGTAAGGCGATCCTCTATGCGGTGCGGGAAAAGGGTGTCGACAATCTGTGGGTGCAGCCACTGGATGGATCGGCGCGCCGTCAGCTCACGCGCTTCACTTCGGAAAAAATCGGCGGGTATGGATATTCGAAGGACGGCACGCTCGCGGTTGGACGGGGCCACGCCGATTCCGACGCCGTCCTGCTCCGCAATATTCCCCGCTAATAATTAAGCTGACTTTCGAATCGCGCAGCGCAAAAATACTTTCAAAAAACTTTACTGAATCGTGCCGCTGGGAGCAGTTGGCGTGGCCGGCGTGTTGGCGCGGGCGAAATAGCCGCGGCGTGCGCGCACCTGGTAGCCCTTATGATCGGGCACCTCGATGCGGATTTTATGGTAGCGGCCATCCATAACGTAGTTCGTCGGAAGGTAGGCGATGGAATACTGGTTGCGCAGTTCGTCGCCGATGTCCTGAAACGACTGGTCCAGATCGTCAACGTGATAAGGAAAAAACGCCCGGCCGCCGGTTTCCTCCGCGAGATCCTGGAGAATCTTGTCACCGTCTGTCAGGTGATACTTGCGGTCGGCCGCCTTGCTCGGATCGGTCTGCGAGAGGGAAACCCACTGCGTGCTGGTGCTGATGCTGTAAATGACCACGCTGGTGCGTTGCGCCATTTCGATGGCGTCCGTGCGCGTGTGCGTCGATAAATTGTCCTCGCCATCGCTGATGAGAATCATCACGCGGCGCACCACGTCCGGCTGATCGCCCGGTGGGCGCGGCGGATGGCTCAGCTCCTTCACGCACGCTTCGTAAATCGCGTCGTAAATCGCCGTGCCGCCGCCCGCGCGCGTCTTGGTGATCTGGTCGCGCAATGCTCCCGCATCGCCGGTGAAGGCCTGCACGATTTGCGGCTCGTCGTCGAAAGTCATCACAAATGCTTCATCTTTATTGCGGCGCAGCACGCTAAACAGAAAATTGATCGAAGCGTCCTGCTCGAACTTGATGCGGTCGCGGATGCTGTTGGAGGTATCCAACAGCATGCCGATGCGCAGCGGCAAATCGGACTGCTTGCTGAAGTAACGGATTTCCTGCGGGAACTTGTCGTCCCAGATTTTGAAGTCGCTCCTTTCGAGTTCTGGGACAAGTTTGTTGCGGCGGTTTAGCACGGTGAAAAGAACGTCGACGAGGTTGACGACCGACTTGATCGTTTGATCGCTTTGCTGCGCAGGATCTTGCTTCGGCGCGGCGGCCTGCGCCGTTGCGGGCGCCCGGGGCTTCGCCTCCGGCGAGGATGCTTGGGGCTTGTCAGACGAAGCCTGCTGCGCGCGGTCGGTCAGTGGAAGTAGCAGCAGCGCCAGCGCCAAAAAGATTGAAGTAATGATCCGTCGCATGTGCATCGATTATAGGTATCCCGCCAGCGCAGCGTCAATTCGGCTCTGCGATTCCCCCGCGGCATTGCAAAGTTTCTTCAAGTAATCGCGCAATTCTGCCGGCAACTCCGCGCGAACTTCGATCCATGCGCCGGTCCGTGGCTGCGCGAATCCCAGCTTTGCGGCATGCAGAAAATTTCGCCCGAGAGGAGGTAAATCGAGCTTTCCTATCCGCAACTCCCGCGCCGCGCCGTACAGCGTATCGCCCACTACCGAATGTTTCAGCGCCGCGAAGTGCACTCGAATCTGATGCGTTCGCCCGGTATGGAGTTGGACTTCCACCAGTGTCGTGCTGTTGATTTTGGCGAGCGCTTTCCAATCCGTGCGCGCCTCGCGCGGATTCGCGATCCCCGCTCCGTGCCAGGACTTGCGCTGCGTCGCCATGCGCGTGCGATGAATCGGGTCGCGCCCGATCGCCAATTCGATGCGGCCGCTTTCCCCTGCGAGAACACCTTGCACCAGCGCGAGATATGTTTTTTTGATGGCGCGCTGGCGAAACGCTTCGCCAAGTTTGGCATGCGCCGCGTCGTTCTTCGCCACCAGGATCACGCCCGACGTTTCCTTGTCTAGCCGATGTACGATTCCCGGCCGCAGCGGATCGCCACCCGTTGAAAGCGCCTGCCCGCGCCCCAGAAGCGCGTTGACGAGAGTGCCCGAAACATTTCCCGCTCCGGCGTGAACGGTCATCCCCGCCGCTTTGTTGATGGCGATGACGTCGCCGTCTTCGTACAGCACATCCAGCGGAATCGATTCCGCTTCGGCGCGCGTCGCCGGCCGCGGATGCGCATGAACGGCGATCAGTTCCCCGCCGTGAAGTTTCTGGGAAGGTTTGGCCGCTTTGCCATTGACAAGGACATGGCCGCCATCGATCAGTTCTTGGACTCGTGAGCGTGAAAGTTCCGGCCGATGCGCGGCCACGAACCGGTCCAGCCGCGTCCCAGCATCCGTATCCAGCGCCAGAAGTTCGTGAGTCTCGGGTTGGGCCCCAGCCAGCACAGGCCGATTGTAGCAGGCTGTGATCAGAGGTACGTCCTGTAAGGGAATGCCAACGCTACTGCTTTGCTGGAACGACGAGAGGACCTGTGTAGTACCCCTGGCGAGTCCTAATAGTGACACCTTCGCGTGTGGTATGGACTTCTACCTTGTGATAGCTGGCGTTGCGGTTGTTGACGTGAGGCACGTAGGCCAGGGTGTACTCGTGGCGGGCCTGCTCAGTTATTCGCGAATAGAGCCTTTCCATGGCGGCGCTTTGGACGGCGTAATAGATGTCGCCACCGGAATCGTTCGCATAATTGACCAGGCGGGAGAACTTTCGTTTTAAGGAAATGCCCAACTGCCAGGCTGTATACAGATATGTTGTCCTGGAGGAGGACCTCGAGAGTGTCGGCGTACGTATGGTGGTTGAATGGGGGCTCGTTGAGACCATCGGAGATCAGAAGGATGATCTTGCGTCGACTGGCCCCGCGATCATGAAGCAATTCAGCGGCAGAATGGACGGCATCGTCGAGAGCTTTAGTTGGGCGGGATACTCTTACGCCAGCGCGTGGTGAAGAGTGGCCAACCCCGTAGTCCGGGTTTGATTTCTCCGCCCTCTTTTTTCGGCGAGCTCATTTCCCCAAGATTCTCCGCTTTCCGTCCCCCAGATCCGCATCCCTTGATCTCCGCCCATCAACTTGTCAACTCCTCAACCCCTGTCCTCCCAACATCTTGCCGCTCCATTCGAATGGTATATAACTAATTACTTAACATACGATTTAGTTTCATGCTGATATTCCCCCGTGTTTGCCGCTCACCAATCCCTATCTCTTCCCGCCAGGTCTTTACGCTTCCTGTCCTCTTCCATTCAACTCTTTTCTTTTCAGACGATTACCCGCTCTTCCTACACAACGGCCAATCGACAACCTTTGGAATCAATTGCTCGCCATTCATCTCTTGCCACTGTACTCAACTCCTTTCCTTTCATACGCTTGCGCGCTCTTTTGCACTCATCAAAAACTCAACTCTCTTGTTTTCAAGCAATTTCGAACTCTTTTACAAAAAACATCCGGGTGGGGTATGGGGGTCAAAGAAAAGATCGCAAATGGAGAAACGAGAACATGGAGAGCTTCCCCAATTAGACCGGCACGCAAACTTGCATCTCCAATGGTCAAGGAAACGAACTAACTGTGAGCATGTGGGGTCGTCTAGAATGTCGCAGCGAGGAGAGACCGTCATGCGCAAAGTCTTGTTTTTGCTGATGCTTGTTCCGGGGGTTTTGGCGGCGCACGAGACGCAAGAACCGGCGCGGCCCGCAACCGGCGGCGTTTCCGGACGATGGGTAGTGAACACGGATTTTTATGGCTCGACGATTTACTTTGGTATGGAGCTGAAGCAGGAAGGTGAAAAGCTGAGCGGGAATTTTGATGGCGACAAGCTCGAGGGAACGCTCAAGGGAAACACGATTTATTTCCTGGCTAGGGACGAGCAGGGTGGGACGGACGAAGGCAAAGCCACACTGCAAGGCGGCGCGATCACAGGAACAGTAGTGTTTACCCACACTGATGACCCGACGCATCCGGAGACGCATAAGTTCACGGCGGAACTCGTTCCGCCGCGGCGCGCTGGAGTGGCAAAGCGTCATGAATTTGTGCCCACTACTTTCTCCCGGCAATTCTCTGCGTTGAACAAACCGGTGCTGACGATCATTCCTGGTGACAGTGTGCATACGACGACCGTCGATGCCGGCGGGAAGGATGAAAAGGGTGTGACGCGCGTGCTGGGTGGAAATCCGGAAACGGGGCCTTTTTACGTGGAGACGGCGGCGCCGGGAGACACGCTAACGGTGCACTTTACGCGCGTGCGCCTGAATCGCGATTGGGCTGAGAGCGATGATTTTCTTGTGGGACGCGCCGTAGACAGCGAACTGGCGGTGAAGATGAAGGACGCCGGCAAATCCGTGCGATGGCATCTGGACAGGGAACGCGGCCTGGCGACACCGGAAAAACCGGCCGAGCATTTGACGCGTTACTCGGTGCCGCTGCGGCCGATGCTGGGATGCGTGGCGGTGGCGCCAAACGTGGCGCAAGCGTCTCCCGGATCCGGCGATTCCGGGCGCTACGGAGGAAATATGGATTTCAACGAGATCGTGGAAGACGCAACAGTATATTTGCCGGTGAGCGTGCCTGGCGCACTTCTCTACGTGGGCGATGGGCACGCGCTGCAAGGCGACGGAGAGCTCAACGGCAACGCTCTCGAAACGTCGATGGACGTGGAGTTCACCGTGGATGTAATTCCGGGGAAACGAGTCCCGGGGCCGCGCGTGGAGTCCGCAACGCACTTGATAGCCATGGGACTTGCTGGATCGCTGGATGATGCATTCCGCGGTGCAACGGCGAACATGGCGCAATGGCTGACGGAAGAATATAAGTTAACGCCTTCCGAAGTCGCGCAGGTGCTGGGCACGTCTGCGGAATACAAAGTGAGCGAAGTTGCCGACCGCAACGCGGGCATGGTGCTCAAGATCAACAAGGAACGGTTGAAGCCGTTGGCAAGCGCCGAGAAGTAAGAGGGTGTTTTTGCTTCCCGCAATCCGCGGTAACGCTTTTCAAGGCCAATGGAGCCGCGCGCTTGGAACCAGGCAAGGCGCGGCTCACGAGCCAAGACGAGCATCCGCTAGAGCAGTACAGTAAGAGTTGCCGTCCGCGTCGTACCGTTGTACGTAGCAGAGATATTGGCGGAAGTCGAAATGAGAACGATGGATGTGTTCACCGTAAACGTCGCGCTGGTGGCGCCTGCCGGAATGAACACGCTGGACGGCACGCTGGCCGTGCCGCTGTTGCTGGAAAGGATGACCGTCACGCCACCTGCCGGAGCCGGCGCGCTTAGTGTGACTCTGCCCGTGGAAGATTGCACGCCGCCGATGACCGTGCTGGGATTCAAGGTCAGCGAAGACAGAGCCGGTGGCGGCGGAGGAACGGGATTCACGGTGAGCGAAGCCGCCTTGGTCACACCAGCGTAAGACGCCGAGATCATGACCGTGGTGGACGCGGTGACGGTGCTAGTGCTGACGGTGAACGTGGCGCTGGTGGCTCCGGCGGCGACAGTCACGCTGGAAGGCACCGTAGCCACTGACGTGTTGCTGCTGGAAAGTGCCACTTGCGCTCCGCCGGACGGAGCCGGACCACTCAGCGTTACCGTGCCCGTGGAGGAATTTCCGCCAGTGGCACTCGTTGGACTTAATGTCAGCGAAGTGAGCGTCGGCGGCGGTGCGGGATTCACGATAAGCGAAGCCGTTTTGGTTACGCCGGCGTAGGACGCCGAGATGGTGACCGTGGTCGACGCAGTGACGGCGCTGGTGCTGACCGTAAACGTCGCGCTGGTAGCTCCGGCCGCAACCGTTACGCTGGAAGGCACCGTAGCTACCGATGTGTCGTTGCTGGAGAGCGCAACTTGCGCTCCGCCTGAAGGTGCTGGCCCGCTCAGCGTTACCGTGCCCGTGGAAGAATCTCCGCCAGTGACAGTCGTGGGATTCAGCGATAGCGTGGAAAGTGTAACGGATGGTGAAGAAGTTGGAGACAGCTCGAAGAGCAAGACAGCCGGATTTGGATCGTTCAGCGAGACGGCCACGAACGTCGAGGCGGAGATCATATAAATGACGGCGTTGCCTCCCGTTCCGGAAGAAACCGTCATGGTTCCCCGCCCGTTTGTCGGCGAGGAGGCTACGGAGTACGCGGCCTGGAACGCCGCGCCCGAGACTGGTCCACTGGAAGCGCCGATGTCCTCTGTGCCGGTCATGTTGCCCGTGGGACTGGCGCCGTTCGCCGTGAACTCACCGGAGAAAACTTGGACGCCAAATGACGCCGGCGTAGCCGCCACGCCCGCATAATTTCCGTTCAGCGCGCTACTCGTGAACGACACGGCCGCCTGGGGTTCGCCGAAGCCTGACACAATGGAACTGTCCGTAGCGAAGAGGAATACTTGATTCGCACTCACCAGATAGGCGACCGCGCCATTGGCGACAGCGATGGATGTGCGCCCATTGCTCGCCACGCTGTATGTCCCCGTCAAGCCGCTAACGGAATTGGAGAGGCCGCCGCAGTTTTCATCAAAGGCGGCGTCGAGGGCGCCGTTGCCGTCGAAGGTGAGCAAACCTGCGAGCGCATCAGAAGCACGGCCGGATCCATTGCCGCAAAAAGTGAATCCCGTCATGTAAATCACCATGCCGCCATTCAGCAAAGCATTGGAGAAACCTCCCGCAGGAGTCTGTTGCCGCAGCACGACGCCATTCAGCAAGGGGGTGGAAGCCGAGACCGGGTCACTCTCCATCGCAAACAGCTTTCCCGCGTTCACGACGTAAAATACGAAATTCAAATTGAATGGCGATCCCCCGATCGAGAAAGCAAAGTTGATTGTGCCGCGCCCCGTGGCGGTATCGGACACGGTGTAATTTGCCGACGAAAATGTCATCGAAGAAGTCGTGCCATAAGCGTTGATGTCCGCGGCTTCGTTGGTCAAAGCGCCCGCACCGTTCGAAGTAAACCGCCCGGCAATGGCCGCGCGATTGTTCGAGTCGTCGAACCCATCCGCACCAAACGCGTAGTCACCCGAAATGGCTGCGGCGCTATACCCGGAAGTGTCTGACTTTTCGATTTTTCCCGATCCAATCGTTCCCGCTCCGCCCGAAGCGTCGAACTCAATGAACTGGGCGTTACCGTTGGCGGTCATGGCAAAGGCGAATCTTGCGCCGCCAGGAATATTCAAGGTCATCACGCCGCGATTATCGGCACCGATCGAGTAGGTGCCGGTGAACGCTTGCGAGGTCAGCACGGCTCCGAGGGCGACACCGTTGGCGTCCAATTCGCCGCTGGTAATATTGCCGGAACCGTCCGCTGTGAATCTCCCAACAGTTGCAAAAACGGACGAGCCGCCGCTATTCCCGGTGACTCCGCTGAACATAAAAGCGTAATTGCCATTCAACTCAGCATTGTTCACGCCGGAATTGGTTTGGGCCTGAACGTTCGAACCAAAGAGCAAAGCGAGACACAGCAGGAGCACAGCATTCAGCTTGCGCATCTTTCCTCCGTAGGATGGCTGGGCGATGGATTCTGTCGCTTTCAGAACAAACTACCCATGACTGAAGCGCGCGGGGCGAGCGCGCCATGCTTTCAAATCAGAGTCATGGAAACGGCAGGGACGAGGAGCACCTGGAATTCACGCTAAAAGTGCTGCGCCTTCCAAACGTTTGGGCTTAGAGTGCGATTACGTTCTTCTTCGCACGCTCTGAGCTTGATCATCCACCCTTTCTTACACTCGGCTAGCTTCGAGGCAGTTTGCAGCCACTCTACGTATGCACCACCAGAAACGCGAAGGCAATCGGGTGGATGCTGCAAAAGGAGATGGGAGACACCTGAATGGCGCGTAACTGGCCAGCGCAGCAATAAGTTAGAGCCAATCAGTTTTTGGCGCGGAAGGTACTGAACGCGGAAGCGGAAATAAGGAACTGGCCTTCGGCTGGCTCAACCGGTTCCAGTTTCACATTGCGGTCCTGCTCGCTTCGTTCATAGACCTGGACCCGCAAGTAATAAACCTTGCCTCCTTCGGCCTTACCTTAATAGTAGTGGCCGAACCAATGCGCTTGGAGGTTTCCTTGAAGGTGCCCGATTGCCAATTGGTGCAGACTTGATGATCGCCGGGATCCACGGAAAAGAAAAAATAAGACTTGCCTTTGTTGGCTCCGACCCACGCGCCATCGAGCCCCACTCTCATTGTGGGACCACGCTCAATATCCTCGAAGACGTAGACGAGGGCCTTGCCACTATCCGTGGGTGCCACAGGATGCTGCTTCTTGTTCGTCTTTACGTCGAAATACGCCTCGCTGGGGCCGCAGCCGCCACGGGTAGACGCCGTTGGTGGCGGG
>Ga0209155_1000431_pt1 | contig 19930 bp, 9 predicted proteins | sample GraSoiAngelo_122_FD_185879 | JGI IMG/M metagenome (GOLD analysis project Ga0209155, IMG submission 185879) | Grasslands soil microbial communities from the Angelo Coastal Reserve, California, USA - 14_0927_02_20cm (SPAdes) (version 2) | ecosystem: Environmental > Terrestrial > Soil > Grasslands ... | reverse complement strand
GTATCTTATTCAGACGTCGAGTCTTGGCGGCACACGCAACAACGCGATTTCAATCGCTTCCAACCCAACTCGACAAAATCTGCTGGCCAACTGCTGGCCAACAATTCTATGTGGCAATCCGATTCCTTGCCGTACTTGCGGTAAAGAGGCAGCAGGTAATCACGAACTTTCTCGACTCCCGCCGGCGGGGTCAAGGGATCCAGGCGCCCATTCACGCTCAGATGAGCACTGGGCACGATCAATCCATTAATCTCTGTAGTCTGAAAGCTCTTGAGCAGGGAAGGCACGTAATAATAAATCCCGTGTCCCTTGAGCCCATTCGCCTTGATCAGTTCTTCGTAGTCGGTGAGGCAACAGACGTCCATACACAGCTTGACTCGCGGATCGAGCGCCGCCAGCCACCAGGCTTTGGTAGAGCCCATGGACATGCCCATGACACCCAGTCGCCCGGCGTCTACTTCAGAACGGCTGGCTAGATAATCCAGCGCGCGGAATTCGTCGAACATCATCATGCCGAACAAAACCTGCCCCTTCCACAGCATCAGTTTGAAGGCATCTTCTTCCCCCGTTCTTCCGTCGGCCTCGTGTTTTCGCTCCCCAAAGCACCAGCTATCGATCGCCAGCGTGACTAACCCTTTTTCGGTGCACACGGACGCGTAGGCGGTTGCGCCTTGACACCCCGCAAAAGCTGCTCCTTGCCGAGGTCGTACATGCCGCCATGCCAATGGATATAGAGCAACCCTGGGGCGCGTGTTTGCCGCCTGCGCGGGATCAACAGGAGAGCGGGAACAGGCTCGATGCCATTCAGATCGAGCACCAGCCTTTCCACTGTGTAGTCTTCGTGTTCTTCGGTGCTCAGCAGTTTCGGCGGGCCTGGGCGATGCTGCCAGGGAAGATCGCCCAGCAAACCCCAGAGCTCTTTTCGGCGTTTCTTCTGATGAGAAGCAAACGATGAGTCTAACTGTTCCAACGTCTCGGTATCAGCAATATGTCCCGCGAGCGTGGTCGCTCCCGTGGCGAAGAGTGCCGCGGAACTTTGCAGGAACTGTCGTCTGCCGGGGAGCACGAATGGCGGTCTCATGATTTCCTCCCCACAAAGGTAGTGCGCCTTGCCGAACCACAAAGCTCGTCACAGGAGCATATCTTTGTCAAGATCAACCTGAATTGTGTCCCGACGGTGGTTCTCCGCCAATCCATCACGGTGCCGAACCCCTGAGGTCTATCGGACCTCGATTACATCTCGCAGCCGCGCTACACCGTTTTTCATCTGCCTCGGTGTCGTACTTCCGAATCCCAACACTAGCCCTTGTCGGGAGGCATGACCGACGTAACACGTAGAAAGAGGCCAAAGCCAAAGTTGCTGCAGGGATACCCGCTCGCAAACGGATAAGTCGAGAATTCGTTTTGGAAGTGTTACGACCAGATGCATGCCGGCCTGCGCTCCGGCAGGCTGGTCCGCAAAACCACGGACTCCAGCTTGGAAAGAGAGTTGACTGATTTCTTCGCGTTCTCTGCGGGCGCTGGCCCCTTTGGTGAGAGAAACTAGGCCACTTTCCGCTGAACTCTTGCTGAACTATAGACTGCAAATGAGTATGTATAGCTGCGACTGAGGAGTCTGTAACGCGAACAAAAGAAACGAAAATCGGTCGGTGCGAACAGGTCAGGTAGAATTAGCAAACCGCCGCATTCAGCCGCTCTGCCACCTCTCCGCGGTTTGGTTTCAATAGTTTACCACAGTCTCTTAGTTTACCGGCTACGCTTTTGCTGAACTCGATCGCTAAAAAAGTGGCCCTCCGAAAATTCAAAATCGCATAACCTCTTCAAAATCAATACGAATTTTGCCGCAAACTGGCTCGCGCGGTGTGGAAAACCGCCGCCTTCGGACCAAATTCTGCGATCGTTGCTATTTTCCGAGAACGAGATTTCTGGCCAGCGTCAAAGGCGGGGGATCAAGTGTCGCATCTGCTGCGCCGTGACTCGGGAAGACAATCAGCAATCGAAATCGGCACTTCTTGCCAGCAAGCCAGTATCGAGTAGGCCTTATTCGTTTTGAATCCGGCCGCGTCCTCGTTATTGATTCGCCGTCTGCACCGCCACGACTGGGTGGTCTATTTGGAAAAGCGCCGGACTTCGCGTGTCATATGCGCTTGATCGGCATAACCCGCAACTGCAGCCAGGTCTGCTAAAGACTGCTGGGCATGTGGCCTGCTTGCGATATTCAGAAGACGCTGAAAGCGCAGCACAGACTGAAATATCTTCGGACCATAACCAACGGCGGCCGAGAATCGCCGGTGCAGCTACCTGTGGCTGATTCCGATCCATTGACTGAGCTGCTCAACTCGGCCATGCGGGTGGCAAGCAAACCATCGGATGCCGCAACCACGCGGTCAGGTGGCTCGGCCAGCGCGGTGACTGAGAGCTTCAACGAGCGCTGATCTTCGTGAAGTAAACCCTATCCCATCGAGAACAGGTGCAAATCGCGCACTGTTTATGGCCCGGATTTTCCGAGGCAACTAGTATTGTTACCAGTATGAGCCGAAGTTCCCTCATTCTAGCATCGAGTATGACTCAAGCCGACTCCGCTACCAGGCAAACCATCTCGCGCTACCGTGTCCTAGAGGAGCTGGGGAGCGGTGGGATGGGTGTTGTGTACAAAGCCCAGGACAATGATCTCGGCCGATTTGTAGCTTTAAAGTTCCTGCCTGAGAACCCAGCCCCGGACCCGCATGTCCTGGAACGTTTTCGCCGCGAAGCACGAGGTGCATCTGCGCTCAATCACCCCAATATTTGCACCATCTACGAAATTGGGACTCACGAAGGCCGCGCGTTCATCGCCATGGAGTACCTGGATGGCGTGACGCTGAAATACCTGATAGCCGCAGGCACCCTAGATACGGAGCGTATAGTGGAGATTGCCATCGAGGTCACCGATGCGCTCGATGCCGCTCACAGCGAAGGCATCATTCATCGTGACATCAAACCCGCCAACATTTTCGTCACGAAGCGAGGGCGCGTCAAGATTCTCGACTTTGGCTTGGCGAAAAGTATTCTTCCGGAGAGCCTCGCAACGCAGATCGCGGCGCAGGCAAAGCTTTCTCTGTCCGATGTCGCCGAAGAAGATCTCACCATCCCGGGGACGGCTCTGGGAACCTTGAACTACATGTCTCCCGAGCAAGTGCGGGCCAAGGAGTTAGACAGTCGCACGGATCTGTTTTCTTTCGGTATCGTTCTCTACGAGATGGCGACGGGAAGGGTGCCCTTTCGAGGAGGCAGTTCGGGCCTCATCATGGACGCCATCCTCAATCGCACTCCGGTGGCTCCCATACTAGTCAATCCCGACATTCCCCCTGCGCTCCAAGAGGTGATCCGCAGAGCTTTGGAGAAGGACATCAACCTGCGTTATCAGCACGCAGCAGACATGCGGGTTGAGCTGCAACGGCTAAAGCGAGACATCGATTCGGGCCAGAGGGCTGCGGAAGAAGAAACAGGATCGGTCCTGATGCCTACTCCAAGTTATTTATACTCGACCGACAAGCGGAGGGTACGGACTCCCTCTGTGGGAACAGCTGCTCTCCGCCACCCGCGAGTCTCCAAGATCATTGACTCGCTTGCAGTTTTGCCCTTCGAAAATGCTAGTGGCGATCCTGAGCGCGAATACCTCAGTGATGGGATCACGGGGAGCCTCATCAATATCCTGGCGACAGTTCCGAAACTGCGCGTGATCGCGCAGAGCACGGCATTTCGTTATAAGGGCCGGGAAATTGACCCTCAAGCTATCGGTCGCGAGCTTAATGTGCGCGCCGTGCTCACGGGAAGAATAGTGCAAGGTGGTGGCTCTTTGCGCATTTGGACCGAACTAGTCGATGTAGCCACTGGTTGTCAACTATGGGGCGCGCAATACAATCGAAAGCCTAGCGACATCTTTGTGGTCCAAGACGAGATTTCCAACGAGATATCGGGAAAATTGCGGCTAAAGTTAAGCCGGGCCGAAAGGAAGCGACTAACAAGACACCACACGCAGAATGCCGAGGCGTACGGGCTTTACCTTATGGGCCGTCATCACTGGAACAGGTGGAGCGAAGAAGGGTTCTACAAGGCGATCGAATACTTTCAGCAGGCAGTCGAGAAAGACCCCAGTTACGCTCTCGCCTACACCGGGTTGGCCGATTCCTACGTGCTCCTGGGATGGAACAGCTATCTGCCGCCAAAGGAGGCGTTCCCTAAAGGCAAAGCTGCGGCGATGACCGCCCTGCAGCTCGACCCGGATCTCGCCGAAGCCCACACGTCTTTGGCGGCCCTGTTGTGGCTTCACGATTGGCAGTGGGAAGAAGCTGAAACAAGATTCAAGCGCAGCTTAGAACTTAGTCCCACATACCCAACTGCCAACCACTGGTACGCCGAGTATGTGATGACCATGGGAAGACAGGGAGAGGCTATAGCCAGGGTGAAGAACGGCCATGAACTCGATCCGTTGTCGCTAATTATCAACGTCGCAGTCGGATGGGCCTTCTATTTGGCCCGCCGATACGGCGAAGCCATCGAACAGCTCCGGCGAACTATTAAATTGGACCCAAACTACCCCGTCACGTACTGGATTCTCGGCCTAGTGCTCAGGAAAACGAGTTCCTACGAACTGGCCATCACCGAGGGTGAGAGCGGAGTTAAGCTGTCAGGCGGCACTCCTCTGATGCGCGCGGCACTAGCGCACACTCTTGGCACTGCTGGTAGGACAAAGGAAGCATTTCAGATGCTCGATGATCTGACGAAACTAGCAAAGCAAAAGTATGTCGCACCCTACTTCTTCGCCGGCGTACACATCGGCTTGGGAGAAAACGACCGCGCTATGGAATACTTGGAGAAATCCTACGAAGAGCACTCCCACTGGCTTATCTATCTTCACATAGATCCGAGCATGGACGGCTTGCGGGATAACCCACGCTTCCAAGACCTGTCGCGGCGTGTCGGCCTTCCCGCACTGAAGGCCGCGATCCCCACCTGAAGGAAGCCAAGGCGGAGTATGCGGATGAGAGACTTGACTCTGGCGAGAAAAATGGCTAGAATATGGCGAGATTAAATGACGGCGTTGTGACGAGAAATAGTGCAGTTGTGGCGAGATTGACGGCGAGATTATGGCGAGAAAATACATCCACGAACTCATTGATTGGCCTGGATTTACGTGGAACGCAAAGACGCTTGCCCCATTGCTCTCTGGAGTCCGATTGTGCCAAGGCCTATTGCTTGGCAAGATGCGGGGCTACGGTTTTGCCTCACAGTGGACCGCAACACTAAAGGTGCTGACGGAAGAAACGATCAAATCCAGCGCGATCGAAGGGGTAGTCCTTGATCCAGAGAATGTCCGCTCGTCTCTCGCTCGCAGGCTTGGACTGGAGGTCGGAGGACTCAAGGTCCACAAGGATCGATATGTCGATGGTGTTGTTGAGATGATGTTGGACGCGACGCAGAAATTCAAGGAGCCGCTGACAAAGGAACGCCTATCCGATTGGCATACCCATTTGTTTCCCGGAGTTCGTACGACCAGCGACAGATTTCGAGTCGGCGCCTGGCGAGACGACAGCCAGGGTCCGATGCAAGTTGTGTCAGGGCCAATCGGCCGCCACAAGATTCACTATGTTGCACCCATTGCTAGCCGAGTCGAGAGCGAGATCGGAAAGTTTCTCAAGTGGTTGGACGGCAGCGAGCAGCAAGATCCGCTCTTGAAGGCCGCAATAGCACATCTATGGTTCGTAACGATTCATCCCTTTGAAGACGGCAACGGGAGAATTGGGAGAGCTATCGCCGAGATGTGCTTAGCCAGATCGGATGGCAGTGCTCAGCGTTTCTACAGCATGTCGTCGCAAATCCTTGAAGAACGAAAAGGCTATTACGACGTTCTTGAGAAGACCCAGGCTGGATCGTTGGACATCACGGAATGGCTAACGTGGTTTCTTGGGTGTCTGGACCGAGCCATCGAACAATCGAGTCGAATCTCAGACAGCGCTCTCGAAAAGGAATTGTTCTGGCAGGACTTGAAGAAAAGGAATCTCTCTCCGAATGACCGGCAGAAGAAAGTCCTGAATAAACTGTTCAGCGGGTTCGAGGGAAAACTAACCAGAGACAAGTGGATGAAGATAACGAAGACTTCCTCGCGAACTGCTCTTCGAGACATCGAAGAGCTGATCGTCGCAGGTGTGATTGAACAAGAAGAAGCCGGCGGAAGGAGCACTTCCTACAGGCTAAACAGGGGTGCAAAGGTCAGAGGGCAGGATTAGTTGATCTTCGGAGCCTTCGGCTGCATCGCCAAAAGTGCGTGAGGTTTGCCTGCTTACAAATAGCGACGTTGGTTTTCACCCGCTCAGCCACGTCTCGGGCGCAATCGGGGTCGTGCGCGAGAGGTTGACGGTTTTGGCTGGTATCGGAGATACGGATTTGTGGTGCACTCTTGGTGCACTTTAACCTGCAAATGAGGCTATCTCAGCGCAACTGAGAGCAGCCTAATTTACTGAAAAAACGTGAAAATCAGCGAGTGCAAACAGGGCAGGTAGGTTTAGCAAACCGACCCATTAAACCACTCTGGCACCTCTCCGCCGAGTGTTTTCAGTAGCTTAGCACAAATCTGCGATTTGATTGGTCCGCTTTTGGTGCACTATAACAGGAAAAACGTGAATCGTCGCGAGAGTACGACTGGGATAAGTCCTGCAAAATCAATCCGTGCTCTGATTGGAATTCGCTGGCGTGGTTGGGAAAACCGCCGCCGTTGGTCAAATGCGCGAGTCCCGAGATCGGTGCCATTTCCAGAAGCGGATTTCAAAGTCGATGGCGATGCTGCGACCTACGCTTAGAAGATAAACAACAAAGATTGTTGAAAAAACTCGGCTCCAACTTAGTTCCAATAACGCTTGAATACGATACAAAATCATCAGGCAACAAGTACGCGGAGCCAAGGAAAAGCAACGAGATAGTATGTTGTTTAAGTCTGTTCGTCAGTCACGGAATCGATCCCGCGTCCTCTGTCGTGACAGCGTACAACGAGATGGAAACTCAGGCGCTTGCATCAGGATCAAGAAAAGGTGCCGGTATTTGTCAGAGCTATGCCTGCGCAAACTTCAGCGCAGTTCCTGTACGCGTCCGGTGCGAACAGATTCCCTCGCCGCGTCCAGGATCTCCAGCACCTGAACATTCAATTGAGCAGACAGCGGCTCTTCGATCGGCTTATCGTGGCGGATGCAGTCGACAAAGTACGCAACGGGATTGTTCGTCGCTGCCTGTGCTCCACTGAGCGCAACCGGCTCGCCCTCTAATCCCGATTTCCCGCGATCTTCGGTAGACCTGTAGAACAGAGCGTCGTGGGTTGCGAGCAAGCTCCCCTTCGGGCCAAAGACTTGCACCTGCCCCATGCTGTGCGGCCAATCCCAGGAAGCCTCAACAATCACAGTGGCGTCCGGATATTCGAGAAGAATCGTTGCGTCGTCGTCCACCTTGTTGTGTTGTGAAACCTTCAACTTTTGCGCGATCGCTTGCACACCTTTGGGCCGGCCCTTCAGCCACAATGCCCACTCCGCCCCGTAGCATCCGAAATCCATGATTGCGCCGCCGCCATTCTTGACGGGATCGTAGAGCCAGTCCGCAAAATACTCCGACACACCAATCTCCTTGGGGCCCGCGTGTCCGTATTGCACGATGATTTTCTGCACCGCGCCAACCTGTCCGTCTTTCACGCGATGAAAAAGCTCATGACTCGGTGGCACCCACGCGTTCCAGTAGTTCACCATGAGCTTGATTCCCGCCTGCTTGGCCAGCTTCTCCATCTCGCGAGCGTCAGCCGCGTTCGTGGCCATGGGCTTCTCGACGGAATAATGAATGTGGCGCTTGGCGCACTCGCGCAGAATCTCGAGGTGCCGATCGTTTGAGGTAGTGACGATGACGGCGTCGGGTTTGACTTCGTCCAACATAGGGACGTAGCCAGAATAAAACTTCACGCCCGTTTGCACCCGCGACTTCGCCTCTTTCACGAGCGCGGGCTGGAGTTCCGCGATGGCCACTAGCTCCGCATCGGGTTCAGCTTCCAGATACTTCAGCAATCCCCAAACGTGATCGTGGTCAAGTCCCACGATGGCAATGCGTGTCTTGCGCTCAGGCGCACTCGGTGCCGCAGCTGCGGCTCTAGTGCCCAGAACCTGCAACGCCATTAAGAAAGCCGCGGAAAACACGCATTCTCGCGCCAACATCCTCGCTCGCATGTCAAGACTCCTATCTCACCGCAAAAGGCAGAATTTGACACGAGATGCAGTTTCGGAACGTCGCTTGGCGTTGTCAAGTTACTCGGATGTCCCCTGCGAAGCCTTCCGCATCCTATTGATACATAGAACCTTACCAGGAGACATTCCCCAGACCAGTGTGAGGATGTGGCCACCGGCACTGCGCCCGTACTGCGCCCATAAGATGGGTGTCTCGAATTCCCCTGGCGGGTTGCGAGAAATCGCCTGGCCTCCTAATCCCTAACGTCGTGCGAACCCCGGTTCGTGGCCGTCTGCAAGGCAGCAGACGCTTTCTGGGCAAATAGCTGAAAACCACCTTTTGCTGCCTCCTTCCGCAATGCGTCTAGCTCAGTGCGGCCTGTGCTTGGATCGGGGTTTCCCATCTCAATCTCGCCTTTTGCCAGGCGGGCCTCCAGCGTGATTGCCTGGAAGCCTGTCGTGGTCGCATCAGCGATCACCCTATCGAGGCGCCGTAGAGCCTCCCTGGCTTCCGAAGAATCTCCCGACGCCGCACGAACACGAGCAGCCGTCAACGTTGCCGATAACTCCAATTCCCGGTTGTGCGTCTCAGTAGCAACGCCCACGACCTCGTCGACAATCTTGCGGGCGTCAGCCGTGTGGCCGCTAACCAGCAATGTTTTAGCAAGCAGCAAGCGGGCAGTTGCCTCGTCGCTCGTTCCCTTTGTCTTTGCAAACACCTCCGCCGCGCGCCGGGCTGAGAGTGCCGATTCCTCGCTCTTCCCTTCATCAAGAAAGAGTTCGGCAAGATTCAGGTCAACGTGTGCTACCTCCGTCTTGTCACCAATCTCATCGAAAATGGTTCTAGCTTCCGTTTCCTCCGCGAGCGCTTGGGCCAGTTCCCCATGGAGCCGGTGCACGCGGGCTTTACCAGCCAATGCCCCGGCTTGCCGGCCTCGATTGCCAATTCTTCCGCAGATTTCGAAAGAACTCTCGAACATTTCCGTTGCTTCCCGATGCTTGCCCAGGACCAAGAACACATCGCCGAGACCGTTTTTGGCCAGAGCCTCACCGTTTTGATCGCCAACCTCATGATAAATTGCCAGAGCCGCCTCATATCCGCGGCGAGCACCTTCGAGGTCGCCAAGGTAAACAAGAATGTCTCCGATGTTGTCATTCTCGGCGGCAAGGCCCGTACGGTTCCCGATCTGGCGATAAAGCGTCAAAACCTCTTCATACCCCTTTTTCGCGCCGAGATAGTTTCCCTGATTCTTGAGAGCTATGGCGCCGAGCGTCGTCGCTTCCGCGACCCCGCTGCGGTCATTCGCCGCCACATAGAGTTGTCTCGCTTCGCGCACCGCGGCCTCAACTTCGGAAAACCTGCCCAGGTTTTCAAACAACCATGCTTGATCAAGCCTCGCCTTTGCCAGCAGCAAAGATGCTCCGGCCGCTTGAGCCTTTTCCGCTGCCCTCACGAGCGCGGCCTCGGACCTCTTTGTGTCCCCTAACGATCGTGCCGCATCCTGCTCTGCCAAATCGATTCGAGGGTCGTCCCGAAGGGGCAGAGGCAGCTCACGCAATGCCGCGATAGTGGTCAGCGTATCCTTCCATTTATTAGCCTTGTATTCGGCATTGGCGAGGGCGAGTCCGTAATCAAGATTGTCCGGGAAAAACTCGAAGAGCGCCCGGTAGATTTCGGCGGCTTTGTCCCAGTCTCGGGAAGTCTCGCGATACCGTCCTTCAACCAGGAGGCGCTCGGCGCGAGACAGGTTGGAAGATAGATCGAAGGCTTTTTTCGCCTCGGCCCTGGCATTTTCGTCATAGCCAAGTTGCGCCCAGGCCTTGGCCAGGGCCGCATGAGACAGCGCATAAGCGGGTTCGACGGCAATGGCACTCTGCAAAAGCTCACTTGCCTTGAGGGCGTCAAAGGCACGCAACCGGACGAGTCCCTCGGAATAGAATTTTGCGGTTTCACTCTTCGAAGGCAGTGCAATCGCCACCTCCGCTGCCTCTTCCTTGGTCACAGCGGGCACGCCCAATTTCGCGCGCAGATGCTCTCCCGCCCGGGAAACAAGGTCGAGCAGATGATTCTCCGTTCCGGTCTCGGAAAAAGCACCAGCTGTTTCCCCATTTCGCGTGTTCTGCAACCGCACATCAAGACGAATTTGGACGTCGGATTTCGCGCCAAACATCGCATACGAACCCACGACAACAAAATCGGTCCCAAGATTCTTGCGAATCCGGATCAAGCTGTCCGCGCTAAGAGTGTCCACATCGGTCAGGGAAAGTTCCGTCTTCATTCGCGCGACACTCTCCGCGGGTATCGTGCGCACTTGCTCCCCAGCTGTGAGTTCCGTCATGAGCCAGTCGGAAAACGCAGTGGACAGCCATGCATCCTGCGCCTCACCGGAAAGATTCTTGAATCCCAAGACCGCCACGGACTGCCGCAAATTGTTGCCGTTTGCGAATCCTGACGGGCCGGAGGAGGCCTGAATTCTTGTGAATGTAATCGCGGCCAAGATCACGAACGGCAATGCCGCGGCCAAAAGCGCGGTGCGTCGCCGGCCGGACCGCGTGTGCAAATCCAGGGAGTTCAGAAAACGTTGGAGGCGGCCGCGCTTTTCTTCTTCTCCGGAAACAACTCTTGAGCGGCCGACACCCGGCGGGCCGTCCGAAAATGTTGCCGCTTCCGCACCTTCGTGATGCTCGTATACGTGAGCCAAGAAGCGATATCCATGGCGCGGTATTGTTTCAACGTATCGCGGACTTTCCGCCGAATCTCCAAGGGCGGACCGCAACTTGGTCATCGCTTTGTTGAGGCTGCGGTCAAAATCAACGAAGGTATGAGCCGGCCAGAGCTTATGCCGCAGTTCGTCGCGCGTCACCACCTGTCCGGAATGGTCCAGGAGCAGGCAAAGAATCTGGAAAGGTTGTTCTTGCAGCTTTATCCGAACGCCGCGCTTGCGGAGCTCGGCCGCCCGAAGGTCCAGCTCGAAAACCCCAAAGCCGCGAGTTTGGCCGCGACCCTCCGTGGTTTGCATCGCCGAACACCCCTAGTTTAGGCAGCAGGGTAGCACGCACATTTCGCAGGTTCAATACCCCCTTTGGCCTTCCTACCAGACCGCGGGGTGGTGCGGCGAGATCGGGAGAGCGGCTCGTTCGAACGGCAAAGTCCATTCTCCCGGCTCAGCGGGCCGCTGAACGCCGGAATTCTTGGAGAACGCTTTCGGCCAGTGTAGAATTCCGTTCATGTCGCGGTTCCACTTTTCCCGATTCGCCTGTCCCCATGGTCTCCCCGCAAGAACGCTGGTGATTTTTCAACTCCTCTTCGTCACTATCTTTTTTTCTTCGGCAATTTACGCCCAATCAAGTCCCGCCACTGCTAGCGAGCGGGTGCAGGAACTGTACTTACAAGCAAAAACCGCCGAGGCGCGCGGCGACTTTGCCGGCGCAGCTCAAATCTATGAATCGCTATTGCAGATTTTCCCGCGCCTCGCTCCCGCCTACAACAATCTGGGGTCTCTCTATCTGAGGCAGCGCGAATATAAGAAGGCTGCTGATGTCTTGGAAAAAGGATTGAAAATCGACCCGAAAATGGTTTCCGCTTCCGCGCTGCTGGGAATCGCGCGCTACGAAATGCGGGATTACGCTGGCGCGCGCGCGCCCCTCGAAACCGCCCTGCGCGGCAATTCGAATGACGACAACGCGGAATTACTTCTTGCCAACGACTTAATGAAGCTGGACGAATTGAATTTGGCGGTGGAACATTTGCGAAAACTGGCGCAGCACCAGCCCGCCAACCAAGAAGTCTGGTACCTCCTCGGCAAGGTGCACATGAAATTGTCCGAGCAGGCGCTATCCAAACTGAATGAAATTGATGCAAACTCCGTCTGGGTCCACGAAATTTCCGGCGAAGTCATGGAGAGCATGAAGAATTACGATGGGGCGCTGATTGAATACAAAAAAGCAGTAGAGATGGCTCCGCAAAAGTCCGGCACGCACTATCTGCTTGGCAACGCGTACTGGTCGCTTAGCATGTGGGACGCCGCTAACGAACAATTTCGAGCGGAACTCACCAACGATCCGGCGAATTGTCTTGCGCAGTGGAAGATTGGCAACATCATCCTCGAGCAGCGCGGAAGCCCCGAAGAAGCTCTCTCCAACGTCGAGAAAGCTTTAAACATTTGCCCGAATCTGATGGTGGCCAGAGTGGACCGTGGCCGTGCGCTGATGAAATTGGATCGCCATGCGGAAGCAGCAAAAGATCTTGAGACGGCTGTGAAGTCCGACCCTGCCGAACCGTCCACGCATTTTCTGCTGGCCCAAACGTACCGCGCCCTCGGAAGAACACAGGAAGCTCAGGCCGAAATGAAACTCTTCAGCAAACTTGAGGAGAGCGCAAGGGCGGCGACAGCCGAACGAGCAAAACAGCTTCTCCAGGAAAGAAATAAAGAACAACCATAAACGTCTGTTGAGTCAAGCGATCCCTCCCGGTTCGAACCGCCGAGTCAAATGCCCTTTCCAGGTAGGAACTTCGTGGAGCGACTTTTTTCGGCACGCATGAAGCCTTTATGGCCGGGGCGTCGGGGGGACAGAGTGGCTTCCCGCCAGAGTCGCGCAGCGGTCGAATTCGATTTTTGCTTTATCGGCAAAGCCCTGCTTGCGATAGACGGGCGCCAACATGCAATGGAGATTGGCGTTTTGGGGAGAGAGTTCGATGGCCTTTTCCAGTTCCGTCAGAGCCTTGGGGAGTTGATCCAGGCGAGTGTAGGCTTTCCCCAGCAGCTCGTGCGCGCGAGACTCGCGCGGAGCGATCTCAGCCGCCTGGAGAAGATAGGAAACGGCTTCCCCATCACGATTCTCGTCCAGGAGAAGATCGCCGAAATCAATATACGGTCCAGGATTTTTTAGAGCGGCTCCCGACTGCCAGGCGATGGCTTGCTGGTACGCTGCTGCTGCTGCTTCCCTACGACCAAGGCCGGCATAGGACAATCCAAGATTGTCCTCGGCCTTGGGGTTCCTGGGGTCAAGCTTCAAGCAACGTTGGAAGGCATCGACGGCTTCCGCGAATCTGTTTTCATTATATTTTGTCCGTCCGAGGAAATACCAGCCTTCGGCATCGTTGGGAGTCCACGCCAGCATTTTTGTGAGCCAGTTGTCCGCATCCACGTAATCGCCCAGCAGCACATAGTCGAGCGCGACGACTTTCAGATCGCCGGCGCTGGGATCGTGGAATTTCGCGCCGGCGGTGAACTCTGCCAGGGAAGCTCTGGCCTTTTCTTCACCATGCCTCGCGGGTGGAACGCCTGCCCCGAGAACCTCTACGCCCTCCACCCGTGTCTCGAGCCTTGCTTCACTTTGGATTTCGCGAAAGAGGATGTGCCCGAGCAGGAAGTGTCCATCGGCGGAATCAGGATGGGTCTGGAGATACTGACGAACGAGACGGTCCGCCTCGGTCATGTTTCCTTTTTCCAGAAGGGAGTGAGCTTCGGCGAGAGGCACGTCGGCCGACTCCGTGGGCGGTGTCGCGCGACTCGTCGACGACTGGCCGGAGGCGGCGGGTGGCTTGGCCAGGAATGGTGGCGATTCGGGGCGAGGCGATGATGTGCGCCCGGAAGCCACATCGATGATGAAAACCAGCAGCAAACAGGCGGTGGCCGCAATGCGGAAAAACCTAGTTAACAAAACGCCGGGGGCCCCCGGGGGGGTGTGGGATTTGTGGCAGAGAAACGACTTAAAATGTGGCCATTTCGGAAGCGTGGCAAGGAAAAGAGTTACGGGCGAATTTCTTGGATGTGTGGCAAATGAAGGAGTTAAGGTGTTCGACGCAGGTGGGCAAAGAGGCATGAGGGGAGGGTGAGGTATAGCAAGTTCCTTCGTAGCCGGAGATTTCCCGACAGTAAAGAGAATGGGTGGCCGGAGGTAGAAGTCAGCAAACACGGCAAAGGATAGCATGGGGATGGCACTTACCGAAGCGTTATACAGCGAAGTGTCGAAAAGAGATTGAATGCCAGTCAATTGAAGTTGAACGGTTGCAGGAGCGGCTCGAAATTCACCCGCAGCTCGAGGTTTATCAGTGGGGAAAAAACAAGAAAAGGTGCCGGGGCTCAACGAGCCCCGGCTTCCTCGACTTACGATACTGGAGGGGTTCGCTCCAGCAGGGTTCAGAAACTAACTTTGAAGAAGGCTTGTCCTGTTCTAGGGCTGTTCTTCTGGCAGACGGAGCCGCCGTTGATTCTCCCAAAGTTGGCATTATCCACATTAGTCTCTGGATCGCAGATTTGCATTCGATTGAGGATATTGAAGAATTCCATCCTGAGTTCCGCGCCGACGCGCTCGCTGAAATAAAAGTGTTTGGCCAAATTAATGTTCTCATTGGCGTTGAAGGATGTGCGGAGACCTTCAATTCGTCGCGGAGCATCTCCCACCGCGAACCTTCCGGGCGAGGAGAAGGCGGCGGTGTTGAAGACGGGCAGGCCCTTGTAATAATTATTATAATCAACGGTCAGCGACTGCCCCGCGACAAGATTGGCAATGTTTCCAGTACGCAGAGGGCTGCCGTTGGCACCGATCCTAAGCGGAGTTCCGCTCGAGTACTGGAAAACACCTCCGAACTGCCAGCCGTTCAGGAGATTCTTTGCGAGCATACCGCCCCGGTTGAGGAAGCGTTTCCCGGGGCCCAGAGGCAATTCGTAGAGCCCGCTGACGTTCAATACGTGTTCTCTGTCATCGCCCGCGATGGCCCAAAGCTGCTTCTTGTTGAACTTATCCACCGGGGTCTCGTCGAATGTCGAGAAGCCACTATCGGCATTCGACATTGTCTTGGAAAGAGTGTAGGCCACCAGGAAACTCACGCCGCTCGTGAAGCGCTTTTGAACTTCCGCTTGGACGGAATTGTAGTGGTCAACACCTGAGAGATCGAAATTATCGACCATGCCGAAGTACTGCGGGAAGGGACGGATCGCCTGGTTTAGCGTTTGCCCCGCCCCGAAATCATTGAGGAAATTGGCATACGGGCTGAAGAAGCCGGTGGCATCTTTGCCGAACCCGAGATTCTGCAAAGCCGATTGCGGCGTTGCCGTCGATACGCAACTGCCCGAGTTAGTCGTCGCCGTCCATGGCTCCAGAAGAACGCAACCAAGGTTCAGGAAGCTGGGAAAGACTTGGTTGGGAGTGTCCAACCGGGATACCAAGTGCGTACCCCTGTTTCCGATATAAGCAACGGACAGGAACAGATTCCGCGGCAACTCCCGTTGAACCGCCACATTCCAGGCCTGAACGTAAGAGGCCCTTCCGCGGTCCCTTCCGAATTGATGGAGGTTGCCAGTGGCATTGGCAATAGTCGGGCTGAACGGGAGGGGAGGAGGCAAAGGCATGTGGAAAGCATCCCAAGTGCAGTTCGCGGAGACGTTGCAATAGCCGGGTGTATTCGAGCCGTTTGAACTCGCCGTGAAATCACTTGCCAGAAGATTACCGTAGTTGACCGCTACCTTATTGACGCCATATTCGTATGCGCCAGTGTCTAGGAAGTTCAACGCATAGCCACTGAGAAGGACGGTCTTATCATTCAGCTTATAGGCGAGGCCAAGACGCGGGCTGAAATGACCCCAGCGAGTGTCCGCGCGATCATACCCAACACAACCAGAACAAGTGCCTAGGACGCTTGCGGCCCCGAGGAGGGGCTTCCCGCTGCTGTTGCTAACAGCGCCGGGATTGGGAGCATTCGGATCGAAGAAAACGATTTGGTTGGCAGGCTGGCTAGTAACCGCCTCGGTGGTGAAGGGCCGCATAATTTCCCAGCGGACGCCAACATCGACGGTCAGCCTTGGGTTGATTTTGATATTGTCTTGAACGTACGGCGCGATGTAGAAGTTTCGCAGTTTCGTTTCCAGGGCAAAATGGCGCCCGGCGGAGTCCGGCATACCCAACAAGAAGCTAGCGAAGGAGCTGCCGGTGTTGTTCTCGTTGAGAGCGCCGCTCGTAAGGCCGTTGCTGGTTGTGAGGCTGCTAAAAGTGAAGTTGCCCCCGCAATTCTGACATTCGTGGTCGTCCTGGTAGGTACGGCGGATCTCCCAACCAATATTGAAGGTGTGCCGTCCACGAATCCAAAGCCAATTGTTGTCAAGGCTGATGCCCAATTTACGGTTGATCGAAAACGTTTCGCCGTTACCGTTCACTCCCCACGTGGTGGGGGCGAATGAATCGCCAGAGAAGGAAATTGTAGGAAGAATCTCACTCTTGTCGACGGCCGCGAACGGGTTTCCAAGATGCGCATTGAGTTCGTTGTTGATTTCCCCCATCCAGCCGAGCCCCGCCGTCACCACCAGATTGCTCGATATCGCGTTGGAGTATGTCAAGAAGAGTCCCGTTCCAATTCGAGGCTCGTTTTTCAAATCTGAAAGGCCGTTTGCGAAGGGAGCGCTATTGTCCTCGGCAGGCGCGTTGTAAACATTGCGCCAGTAACTGCCGTGGAATTTTTGTTTATCTGAAAGATTGTGGTCTATCGAAAAACCTCCCAGCGTATTCCTGGTCGGAAGGCTCTTCAAATCGGCCAGCTTATTGTGCAAGAAACCAGCTCCGGGAACGTCTGGAGCCGGTATTTGCGTGTTTTTTGAGGATAGCAAGCCGGCCGAGATACTACTGAAACATGCTGACGGAATTTTGTTTCCCGGCCACTGTGTTCCCGACGTGGGCGCCGTGCACCCCGAAGGAGCCACGAAGCCAGCGGGAACATAAATCGGCTGCGGGAAAGCGTTGAAATCGCCTCCGACCATGGCTGCAGTCGGAACAGTCATGGTGCCGGTCACTCCTTGATTCAAGCGATACCACTCCAAACTCACATGAAAGAAGGTCTTGTCTTTTCCGCGGTATATCTTCGGAAGATAAACGGGCCCACCAACCGTAAATCCGTAATTATTTTCATGATCCGTGGGCGTTGGGCCACCCGCGGCTGCCGTGGCAGCGTCTCTCGCATCGAAATAGCTGTTGCGCATGATCTCGAAAACATCACCGTGAAGGGTATTCGTGCCCGAAGCAAATTGGTAGGACGCCACTCCCTGGGCCAGTCCATATTGAGCAGAAAACGCCGAGGTCAGAACACGGAACTCACTCACCATCTCGAAAGGCGGGTTGATATTCGTTTGCAAGCCTTGCGTTTCAGACTGGGCGACAGCCACTCCGTTAAACACCACCTCATTCTGGAAGTCCAAACCACCGTTGATACGGTGGCTGAAACCACCACCGGTCACCCCTGGCACAATGAACAGAAAGTTGTCAATTTGCCGTCCACGCGCGCCGATGTCCGAGCCCAGAGGCAGCGGAAGTTCGTTTACAACTTTGGTTTCGAGAGACGCTCCGAGTTCCGGCTCCGAAGTCTCCAGGGAGATCGGTTGCGCTATGATTTCGACATTCTCAGTGATGCTGCCTGGCTTGAGAACGGCGTCCGCACTGGCGTTCCTACCGACTTCGACAAGGACGTTGTGGCTCACCGAGGTGGCAAACCCAGCTTTTTCGGTCTTGACGGTGTAGGCGCCAGGGACCAGGTCGGTGATAGTGTAGGTGCCAGCCGAACTGGTGACGGCGGTACTCACGACACCCCTTGCGGTGTTGGCGACAGTAACCTTGGCGTCAGGAACCACTGCGCCGGATTGATCAGTGACAGTTCCGGTGATGCCGCTGAGAGCCTGGGCACGCAGACTGGCTGGAGAGGATAGCAGCAGAAGGGCCCCGGCCAACGCAGCAAGAAAGCGAGTATATTTGGTTCCACCGCCAAAGCAATGCGGGCAACGCAAAAGAGATTTCATGTGGGCCCCCAAACTGTTTTAAACTAAGCAAAAACACGAAAACCTCGACAGCCCTCGACCGTTGCGGCGGAGTCTTGCGAAGAAGCGCAGGGGAGTCAATGCCTCAGGGTGTCATTCCTGCCTTCCCGGCTAAATGATTGAGAACAAAACTACTAGCGGGCATTTCTTCCCCATGAATTGGGACGCAAAGAGAACGCTAGGTGGGCTGGAGGGCAAGCGACCAGTTCGGGAATGATGGCGAAATGAGGTTACAACCGGGGGAGAGGGGATTGATGACTACTACCGGGATTCCAGAGCTTCCGGGTCATGGGAGTGAAATTCCCTTTGCCTCGACCACGGTAAGGATGCGGTCAATTTCGGGGACAAGGATTTCCTCGGTAGCGCCGCTAGGCCAGCGAATTTCGAGTTTGTCGACTTTGGTTGCCGCACCAACGCCGAAATGGACGCGAGGGTCAGAGCTGGAACCGTAGCTGCCCCCGCTGAAAACATCTGCTCGCTGCCGGACGCCCCCCGCGGTGAGAAACAGTTTTGCACCGAGGGCATCGCGCGGACTCTTCGGGCCACCAACCAATTTCAAGGTGAGCCAATGATTTTCGTTTTTGACGGCGTTGCGAAGAAGCGTGGGCGGCGCGTCGATATTGTTCAACACGACGTCGATGTGGCCGTCGTTGAATAAATCGCCGAAGGCGGCCCCGCGCGCCGAGACTACCACGGCCAGGCCGCTGCCAGTGGCGGGAGGCACTTCCTGGAATTTTGCGCCGTCGAGATTGCGGAAGAGCTGCGGGCGCTCGGCCCAGGTGGTGCCCCACTCGGTGCGGTCGGCGACGGGATAGACGTGGCCATTGGCGATGAAAATGTCGAGGAGGCTATCATTGTCAAAGTCCAGAAAACCGCAGCCCCAGGCGAGGAACGGAATCGTGGGATTGCCAAGGCCAGCGCGAAAAGAAACGTCGGTGAAATTCGCGTCACCATCGTTGCGATAGAGAGTCTTGTAGTCGTCGGAGAACGTGGTGACGAACAGATCGACCTTGCCGTCGCGATTGTAATCACCGATGCCGATGCCCATGGAAGCCTGCGCGCGGCCTTCTTCATTGACGGCAAAACCGCTGAGGTAGCTGACATCCTCGAATGTGCCGTTGCGGCGATTGCGATAAAGATAGTTGGGAGTGGAGTCGTTGGCGACGACGAGGTCGAGCCAGCCGTCATCGTCTAGATCAACGAAGGCGGAAGCGAAGCCGTAACGGCCTTCGCGATCGGCGACGCCGGCTTTGACACTGACGTCGGTGAAGGTGCCGTCGCCATTGTTGTGGAAGAGATGATCGCTTTCGCCGATGAGGCCGATGGGGCCGCAAAAAACGGAGACGCCGCGATATTGACACGCGCCTTCGGGAACGCCGTTTTTTCCAGCGAAGACGGGGCGATCGAGATTGTAATTGACGTAGCCGGGAACGAAGAGATCAAGCAGGCCATCGCCGTCATAGTCAAACCAGATCGCTGTATTGGCGTTTACCCAGGCCGGCAATCCGGCTTGTTCGGTGACACGTGTAAAATGACGCCCACCGTCATTGTGGAACAGTTCCGGACGTCCCCATTTGTAAAGGAAAAGATCTTCGAAGCCGTCGTTATCATAGTCACCCCATACCGCCCCCATCGAAACACCAGTTCCGGCTTGATTCACATCCGCGATCCCCAACTCGCCGGCTACATCTTTGAATGTACCGTCACTCAGGTTCCGGTACAAACAGTTCTTGCTGCCTTCGCCGCTGTTCGTCAAATAGATGTCCTGCCAACCGTCGCGATCAAAATCGACCACCGAAGCACCAGCACCCATCGAGGCAACCTGGGGCATGATGTGATCGAGCTTGTGGTCCAGCGTCGGCGCTTGATGAACGAAAGTTATACCCGAAGCCCGGG
>Ga0209155_1000427_pt1 | contig 20038 bp, 22 predicted proteins | sample GraSoiAngelo_122_FD_185879 | JGI IMG/M metagenome (GOLD analysis project Ga0209155, IMG submission 185879) | Grasslands soil microbial communities from the Angelo Coastal Reserve, California, USA - 14_0927_02_20cm (SPAdes) (version 2) | ecosystem: Environmental > Terrestrial > Soil > Grasslands ... | reverse complement strand
CGGCAGCTGGAAAGCGGCAAAGGCGAGAAAGTACGCGCTCGTGAGAAGACCGAGATCGCCGGGCGCCAGCCCGAAGTCCTGCACCAGGTCCTTGGCGATGACCGCGTTGACGTAGCGGTAGAAGTACGAAAGGTAGTAACCCGCAGCGAATGGGCAGAACACCACAAGCATGGTGTTCGCATGTACGCTAGCGGCCATGAAAAAACGCCTCATCGTGGGCATCACCGGCGCCACCGGCGCCGTGTACGGCGTGCGCATGCTGGAGGCGCTGAAAGGCGCTACCGGCTGGGAAAGCCACGCGGTGCTGTCGGAGGCCGGCGCGCTCAACCTCTGGCACGAGCTCAAGATGAAGCGCAAGGACCTCGAGCACCTCGCCGACGCGGCCTATCATCCGAAGGACATCGCCGCGACCATCGCCAGCGGCTCGTTCCTCACCGAAGGCATGGTGATCGCGCCGTGCTCGATGAAGACGCTGGCCGCAGTGGCGCACGCGCACGCCGACGACCTGGTCTCGCGCGCCGCGGACGTGGTGCTGAAGGAGCGCCGGCGCCTGGTGCTGCTGCCGCGCGAGACGCCGCTCAACCTCGCGCACCTGCGCAACATGGCGACGGTCACCGAGATGGGCGGGATCATCTTCCCGCCGGTGCCCGCCTTCTATGCGCTGCCAGAATCGATCGACGACCTGGTCGCGCACACGGTCGCACGCGTGCTCGATCTCTTCGGCATCCACTCCGCTAAGCTCGCGCGCTGGCAGGGGATGAAAGGAACTCCCGAAGAGCGCGATTGAAGGCCTCGGGCTGCTCGATGTTGGCGATGTGCGCCGCCTGCGGAATGACCACCAGCTTCGCCCCGGGAACGTGCTCGCCGATGTAGCGCGTGCCGGGCGCCGCCGCGTCCTGCTCGCCGGTGATCGCCAGCACCGGGCCCTTGATCTCCTTTAGCCGCGCGGTGGTGTTGAGCTTCGAGATCGCGTGGCAGCAGCCGACGTAGCCAGCAACAGGGGTTTTTTCAATAATCGCTGCAATCTTGCGGGCAGGTTCGCTATTACGGAAAGGCGCGGTGAACCAGCGCTCGATGGTCGGCTGCACGAGCGGCTGCATGCCCTTCGTCTCGGCGGTGCGGATGCGCTCCTGCCATTGCGCGATGGTTTCGGGCGTCTGCGCGTGGCCGGTGTCGGCGAGCACCAGGCGCTCGAACAGCGCGCGCTCCTTGAGCGCGACGGTCTGGCCGATCATGCCGCCCATGGACAGGCCGACGAAATGCGTGCGCGCGATCTGAAGCTTTTTCAATAATTCGAACAAATCCTCCGCCAGCAGCTCTAGGGTGTAGGCGCCGCCCGGGGCCATGCTCTCGCCGTGGCCGCGCGTGTCGTAGACCAGGATGCGGTAGCGGTCCTTGAACGCCGCGATCTGGCCGTCCCACATGCGCACGCTGCAGGCGAGCGAGTGGCTGAAGGTGAGCCAGGGTGCGCCTTCCCTGCCGTGGATCTCGTAGTAGGTGCTGATGCCGTTGACCGTCGCTTTCATGTCGTCTCCACTATCAATGGGATCATCATCTCGTCTTCGCTCGTGCCGCCGTGGTTGCCGATGTGCAGGTGCCGCGGCTCCCCCGGCGTCCAGTCCTTGACGGTATAGCGGCCGCGCATGACGAGCGCCACGTCGCCTACGCGCTCGTCGATGCGCGGATGCGGCGTGCCGGGACCGAACCAGCCTTCGCGCAGCAGCTCGCGGCTCGGCCGCACGTCGGCGCGGTCCCCCAGCCACTGTCTTGCCCGATCCATGAACTGCGCCGGGGAATGCACGTAGCAGTAGGCAACGCGCCTCTCTCCGCACAGAGGAAACCTGAGCATCGCCGCAAGCTCGGCGGGCAGCTCGAGCGATTCTTCCGGGGCGACGTCGATGAAGCCGTGATCGGCGGTCGCGACGATTCGCGACTGCGTTCCCGATAATCGGCTGATCAAGCTGCCGAAGGCACGGTCGAATTTCTCGAACTGTTCGGCAGCTTCGCGGCTTTCCGATCCGTGTCGGTGAGAGATCACGTCGTAATGCGGCCAGTAGGCATAGATGAACTTTCTTTCCGGACCGGACTTGACGGCAGATTCAACTTGAACGACGAACTCTTGCAGAGTCTCATAGGCGCGCCGCTCGGCGCCGGCGCAATGCCGCAGGTTGTAGTCCGACTCGACGATTTGCTTGGCCGTGACGACGATCGAGCGCACAGGTATTGATTGGAAAATGGATGGCGCGGGGAACGCGGAAACGGGGGAAAACCCCCTTCCCTGTAACGGCAAATTCTCGCCGCGACTCCTGAACTGCAGCGGCGAAGCGACGCAGCCGGCTGCGCCAAAGTAGGTGAACCAGCCGGTGAGCCCGTGCTCGAGCGGCGTGCGGCCGGTGTACGAGGTGGTGATCGCCGATGCGGTGGTCGACGGAAACACCGACGTGATCGACGCGCGCCTGCGCCGGGCGAGCTCGCCACCTGCGCCGCACCGCGCGAGGTAGCGGTCGCCGAGGCCGTCGATGATGACGAGGACGATGTTTTCCGCCTCGGAAAGTTCCGCAGCGGGCAGCGCGGCGAGGACCGGATGACGCGGCTCTCCGCCGCGGGCCTGGACAATCGAGGCGACCAGATTGACGAGGCTGCCGCCTGAATAATTTGGGAGCATGGAATCCTTGATTTTAGGGGTAGAATTGCCCGTTCCCTTCCGAGGTGTTCGCCATGCGGCATGAAGTCCACGTCCACGCCGACATTCCCATCCTCGAAGGCGTCTCGCGGCGCCAGATCGAGCAGGCGTTCGCGCCTTTGCTCGAGTATCTCGACGCCGACGGCCTGGGCGACGTGAAGAGCCTGGAGCCGGACGAGCCGGGCATCAAGTTCGACGAGAAGGAGCTGATCCTCACCGTGTGCTGGACCGGCGAGATCGGCCGCAGCTTCCATCCGGCGCTCGATGCCGCGCTCGAGAATCTCGGGCCGTACTGCTACGAGGCGGTCGAGGTCGATGTCACGATGTATCACGACAACGGCGAGCAGGATTCGAGGCTGCTGTTCGTCGGGCCGACCGCGCAGGCGATCCACGAGGCGCAGCGCCGCTGCATGGTCGAGGACGTGGCGGCGGTGCTCGCGCGGCAGTTCGACAAGGACAAGGTCGGCGAGGTCAGCGCGCTGGTGAACGATCTGTTCGACCGCGACTGGAAGGAAAAGGCCTCGCAGCAGAAGAAGCCCGAGCGCGCCTTCGAGAGCTACACCCGCCCGAGCAGAAAAAACCTGCACTAAGGTCTTGGCCGGACCCAAGTACCCCGGATTCGACACCCTCGCGCTGCACGCCGGCCAGTCGCCCGATCCGGCGACCGGCAGCCGTGCGGTGCCGATCTACCAGACCACCTCGTACGTCTTCCGCGACACCGAGCACGCCGCGTCGCTCTTCAACATGGAGCGGGCAGGCCACGTCTATTCGCGCATCTCGAATCCGACCGTAGCCGTTCTGGAGGAGCGCGTCGCCGCGCTCGAAGGCGGCGTCGGCGCGGTAGCGACGGCCTCCGGCCAGGCGGCGCTGCACCTCGCGATCGCAACGCTGATGGACGCGGGCAGCCACATCGTCGCCTCGACGGCGCTCTACGGCGGCTCGCACAACCTGCTCGCCTACACGCTAAGGCGCTTCGGGATCGAGACCACATTCGTCTCTCCGAGAGATCCGGAGAACTTCCGCCGGGCGCTGCAGCCGAACACCAGGCTAGTGTTCGGAGAAACCCTCGGCAATCCGGGCCTGGAGGTGCTCGACATCCCGGCGCTCGCCGCGATCGCGCACGAGGCGAAGCTGCCGCTGCTGGTGGACTCGACCTTCACCACGCCTTACCTGATGCAGCCCTTCGCGCTCGGCGCCGACCTGCTGTATCACTCGGCGACCAAGTTCCTCGGCGGCCACGGAGTCGCCATCGCGGGGGTTCTGGTCGATTCGGGCCGCTTCGACTGGGAGGCCTCCGGCAAGTTCGCCACGCTGAGCGCCCCGTACCAGGGCTTCCACGACATGGACTTCGAGGAGGAGTCGGGCACGCGCGCGTTCCTGCTGCGGGCGCGGCGCGAGGGGCTGCGCGACTTCGGCGCCTGCATGGCGCCGATGACGGCGTTCCAGATCCTCCAGGGCATCGAGACGCTGCACCTGCGCATGCCGCGGCATGTCGAAAGCACGCGAAGGATCGTCGCGTTTCTTGAAAAACATCCAGCGGTCGAAAAGGTGATCTATCCCGAGCTGCCCTCGCATCCCGACTACGAGCTTTGCAGGAAGCTCCTGCCGAAAGGCGCCGGGGCGGTGTTCTCGTTCGAGTTGAAGGGCGGCCGCCCGGCCGGGAGAACTTTCATCGAAGCGCTGCGCGTGTTCTCGCACCTCGCCAACGTCGGCGACGCAAAGTCGCTGGTGATCCATCCCGCGACCACCACCCACTACCGGATGAGCGAAGCGGACCTGAAGCGCGCCGGCATCACCGCCGGCACCGTGCGCCTGTCGATCGGCCTGGAGGATCCGCAGGACCTGATCGCCGACCTCGAGCGCGCCCTCAAGGCCGCCGTGAAGTGAATTTCAAGGTCGAAGGCAAGCCGGTCTTCGCCTATACCGCCGCCCGCGAGCTCGACCCCGAGAAGCCGGCGCTCGTCTTCCTGCACGGCGCCGGCCTCGACCATTCCTGGTTCGGGCTGCAGAGCCGCTACTTCGGCTATCACGGCTGGAACGTGCTGGCGCTCGACCTTCCCGGCCACGGCCGTTCCGCAGGACCACCGATTCCGAGCATCGAGGCAATGGCGGATTGGGTTCTCGAGGTTCTCAAGCACGTCAAAATTCAAAAACCAGGCGTGGTCGGCCATTCGATGGGCTCTCTGATCGCGCTCGAGTACGCGGCACGCCACGCTGCCGAGCGCATCGCGCTGATCGCCACCGCATACCCCATGCCGGTGTCGGCGGCCTTTCTCGAAGCGGCGAGGAACAATCAGCACGCCGCGTTCGACATGGAGACCATCTGGGGCCATGCGCCGCAGGTGCCGCTGGGCGGCAATCCGAACCCGGGCATGTGGATGTACGGCGACACGCTGGCGCGCCTGCGCCGGCTCGCCCCGGGCGTGCTCTACAACGATCTCAAGGCCTGCAACGATTACGCCGGCGGGCTCGAGAGCGCCGCGAAAGTGCAGTGTCCGGCGCTATTCATTCTGGGCCGGCGCGACGTCATGACGCCGCCTAGGGCGGCGCAGCCGCTGATCGAGAAAATCAAAGGGGCGAAGGCGGTGACGCTGGACGCTTCCGGGCATTCGCTGATGGCGGAGGCACCAGACGCGACCCTCGACGCGCTGATAGAATTTTTCCCGCGAAGGGCCGACCTGTGAATCGATTTGCGAACTGGCTCTGCGTCCTGGTCGCGCTGCTGCCGGCGCCCGGCAGCGCGCAGCCCTATCCGTTCAAGCCGGTGAAGATCGTCGTTCCCGCGCAGCCGGGCGGCGGCCTGGATCTGGTCGGCCGCACGGTCGCGGACCAGCTCGGCCGCGCGATGAACCAGTCCATCATCGTCGAAAATTCCGCGGGTGGCGGCGGCGCCATCGCCTCGCAGGCGGTCGCGCGCGCTGCCCCGGACGGCTACACGCTGATGGTGGGCTACGTCGGCACGCACGGCACCAACCCCGCCGTGCGCAAACTGCCGTACGACGCCATCCAGGACTTCACCGCCATCGCCATGGTCGGCGGCACCCGCAACGTCCTGGTCGTGCATCCCTCGGTGCCGGCCGCCGATCTGAGGAGCTTCGTCGACTATGCGAGGCACAACGCCGGCAAGCTGAACTACGCGACGGGTGGGATCGGCTTGCTCAACCACCTCGCCCTGGAGCAGTTCAGGGCCGCCGCGGGCTTCGATGCCGTGTACGCGCACTACCGCGGCATCGGCCCGGCGCTTACCGACATGCTGGGCGGACAGATCCAGGTGCTGATGCCGGGACTCGCTGCGGCGCTGCCGCACATCCGCGCGGGCAAAATAAGACCGCTCGCCGTCACTGGCTTCGAGCGCCACCCGCTGATTCCCGGCGTGCCCACCTTCGAGGAATCGGGGTTCAAGGGCTTCGACGGCGTGCAGTGGTACGGCATCGTCGGGCCGGCGAAGCTGCCGGAGGAGATCACCAAGCGGCTGAACGCCGAGATCAACAAGGCGCTCGCCTCGCCGGCGCTGCGGCAACGCCTTTCGGGGGAGGCGATCGATCCGATGCCGATGACGCCCGAGCAGTTCGCAAGCTTCATCCGGGCCGACATCGCGCGCTGGAGGGCGCTCGCGCGCGAGCGCGGGATTTCGCTCGACGACTAGCCGGACCCGCTCACGAGCGGAACGGCGACAGATCGGTTGGCGAGTCGAAGGCCTGCCGCGCAAAAGCGAGAAAACGTTCCGCCTGCGCCGCGCTCCAGCCGCCGTAGGCGCAGTTCAGCCTGAACTTCTCCTCGATGTCGGCGCGCGACAGCGGCTCGTTCCGGCCGCCGCGCAGGTGTCCCTGGCGCTCCTCCAGCGTGCGCCCGTCCTTCAGCCGCGCGCGCACGTGACCGGTGAATTCGTCCGGATACGGATTGTCGGGGTCGATCTCGTAGCGCACTTTCGCCGCCAGCGAGCGCAGCCGCCCGTCGCGCACGCGCTCCTCGGTGAAGGCCTCGAGCCCGGCGTGGCCGAGGACGAATCCGGCGGCGATGCAATAGGGCTGGCTGAACTTGGCGAAGTAGGCGTTGGGCGGGCGCTGCTTGTCGGCGAGCGGCTCCCATAGCCGGTGCACCGTGCCTTCGGCGGCCTCGCAGACCATTTCGACGACCTCCTCGGCACGCACGCCTTTCTGCGCCAGCCTGCGCGCGCAGTCGACATAGGGCTGCGTCATCGTGCCGCAGGCGTAGGGCTTGAAGGCGAGCGAATTCGCCACCCAGCGCTCGCCGAAGCCGCCGACGAGCTTGTCCCAGTCGCCGTCGGCGGTGCGCGCGAAGCCGTGAAACAGGCCGTGCGTGCCCTCGAACACGGCGCGCGGTCCGACGAAGCCGGCGCGCGCCAGATCGGCCGCGCGGATGCCCGATTGCGCGGCCCAGCCGGGATGCATGCGCTTGGTCCATGCGCCCTCGGCAAGATACTCGATGATGCCGGCGGCCATCGACCCGGCGATGCCGAGCGCGTTGACGAATTGATGTTTCGAAAATCGTAATGCTGTCGCCGCAGCCGCGGCTGCGCCCATCGCGCCGAGCACTGCGGTGGGGTGAAAGCCCGCCTTGTGGATGAGCTTCGGCGCGACGAGGCTCGCGCGGCACATCACCTCGGCGCCCACCGCGATGCCGCGCAGGGCATCTCTTCCTTCGATCTTGTTTCTTTCTGCAATGGCGAGAACGGCAGGCACGATTACCGCGCCGGCGTGCACCGGCCCGCCCTCGAAAGTGTCGTCGAAGTCCTCGCCGTGCGCCGCGGTGCCGTTGACGAAGGCGGCGCCCGCCGCATCGAGCGTACGTGAGTGTCCGATTGCGGTGCAACCGCCGGAAGCCTCCCATCCCGCAAGCGAGGCGCGCGCGTAGTCGGTCCTGCGTGCCGCGACGCATAGCCCGGCAACGTCGATCAGGAGTTTTTCGGCCATCTCCCGGGGAACGTCGCGCGCGTTCTGCACCGCGTCGGCAAGCTGCTCGGAGATGGAGTCAGCCATGGCGGAGGATTCTAATGAGCATCGCGGCCACCCAGCCCAGCGCGACGCCGATCGTGTTGGCGAGCATGTCGAGCGGGTCGTAGGTGCGGTAGACGAGCCATCCCTGGATGAACTCCAGTCCAACGCCCATCAGCACGAATACCGCAGCGTGGAGAAGTCGGGCGTTGCGCTTTTGGTAAATCATGCAAAACAGGAACATCAGCGCGCCGTAGGCAAGAAAATGGCCCAGCTTGTCGCCGTGCTCGAAGTCGAGCTTCGGCGGCGCCGGGGTGAGGGAAAGCCAGACGATCGCCGCCGCCCATCCCCAGCCGATCGCCAGCAGCGCGGCCCTCATCAAAAGAGCGACATCTGGCCTGCAGCGCAGGGCGGGCGGAAGCGGCTGCAGTCGAGGCTCGGCGGCTTGCGCCCGGCGCCGTGGCCGTTGAGGCCGAAGCGGCGGCAGGCGATATCGAAGCGCTTCTCGATCAGCTCGGCGAACGCTCCGGTGCCGGTCATGCGGCTGCCGAAGCGCGGGTCGTTGTCGCGGCCGCCGCGCATCTGGCGCACGATGCTGATGACGTGGCCGGCGCGCTCGGGGTAATGCGCCGCCAGCCATTCCTTGAACAGCTCTTTCAGCTCGTTGGGCAGCCGCATGATGACGTAGGCCGCCTCGGCGGCGCCCGCCGTGGCGGCGGCTTCGAGCACTTCCTCCAGGGTCTTGTCGTTCAGCCCAGGTATCAAAGCGGCGACCATTACGCCGCACGGCACGCCTGCCTGGGCGAGGTTCCTGAGGACGTCCATTCGCCGCTGCGGGCTGGCGGCGCGCGGCTCCAGCTTGCGCGCGAGCGTGCGGTCGAGGCTGGCGATGGAGACAAAGACCTTCACCAGGTTCTTCTTCGCCATCGGCGCGAGCAGGTCCAGGTCGCGCTCGACCAGGGCGGACTTGGTCACCAGCGTGAACGGATGCTCGCATTCGGCGAGGATCTCGACGATCTGCCGGGTGATCCTGAATTTTCGCTCGATCGGCTGGTAGCAGTCGGTGTTCGCGCCGATGGCGATCGGGCTCGGCGCGTAGCCCGGCTTCGAGAGCTCGGCGCGCAGCAGCTCGGCCGCGTTGGTCTTGGCGAACAGCTTCGTTTCGAAGTCCAGGCCGGGCGAGAGCTCGAGGTAGGCATGGCTCGGTCGGGCGTAACAATTGTGACTCACTACGCCGTTCGCGATGAAGTCCTCGGTTTCCGTGGTGATGTCGTAGAGCCGCATCGCTTTGCCGAGCGGCTCGATGCTGACAACACCTAGGCGGGCATCGCTCTTCACCGCTTGGCCGGCAATGTCGCGCTTGCGGACGATGGCGGGATCAACGCTGTGGAAGAATCGCAGGTGCTCGCGCAAGCCGCCGGTGAGGCGCACCACATCGATCGGCTTAGAGGTTTCACGGGGCACGTGCTCCACCACGAAGCGGAAATCGAAAGACTTCAGACATCGATCGATCCACGCGATGATCTCGTGATCTGTATTGCTGATTCTCAGGCAGCCTTCGCTGTAGCTTCCTTCGGCGTCGTAAATTCCGGCGAGAAAACCGGCTGACCACTCGCGCGAGGCGACCATGGGCCAGGCGATGAGTGCGTGGGTCTCGTCGACGCTCGGCTTTCTTTGCGTGCGGATCGCGTGGAGCAATCGTCTACCTGCGGCGGCTTGCTGAAATACGAAATGCTGCGTATCGATCCGCCATTCGCGCAGGTAATCCTGCACTCGCAGAAGTGCTTCCACGTCGCAAAGTGCCAGCCGGAATTGATGCAGCGTGCCGATAGCGCCGTTGCCGCGCCTGAACCGATGCGAGGCGAGATGACCATCGCCCCGAATTACGCCACAAAGGTAGCCGAGCCGGTAATCCTCGTTCTTTACCGGCGCGTGGGCAAAGGCGCCCACCCCCATCATCTTGTTGCCGGTCGTGAGATGCGGCCGGCGCGCCTGGCCTTGTTCCGTGCCGGTCACGAACTTCCAGCCGCGCTCGGTAAGAAATCGGTGATCCGGGCCGGCAATGAGCTCCGTGCCGTCTTCGAGCGCTATTCGGTACGCTGGCTTGATCACGCTCCAGTGAGCGAGCACGCGCGACTTCACGTAGCGCCGATACCAGCCTTCGCGTGCGGTGCCGTAGATCAGGTCGCCTGGATGGATGTCCGCAATCCGCCGCACGCTGCAGTCCGCCATCAGGACAGGCGTATCTCCGTGGACACAGTAGATGCAACCATGTTCGCAGCCCCTATAAGGGTTGATCGACTGCGAAAAGCCGATGTCGGGGGAGTCGTTGCGCGAGATGATCGAGCGCGCGCGCTCCTCGGTCACGCTGGTCTGCAGCTCGGCGGCGTCACTCTCCTCGGGCGTCCAGCCGTCGTCGAAAGGCTCGCGCGCGAGCGTCTCGAAGCGGCCGGCGACGAACGAGCGGGCGCCCCGCAGGTAGGTCGTCTCGTGTTTCATTTAGACTAGGGTCCGTCGCATTCTAATCCACCACTGTATAAATGACCAGTACAGGCCGCAACGTCGGGCTGCTCGCCGCCTGCCAGGCGATGCTGTTCACCAACAACACCACGCTGGTGGCGATCAACGGCCTCGCCGGGCTGGCGCTCACGCCGGTCAAGGCGCTCGCCACGCTGCCGGTCACCTGCTGGATCCTGGGCGGCGCGATCGCCACCATGCCGGCTTCGCTGCACATGAAGCGCGTCGGCCGGCAGCGCGGCCTGACGCAGGGCGTGTACTGGGGCATCGCCGGGGCGCTCGCCTGCGGCGGGGCGATGTGGCTGCAGAGCTTCTGGCTGCTGTGCTTCGGCACGCTGATATGGGGCGTCTTCAACGCCTACGGCCAGTATTACCGCTTTGCCGCGGCCGACGCCGCGAGCGCCGATTTCCGGCCGACGGCGATCTCGCTCGTGCTCGCCGGCGGGCTGGTCGGCGGCATCCTCGGGCCGGGCGTCAGCCGCTGGACGATCGACCTGTTCGATGTCAGGTTCATGGGCAGCTACCTGTCGCTGACCGGTTTCGCGCTGGTCACCGTGGCGCTGCTGCGGTTCATCCGCATCCCGCCGCCCGCGGCAGGCGAGCAGTCGTCCTCCGGCCGGCCGCTGCTGCAGATCGCGGCGCAGCCCAGGTTCATCGTCGCGGTCCTGTGCGGGGCGACCAGCTACGGCGTGATGAACTTCCTCATGACCTCGACGCCGATCGCCATGGGCGTCTGCGGCCACCCCTATGCCGACGCGGCGTTCGTCATCTCTGCCCACGTCGTCGGCATGTTCGCGCCTTCCTTCGTCACCGGTTCCCTGATCCGGCGCCTCGGCCTCGCGCCGGTGATGCTGGCCGGCGTGCTGCTCAACTTCGCGTCGATCGGCACCGCGTTGTCGGGCGTCTCGGTGGCGCAGTTCTGGTGGGCGCTGGTGCTGCTCGGGGTGGGCTGGAACTTCCTCTATATCAGCGGCACGACGCTGCTCACTCAGACCTATCGCCCGGAGGAGCGCGCGAAGGCCCAGGGAGCCAACGACCAGGCGATCTTCGCCATGATGGCTGTTTCCTCGCTCGCTTCGGGCATGACGGTGACGACCGTCGGCTGGGAGCGCGTCAACCTGTTCGCGCTGCCGCTGGTGGCGCTGATGGCGGCCGCCATCGCCTGGTTCGCGCTGCAGGGGCGCCCGGGAAAGGCGGCGGCCTAGCCATGCGGGCGCCGGCTTCGGTGGGCATGCGGCTGGAGGAAATCGACACCCCGGCCTTGCTCGTTGATCTGGAGAGTTTTGAGAAGAATCTCAAAACGCTGGGAGATTCCCTGCGCGGCCATGACGTTCGCGTGCGCGCCCACGCCAAGACCCACAAGTGCCCCGAAATCGCGAGGCGCCAGGTCGCCGCCGGCGCGATCGGGGTGTGCTGCCAGAAAGTTTCCGAGGCCGAGGCGATGGTCGAGGGCGGCATCGAGGACGTGCTGGTCTCCAACGAAGTCGTCGGCGTGCCGAAGCTCGGGCGCCTCGGGGCGCTCTCGACGCGCGCACGGCTCGGGGTATGCGTCGACAATCGAGACAATCTTCGTCAGCTCGAGGCTTCGGGGGCCAAGCTCGACGTGTACGTAGAGCTCGATATCGGCATGCGCCGCTGCGGCGTCGCGCCGGGCGAGCCGGCGCTCGCGCTGGCGCGGGAGATCGCGCGCTCGCGCACGCTGCGCTTCGCGGGATTGCAGGCCTATCACGGCCGCGCCCAGCACCTGCGGTCCATGGCTGAGCGCCGTGCGGCGATCCAGGCCGCCTGCGATCAGGTGGTGCTTACAAAAGCCTTGCTTGAGAAAGCAAAAATTCCCTGTCCCATCGTCACTGGCGCCGGCAGCGGCAGCTTCATGTTCGAGGTGGAAACGGGCGCGTGGAACGAGATCCAGCCCGGCTCCTACGTCTTCATGGACGCGGATTACGCGCGCAACGAATGGGCCGCGCCGCTGCCGCGCTTCGAGCACTCGCTGTTCGTGCTCGCCACGGTAATGAGCCGGCCGGCGCCGGATCGCGCCATCGTCGACGCCGGCCTCAAGGCGTCGAGCGTCGACTCGGGCATGCCGGGCGTCTGGCACAAGCCCGGGCTCGTGTACGCAGCCGCGTCGGACGAGCACGGACGCGTGGACATCGCGCCGGGAGTTGCTGCCCCCGCGCTCGGCGAGAAGCTCCTGCTGGTGCCCGGCCACTGCGACCCCACGGTGAATCTCTACGACTGGTACGTCTGCGTGAGGCAGGGCGTCGTGGAGGCGCTTTGGCCCATTACGGCCAGGGGGGCCTCGCTTTGAGATGTCTCTACATGTGCTTCTTGAGCCAGTCGCTGCCCTTTTCTTCCAGGCCGCACCACGCCGAATCGCTGGAAAGGCGGCTGACGAAGACCTTGTCGTCCGCGTCGACCGACAGCCGGACGCGGTCGGCAATTTTGTAGGCGCTCATTTCCGAGGAGATGACGAACCACATGTTGTTCATCGCGTGCCAGGCCATCCCGCACGCCTTGATCGATGCATAGAGCCTGGGATAGTCCTGCAGCGGCCTTTTCAGGTCGTACTTGACCATGTAAAGCGCCATACTGCAGCTTATCGAGGCGCCAAAGCAGGAGGTAGGGCATTTTTCTCACCAGCCACGGACCGGCCATCGCGGTCAGCGACGCGCGCGGCGTGCGCACGCTGCACGTCGGCGGCGAGGCGATCCAGAGCGCGATGCGCATCGCCGAGCCCGAAGCCCTCGCGCTCGACTACACGCGCTGCATGATGGCATTTCTCCTGTTTCACCCGCAGCCGAGGCAGGCGCTCATGATCGGCCTGGGCGGCGGGTCGCTCGCCAAGTTCTTTCACCGCCGGCTGCGCGCCACGCGGCTGCGCGTGGTCGAGCTCGACGCGCGCATCGTCGCGGCCGCGCGCGCGCACTTCGTGCTGCCTGCAAACGACGCCCGCCTGGCGGTCGAGATCGGCGACGGCGCCGCGGCGCTCGCGCCGGAATGCTGCGACGCGCTGATCATCGATGCCTTCCAGGACGAGCAGCACGTCCCGCAGCTCGCCAGCGCCGAGTTCTACGACGGCGCTTTCCTCGCTCTCGCGGAGCCGGGCGTGATGGTGGTCAACTTCATGGACGACGACCCGCAATTCGACCAGGCGCTGCAGCGCCTGGAGCGCGCTTTCGGCGGCGCGGTGCTCGCGATGCCGGCGCTCTATGACCCGAACCTGCTGGTGTTCGCGCTGAAGGGGGCGCCGCCGCGCCTCGAATGGTCCGCGCTGCGCCGGCGCGCCGAGCGGCTCGAGTCGCGCCTCGGCCTGCCGTTCACGCGCTACGTGTCGCGCCTGCGCGCGATGAACCGCAGCACGCCACGCGATCTGATCATCAGCGCTTGAAGTAGTTGCGCAACGAAGCGGGGCGATACGAGGCATCGCCTTCCCAGCGCTGCCGAACCGAGGGATGCAGCGCCTGCGTGGGATCGCCGCCGATCGCCCGGTCGATGCCGACCGCCAGCCGGTAAAGCCCGGTCTTCGAGTCGTGCAGCTTGCCGAGCGGATTGCCGTGCAGCGGGAAGGCCGCCAGGGCCTGGCCGTCGAACGCGAGCCCCGCGCTGCGCGCTTTCCCGAGCATCCAGTCGAGGGCGATGTCCGAGAGCCCGGTCTCCGCGTGGCCGCCGCCGATGTCGCCGTGCGCGCCGCAGAACCAGACCTGCTCGACCTGCTGGCCGGTTTTCGCCTTGTGAGTCCACAGCGTCGGCGCGAACGGCGCGCGGTGCTCGTCGATGGCGAGCGCATGGCAGGCGTACTGCACGATGTCGCTCAGCTCGGTATCGTGGAACTGGTACCTGGCGTGCGTGAGGCTGCGAAAGCCGCGCAACGGGATGCCGAGCGCGCCGACGGTGTCCCAGGCGCCGATCATCCTGACGGGGATGGGCTCGGCGCCGGAGATGGAATAGTCCCGCCTGAACTTCGCCGGCCCGGGCTCCTCCGGGTGCTGGCCATCGCGGTACAGCTCGATGGCGGCGTGGTAGTGCTTGACGCAGGGGCGCGCGAGGATCCCGCACTTGCGGATCATGCCGCCGACGCTGCGCACCGTGTACGCGCCGCGGCTGAAGCCGAACAGGTAGATCTCGTCGCCCGGGTCGTAATTGCCGATGAGAAAGCGGTAGGCGTCGCAGATGTTGGCTTCCACCCCGTCGCCGAAGGCGCCGCCGGTCAGGCGGTCGAAGAAATTCCCGGTGCCGACACCCTGATCGTAGTAGATCACCTGCAGCGTCGCGCCATCGCGCTTCGCGACGCGGTAGGCGAGCTTGACGACGTTGGTGGGAGCGGGAACGCCGTTGCGCTCCTGGTCGGCGCTGTTCCACGTTCCGTCGCAGCACAGCACCAGCCGCTTCATCGGCGGGCAAGCCAGCGCTGGCTCGCGTCGCCGACTTCCTCGAGAACGTCGGCGTCGGTTCTGCCCGATGACTTCGGCACGTGGAACGAATGGTCGGCGCCTTCCAGCCAGTGCATCTCCCACGGCGCGCGCACGCTGGCGAGAGCGCTCTCCATCAGGTCGCGCCGGCACAGGGCGTCGCGCGTGCCGTTGAAGCAGAGCACCGGGACCTTGATCTGCGGCAGATGAGCGTCCCGCAGCTGCTCCGGCTTGCCCGCCGGATGGAGCGGATAGGCGAGCAGCAGCAGCGCATCGCAGGCCATGCCATCGGCGGCCAGCATGGAAGCCGCCCTTCCTCCCATCGAGCGCCCGCCGATGATGAGGCGGCGGGGGCCGAGCTCCTTGCGGGTGCGCGAGACGACGGCTTCCAGGCATCTCTTCAGGCGCGGCATCGGGTCGGGCCGGCCTGAGCCATTTTCCCGGTAGAGGAAGTTGAACCGGACTAGGTCTAACCCCCGCGGGCGCAGCACTGCCGCCAGGCGAACCATGCCGCGGTCTTCGCGATGACCGCCGGCGCCGTGAGCGCAGACGAAAACCGCCTGCGCGTCGCGCGCGCCGGGCTCGAAAATCGCGGTGGTTTCCTCATCGTCGACGGCGACACGCCATTGCATCGCCTCACATATACGGCAAGTACGGGTTGTGCGCCACCTCGTCAGGGAGCCGTTCGTTGACCCTTGGAAGCAGCCAGCTCGGCCTCGATCGCCTTTTCAAAGGCGTCCAGCGGCAGGTTGCCGCTGAGCATGCTGCCGTTGATGAAGAATCCCGGAGTCCCGGTGAGTCCGGCCCTCAGCCCCAGTTGCAGGTCCTGTTCGATTTGCGCCTTGTGCTTGCCGCTGGACAGGCAGGAATCGAACTGTTTCTCATCGAGCTTCAGACGGCGGGCCTGCTCCACCAGACCCTCTCGGTTCAGCTTATTGGGGTTCTCCAAAAGGAGGTCGTGATATTCCCAGAATTTACCCTGCTCCACGGCACAGCGGGAAGCCTCCGCGGCGAGCTGAGCCTGCGGGTGGATGTCTCGCAGCGGGAGGTCCCGATACGCCAAGCTAACCCGGCCTTCGTACTTGGCAAGCAGCTTCTTCAAGGTCGGCGCGACCGCTTGGCAGTAGGGACACTGGAAATCGGAAAACTCCACGATGACCACCGCGGCCTTGGGATTTCCCCGCAGCCGGGCCGGATCATGGGTGACCTCGACTTTAGGCTTCTGCAGGAAGATGGACACCGCGGCCTGCTCCCGAAGACGCGTGTAGTAGTCCTGGCGCGCCTGCTGGAGTTTCGCCCTTTTCAGCAACTGCTGGAGCTGCGCCTTGAGCTCATCAAAGGATTTTCTCAGCTGTTCTTTCTGCACTATGTAAAGAGCTTGCAATTCGGCTTCCGTGGGCTCGGGGACCTTGGCGTCCACTTCTTGCGCGAGAACCTTTTCGGCGGGGATGCCTTTTTTCCTGGCCTCCGCTTCCAGCAGCTTCTGATTCACCAGATTCTCGAGGGCCTTGCTTTTCACTTCGTATTCTTGCAGCCGAAGCTGAAACACCTGCGCTTGAACGAGCGGCAGCAAATCCTCGTCGTAGATGGGCTGCCCCGCCACCACAGCCAGGGGCTCCTTCTGTCTGGCCTGGCCGAAAGCCTGGGATGCCCACACGGCACAGCCGAGGAGCAGGCAAACAAGAAACGGCAGAGCGAGCCTGCCGGAGGCGGGGGGCGGATCAGCCCCCCACCCTCCCGGGCAGGTCGCCCTTACGGCGCCGTCGGGCAAGCGCCGAACGGACAGATCAAGCAGTGGGCCGTAACCCCGCTGCCCAATGGATGCGACGCTACCAACCTGCCGAAGGCATCCGTTCCCGTCGCCCTGACCGTATCGCTGAACTGCACCCGGCCAGGATCGACTGGAGTTCCCGTGCTCGGGAAGTAAGACGCCGTCCCTGCTACAGGGGGTTGGTTAAAGGCCGGTACTGGTATTAGAGCCGGGCAAGTAGCCGCGTTGTTCGTATAGCACTTGTCCGCGCCCGCAGTACCGCTCGGGGTCAAGGTGCCGACGGAGAACGTCCTATCCAGCGAGCCGTCAGCGTTGTCGTCTTCGGTCACCTGGACGCTGTTGATGTTGACGTTCCCTCCGTTGTGGACCTGGCCGGTGTAATCGACCCGCACGACGACGTTGGTTCCCAGCAGCTGCAAAGCCGTCACGCAAATCTTGTCCACGGTAAGCTGCGGGCTGGGTGTGCAAGCTCCGAGAGGATTTTGGGCGCTACAGGTCACCGGGTTGGTCGTCGCGCTGAGCGTAGTCCCGCCAGACGGATCGGTTGTCGCGGTCGCGCTCGCCTGGTTCGTCGTTGGAAACGTCGTAGCGCTGAAGGTATTGGCAGGACCCGTGCAATCCGCCGGGAAGTTCTTGGATTGACCGGCATTCAGGGTACCGCAGCTGTAAGCATTACCCTGGTCCGTGACCGTGACATTGAACACCGTGCCGCCGCCGTCATTGGTCACGGTGCCGCTGAACGCGTAATCGAAGCCCGACCCGTCAGGATGGAAAGCGGTGCACTGGCAGCCCTTGGTGAGGCTGATATGGCACTCCGGGAAGCCGCCGAGCACGAAGTCCTTGAGCACGGCAGAAGGCTCTTGCGAAGAGCGGGTCTCCAGCATGAAGCTGCTGAAACACGGAACGTCCCCGGCCCCGCTTGCTGCGAACAGGGCTGTGAGATCGGCGCCCCCCTCGAAGAAGCCTCCAACGGGAATGGTATTGGTGCTACCACCGAACTTCGCCAGGTAGGACCAGATCTCGTTAGAAATGGGGCTGCTGTTGGTGATCGCGGAAGTGTTGCTGCTGCCGAGCAGCCTGAGGTTGGTTTCCGCGCATTGCCCCGGGGGAGGGCTCTTGACGCCTTTGAGGCACGAGTTGTCCCACTCGTACGCCGTGAGGACGGCGGTGCCGCCGCCATTGACAAACGCCGAGACTAGAAAGACGTCGTGGTTTACGTGGACACCCGAGAATGTTCCATTGGAATTGAGGGTGACATTCTGCTGGAAGAACCAGGCTCCGATGTTGGCGTCTCCATTGACGGCGAAACGGTCGCCGCCGATCACCACCACCTTGTTTCCGCTTGAACTCGCCGCGGCGCCTGGAATAGCGGTGTAGCTGGCCGCGTAGCCGTGCGTAATCGTGTCCTTGTCAGGTACCGTGTCTGCAGCCTTCCACTTCCATTGGCTGATGTCGATCGGGTCTTTCGAGCCGCCTCCTGTAAAGATCCTGGGGGGATCTTCCGACGCGATGCAGGTGCGAGTATTCGAACCGCCCGCAGACCCGACGGAACCCCCGCCCGGCGCCGAGCAGTCGCCGTTTAGCGTGTTCCAGTCGGCAGTAGTGTTGGTTGGGTCGTCAAGCACATCACCATCGATTTCGAATACGGATGTCGGCGCTACCGCCCATGCGGCCGTGGCCGTGGCCAGAATCGCCGCAGCCCCGAAAGGCATCAAGATTCGTTTGGAATTGAAATACCGGACCAACCCGCAGATCGTTCGCATTGCTTTTCCCCCCTCGAGGGGGGACTTGTCGCATTTTGGTCACCGCAACACAATCGGGCGTCGGCATGAATTCGTGCGACAGGTTCTCAGCCTTTCCGCGGAGTCCCGCAGGGATCGGAGCAGCGCCGCAGAGCAACGAGGCTAATGCGTGGTTCCAGGTCTTTTCTCGCTGGGCTGCAGCTTGTTTTTGTATTCTCTCAGCAGCTCGGCGTAACTGGGTTTCAACGGCACCCACGCGCTGTCGTTGCCGGGATCCAGAGCGACCAATACCTGGGCGCCCACGGCCGGCAGATCCAGCCCGCACGCGGTCCGCAGGCGAGTAGGGATCTGCACGGTGGCAATGTCCCCTGCAGGCCCCTTGAAAGTCTCGACCACGCGCACGGTGATGACATCGAGCGACTTCTGCCGGTCCTGCTCGACTTTGGTCACTTCGCCTGAGAAAAGAGCGCTCGCCCAGTCGTACCAGCGCTCGGGCTGGACGTTCCGGGTAAACAGGCAAGCGTGTGCCCAGCCTGTCGCCAACTGGGAAATTGCAACCACCAGCAAATAGCGCAGGGCCAGCTTCACTCAGGCGTAACGTAACTCAAGTCCAACGCTCATCGCCAGCGGTAGAAACGCTCCGATGCACGCGGCGGCCAATACGTCGGTCGGCCAGTGCACGCCAAGCACCAGGCGTGAAATGGCGACAAGGGATATCCATAGGATCGCTATAGACAGGGCGAGCTTGCGCGCCGCCGGCCTGATCCGGCTCGCGCAGAGCGCGGCGGCGGTGGCGAATGCCGCGACGACCAGGGTATGCCCGCTGGGAAAGCTCGAACCCCAATACGCTTCGGTCTCCCAGAGCGCCGGGCGCGCCCGGCCGACCAGCGCCTTGACGACGTAGACCACCGCCGCACCACCGATCACGGAAGCGGCAAGGAGCAGCGCGTCGAGGCGGCGCCGCGCGCACAGCAGCGCGATCGTCGCTGCGCTCGCGAGCGGAAACAGGACTTTGGATGACCCGGTAAGCGTGACCGCTTCGAAGAACCCGGTCAGTGCGCCCGGAACGTGCTTGTGGATGAACAGCAGGATCGCCCGGTCGATCGGTCCCGATTCTCCGCCGATGACCTCCTCGCTCACTTTGATCGCGCACACCGCGAGGACGAGCACCGACAGGAGCGTCAAACGCCATTTCCCCAGCGGCCCGGACCACGCAGTCATCAGCGCTCAGGGGCTCGCTGGCGCTGCCTGGGGCGGAGCCCGGTGCTTCCTCAACATCCAGAATATGACACCAGCGTTCGCGATAAACGCTGCGCCAGCAATGCTGATCAGCACCAATATCCACCGCAGCGTGCGCCCCATGAAATCGGCGTCGAGTAGACGGGTTCTCCTGTCGGATTCCCGCATTTTTGTGACCAGGCTCGCGCGGTAGCGCAACGTTTCGATGTCGGTGGTCGCCTGGATCTTGGCCAGCGTCTGCTCGGCGGTTTCTCCCGGCTCGAGCTTGAACGCCAGGGTTCCGCGGGTGAGGTTTTCCGCGACCGCCCAAAATATGACCGGCAGCAGAAATGCCACCGCTGCGGCAAGGTTCAGAAGAGCCAGCTGTCGCAGAAGCTTTGCCATTCGCTACCTCTCAGTGCGGAATTTCGCGTTGCATCAGCAGCTCGCCAGGTTCAACTTGATGCTTCATGTGCTGCTCAGCCGAGGCTGGCGAGAAACCCAGGCGCTCGAGCAGGCGCGGCCGTTGCGATCCACCGGGTCGCTGAGGACGGCGAACATCTCTTCCGCACGCGCCGTGGTCTGCGGCTCCAGCGTGAGGCTGCCGGTCTCGATGACGCGCATCATTTCGCCTCCAGAAGCTGCTTGGCCGCTTTCAGGTCGCGCATGACCCACTGGGCATCTGCGTCAAACCTGGCTTGATCCATGTTCGGCTGGCGAAAGAGAGTGAAGACCAGCTCGCA
>Ga0209155_1000424_pt1 | contig 20098 bp, 24 predicted proteins | sample GraSoiAngelo_122_FD_185879 | JGI IMG/M metagenome (GOLD analysis project Ga0209155, IMG submission 185879) | Grasslands soil microbial communities from the Angelo Coastal Reserve, California, USA - 14_0927_02_20cm (SPAdes) (version 2) | ecosystem: Environmental > Terrestrial > Soil > Grasslands ... | reverse complement strand
CCACCATCCATCGCAAAAACCCGGCCGCGGGCGATGACGGGTTGCGAGAGGACGCGAGTACGGCGCGAGGCGCCCTCGCCGATGCCGGTCTCCCAAGCCCGCGCGATCCGGTCCGGTAAAGCCGGATGCAGCATCGAATGCGCCGGGTTTCCGCCGGGCTCGGGCCATTCGGCATTGACGGCCGGCGGCGGCAATGTCACCGGCATGCTGGCGAGCTGTGGATCGGGATCGAACGTCGTATCGAGACCAAGCACCGAGATCCGCTCACCCGGGAGCGGCTGTTTCTTGTCGCTAAACCAGTCGCAGCCGGCGGGCGTCAGCGACAGCAGCAGCGCAGCGAAGTCGCGTCGGTTCATTGCACGGAAATGGCGGACAGAGCGGCGGCTACGTAGCCAGAGCAGCCGCCATCTCGGCGGCTCGCGCCCGCAGCCGTTGCGGCGCGGACAGATCGTCGGCCAGGGATTTGTAGATTTCGAGCGCGCCGTTGCGGTCGCCCGCTTTCAGCTTTGCCGCGGCGGTCAATTCGAGCGCGCTGGCGCGCCACGGATTGCCGTTCTCGGTCAATCGCTGCAGGCGTTCGATCGCAATCTTCGGATCCTCGTCGGGTAACCCATGCGTGACCGACAGCAGCACTGCCAGATCGCGGAACTCGCGGTCGATGCCGGACGAGGCCGCCAGCCGGTCATAAGCGGCGATCGCCGCCTTCCGGTCGCCGTTCTTGGCGACCATCTCGGCTTCCGCGAAGGAGGCCAAGAGGCCGTAGCCGCCGCCCTCCTGAGCCAGCGTTGCGAACAGCCGCGAGGCATCTGCGGTCTTACCCTCCCGTACCAACGCCAGGGCCGCCGAATAGCGCCCGGATTGGGCCCGCCGTTCAGAAGCTTCGTGGCTGCGCCACGCCGCGATCGCCCCGGCCACAACCAGGACAAGCACGACGACGGCGATGACGTATTTCCCGTAGCGCGACCAGAGCTTGAGGAGATTTTCGCGGCGCAGCTCCTCGTCGATTTCGCGAAAGATGTCGCTCACACACGCCCCGAACCGGTTTGATTACCGCGCGGCCACCATATCCGCTCGGCTGGAGCGACGCAAACCGCGCTGTCGGCGGGTGCGAGGCGGCGGCAACCGGTCGCAGGCCTTGGCGCAGAAGGCAGACGGCGCGGGCCGGTAAGACGGCTGGACGCCCGGGCGGAAATGGTCAAAATTACGCCAGCAGCGATGGATGAATCCGGGCGATGATCGGCAACAAGGCGACGGTCCTGCCACTCAGGGATTATCGAGGCGGGCGTCGCACCCTGTACTTCACGCGCTCCGAGCTGAACCAGCTCCTCGGGCTCTACAGCCGCAATGTCGCACGCGGCGTCTGGCGTGATTATGCGATCGACCATCGCGACGGACAGGCGCTCTTTTCGGTGTTCCGCCACACCCATGAAAGCGCCGCCTATACGATCGTGAAAACCGCCTCCTCCGCGCATCCGGCCGAATTCATTGTGCTCAGCGGGCGCCAGCGGCTGCGGGTCGCGCGGAGCCTTGGCGATGCAATCGATTTCTTCCGCGCCAAGCTCTCGCTCGTTCCCTGACGCGTCGCGCCATCCGTCTCAGCTCGGGCGGCGCGGCCCGCTGCACGGCACCCTAAGGCGGGAACGACACCTCGACGCGGCCGAGCGGACCGTACGCCGCCCGGATCGTCACCCCCGGCTCGGTAAACACCATTCCGGTATGCGTGCCGGTCGTGACGAAGGCGCCGGCCGAAACGCCGCCGCGCTTGCTTGCGACAAAGTTCACCAGTTCGACAAAGAGACCGATTGGGTCGCCGGCGCGCAAACCGGTGCAGTCCGCGAACGGCTTGCCGTCGGCGGTCACGGCAATCGGCGGATGCACCAGATCCATGCCCTGCCAACCCGTTGCCGCCGCGCCATAAACCAGCGCGCCGTTGGAAAAATTGTCGGCCAGCACCTGCAGCCGGTCGAGCGAGCGGAAATCCTGGTAGCGTGAGTCGACGATCTCGATTGTCGGATGCAGCGACGCCGCAGCGAGTACCTCGTCGCGGCTGTAGGGCGTCGCACGCGCGGGCAGCGCCTGGTTGACACGAAACCCGATCTCGCACTCGATGCCGATCAGATGAAAGTCGCGCGCCGCCAGCCGTGCCGGGCTGGCATGCACCTTCGATGCATAGATCGGCGCGCAGAAGATCCCGCCTTCCGGAGAGAACCCGACCTTGTATCCGCCGACATTTTCGCGGAGCCGGCGCAGCACCGCGTCCTGAATGGCGTAGCACTCCGCTTCCGATTGCGGCCGCGCCGTCTCAGGCAGTCTGGAGATTGGCTGACCCTGCCGCGCCGTGGCGAGCGCCGCGGCCGCCGTTTCGATCTGTTCCGGGCTCATCACAATTCCTCCAGTTTTCGCCGGATTATGCCGCGTCCACGGCGCCGAGATATTCCAGCGCCGCCGAGACGCCGCCGCCGCGATGCGGGATGCCGGCGCGGTGCAGCCCCATCTCGACGCCGCACAGCGTCCCGCACAGCATCAGATCGTTGAAATGCCCGAGATGACCGATGCGGAAGATCTTGCCCTTCATCTTGCCGAGCCCGGTGCCGAGCGACATGTCGAAGCCGTCGAGAATGATATCGCGCACCCGGTCGGCGTCATGCCCATCGGGCACCAGCACCGCGGTCAGCGAGTTCGAGTATTCGCGCGGCTCGGCGCACAACACGTCGAGGCCCCAGCCGTTAACGGCACGCCGCGTCGCTTCGCCATGCCGGGCATGACGCGCGAAGACAGCTTCGAGCCCCTCCTCGTCGAGCAGCATTTCGAGCGCCTCGCGCAGGCCGTAGAGCAGGTTGGTCGCCGGCGTGTACGGAAAGAAACCGGTCTTTCCGGTTTCCTGCATCGCCTGCCAATCCCAATAGGAGCGCGTCAGCTTTGCGCTCTTCGAGGCGGCGAGCGCCTTATCCGACACCGCGTTGAACCCGAGCCCCGGCGGCAGCATCAGCCCTTTCTGCGAGCCGGCGACAGTGACGTCGACGCCCCATTCGTCATGCCGGTAATCGATCGAGGCGAGCGAGGAGATCGTGTCGACCATGAACAATGCCGGATGCTTCGCGTCATTGATCGCCGCGCGTACCTCGGGGATGCGGGTCGTAACCCCGGTCGAGGTCTCGTTGTGCACGACGCAGACCGCCTTGACCCGGTGCTCGCGATCCGCGGCGAGCTTCTCGGCGACTTGCGCCGGATCGACGCCATGCCGCCAATCGCCCGGCACAAACTCGATATCGAGCCCGAGCTTTGTCGCCATCTGCCGCCACAGGGTCGCGAAATGGCCGGTCTCGAACATCAGCACCCGGTCGCCCGGCGACAGCGTGTTGACGAGCGCCGCCTCCCAGGCGCCGGTGCCGGAGGAGGGATAGATGACAACCGTCCCTTCGGTCCGGAACACCCGCCGCATGCCGGCGACGATCTCCTTGCCGAGCTCGCCGAACTCCGGGCCGCGATGATCGATCGTCGCAATGGCGATCGCATGCAGGACCCGATCGGGCACATTGGTCGGTCCAGGGATCTGTAGGAAATGGCGGCCGGTATGCGGACGCGGCTGGTTTCGCATGAGGCGTCGTTCCAATCAGGGGGCCGGCCAATCAGGGGGCCGGCCAATCAGGGGGCCGGGCAGTGTGTCCGGGAAACGACGGCGCGACAAGACAGGCAGAGGCCCGCGGCGATATCCCGCAATCGCTGAAAGCCGCCCGTGCTTGCGCGCTTCCGTCCCGACCGGGCGAAAAGTCGCGACGACCGGCGTTGATCGGTCAAACCAACCGGCTGTTTAAGGAAAATTCGATGCGCGGCAGCTTATTCGGCAAGATCCTGCTGACCGCTCTTCTGCCGGCGACCCCATTGGCGGCATGGGCCCAGACCGGGTCGAATTTCGGGTTTGGCGGCGGCTCTGTGATCGGTGGCGGCGGTGGGGCTGAGGCGTCAGCAGCGGCGGTGCTGCCGCAAGCGGCGGGGCCGGCGGGACGGGTGTCGGCGGTGCTGGCGGTCTGAGCGGCGGAACATCGGGGTTTGGCGGCTATGGCAGCAGCGGCAGCGCGCTCGGCACCGGTCCGAGCGCGAGTGTCGGCATCAACAGCATGAGCCTCGGCACCGGTGGCCGCGCCTCCGGTTACGGCAACGCAGGGACGTTGGGCGGCAGCAGCTACGGCATCGGCGGCGCTACGATCGGCGGAACCGGCAGCATCGGTGCGTCTCAGAGCGGCGGCGCCGCCGGAACCGCCGGCAGCACGGTCGCCGGCATGCCGACGGGATACGGCTCCGCTACGTCCGGCGGCGCTGCAAGCGGCTCTGGCGCGATGCTTGGCGGCGCCCCGACCGGCTATGGCAGCGCCACGACCGGCGGAGCCGCCTATGGCATCGGCGGCAGCACAATCGGCGGCGGCTTGCCAGGCGGCGGCGCGTCCGGCGCGAGCAATGCCGCCGGGCAATGACAAACAAAGCTCACGAATGCGTCGCACATCGAAGGCGCACACTCCGCATAACCGGCGTTTACCCGAGTGGGCCTTCACCCGTCAGGAGGATTGCGTCATGCGCATCCGCAGCCAGATTTTTCCGCTCGCGCTCGCCTTCGCGGCCGTAGCGGCACCGACGCTTGCCGATAGCGTGGCGGTCGGCACGAGCTCGAACGGCACCGTCATCGTCAACGGCAAGCCCTGCCGCGTCGTGACGACGAAGGACGGCTCGAACAGCACAACGATAACCTCCGGCGCCGGCGGCCTCAGCGGCAGCACAACGGTGTCGCCAGGCGGCGGTTCGTCGGTCACGATATCGCCCGGCAGCAACAGCTCTTCGGTCGCGGTCGGCAGCAGCTCGAGCAGCGGCGGCTCTTCGGCCGCGGCCGGGTCGGATTGCGTGATCTATCGCCCGGAAAAGAAGTAGCCGAAAGGAATAGGCGCTCGGCCGATCAGCTTGAGCCGATCAAACTGAATCGACGCGACAAAAACGGGCCGGCTCTATGGCGCGGAGCCGGCCCGTTGCGTCTCGGATTTGTCGCTATTGACCGAGATTGACGCTGCTGCCGCTGGTCGATTTGGCCGGCGGCCCGCCGGGCTCGTGCGACATAGATTTGGTCCGGCTCGTTAGCTCTCCTCGACGATCATGGGTCACGGTGTGCGACTTGCTCCACACGCCGCCGGGCTGATGCGCTTGGTCCATCGACTGGCCGCTGAGGTTCTGGTTCCCGTGCACGCCGCTATGGCTCATGACATGCCCGTTGACCGCAGCAGCGCTGCCGCCCGTGCCAAGGCTCGAGGACGAGGCGCTCGGGGTGTTCGACTCGGCCCCGAGGCCGAGGGAGGAAGCTGACGTGCCTCCGGCGGCGGCACTGCCGCCGGTTCCGACGACGCCGCTCGATCCGCTTGCCCCGGCCGAGCCCGCCCCGGTGCCGACCGTCGAGGCCGATTGGGCAAACGCCGCGCCCGCCGTGCCCAACAGCAATATTGCCGCGGCCGCGCTGATGGCAAAACGACTGGTCATCTCCTGCTCCTGATCAGTGGGTCTCATTCAGGAGAACGACTCGCACTCGGGGGTTTCCGCCGCTTGCAATCGCTGCGCGTCCAAGCCCCCTCGGAGATTGCGGAAGACGAGAGTGTGGCGAAAGCCCCCGGTGAGCCGCTGTTTAGCTTCACGACGTCGTGGTTCGCGCAACAGCGTGGCGAGGGGTGGATCGGAGAACTTTGCGGAATAGGCGTGCGGACCGCGGTCTCCCTTTGGCGACGGCTATATCAAACAAACGCAGGAGAAGACGGTATGTGGAACAAGCTCAGAGTGACGGCAATGGTGGCGAGCCTGCTAGCGGGCACCGCCGCGCTTGCCTACGCCCAGTCGAGTTCGACGCTCGGCACGGGCGGCAGCTCGGCCGGCGGCGGCTCGACCAGCACGACGCTCGGAACGGGCGGCAGCTCGGCCGGCGGCGGCACGGGCAGCGGCTCGGCCAGCACGCTTGGCACCGGCGGTAGCAGCGCCGGCGGCGGCACCAGCAGCACGACGCTCGGCACCGGCGGTAGCGCCGCTGGTGGAAGCGCGGGCAGCGGGTCAGCCAGTACGCTTGGCACCGGCGGTAGCAGTGCCGGTGGCGGGACCAGCAGCACCTCCCTCGGCACTGGCGGCAGCGCGGCCGGCTCCGGCGGCAAGACCGGCAGCGGCTCGGCCAGCACGCTCGGGACCGGCGGCAGCAGCGCCGGCAAGGGCAGCACCAGCACGAGCCTAGGCACGGGCGGCAGCGCGGCCGGAACCAGCAAAGCCGGCACATCGAGCACGCTTGGCACCGGCGGCTCGACGGCAGGCCGCGGATCCGGCTCCTCGTCGACTCTCGGCACCGCCGGGAGCTCGGCGGGCAGCTCGAACGGTATCGAGGAGCGGAACGAGCACCGCTTCAAGCATGGCCGTCACATGGGCCAAAAGATGGGCAACCGGCACGCCCCTGGCCTGCACTAAGCCCTGAGTAAGGGGCCGGGCGCTCGGCAGGGCTCCCGGCCTTTTCTTTTTTGGCCTGCTCTTTCTAGATCGTCAGAGCGGCCGCTTCAGGGGGACTTCGATCGGGACGCAGTTGCGCCGTCCCGCCATCAGGCAGTCCTCGATTCGCATCGTTCGGCTGATCTCTCGCACCAGCACGACGCCCCCGATGGCCAGCACGAGAATGATAACAAAGCCCATCAGGGCCGCGGTGCGGCGGTTAGCGTCTTCCTGATGCTCATGGCTGCGGCGCAGCATCGCGTCAGCCCCGCGGCGATACCAATATAACCCTAAGAGTAGCGGGCTTACCCGCCCGCGTCACGATTCAAGTGTGCGATCCGGCGCATCAATCGCGCGCGACGGACCCTGCAACCGGCGTCCAGGCGGGCGGGTCGCTCGCCGGGAAGCTTTCCTCGGAGGCTTCGAGGACGCGATCCATCGGGCGTCGCCGCCGCCTCTCGCGAATAGGCGTCCTCTCTGGTTTTCCACCGATCCCGAGCGTTTCGTACACCTCGCAATGGCCGGTGATGGCGCGCTTCAGCAGCATCGCTCCGCCCACCCCGGCGGCGATCCGTCCCCATGTCGGCCGCGACAAGGCGCGCCCAATCAAAACCGCGCCAGCGACCAGGGACCCAAGGCGCTCGCCCTGCCCGACATTTGCCGCCGCCTCACTTCGGATTGCATCGGTCATCGCCCTCTCCGCGCTCGCTCCGACAGAAAAGCAACATTGCCGGGCTATCGCGGTTCCCGCTCGTGCCGGTGACCGCAAGCACGCCCGCACCCAAAGACTGCCGAACACTCGCCATAGTTTCCGGCATAATGCCGGGTCGCGGCGGGGGGCTGCCGCGCAAGAGGGGAAACGCAATGCGACCGGCGGGCCGCTGCGGCGGCAGCCATCGGGGCGGTCGATGAGCGATCGGCCGCTGCGAGTTGATCCGGCCGAGCGGCTCGGCGCTGCGCTGGCGCGAGGCCGGCGCGGCGCCCCGCGGCAGGGCCGCCGCCCGAGCATGTCGGGCCGCAGGCGGCGTTTGTCTCGCAGCCTGTTGCGGCTTGTCGTTCTCCTCGTCCTGTGGGCGGCGATCCTTGGCGGCGGCACGCTCGGCTATTTCGCGCTGACCTTGCCCGATACCAGTCAGCTCGGGGCGGCGCAACGCCGCCCGGCCATCACGATCCTCGCCGAGGATGGCAGCACGTTGGCCAATCTCGGCGATCTGTTCGGCCAACCGCTGACCCTGAAGGAGATGTCGCCCTATTTGCCGCAGGCGGTCATCGCGACCGAGGACCGCCGCTTCTACAGCCATTTCGGGGTCGACCCGATCGGCCTGGTGCGCGCCGCCGTGACCAATTTCCGTGCTCGGCACATCGTTCAGGGCGGCAGCACAATCACCCAACAGCTCGCCAAAGTGCTCTTCCTCACTCCGGAGCGCAGCCTCCCCCGCAAGATCCGGGAGACGCTACTGGCGCTCTGGCTCGAGCATCGTTTCACAAAGAACCAGATCCTCGAAATCTACCTGAACCGGGTCTATCTCGGCGCCGGCACCTACGGGGTCGACGCCGCTGCGCATCGCTATTTCGGGAAATCGGCGGCGCAGCTCAGCCTATTCGAGAGCGCCGTGATTGCCGGCTTGCTGAAAGCTCCGAGCCGCTTCAGCCCTGCCAACGACCGCGACCGGGCGTTGGGGCGGACCGCGCAGGTTCTCGACAACATGGTCGACGCCGGATTTATCGCCAGCGCGGATGCGGTCGCCGCGGCGAAGCAGGGCAGCCAGCTTGCCGTACTCGGGCGGCCGGGATCGCGCTATTTCGCCGATTGGGTGGCCGACCAGGTCCGCGAGTTCGCCGGCGCCGGTGATCGCGATCTGACAATCCGCACGACCCTGGATCCGCGGCTGCAGGCAGCGGCCGAGGCGGCGATCGCGGATGTGCTTTCCCGTTATGGCCAGAAATATGCCGTGAGCCAGGGCGCCCTTGTCGCGCTGTCCTCCGACGGCGCGGTGCGCGCCATGGTCGGCGGCCGCGATTATGGCCAGAGCCAGTTCAACCGCGCGACGCAAGCGCAGCGCCAGCCAGGTTCGGCCTTCAAGCCATTCGTGTATTTGGCCGGGCTCGAAGCCGGGTTGCGCCCGGCCGACCACTTTGTCGACGCTCCGATCCGGGTCGGCGACTGGCAGCCGCACAATTACACCAACCGCTATCTCGGCGACATGACGCTGGCGGAAGCCTTGGCGCAATCGATCAACACGATAGCGGTGCAGGTCGCCGAGCGCGCTGGCATCGCCCGCGTTATCGCGGCCGCAAACCGGCTCGGCATCACCTCCGACCTCGCGAAGGATGCGAGCATCGCGCTCGGCACGAACGAGGTGAACCTGCTGGAGCTCGTGTCGGCCTATGCGCCCTTCGCCAACGGCGGCAGGGGGGTCTTGCCCTACGGCATCGGCGAAATCCGCGACACCGAGGGACGCCAAGTGTATCGCCGCGCCGGGTCGGGCCCGGGCCAGGTCGTCGCGCCGGAACTGGCCGCGGCGATGAGCGACATGCTGGCCGGCGTCATCGGACACGGCACCGGCAAGTCCGCGGCCTTGCCGCGTCCGGCCGCCGGCAAGACGGGCACAACCCAGGAATACCGCGACGCCTGGTTTATCGGCTACACCGCCGACCTGGTCGCCGGGGTATGGCTCGGCAATGACGACAACAGCCCGATGAACCGCGTCACAGGCGGGTCGCTCCCGGCCTTTACCTGGCGCAATTTCATGATGGCCGCGACAAACGGCGTTCCCGCCAAGCCGTTGCCGAGCGCGCCGGCAGCTACAGAATCCCCGCTCGACCGGCTCCTGGGCTGGCTTTCGCCGAGCACCCCCCTCTCGACTCCGCTGGTCCCCGAGACCTGGCGCTATCCCTCACCGCAACGCGACGGCGGCGAGTAGTCCCTCACCCGCCCGCAATGGATGGCGCGGACGGGTGAGGATAAGCCGGACTTAACGGAGCGGGGAGAACTCGGCCGGGACGACGAACATGTTCTCCTGCTTGACGAACTGGCCGCGTGTTGCAGGCGGCCAGGCGCCGGCCGCGCGCGCCTCGTCGCGGATCCGGAACCGCTCGGCCGCGTCCTTATAGGCCCAGACATGGATCCATTGATTGAGCCCGCCGAGCTCGGTGTGGCCGCAGAAGGCGAGCGGCGACAGTTTGGTGCGCCCCTCGATCCGCTCGGCCCATTTCTCGGTCACGGTCGGGGCGGCGCCAGGCAGCATCGTGTAGGTGCGGATCTCATAGAGATTGCCCAACCGGCGCTCTTCGAGCTTCGGCGAGAACGGCGCCGGGATGATGATCTTGCTCTCCATCTCCTCCAGGAATTCCTGAATCTTCGGCGGCCAGCCCGGCAGCTTCATGGCTTCGCCGCGCAAGCGCGAGCGCTCGCCGAGGTTCTCATAGGGCCAGCAATGGATGATCCGGTTCAGCGGGCCGACTTCGGTATGAAAAAAGGCGCCGAGCGGCGACACCTTGACGCGGTCGCGCAACGCCTCGCCAAAGCGTTTCTCGACTTCCGGCACCGAGCCAGGCTTCAGCCGATAGCTACGCATTTCAATGATCATCGCGTTCCTCCAAGCGTGAGTGACCGAGCATACTAGCCAGAGAGCCCCGGCCCCGCACAGTCCCGATCAGGGCAAGTCTGCCAGCCGTTCGGTCAAGAGCGCGTAAAAGCCGTCGGCATCGATCTTCGTCATGACCCGCGCATTGCGCGGTCGGCCGCTGATCCCGCGCCAGTCGATGACCGTCATTCCGAGGGTCAACGGGCTCTGCGTCTCGACCGCCACATTGGTCTCCGCGCCTTCGAACAGCTCCGGCGCGAGCAGATATGCAATAACGCAAGGGTCGTGGAGCGCATAGGCCGGCGGTTGTCCGCGGCCGGTCTTCCGCGCTCGCGGCGGGCTCATCAGCAGCGCCGCCGCGAGGCCGCAACGATTCCCGAGCGCCCGCACCCTTTCCATCCGCTCCGGCGTGCTCATCACCTGATGCGTCAAATCGAGCGGGATCAACGTGATGGACGCACCGCTGCCGAACACGATCGCCGCGGCAAGCGGATCGGCGTGGATATTGAACTCGGCGCAGGGCGTCGTATTGCCGAGCGCGTAGGACGCGCCGCCCATGACGACCAGCTCTCCGATCCGCTCGGCGATATCGGGGGCCTTGATGAGCGCCGCCGCAACATTCGTCAACGGCCCCAGGGCACAGACGGTGATGCTGCGTGGCGGCGAGGTGCGGAGCGCCTCAACCAGGAAATCGACGCCATGCCCGGGCTGTAGCGCCAATTGGGGCGGCGGCAATTCCAGACCGCCGAGGCCGCTCTCGCCATGGGCGTGCTCGGCAGTGACCGCGCCGCCCCCGATCGGACGCGGGCAGCCGGCATAGACCGGGACCTCCGTTCGACCGGCCAGTTCCAGAACGGCGCGGGCGTTGCGTTCGGTCGCCACAAGCGGTGCATTGCCGGCGACCGCAGCAAGCCCGAGCAGGTCTAGCTCAGGGGCGGCGAGCGCCAACAGGATCGCCACGGCGTCGTCGGTGCCGGGATCGGTATCGATGATGATCGGGCGCGGCATGCTCGATGGACGCTAGCAAAACCGCGCTATGACGCCCAGTTAGGCTTGACGTCGCCGAAGAACTAAACTAGAACAAGGCAACTGTTTAGGGTTTGTTCCCCGGCTCGAACCCGGGTGGGAGATATCGATGCTAACCAAAAAGCAGCATGAGCTGCTGATGTTTATCAACCAGCGGCTGGCCGCGAACGGCGTTGCGCCATCCTTCGATGAAATGAAGGACGCGCTCCGGCTGCGCTCGAAATCTGGCATCCATCGCCTGATCAGCGGTCTGGAGGAGCGCGGCTTTATCCGCCGGCTGCCGCACCGCGCCCGCGCGCTCGAGGTCATCAAGCTGCCCGGCGAGAGCGCCGTCGCAGCATCCGCCGAGCGCAGCCGGTTTTCGCCAACCGTCATCCGCGGCGATTTCGCGGCGGCTCTGCCCGGGGCCCCGGTCGCGCCCGACAGCGCGGCGGCCGAATTGCCGCTCTATGGGCGTATCGCCGCCGGCACGCCGATCGAGGCGTTGCGCGACCAGAGTACGACGGTCGCCGTGCCGGGGAGCCTACTTTCGCGCGGACGCGAGCATTACGCGCTCGAAGTCGCCGGCGACAGCATGGTCGACGCCGGCATTTTCGACGGCGATACCGTCATCATCGAGCGTGCCGAGACGGCGGATAACGGCGTCATCGTCGTCGCGCTTGTCGACAACGAAGAAGTCACATTGAAACGGTTGCGTCGGCGCGGCGCCTCGATCGCGTTGGAACCCGCAAACCAAACCTTTGAGACGCGCATCTTTGGCCCGGACCGTGTCAAGGTGCAGGGCCGCCTTGTCGGTCTGATGCGGCGCTACTGATCGCGTTGGCAAAGCGATTCGCTTTTCAGATCGCCGCGCGAAAAACCACCGCCTCCTGAGCGGCTTGGCGAGACTTGCGTTGCAGCGCGGACGTATGACCGAGGGGAAGCGCGCGGCAGAATAGGCAACATCGGTCAACTGATCGCATTCTGCCTAAAAACTAGCCTTCTCGTTTACCGATTATTCGTGGAATCGGTGGCTAACTCAACCAATCGACTAATCGGGCGCATTTGCAGCCGCAGGATTGTTTACCGCGTGCGGTTACGGTTCCCGTCTCGCGTGTTGGGATGGGTGAATGCACCTGCATCGTAATCTGAACAGGGGGCCGCGCAAATTGTCGCTCATGTCAGCCATGCGCTTGAACCTGTGCGGGCGGTCATCAACTAACCGCCATCACCCGGCCCGCATCGATCGAGCCGAACGGGGGTTTGGAATGAAATTTGGCAAAATACCCGCAAATCGTCGACTGACGCTGGTCGGCGCCGCGCTGTGTCTTGGGCTTGTCGCTGTGGCGCCGCAGGCGCGCGCCGCGGGCGGTGAGATCGCCGTGCGCAGCCTCTATGACACGCTGCTTGCAAATATGCGCAGCGGACCGTCGCTTGGCGCGTCCGGCCGCTATGCACGGATAGAGCCGGTCGTGCGTCGCGTCTTCGACATTCAGTTCATGACCCGGCTCGCGGTTGGTCCGGAATGGACCAATTTGACCGAAGCGCAGCGCCAGCAGGTCTCGCAGGCGTTTGAGCGCTATATCGCCGCGATCTATGCCGAGCGCTTCGACAATTATTCCGGCGAGCAGCTGAAGGTGGTCGGCGAGCAGAACTCGCCCGGCGGCACGATCATCACCAGCCAGATCGTCAAATCCAACGGAGAGCCCGTCAACATCAACTACCTCGTGCGGCAGAATGGCGGGGGTTGGCAGATCGCCGATGTCTACCTGAACGGCACGATCAGCGAGCTCGCGACCCGCCGCTCGGAATTTGCATCGATCCTGCGCACTCGCGGGATCAACGGGCTCATCGCGATGCTGAACACAAAGGCGGACGCGCTGTCGGCGCGCGCCTCCTAGGTCCTAATCCGGAGCAGCCGGCCTTACGGCCGGTTGCTCCCTTCCGCCCAGGCGATCAGGCGGCGGATGCCGTCCTCGACCCCAACCGCCGCTTCCCAGCCGAGCAGCCGCTTCGCCTTTGCCGGCGAGAAACCCAGCGCAGCTTTTGTTGTCGTCTGCACCTTCCCCGGCTCGTCGCGATGGCGCGTCTTGAGCGGCGATCCCGTCAGCTTCAGAAGGATCGCGACGATATCGTTGACCGAGCTGTCGACGCCGGTCGCAATCAGGAAGCTCTCCCCCGATACCTCGCTCGTCATCGCCATGACGTTGGCGCGCGCGACATCCCCGACATAGACGTAGTCGTGCGCCTCGCTGCCATCGCCCGCAATGACCGGCCGCTCGCCGGCTTTGATGCGCTCGTAAGATTCGATGATATGCAGCGCGTTCACACCTCGGTGATGCTGCCGCTCGCCATAGACCGTCGAATAGCGCAGCGCGATGTAGTCGAGCCCGTAGCGCTGTTTGTATAAGCGCAACAGGTTCTCGCCAATGATCTTGCTCGAGGCGTATAGCGCCAATGCCGGCGGCGCGGTATGCCACCGGAACGGCGTCGTCTCGTCCACCTGGTCCGCCTCCGGATCGCCAAAGGTCGCGACTGAAGACGAGAAGACGACCTTTTTGACGGCGCGATGGCGGCACGCCTCGACGATGTTGAACATGCCGTGCACATTGACATCGAGACCGAGCCCCGGGTTCTGGCTCAACGGCAATGTCAGGAAACCGGCCAGCGCAAACACACCGTCGATACCGTCGAGCGCGTCGAGCAGCTCATGCAGCCGCGTGATGTCGCCGCGCACGACCCGCACCCGCTTGTCCTGCGCGAGAAAGGCCGCGACCTCCGGCGAGCCCAGCGCGTAATTGTCGAACAGCACGACCTCGCCCGCCCCCGCTTCGAGCAATTGCTCGGCGACGTGCGAGCCGATCAGGCTCGCGCCGCCGGTCAACAAAAACCGCCCGCCGCTGATCTTCATGATGCCTGTATCCTCCGCTTCTCTCGCCGCCTATCCTGCCTGCCTTGCCGAGTGAAATCACCCTGTCGAAAGCAAAGGGCCATATCGCCATGATCCACGTTATCGCCATCATCACCGCCAAACCCGGCAAGCGCGACGAAGTGCTGGGCCATTTCCGCGCCAACATGCCGGCCGTCCACGCCGAGGCGGGCTGCATCGAATACGGTCCCGCGATCGATGCCGAAGGCGGGCCGGGCGCCAAATACGGCGCCGATACCTTTGTCGTCGTCGAGAAGTGGGAGAGCCTCGATCATCTGAAGGCGCATGCCGCTTCGCCGCACATGCAGGCCTACGCCGCCAAGACGCGCGACCTCCTCGCCAATCGCGAGATCCACGTCCTCTCCCCCGCCGCGTAGCTTCAGCGAATGTGAAGGACGGCCTTGCCGGTGAATTCGCGGTCGATGAGGCGCCGGCCGATCGTGCCGATCTCGTCCCAGGGCGCCTCGACGGCGATCTGCGGTCGCAATTTCTTCGCCTCGATCAGCTCGGCGAGAAGCCGCAAGCCGATGCCGGCGCGCTCGACGCTCATCAGCTCGTGGAACAGCGTGAGGCCATAAAGCTTCACACCGCCGGTGCCGAAGAAATCGCGGCTCTCAAAGGTCGCGGTCGGCCCTTCGGAGGCGCCGAGCGTTACGCAGGTGCCGTTCGGCTGCAGCATGCCGAGCGCCGCGCCGAGGGCTGAAGCACCGAGCGAGTCGACAATCAGCCAGAACGGGCCGTGCGGTTTCGCGGCGCCGAGATCACGACCGAGGACCGCCCGAGCGCCGTACGCTTCGACGGCGGCCCGGTGCTCCTCTCGCCGCACATGCCCCCACACCAGCGCGCCGGCCGCGGCGGCGAGCTGACAAGCGAGATGCCCGACCCCGCCCGAGGCGCCGTCGATCAGCACTTTGCGCCCCAAGAGAAGCCCGCCCTGGCGCAGCGCGTGCACCGCGGTCAGCCCGGCGACCGGCAATGTCGCGGCTTCGGCGTCGCTGACCGCGTCAGGCAATGCCGCGACGGCATGGCTGCGGCAATTGACTCGCTCGGCCCAGGCGCCTGACGGCAGCAGCCCGACCACGCGCGTGCCGGGCTTCGCGCCGGTGCCGTCCGCCGCGGCCGACTCGACGACCCCGGCGAAATCCCACCCCGGCCGCCAGCCCGGCTCGGCCACTTGCAAGGCGCGTCGCGTCTCGCCGCGGTTCAAGGAGATCGCGGTGACCCGCACGCCAACTTCGTCGCGGTCCGGGTCGCGCAACTCGACCGGCTTGATCGCGAGCCGTCCCGGCACGGCGGCATCGACGACAACAGCGCGGATCGTCTGCGGCATGTAAATTCCTCTCAGCAGTCACTCAGTTGGTCGTAGTGCAGTGAACAGCAATGCGCGCAGCGGCGCCTCAACCGGGCCGCTGCCGAAGCGCGCCTCTATCGCCCCTGCCGTCGCCTCGGTGATTTCCGCGAGCCGGTCCGGCATCTGCGCTTCGATCGCGGCGCGGATCATGCCGCCATGGGTCATGCTGATCGCGGCTTCGCAGGCCGAAGCCGAACCGATCACCTTCGTCACAGTCTCGCAGTTAACCGCCGAGAACCCGGCTGCGGTGAGATCCGCCTGAACCACGCCGACATCATTGTAAGGAGGCGAGACGAGCGAATCCGGGTCGCGGCCGAGAAATTCGCCCACCACCGTTGCGGCCAGATCGAAGGGGCTACCCTCACGGTCTCCCCACACGCTGAACAGAAATTCGCCGCCCGGCCGCAACACGCGCCGCGCTTCACGAAACGCAGCGCGCTTGTCGGGAAAGAACATGACGCCGAATTGGCAAACGACGCAGTCGAATTGCCGATGGGCGAACGGCACCGCCAACGCGTCCGCCACCTGCCACTGCACGCGATCGAGCCCGGGATGGGATTTCGCTCGGTCGAGCATGGCCGGGTTCAGATCGGTAGCGGTGATCGCGACCTGCGCCGGCAATCGCCGCGCGAGCGCGCGTGTCACGACACCCGTGCCCGCCGCCACTTCGAGAACCCGGCCGGACCTCGTGCCGCGTAGCCGCTCCGCCAAGTCCGTCGCAAACGGCTCGAACATGACCGGCACCAGAATGCGGTCATAGAATTCCGGCATCGAACCGGCGAACGAGGGGTTCATGTCGGACATGAGCGGCGGCCCTCGCTAGCTCTTATCGGTCAGCACCGGTGCGCGCGTGACGATGACCTCGCCTTCCGCAGTCAGCCGCACGAGATTGACCGTGTGCACATAATCAGGCGAGCCCGAATAATAGGCCGGCACCGCGCCGCTTCCGACCTGGGCGGCGCGGTCCCAATGTCCGAGCGCGACGTAATCAGCTTGCGTGGCGTCGATCATCGCGTCGCTGATCAGCCAGGACGGGCGCAGCGGGTTGTGCCAGGTCTCGGGCGGCTCGTAATGCCCGTGCCCCATCGCGATGTGCCAGCGCATCGCGCGCGGCGGCGGGTCGCGCAGCGGCGGCATGTCGTGATAGTCGCGATGCGCATTGCCCCAGATTTCGAGGTCGAGATTCAGGAAAGCGATGCTGCGCTGGTTGGTGATGCCGAGTATCGCGACATTGCCGATCTCGTCAAACCGGCCGCGCATCCAGATCGAATCCGGCGTTGCTGGGTCGTGATTGCCGGGCAGTATCACGAGCGGCAGCTTCGCGTCTGCGAGAAGCGCGACGGCGCGGTCGATCGTGTCCGTCGTGACCTGATGATTGTCGAAGGTGTCGCCGGCAAGGATCACGGCATCGGCGCCGAGCGCCCGCGCCGTCGCCAGCACGTCGCGCAATACGCCGGTGCCGTCGCCGCCGTGCAATGCCGCAATCCGGTCGTCATCGACATGCAAATCCGACGAGTGGACGATGCGGATGTCCCTCATCAATTCCGCTCGAAGTCGATGCGCTCGGTGACCGGCAGGCCGTAGAGATAGCGGCGCAGGCAATCGAGTCCCAATTCGACGGCGCCGAGCCTGACCCATTCGCGGCCGCCGAGAATGCGCGAGCGGCGCGAGGCGACATCGTTCTCGGTGGCGATCGCGATGCAGATCGAGCCGCCGAAATCGATGCGATCGGCCCCCTCATCGAGATCGATCAGCACGGCCAGCGCATGGCTTGCGCCGCTTTGCCGCCGCGCCGCGCTCGCCACCGCCTCCGCGGCTTCACGGGTAATCTCGCACGGCACGGTCAGCGCGAGCGCGTCCCACAATTCGCCGGTGTCGCGCGCGACAAGCCCGCGGCGAAAAACCGTCTCGGCGCCCGGCAGCGGCGCAATGCGTGCGGCCATCTGGCCGCTCGTAAACATCTCGACAATTGTGAGCGATCCTTGCTGTTCCTTCAGCGCTTTCAGGATCATGCCTTCGAGCGTGTCGTCATCCTCGGCGAGGATGAAATTCCCGAGTCGCTTGCGAACCTCGGCGCTGACCGGCGCGAGCTTCCGCTCGATATCCGCCTCGTCGGCGCCGCGCACCGTCACCTTGGTTTCGATCTGCGGGTAATGCGCGCGAAAGCCGAGCTTGGCGCTGCCGTCCGGCACCAGCTCTTCGACGCCCTGCAACAGCGCATCGACATGCGATTCGCCGAGCCCATAGGAATGAAAGCGCTTCAGCCTGATCGCGCTCGGCGCGCCGCCGCGCGCCAATAGTCGGGGGATAATCTGCTCTTCGAGCATGCGCCTGAGTTCGCGCGGCACGCCGGGGGTGAAGAAAAATCGGGCCTTGCCGATATCCATCGCAAAGCCGCAGGCGGTGCCGATCGGATTGTCGAGGATCTCGGCGGTCGCGGGCAGCATCGCCTGCTTTTTGTTGTTCGGCGACATGATGCGGCTGCGCCGCTGGAAGAACGCCTCCATCGTCGTGAGCCATTCTTCGCTGAGCACGAGCTCGACACCGGCGGCGCGCGCCGCGATCTCCTGCGACAGATCGTCGACCGTCGGCCCGAGCCCGCCATTGACGATGACCGCGTCGGCGCGCTCGCCGGCATGCAGGAATGCGGCGAGCAGGGTGTCGCGGTCGTCGCCGACCGTCGTCCCCCAGCGCACCGACAGTCCGACATCTTCGAGCTTTTGCGCCATGTAGCTGAAATTCGTGTTGACGATCTTGCCGGTCAGCACCTCGTCGCCGGTACAGATGATCTCGATCAGCATGCCGCAGCCTGTGTCTTTGTTGTCGCGCCGTAGCGCAGCACGGTGACGGTGTCGCGGGTGACGAGGCCTGTCCCGATCATCTGCTGCACGACCGTCAGAAAGCCGTCGATCTTCTCCGCCTCGTCGACGATCTCGATGACGATCGGCAGATCATGCGACAACACCAGTTCGACCCGGTGGATGCGGCTCGTCCCGCCAAACCCCTCGATGCCGCGCCACGCGGTCGCCCCGGCGAGGCCCGCCTCGCGGGCGCGGGCGATGATCGTATCCGCGAGCGGCCGGCCCTCGAACGTGTCGTTGGCGCCGATATGGATGCGCAGCCTCGATGCGTCGCCCGGGATCTGCATGCCGCCTCGTCTGGACCCTTAGCCCTTGGACGCTCACGCCATGAAGTTGAGGCGCAGGCCTGGTTCCGGCCATTCCATCGCCGCAAGCTGCCCCGAGGCCGATAGCGTGATGTAGGCCGTGCGCAGATCGGGGCCGCCAAAGCAGATGTTGGTCGGATAGACGTCCGGCATTTTCACTTGGCGCACGACCTGACCCGACGGCGAGATGACGGTGACGCAGCCGGCGATCAACGTCGCGACGCAGATATTGCCGGAGGCCTCGACCGCCAGGCTGTCGAAGCGCTGGAAGCCGGGGAGGCCGCAGACGCACCGCCCACCATAAGGTGCCGGGAACGGCTCGTGCCTGATCTTGCCGGGCTCGAGGATGTCAAAGGCGAAGAGGCGCGAGCTCTCGGTATCGGCGACATAGACGGTGCGCTCATCCGGCGACAGCCCGACCCCGTTCGGGGTGAGCATCGGGTAGGCCAGCTCGACGACCTGGGAGCCGTCCGGCAGCGCGTAATAGAGCCCGCCATGGTCACGCTGGTTCGCGTACCGCTTGCCGAGATCGGTGAAGTAGAACCCGCCCTCGCTGTCGAACACAATGTCGTTCGGCGCCGACAGTTTGTGGCCGTTGCATTCGCTGTAGAGAACGCGCGTCTCGCCCGTCTTCGGATCGATGCGCTGGATCGAGCCGCCCTTGTAATCGGGCCCGGGCCCGGTCGACAGAAAGCTCGGATTCGTCTGATAAACGGCGCCGCCGTTGTTGCAGACATAGAGCGCGCCGTCGGGCCCGGTCGCAACGCCGTTCGGCCCGCCGCCGGCCTTGCCGATCTCGCTCTTGCTGCCGTCCGGCGCGACCCGCGTCACCTTCCTCCCGGAAATCTCGCCGAGAATGACCGAGCCATCGGACATCCATACCGGCCCTTCCGGAAAGCCGAGATCGCGCGCCAGGATCTTGATATCGGGCATTCTCCACTCCGCCTGCTCAGCACCGGTTTTACCCTCTCCGCCCTTCAGGGGGGAGAGGGAGGGGCCCACGCCGCAGGCGTGGGAGGGTGAGGTGGGTTTAACTCGAAGCGCTCCGGAATCCCCCACCTCACCCCGGCCCTCTCCGCCCCGCCCATCAAATCCAAGAGCGGCGGAGAGGGAGTTGGGATCAGCCGTTGACCTGGCGGATGATTTGCGCCCAGCGGTCGAGCCGCGGCAATGTCGCATCGGCGCCTTCGGCCGGCAGCATCGCGACCCAGCGCACGACGCCCATGTCGCGATAGCGCTTCAGCTGATCGACATCCTCGCCGGCGCCCATCAGCGTGATCGGCACGTCCTCGAATTTGCGGCCGGCCTCGCTCAGCATCGCCTTGAACTTCGGCAGGTAGTCGTCGATGTCGCCATACGGCGCGCGTCCGGCGATCGGGGCCCAGCCGTTGCCGTAGCGCACCGCGCGGCGTGCGGCATGCGGAAAGGCGCCGCCGACGATAACCGGCAGCGGGTTCTGCACCGGCTTCGGCCAGGTCATCATCGGCGGAAAGTCGACCGTCTCGCCGTGATATTCGGGCTTCGATTTGGTCCAGATCTCGCGCATCGCCTCGATCTGCTCGCGC
>Ga0209155_1000423_pt1 | contig 20102 bp, 16 predicted proteins | sample GraSoiAngelo_122_FD_185879 | JGI IMG/M metagenome (GOLD analysis project Ga0209155, IMG submission 185879) | Grasslands soil microbial communities from the Angelo Coastal Reserve, California, USA - 14_0927_02_20cm (SPAdes) (version 2) | ecosystem: Environmental > Terrestrial > Soil > Grasslands ... | reverse complement strand
CGCCGTGATCGCGTCGGTCCCGATCGCTGGCGTGTTGCTCGTGCTCTATCTCGTCGTCACCGCTCGGAACCTGGGCCGACACAGGGAGGCGGAACGCGACGAACCGGCGGAAGGCGCGTGGACGCTTTCGCGCTCGCTCGTCGCGCTCGGGATCGCGACCGCGTTGACCGCAATCGTCAGCGAGATCCTCGTCCACTCGCTCGACGACTTCGCGAAAGCCGTCGGCGCCCATGTCGCGTCCCGCGAGCTGAACGTGCGCCAGGTCCTGGCGAAGGTGAGGCTCGGCGAGGCAGACGCCGCGATCGTCTATCGCACCGATGCGCTTGCCGCCCGCGACACCGTCGAGGCCATCTCCATCCCCAGGCAGGTGAACGCCCTCGCGGAATACCCGATCGCGGCGCTTCGGGGCGCGCGCGACCCGGCCATGGCGCGCGCCTTCGTGGAGCTCGTCCTTTCGCCCGGCGGCCGCGCGATCCTGTCTCGTTTCGGGTTCCAGTGAGCCGCCGGGCCTGGAACCTCGTCCAGATCGGCGCAACGGCGCTGCTGGTGACCTTCCTTCTCCTGCCGGTCGCGGCGCTCGCCCTGACACTCGGCTGGCGCGACTTCCTCGCCGGCATCCGCCATCCTCTCCTCGCTCCGGCGCTGCGCCTTTCGCTGACGACGAGCAGCAGCAGCCTGATGCTGGTGGTGGTTCTCGGATCCCTGGTGGCGCGGCGGGTGGCGCGGCATCGGGGTCCGCTCGCGAGGGCGATCGAGACAGTGACGCAATTGCCGGCGGTGATCCCGCCTGCCGTGGCGGGCGTCGGGCTCCTGCTCGCGTTCGGGCGCCGCGGGCTGGTCGGAGCCTTCCTCGCGCGCGAAGGTTACGGCCTCGCCTTCACCACTCCGGCGGTGGTGCTCGCGGAGGCGTTCGTCTCGGCTCCCTTTTTCATCCAGGCGGCGATCGCCGCCTTTCGCCGCGTCGACGAAAACCTGCTCATCGTGGCCCGCACCCTGGGCGCGACTCCTTTCCGCACCTTCGTCCGCGTCGCGCTTCCGCTTTCCGCGCCGACGCTGATCGCGGGTGCCGCCATGAGCTGGGCCCGCTCGCTGGGCGAGTTCGGGGCGACCCTTCTCTTCGCCGGCAATCTGACGGGACGCACGCAGACCCTGCCGCTGGCGGTCTACACGGCGATGGAGACCGATCTGCGCGCGGCGCAGGCGCTGGCGCTGATCATGGTCGTGGTCGCATTCGCCGTGCTCCTCGTGCTCCGGCGCATGGCACGCGAGGCCCTCGGTGCTTGAGGCGCGGGTCGCAAAGCGCCTCGGCACGCTCGACCTCGCGTTCGAGCTGTCGGTGGGCAAGGAGACGCTGGTCGTCGCCGGTCCCAACGGAGCCGGAAAGTCGTCCATGCTGCGCCTGCTGTTGGGCTCGATCCGTCCCGACAACGGACGGATCGCGTTGGACGGCAGGACCCTCTACGCGGAGCGCATCGACGTTCCCCCCGAGGAGCGACACATCGGATACGTTCCCCAGGACTACGCGCTGTTTCCGCACCTCGACGGGATCGGAAACGTCGCCTTCGGACTCGCACATCTTCCCCGGCGGGAACGGCGCGCGCACGCCGCGGCCTGGCTCGAGCGCCTCGCAGCCTCCCATCTCGCCCATCGGCGAATCGACGCGCTCTCCGGCGGTGAGCGCCAGCGGCTGGCGCTGGCGCGGGCGCTGGCGCGCGAGCCCCGGGCACTGCTTCTCGACGAGCCGTTCGCTTCGCTGGATCCCTCCGCCCGGCGCGAGCTGCGCGCGAACCTCCGCACGTCGCTGCAGCAGTGGCGCCTGCCAGCGCTGATCGTCTCGCACGATCCACAGGACGCGATGCTCGCCGACCGCGTTGCCGTGGTGGAGGGGGGCCGCATCGTGCAGCAGGGCACGCCGGAAGAGCTTCGCAGAGCGCCTGCGTCGCCGTTCGTGGCCGCCTTTCACCAGCGACCTCCGATCGACTGAGCGAAAGTCTGCCTGCAATGTATGGAATTTGACTGCATTCTTACCGCAGAGAGGTTACCTCTGACGCTCCGTGGAGAATGCCCGTGTGCCTTTAGAACTGCAGTCGCTCGAAGGCTCGGCAGAGTTGCGGGCAGTCACCGATAGCATTCGCGACTACGCCATTTTCCTGCTCGATCCGTCCGGTCGCGTCCTGACCTGGAACACCGGCGCGCGGCAGCTGAAGGGATATGCGCCCGGCGAGATCATCGGACAAAGCTTCCATCGCTTCTACACCGAGGAGGATCGGCTCGCCGGCCGCCCGCAACGGCTGCTGCGGATTGCCGCGACCGAGGGCCGCGTCGAGGACGAGGGTTGGCGCGTGCGCAAGGACGGGTCGCACTTCTGGGCCGACGTCGTGCTGTCCGCCATCTTCGGGGCCGACGGCGAGGTCCGTGGCTATGTCAAGGTCACCCGCGATCTCACGGACCGCCGCCGCGTGGAGGAGCAGCTCAAGCAGAGCGAAGAGCGGCTCCGCCTGATGATCCACAGCGTGAAGGACTACGCGATCTTTCTCCTCGACCGCGGCGGCCACGTTGTCAGCTGGAACAGCGGCGCCGAGCGTCTGAAGGGTTATTCGGCCGGGGAAATCATCGGACGCCACTTCTCCATCTTTTATCCCCGTGACGACGTCGAGTCGGGCAGGCCGCAACGCGAGCTCGAGATCGCAGCGACCACCGGCCGCTTCGAGGAAGAGGGTTTTCGCCTGCGCAAGGACGGCAGTCGCTTCTGGGCCAGCGTGGTGCTCACGGCCGTGCGAACTCCGCAGGGCGAGCTGGTCGGCTTCACCAAGGTGACGCGCGACGTGACCGAGCGCAAGCGCGCGGCTCAGCAGCTGGAGGAGCGCGCACGGCAGCAGACGGCGATTTCGAACCTCGGGCTTCATGCGCTGCAAACGCGAGAGCTCGACGAAGTGGTGGAAGCGGCGCTGCGGACAATCCGCGAGTCCCTCCAGGTCGAAGACGTCCGGCTCCTTCGCGGCGGGCAAGTGCCCTCCGACGGATCGGCGACCGTCGCCGTCCATGGACCCGACCGAGGGTCCGAGCCGTACGGCCTGCTGACGGTGCGCGCCTCGCCGCAACTGACGGGGAACGACGTCATCTTCCTGGAGGCAGTTGCCAACGTGGTCGCCTCGGCCGTGGCTCGCAGCCACGTGGAGGAGCAGCTCCGCGACGCGGAGCTGGAAGCTTTCGAGGAACGGGGCAGGACGCAACAGGCGCAGACTGCGCTGCGCGAGCGCGACGAATTCATCTCCGTCGCCGCGCACGAGCTGCGCACTCCGCTCACCGCCCTGCAGCTCAAGCTGCAGGGGCTGGAGCGCGGCATGGTGCGGGACGCAGACAAGAAAACCGAGCGCCTGGAAGGGGCCGTTCGCCAGACCGAGCGTCTCGCGCGCTTGATCGATCGCCTCCTCGACGTATCGCGGATCGCGCAAGGGCGACTGGAGTTGTCGCCGGAGGAGTTCGATCTGTCCACGCTCGTGCGCCAGGTCGCCGACGACTTCCGGGACCCGGCGGCGAACGCGCGCGTGCTGCTGGAGTTGGAGCTGCCCGAGAAGGCGGAAGGAACCTGGGACCGTCTGCGGATCGAGCAGATCCTCGTCAACCTCTTGTCCAACGCCCTGAAGTACGGAGCGGGCAAACCGGTGACCGTGAAACTGGAGGTCAAGGAGGACGTCGTGCGGCTCGCCATCGCCGATCGGGGAATCGGAATCGGCGCGCAGGACGTCAATCGCATCTTCGGCCGCTTCCAGCGCGCCGCGCCCACTCGTCACTATGGCGGAATGGGTCTGGGGCTCTACATCACCCGGCACATCGTCGAAGCGCACCAGGGAACCATTTCCGTCGACAGCGCCGCGGGCGAGGGCGCCACTTTCGTCGTCGAGCTCCCCCGTTTCACCGTTCCATCGGTGGCGGGCCTGCACCGCGTCCCGCAGGCGCGGATGTGAGCGCGTCGGCGTGCGCCAGGACCGTTCTCATCGTCGAGGACGACGCAGACACCCGGGACGCCATCGTCGAGGTGCTGACCGACCGCAACTACCGCGCGCTCGAGGCGTCGAACGGCGTGGATGCGCTCGACGAGCTACGCGGCGCCGCGCCTCGGCCCTGCGTGATCCTGCTCGACATGATGATGCCGGTGATGGACGGCAAGGAATTCCGCAACTTGCAGCGGCTCGACGAAGCGCTTCGTGAGATCCCGGTGGTAGTCCTGAGCGCTCACGCAGACGCGACCGGCCTTGCCGAGCAGATGGAGGCGGCGGGATTCCTGAGGAAGCCGGTCGACCTGGTCACGCTGTTGCAGACCGTCGAGCAGTTCTGCGCTCGCGATTGAGGACGGCACGCGAACGGAGCAACGAGGCGATCACCGCCGCGGCAAGGATGGCGGCGATGACCGCCAGCGAGGCGACGACGGGGACCTCGTAGACGTCGGCGAGGACCATCTTCGCGCCGACGAAGACCAGCACCACGGACAGCCCGACGGTCAGGTACCGGAACCTGGTCACCACCCCGGCGAGGAGGAAGTAGAGCGAGCGCATCCCGAGGATGGCGAAGATGTTCGAGGTGAAGACGATGAAGGGATCGGTGGTGACCGCGAAGATCGCCGGGATGGAATCCACGGCGAAGACGACGTCCGTGACCTCGACGGTGATCAACGCGATGAACAGCGGGGTGGCAAAGCGCCGCCCATCCTTGATGATGGTGAAGCGCGGCCCATGGTTTTCGCTGCTGACCGGAAGGATCTTCCGGAATGTCCGCACCACCGGGTTTTGCTCGGGGTGAGGCTCCTTGTTCCTGTCGATGAAGAGCTTCACGCCGGTGGCGATCAGCAGCCCACCGAACAGGTACATGGCCCAGTGGAACCGCTGCAGGAATGCGCCGCCGGCGAGAATGAAGGCCGCGCGCATGATCAGCGCGCCGACGATGCCCCAGAAGAGCACGCGGTGCTGGTAGGCGGCGGCGACGCCGAAGGTCGCGAAGATGACGACGAACACGAAGATGTTGTCGATCGCCAGCGCCTTCTCGATGAGGTAGCCGGTCGTGAACTCCAGTGCTCGCTCCGGCCCGAACCAGGCGTAGACGGCGGCCGCGAACAACGCTGCGAGGCCCACCCAGACGACGCTCCAGACGCCGGCCTCCTTGAGCGAGACCGCATGTGCCTTGCGGTGGAAGATGCCGAGATCGAGGGCGAGCATCCCGAGCACGAGCGCGATGAACCCGAGCCACAGGGCCGGGCTGCCCACGGTTTCCATGCCGAACAGTTCCATGTCCAGGTTCTAGTTCGCGCCCGACGCGTCCGCCGGCGCTTCGGCGTCGGCTGGCCATCGCAGGATGCCGTCGTGATAGGCTTGTTCGGCAGCTTGGTTCCGTCGTTGTGGCGGGGGCCGCCATGCGCGCTGGTCTCGCGGGATTTTCGAGGTCGGGCAAGACTACCCTCTTCAATGCGCTCACCGGCCTCAAACGAGGACCGGAAGCCAAGCTGCACCTCGGCGCCATCAAGGTCCCGGATGGGCGTCTCGACCGGCTCAGCGCGATGTTCAAGCCACGCAAGACGACGCCCGCCGAGGTGCTGCTCGCCGACCTGCCCGGACCGCGGAGCAAGGGAGTGTCGCTCGAGGCGGAAGCCCTGCAGGCGCTGCGCGAGGTCGACGCGCTCTGCCTCGTGATCAGGGCTTTCGAGGCGGATGCCGATGCGCTCCGCGATCTGCGCGACTACGACTCCGAGCTGATCCTCTCCGACCTGCAGGTGGCGGAGAAGCGCCTCCAGCGCCTCCGGCAGGAGAGAAACTCCGGAGGCGAGACGCAGGAGCTGCAGCGGGTGGCCCGGCACCTGGAAGGGGGCGCTTCGCTGCGGACCCTGACGATGAGCGACGCGGAGCAACAAGCCCTCGCCCATTTCGGATTTCTCTCCCGCAGGCCGCTTCTCGTGGTCGTCAACGTGCCGGAATCGGAAGCGGCGGCGGAGGTGCCGGGCGCCCTTCGGGAAGCGGCCGCGGCGCTGGGCGCGGAAGCGATTGCGCTCTCCGCCGAGGTGGAGGCGGAGATCGCCGAGCTGCCCGCCGACGAGCAGCCCGATTACCTCGGCTCGCTGGGCCTGACCGAGACCGCGCGCGCGCGGTTCCTCCGCGCCGTCTATGCGCTGCTGCACCAGATCTCCTTCTTCACCGTCGGGGAGGACGAAGTGCGCGCCTGGACCGTGCGCAAGGGCGATCGCGCGGTGCGGGCGGCGGGAAAGATCCATTCCGACCTGGAGAAGAACTTCGTGCGGGCCGAAGTGGTTCACTACGAGGACTTCATCGCCGCCGGCAGCGAGCATCGGGCCCGCGAGACGGGGAAGCTGCGCCTCGAGGGGAAAGACTACGTGGTGCAGGATGGCGACATCCTGCACGTCCGCGCCGGCGGTGCGAAGCGGTAAGGCCCGCCGCGGGTCGACCAGCAAGCGCAGGGAGTGGGCGGTCCGGCGCCGGGGTGGGTGCGCAGGATCCGCCGGTTTCTTGGCAGCGTTTGCACGACACCGGACAATGGCGATGTGAGCGGGAACAAACCCCCTGACCCTTCGAATCCGGGGGGTTCGAAGAAGTCGGGCGTCGCGCTCCAGGTGAAGCTTCCCTGCGCGATTCTCGACGACGTTCGCACACGTCATCCCGAGTTGAGCACGCGCCGCTTCTTCCTTCGGACGGCCAATCCGCGTCCGATCGAAACGCCCATCCGCCTCATCGCCACTCTCTCCGACGGCAAGCATTGCTTCCGCGCCAACGCAATCGTGGAGAAAGTCCACGCGGCTGGAGAAGGCCCGGTACGCGACTCGGGGATGACGCTGTGGCTCGCGCGCATGGACGATCCCGGTCGCGAGCTCGTGGCCTGGATGGGAGGGCAGCCGCCGCCGCTGCTGAAGCAGCCGGCCGCGCCGGAAGCGGCCGTACTGGCCCCACCGGCTCCGCCGCCGCCGCCGCCGAAGAAACCGGCTCAGGCATCTGACACTCTGCCGCCGCCGAAGAGCGCTCGGCCCGCGCCGAAGCCACCGGCTCCGCCGCCGACGCCGCATGCGGCGGCGCCTGCAACCGTCGCGAAGACGATCGTCGAAGACCATGTCGAGGTGATGCTCGATGACGCGGAGGTGACACCGGCGAGACCGCCAGCGACTGCCTCCGCTCCCCCGCAACCCACCGCGCCCGCCGCGCCGACGTCGCCGATCGCCGGTGCGAACACGTCGCCGGGCGCGCTTCCGCCGCCATCGAACTGGTCCGGCGAGTCCCGTCGTCCTGCTCCTCCACCGCTGCCGCGCCCGACGCTGGCGCCCGGCGCGGCGCAGACGCCGTCGCCGCAGCCCGTCGACGAGTCCGACGAGCTTCCCAGCGCACGCCCCACGAAGCCGTCTGGAGCGATCATCGGGATCGATCTCGGCACCACCAACTCGTGCGCCGCCGTGGTCAAGGACGGCAAGCCGTTCGTGATCCCGTCGCGCGAGGGCTACAACACCATTCCCTCGGTGGTGGCCCTCAGCGACAAGGGCAAGCTCATGGTCGGGCACCCGGCGCGGAGTCAGCTCCTGATCAACCCGAGGAACACCGTGTATGGGGCGAAGCGCCTGATCGGGCGCCAGTTCAAGTCCCCGGTGGTCACCGAGCTGCTCGGCCGTTTCAGCTACGAGATCGTCTCCGGGCCGCGCGGAGAAGCCGCAGTGAAGATGGGCGAACAGATCTTCTCGCTGCAGAAGATCTCCTCGCTGGTGCTGGCGGAAGTGAAGGACCTGGCGGAGCGCTGGCTCGGCAAGGAGATCTCGCGTGCGGTGATCACCGTTCCCGCGTACTACAACGACAACCAGCGACAAGCCGTGCGCGCGGCCGGTGCGCTGGCCGGCCTGGACGTGGAGCGGATCGTCAATGAGCCCACCGCCGCGGCCATCGCCTTCGCGCATGGCCGCGCGCTCGAGCAGCGGGTGATGGTCTACGACCTGGGCGGTGGCACCTTCGACACCAGCGTCCTCGAGCTGCATGGCAACCTCTATGAGGTCATCTCCACCGGCGGCGACACGTTTCTCGGCGGCGTCGACTTCGACAGGGCGCTGGTGCAGGACCTGCTGGCGCGGTTCCGCCGGAAGCACGGCATCGCCTTCGAGGGCGACCGGATCGCGCTCCAGCGCATCACCGATGCAGCCGAGCACGCCAAGATCGCGCTCTCGGAGCGTCTGACCACGCAGGTGAACGTGCCCTTCGTCACCATGGTCGGCGAGAAGGGTTACAACCTCGACACGCAGGTGACCCGCGCCGAGTTGGACAAGCTCACCGTGGAGCTGATCGACCGCACCCTGCGCGTCTGTGACGACGTGCTCACCAACTGCGGGCTCAAGCCGGACGACATCGCCGAGGTGCTCCTGGTCGGAGGCCAGAGCCGGATGCCGCTGGTTCGGTCCAAGCTGCGCGAGTACTTCGGAAAAGAACCGTCGAAGGCCGTCCACCCCGACGAAGCGGTCGCGCTGGGGGCCGCGGTGCTCGCAAACTCGATGCAGTCCGGCGACATCGGCGGCATGGTGCTCGTCGACGTGCTGCCGATGAGCATCGGCGTCGGGCTACCGGGCGGGCGTTTCAAGAAGGTCGTCGAGCGCAACACTTCCTTGCCGCACAAGAAGGCGTATTCGATCTGGACCTCGCAGGACAATCAGAAGACGCTCGAGATCCCCGTCTTCCAGGGCGAGGCGGAGCGCGCGCAGCAGAACGAATACCTCGGCACGCTCGTCGTCCCCGACATCCCGCCGGGGATCAAGGGGAGCGTCGTCTTCGACATCGTCTTCTCCGTCTCGCCGGAATCCATCCTCACGGTGACGGCCGAAGAACGCGGGACGCGCAGGTCCGTGACCGCGACCTTCAGCACCCAGGACTCGCCGGAAGCGGTGAAGCGTCGCCTCGCCGGCGCCGCCGGCGCCGAGCCGGAGCGGCTCGACGCTCCCGAGCCACCGGATGGCAAGGGCGGATGGATGTCGCGCCTGTTCGGGCGAAAGGCGTCTGGTTAGTCGCGGCCGCCGAAGGCGGCTTAGCGACTACGCTTGAGAGCGGTGATTCGCGAGCATGGGTGATGAGATGCGTTTTAGTTGGAAATGCTCTGCTCCGCGACGAATCCCGTCCGCCCGTCGGTGAGCTTGACCCGGCGGAACCCGAAGCCCTCGGAGACCGCCTGGGCGCAGACCGGCGTATCGCTCTTGAGAGTTCCGACGAGCGGAGAGTTCGCGTCCGGGGCAGCGTAGATCTCCGTCCCCCGATGGGCGACCGACGAGACGAGCGGAGCGGCGCAGGACTGGCCGCTCACCCTCGTGGAGGTGGCGCCGCCGTTGTCGCGCGATGCCGAGGTGCCGGCGCAGGCGGATGCCAGCGCCACAGTGAGTGCGGGAACGATCCTCATGGGTGAAACCTCCTGGACGAAACCGATCTCTGCGGCCTACGAACAGCCGAAGACCCTATTTCGCCCGGAGGCAGGCTCCTGTCAGGCGCGCGCCTCGACGGCAGGCGGGCGGCGCACGCGTTCCGCCGCAAGCTCGGCCAGCGCCTGGTCGATGCGCGGCAGTACGTCCTCGCGCGTGTAGCGGATCAGGTGTTCTCCCTGCACGGCGAGCGACATCGCCTTGGCGAACGCGTACGGACGCGTCACCGATTTGAAAAACAGGCGCCAGAAGAAGAGTCGGCGCGACGACACCAGCCCAACCCCGATGAGAATGCGCAGGAACATTGCCAAGCCATCGAGGGAGAGCCGGCGCCCCTGGCCACGGCCGAGCTCGCGAACGAGCGTCTCGCAGCGCCGGTAGAAGGCCTCCGGCTCGTAGATGGCCGCCAACAGATCCCGATATCCTTCGAGGAGCTTGCGCTCGTCGAGGGTCGGCTGGAAGTTCGGGCGGCCGAACTGATCGCCGGTGCCGTCGGAGCGCAGACGCCCTTCCCGCTCCAATCGCCGCCAGAGCGCGGTATTCGGCAGCGCCGTCAAGAGCCCGATCATCGCGGCGGCGATGGGCAGGCCGTCGATGAACGTCCGCTGCGCCTCGAAGATATGCTCGCCGTCGGTGTCGAATCCAACGATGAACCCTGCGTACACCTCCAGGCCCGCGTGCGTGAGCCGCAGCACCGACTCCTGGAGAGGCAGCTTGAGGTTCTGCAGCTTGCGCGTTTGCTTCAGCGACTCTGCGGACGGCGTCTCGATGCCGAGGAATACGGTGGTGAATCCCGCCTCCACCATCGATTCGACCAGGGCGGGCAGCGAGGCGAGGTCGACGCTCGCCTCGGTGTAGAGCTCGAACGGGCGGCCGTGCTCCTTCTGCCACTGCGCGACCTCCGGCAACAGCTTGGCTGCCTCGCGCCGGTTGCCGATGAAGTTGTCGTCGACCACGAAGATCGATCCACGCCACCCGAGCTCGTACAGCGCATCGAGCTCCCGCAGCATCTGCGCCGGCGACTTCACCCGGGGGTTGCGGCCGTACAGCTCGATGATGTCGCAGAACTCGCACTGGAACGGACAGCCCCTCGAGGATTGCACGCTCATCGACGTGTAGCGCGAGCGATCGAGCAGATCGAATCGCGGCGGAAGGGCGGTGGCAAGATCCGGCTTGGCGTCGTCCGGCGGGGATAGCACGTGCGGGCCGTTGCCGTTCTCGAGCGCGTTCACCAGCTGATCGAGGCGTCCTTCCGCCTCGCCAAGAAAGACGTGGTCGGCGTCCGTGAACTCGTTTGGGCGCGAGCTGACTGCCGGACCGCCGACCACGGTGCGGACCCCGGCCCGCCTGGCACGGTGGATGAAATCGAGGATCGACGCTTTGTGAACGAGCATGCCCGTCACCAGCGCCGCGTCGGCCCAGCGCAGGTCGTCGTCGCGCAATCGCGTGACGTTCAGATCGAGAATCCGGAGATTCCAGCGGTCCGGCAGGAGAGCGGCGAGTGTCGCGAGGCCGAGTGGGGGGTGCGGTGCGCCTTTGCCGACGATACCGACCGCGTATTGGAATCCCCAGTACGTCTTCGGCGCGAGGGGCTGCACCAGAAGCACGTTCATGAGGCGCACTCTGTGCGTCGCTCGTCATGGGATGGTCATGGCGGCGCCGATTGTCGCGGCATGAACGGACAGCCGCTGCCTGAGGCTGTACGCCCTACGAGGTACGCTCCGCCTGCGCGGCAACCGCCGCCGTCAGATCGCCGTTCAGCCGCCGGCCGATCCGCCTGCGCACCACGTCGACGTGCTCGCGGAAGAAATAGAGGTTCTCCGCGTAGGCGAGCGGCGTGGGAATCTGGTTGACCGCCCGCTCCGTGTCCTCGAGCCGCTTGAGCATGTCGTCGAGCATTTCCGGGCCCGGATCCTCCTCGAGCTGCAGCTCGATCTGCTTCAGCCGCGCGTACCAGCGGAAGACGCGCGAGCGCACGCGCCAGCGGTACAGCGCCGGAACGATCCTCGCCAGCGGCACCACCACGGCGATGATCGGCACCAGGATGACCCAGAGCCGGTCGACGAGATTCGCGGCCCAGAACGGCAGGTAGCGCTGCAGGAACGGGACGCCTGCCTGGTAGTACCGCCTCGCCACGCTGCTGAGCGCGAAGCCCGCTTCGCGCGGCGCGGGAAACTCGCCGGCGCGGACGAGCATCCCTGAGCCACCGTGCACCTCGGTGGCGGCGCGCAGCAGGAGGTACGCCAGCGCCGGATGCAACGTATCGCGCGCGACGAGGTTGGCGGTCGGCGAGAGCAGGACCTCGTCGCGATCGGGGACGTCGGCGGCGAGATCGAAGACCCCGTGGGGGAGGACGAGCTTCGACAGATACGGGAAGCGGCGGACGTAGGCGTCGGCGCGGGCGAAGCTCATCAGCCGGATGCCGGCAGTGGCCGCCAGCTTCTTGATCGACGGCGCTTCGGCCGGGGCCACGAGGAAGGCGGCGTCGATCGCGCCCTTGTTGAGCTGCTCGACAGCGGCCTCGCGCTCGAGGGGCAGCAGAGTCGTCGGCGGCTTGTCGGCGCCGCTCGCAGCCAGCAGCGTCAGCGCGAGCGAGCGCGTACCGCTCTCCGCTCCGCCCACGGCGAGGCGGCGGCCCTTCAGATCGCGGACGTCGTCGAGTGGATCGCCCCGGTAGAACACCCAGAGGGGAACGTACGTGATGCTGCCCAGCGAGACGATATGCGCGGCGCGCTCGCCGGCGTCGGTCCCGCTTTGAACCAGGGCCACGTCCACGCCGGAGTTTTCGTCCGCGAGCAGCTGGACGTTGGTCATCGACCCGCCCGTCTGCCGCACGTCGAGGGTAATCCCGTGGCGCTTGAGGATCTCCTGGTAGCGTCGCGCGTAGTATCGCGATCCGCCCTCGTCGGGAGCGACGGCGATGGTGAGCTTCTTCGGCGGAGCCGGCTTGACGAACAGCATGGTGATCCCGAATGCCGCCACGATGATCAGCGCGGTCGGCGCGAGCGTCACCAGCAGATCCTTGCGAAGGATGCGGCGCGCCCGCGGTCCCTGCCGTTGCCCGAGCATGACGGCGCAGTATATGTCGCGGCTGCCGACGCGGCGTCGGGACTATTGGCTGACCTGCACCGCCCCGCGATCGATGGCCCCCGCCGGACGCGGCTTCCCGAAGAAGTCGTCCGCCGGCGCCAGGGCGCTCGTCCCCGATCGCAGCGCGGGCGAGCCCGCGCCCGGGGCGAAGTTGCTGTTCGCCGGGTCGACGAAGAGCGCCTGGCCGGCGATGTCCTGGTTCCACTTGAAGGGGACTTTGGCGCCGTCCCAGAGGTTGTAGTCGTAATGGTTGCCGTCGTTGAACGTCAGCGCCTTGCCGATCAGGTTCACGGCGACATTGTTGATGACGTTCACGTCCGCGCACTGGAGCGCGTCGATCTGTCCGGACAGGATGTAGTCCGAGGAGCTGAGCATGTCATTCCAGGAACTGTTGTTGACGACGTCGATGTGCTCCGAGCGATACAGGTGGATGCCGCGGCCGCCGTTGTCGTGCACGACGTTGTTCGCGATGTACGTCCGACCGGTATACGGGATTCCCTGGACGTCGCGGATTCCTAGCGCGCGCTGGGTATGCTTCGAGTCGTCGACGATGATCCCGTTGCCGTCGTAGATTCCGGGCGGCACGTCGCCCTTGAACTCGATGTTGTTGCGGTTGCCGTAGGAGAGATTGCCGACGATGAAGTTCTTGTAGCCGTTTTTGGTCGTGCTCCCCGGCGCGTCGGTGAGATGGTAGAGACCGATGCCGCTGGTCCCGAAGACCGTCCACCAGGAGTTGTTGTAGATGCGGTTGTGCTCGATGGTGATCGCGTCCGCGACGTTCACCTCGATGCCCGCGGCCGCGCAGTCGTGCAGCGTCGAGTTGCGGACGACGATGTCGTGGGGGACCGGCGGGTGCACGTCGGCGTAACCCACGCCATCGATGTAGACGCAGTTGTGATTGAGCGTCGCTTGCGTACCGTCATTTCTGGCCGCCTCCGCCGCGGTAATCGAGGCCCGCTGACCGATCACCTCGAATCCGTCGACGATCACGTACGCGACGCCGAAGAGGTGGATGCCTGCCCAGGCGCCGGATCCGCGCGGAATCTGGATCACCGGATGATGTCCGGCGGCGGCGGTGAAGGTGATCCAGGCGTCCGGCGTGCCGGAAATCGAGATCGTCAGCGGGTTGTCGGTGCCATTGCTCGTGTAGGTGCCGTTCATCACCTGGACGGTCCAACCGGGCTGCACCGCGCCGGCAGCACGGTTCAGCGTCTTGAATGCCGCTGCCTGCGTACGGCCGTGGTTGGTGTCCGCGCCATTGTTCGCGTCGACGTAGAAGATCGGCGTGTCGGGCAGCTTCTCGCTCGGGCCCGTGCCTGTCTCGACGCCGCCGCAGGCGGCCAACAGAGCGCTCGCCGTGACGGCGAACAGACGGGTTGCGCCCTTCCGCCCGATGTGCATCCACACGATCTATGGCGCGCTTTTCTGCGGACAAGCCTGATACTCACATCCGGTTCGGTCCGGCGGGCTGGGACTATCCGGACTGGGCGGGCAAGGTCTATCCGGCCCCGAAGCCGAAGGGCTTTGACCCGCTGCGCTATCTGTCGCGATATTTCCAGACCATCGAGATCAACTCCACGTTCTACAGGCCCGCTACCGCCGAGGTCGCGCGCGGCTGGGCGCAGCGCGTTGGCGAGCGGGACCAGTTCCGCTTCACGGCGAAGCTGTGGAGGCGCTTCACGCACGAGCGCGACACGGCGTGGACGCGAGAGGACGTCGACTCGGTTCGCGCCGGCTTCGATGCTCTCGCCACAGCGGGGAAGCTGGGCGCGGTCCTGCTGCAGTTTCCCTGGTCCTTTCGCAACGATGAACGGAATCGCGAATGGCTGCGCGACCTGGCCCGCGCTTTTCGCGAGTATCCGCTGGTGATTGAGGTCCGCCACATCTCCTGGAACGAACCGGACTTCTACGCGGAGCTCGCGGCGGGACGGATCGGGATCGTCAACCTCGATCAGCCAATGTTCCGCAACTCGCTGCCACCCTCCGCCCGCGCCACGTCATCGGTGGGCTACATCCGCGTCCACGGCCGGAATTACAAGGACTGGTTCCGGAAGACCGCGGGACGCGACGAGCGGTACGATTACCTGTACTCCGCCGCCGAGCTGAAGCCGTGGGCGGAGCGCACGAAGGCGCTCGCTCTGGAGCCGAGCGTCACCGACGTCTACGTCGTCAACAACAACCACTTCGCCGGACAGGCGGTGACGAATGCCTTGATGCTGGAGGCACAGGTCACACGGCAGCCGGTGAAGGCGCCAGAGACGCTGTTGAAGGCGTACCCGGAGGAGCTGTCGCGCCTGATCTAGCGCAGGATCCGGAGCGCCAGCGCGACGGTCAACGTGGAGACGAAGGTCATGGCGGCGGCCACGGTCGCGCCGGTCTTGGAGCCTTCGCGGTTCCAGATCATCCCGGCGCACACGGCGATGGCCGCCCAGACGACGGTGCGCGCGTACGACACGCGCAGCGAGATCACGTTCAGCTGGAGCAGCAGCCCCAAGGCCGACGCCGCGAGCGCTCCGATGGCATAACGGCGGTCGCCCGTCTCGCGCATGAACAGGTAGATCGATCCACCGAGCGTCAGGAGAACGAAGAAGAGCCGCATGCCCATCGGTGCCACCTCCCTCCGACGAAGATACCGGAGCGGCGCGTTCGGACAAGAAACCATTCCGGCGCGAACCTGCGCAGATGTGGGCCTGTAGGCGAAATATGGAGCCTACGACGGCGCGAGCTGCGCACGGGCGCCGCCGTTTCCGTAGTCTCCTGGGCGGCGCTCGTCATCCTGCTGGTGGCGGTCGCGGCGTGCCGGTTCCCCGATTACCTGAGCACGTCGCTCGCCTGCGCTTCGTTGATGAAGGACTGCACATCCTGCTCGATCAGGAAGCCGTCCTTCTGCAGCTTGTGGGCCGCCTTTGCGACCTCTTTCACGTATCCGTCGTGGTCCTTGTAGCGCTCCTCCAGCGACTTGCGCGGGTCGCCGTTCTGCAGGCGCTCCTTCTTCGTGGTCGCGAACGGAATGTTCTGGCCGTCGGACTCGCAGCCGTCGGGCCCGCCGAACTCGGCGCGGCGCAGCGCCCAGCCGGTGGTGGTGGCCGTCGGCGCCTCGACGCCGGGCATGCGCACGCCGGCGATCTCGTTGCCGTCGTGGTCCACCTTCGATACGAAGATCGGGTACGAGGGGCGACCCACAAGCGATGCCGGGTAACTCGAGAGAATCCCGCTTTCGAGCTCCGAACCGAAATCGCGGAAGTACCGGGTGGTGATCACCCCGGTGTACATGACGCCCGGGATGCTCGGCCAGCCGAGCTCGTCCTGTGGCACCACGCCGGTCTCGAACCCCGGACGCGTCACCGCCCACGCGCGATGACCGCCTTGCGGGATCTCGCTCTTAGGCGGCATGATCCCATAGCTCACCCATGCGTCGAGCGCGAGCAGCAGCGCGCGATGCGCGCGATAGGGGCTGACGCCGTTGGTGAACTGCTGACAGACGCCTCGGTCGGTGACGTCGCCGACGCCGTGCGACTGGCCCGACATCAGGTAATACCGGACGTCTTCGGGGTCCTTCAGGTCTTCGCCGTACGTGTTGGTGTGCAAGAGCGATCCTGCCTTGACCCAGTACTCGTTCGACGTGTTCACCTCGAAGCGCTTCGGGCAGGTGTTGCTCGCCGTGCAGCGCTCGTCGCGCCCGGCGGTCTTGCCGCTCAGCTGATCGGTCATCAGCTGGTGCGCGAAGGGGAAGACACCCTCGGGATAGAGGTGGTTCTGACGGTTGCGCTCGGTCCTGCCGGTCTGGCCGTAGCGGTAGTTGATCTGATCGCCGCTGCCGCCTCCGGTGTGGCTCAAGATGCCGTCCAGCACTCGCCGGCCCTGCAGATCCTCGTTGAAGCCGAACCTCACGAAGTCGTTCAGCGTGCGCGAGGGCTGCGAAATCGAATAGCTGTAGGTGTGCTGCACGTGCCCCGCGAGCGGATTGCCCTCGGCAGACGTTGCGTGACGCAGGAAGCTCACCCAATCGCGCGTGGCGGCCAGGCCGACGCCCGACACCACCGGATCTTTGGCGATATAGGTGAACTCGTAGATCGCGCTTTGCTGGAAAGGCGTGCCGCCCTGCCGCTGGATCCTGGTCGCAGAGACGTATTCCCACGCAACGTCGCTGCGCGTGTCGTCCAGGTGCGCACGCACCGTCAGTCTAGCCAACGTCTTATCGAGCGTGTTCGCCGGGAAGGTCAGTGTGGCGGTCGTAGTCGTAGCGTTGTCGAACACCAGGTATTCGTACGACGGCCCCGCCAGGCCGGTGAGTTTGGGCACCGAGATCTTCATGTTGGCGGTGCCGGTCGCGCCGAAGTCCCAGCCGTTCGCGGCGACGGCGAAGCCGTGCCTCATGACGAACCCGTCGCCGGCATCCGCCGCCGTAGTCGGTTCGTTGTTCAGGTCGACCTGGTTCAACCTGCCCAGGCGCATCTGGCCGCGGTTGTTGAAATCGAAGAAGAGCCGCTGGTTGCCGTTCGCCAGATTGATCGGCTTGAGGACGAAGACATCCATCGAGTACTCGACCATCCCGTCGGCGTTGCGCGCGGCGAGGATGTCGGTGATCACCCTGTTGCGCGGGTCGTTCGGGTCGAGCACACCCTTTGCGGTACCGCGCAGCTTTCGTACTGGCCGACCGAGCCGAAGCTCAGGCCACCGAACGTCGGCGACTGCGAGCGCGTAGGATCCCAGGTGACGCTGGTGATCTTGGCATGGGCGAGAGACGGGGCGAGGGCGAACGCTGCGACAATGGCGAATGCGATGGTTCTCATGGATGTCTCCTCAGTGCAGAGCACGCCTTCGTCCTGGCGGGCGAAGTGGAACTGCAGGGAGCAAAGGACGGATCAAGGGCGGTTTGTATCCCCGTCGCCCTTCCCCCCCTGACCGCGGCGCATCGATGCGCCGCGCATAAGACGAAAGTCAAGAGGTGGCGCGTTAGGGAGAATGGACGCCGCACGACAGCCCGCCGGGACCGCCCTGCGCGCGTCTGGAGTTGCTCTCGTGAGAGCTCAGAGCGAGTTGAGGAAATCGAGCAGGAACGCGCGCGATACCGGATCGAGCGCCTCGAATGTCTCCCCGGCCAGCGCGCCCTGGCCCTTGTGCGCCGTGATCGCGTCGCTGATGGTCAAGGCGCGCCCGTCGTGGAGGAAACGGGTCTGCGCGCGCAAGCCCCAGAGTGGCTGCGTGCGCATCAGGCGTCCGGTGGCCTCGTTCTGCGTGATGCCGTCGCCCAGGCTTCCCATGTCGTGCAGCAAGAAGTCCGAGAAGGGGTGGAAATCGACGTGGTCCAGCGCCGCGATCGGGCTCGCGCCGGTCGTCAAGGTCTTGGTGTGGCACTGGGCGCAGCCGATCGCCTCGAAGACAGTCTCACCTGCGATCTGGTTGGGTCCCACTGGCCCGCGCGGAGGCGGTGCAAGGAGCTGCATGAAGTTCGTGAAGTGATCGACGTCGTCGCCGTCGTCGTTGAGCCCCTGAGATGGATTGCAAGAGAGCGGATGACCGTCCGCCGTGGAGCAGTCTCCTTGCGGGCAACTCTCGGCCATGAACGAAGGGTTCGTCACGCCCATCTCGTTGAGATACGCGTCGCCGCTGAACACGTGGAGCGTGGGGACCTGCGCTTTCCAGCCGAACCGGCCGATCGCTGGTTCGCCGTCGTCCGCATTGATGAGGTGGCTCGGCTGACCCGAGGTGGCGGGATAGAAGATGCCCTCGAAGGCCGACAGCGCGACGAGGGTGCTGTCCGGGACCGCGTCCACAAGCCCGAGCCCGAACAGCGGAGTGGTGCGACGGCGGGCGACGACATTGGCCTCGGCCGGGACACTTTCGGGAGTGAACACGAAGGTCAGGCAGTACGGCGTCGGGTTCACGAGGTATTGCGCTGCCGCGCCGATGGCATGGTCTTGCAACAACGAGCCGCCCTTGTTCGCGAGCGGGTCGAAGGCGCCGTAGACCGACTTGCCGAACCGCGTTTCGAGGCGCTCGGTGGTTCCGCCCACGGCGCCCGTCGCCGCCGTTCCAGCGGGACCGACGTGGCAAGCGGCGCACGAGTTCTCGTTGAAAATCGGTCCTAAGCCTTCGGGTGCGGTCTCTACAGCGACGAAGGCGGTCTTGCCGTCCTGGAACGCGGTCTGTTGTTCAGGCGTCAGGCCAGGGAGCGGATCCCCGAAGCCGGCCGCGTAGGAAAGGGTGGTGGGGACGATTGCTGCCGCCAGTACAAGGGACCATGTCCTTCTGCACATATCGCATCCCTTCTTCGTCTATCGATTGCACCGATGTGTAATTATCGATTCCTTATCAACGTCCTCGATTACGTTACACGTGAAAAGATAAACGAAAGCTATATCCAGGACCAACGCCGCACTCGAGCGAGGCGTTCGAGCCGTTCCGGCAATGCTCCAGTCGTGTACTGCATCGAGACGCTTTTATGCACGCGCAGCCACCGATCCAAGCGGCTACAATGAGAACGGAGCGGGCCTACAAATGAGCTTGTCGATACGATAAACTAAACTACACAAGCGTTTGGCTGGTTCCGCCGATCATTGAAGCGTTGGTAGCTTTTCATAGCGCGGGCATATTCAGGACGGGAAAGCCGTTTCGCAATTTTGCAAATAGAGCCTTGCAAAATTAGGCTGGCCCTGATGAACAGCCAACGAAGGCTTTCGCAGCCAGCGTGACCTCTTCGAGCGTGCGCGAACGCAGCTCGTCGTCCGCCGCCATGCGTGCTCTGACGTCAAGCCGCGGTGAGTCAACAGCGATGCGGATGCAGCTGTTTACCCGATCCGACTCCGGCATTTCATGCAGTCAAATTGCACGATTTCACCAGATTGGTTTCGCACGGCGGGAGCCGAAACCTTTGATGCGGTCGGTGATGCGCGCCGGTTCGGCACACCTTCGAGGGAAGTCATGAAGCACCTCGCCTCGCCGGTCATTCTTTTGAAGGTCCTTTGCCTGATGGTGCTCCTGTTTCCGTCACCAGGAAAGGCGCAGGACGGTGGGACGTGGACCGCTGCGGGCACCTTGTCAGCAGCGCGAAAGAATCACACGGCGACGCTGCTCGGGGATGGCACCGTCGTGGTCACCGGCGGAGTCGGCATCGGGCAACCCGCGGTCGCATCTTCCGAGACGTACGATCCGGCTACCGATAGATGGACGACGGTCGGAAGCATGATCAGTGCCCGTTACCTGCACACCGCGACGCTCCTGGCGGATGGCCGCGTGCTCGTCACCGGCGGGGCCGGCAGCGGTGGCGCCCTCAGCGCCCTCGCGGAAATCTACGATCCGTCGACCGGACGGTGGACGGCGACCGGCGCGCTGCACCGCGCCCGATATGCGCATACCGCTTCTCTGCTGCCGAACGGAATGGTGCTCGTCGCGGGCGGGTGTTGCGACGTCGACGGCAAGGCGTCCCTCACTTCGAGTGAGTTGTGGGATCCGGCGTCCGGACAGTGGACGATCACCGGCGACCTCCGCGCGCCGCACGCGTGGCACACCGCGACGCCGCTCAGTGACGGCACCGTCCTTGTCGCAGGCGGCACGTTCAGGGGGACCGCGTCGACTG
>Ga0209155_1000422_pt1 | contig 20127 bp, 24 predicted proteins | sample GraSoiAngelo_122_FD_185879 | JGI IMG/M metagenome (GOLD analysis project Ga0209155, IMG submission 185879) | Grasslands soil microbial communities from the Angelo Coastal Reserve, California, USA - 14_0927_02_20cm (SPAdes) (version 2) | ecosystem: Environmental > Terrestrial > Soil > Grasslands ... | reverse complement strand
GCGACTCAGCCGCCTTCCAAAGTGTTGTTTGATATCCTCGCCAGCATGAACGGCGTGGATGCTCATCATGAGCCAGCAACAGTTTGAAAATTTCACTGCCTCCAGTCTTTATTGCGACAGGTGCAAAACCGCGATGCCGGTGCGCGAGCGGCTGCTGCTAGTCCTGCCTGACCGCGAGATCTTCGATTATCTGTGCACTGGCTGCGGATCGTCGGTCGGCCAGCGTGAAGTCACTGCCGGCGACAAATTGATGGCCCAAGCGATGGCGAGGCGGCGTCCGCGGCGCGCGCGCGCACAAACGCTGCTTCACTAAGACGCGATGCGCGTCGTGTTCATCGGCACGGGCGAAATCGGCGTGCCGGCGCTGCAAGCCTTGATGCGATCAGGCGAACACCAAGTCATTGGGGTCGTCACCCAGCCAGATAAACCCGTTGGGCGCGAACAGCGAATTGAGCCGCCGCCGATCAAAAGGGCGCTCATTGGAACCAAAATATCGGTCTTGCAACCGGAGCGGATCAAAGATCGACAATCGATCGAGGAGATTCGCGCACTGGCGCCAGACGCGATCGTAGTCATGGCTTATGGGCAAATTTTGCCGCGCGCCATCCTGGAGATCCCGCCCTTTGCGTGTCTGAACTTGCACGCATCACTTCTGCCGCGCTGGCGCGGCGCGGCCCCGATCCAGGCGGCAATTGCCGCAGGCGATCGCGAGACCGGCATCACGGTAATGTACATGGACGAAGGACTCGACACCGGCGACATCCTGCTGCAGCGCAAGATCGACATCTTGCCCACTGATACAGGCGAATCATTGCATGACCGATTGGCTCAGATTGCGCCGAAGGCATTGCTTGAGGCTTTGCAATTGCTTACTAAAAACAATGCGCCGCGAAGTCCGCAAGACAATGCGCTCGCTATTTACGCGCCAAAACTGACTCGCCATGACGGCAAAATCGACTGGTTGGAGCCTGCCAAAATCATTGAAAGAAAAATTCGCGCGTTCAATCCGTGGCCGGGCGCGTTCATGGAACTCGACGGCCGACATCTGAAAATCTTCTCCGCATCCATTGTCAATCTTAGCGGTAAGCCGGGGGAAATTTTGCGCAGCGAAAGGGAGCTGGTTATTGCAGCGGGCAAAGACGCACTTTCCTTGGGCGACGTGCAACTGGAAGGAAAACGGCGAATGAATACTGCGCAATTTCTGCGTGGCTATGCTTTGTCATCCTGAGCGAAGCGAAGGATCTTCCCAAAAGCGCGAACGTTACCCAAACATACCTTGTGTGATCGAGCCGCTTGTGCGAGGTCCGTCGCCGTTGTCCGCCTCAGAGACTCATGTTTGTGCTTCCCAAGAGGGACGTTCTTCAGTTTGATCAGTGTGAAGCAGGAAATATCCTCAAATGAGAGCACTGCACGGAACATTTGCTATAACGCTTCTCTTGACGTGCGGACTTCGAGGCGAGCAGCTTCCGCAGAGCCTCTTCGGCGATGTGGTGACATTCAGACTGCCGTCGCACTGGCAGTTACAAAGGCATTTTACAAAAACGAATTCGACGGAGGTGCTTCAACTGCTCATTCCCGATCCTGACACCGACAAGACACCTGACAGTTCAAACGTGGTGATTACTGCTGAACAGAGCTCGCCCGGAGCCACTCTCGATTCGTACAAGGAGCGGGCGGTAGGAAGTCCCGCTCGCGGATTCCTAACAACCACAGAAATTCTTGGTGGCAAAAATTGGCTCTCGAGGTTGTCGCATGGAATGCAGGGAAAAACTCACTACATCGTCGTAGATCGATTGGGGCTCGACCGTGGTTGCTTCGTTTATTTCCGAGCCGCTTGTCCTCTGATTGATCGAAAAGACAGGGAATGGATGGGCAATTTTGTGGCCAGTTGTAACTCGGTGATCAAATCGCTCAAGATTGGTGGCAAAAACGTGATTACATCCGAATTAAAGCTCGATGCGGTTGAGCAGGCGACCGTTGTTTGGTTACGCGACCTGAACGATCCGGCGAAACATTTCGACTATCGGACGCGAGATTGATGCAAAAGGAAGCGCCAGTTTATAAACGCATCGTGCTCAAACTGAGCGGCGAAGCGATGCAGGAGCGCGGCGCCCGGGACAACATTTCGCCGACGGTCGTGCGTGAGATTGCCGAGCGCATAAAAGAGGTGCGCGATCTCGGTGTGCAGGTGGCGGTGGTGATCGGCGGGGGAAATATCTGGCGCGGGCTTTCTGCGTCACATCGGGGCATGGATCGTACTACCGCTGATTACATGGGGATGCTTGCCACCGTGATCAACGCGCTGGCGTTACGCAGTACGCTCGACCAGATGGGCGTCGAGACGCGCGTGCAGACGGCCATCGAAATGAAAAATGTCGCCGAGCCGTTCATTCTTGGCCGGGCTATTCGCCATCTCGAACTGGGCCGCGTTGTTATCTTCGCCGCGGGCACTGGCAATCCCTATTTTTCCACTGACACAACGGCAGCGCTGCGGGGGAGCGAGATTCGCGCCGAAGTGATTTTGAAGGCCACTAAAGTCGATGGCGTCTATGATCGAGATCCAAATACGTATGCAGATGCGCGGCTTTATGATCGGCTCACATTCACTGAAGCACTCACGAAACGTCTTCAGATTATGGACTCGACGGCATTTAGCCTTTGCATGGACAACAAAATCCCGATCGTTGTGTTCGACATGTATAAACCAGGCGCCATTCGCGACGTCGTGCTGGGTCGAAAAGTCGGGACACTGGTTTCCGATGAACCGCAACCAAGTAAAAATTCAGCGGCATGAGTAGAGACGACATTCTTTTGGAGGCGGAGATGTCGATGGAAAAAAGCGTCGACTACATGGTGCACGAATTCGCTGCGGTCCGCACCGGTAAAGCCTCGCCCGGGCTAGTGGAAAACGTGGATGTCCAGGCTTACGGATCGACCATGAAATTGAAGCAGCTCGCGTTGATTACGACGCCTGAGGCGCGCTTGCTTGTTGTTCAACCGTTTGACGCCGGCACAGTGCAGGATATCGAGAGAGCATTGAAGGAATCGAAGATCGGGATCACGCCCGCGGTCGATGGAAAAATCATTCGGCTGCCGATTCCAGAGTTATCGGAGGAGAGGCGCAAAGACCTCGCCCGTTCACTCGGAAAAATGGCCGAGGAAGCGCGTGTCCGGGTCCGCGCCAACAGACGTGCGGCGCTCGACGAAGCGAAGAAACTCAAAGCCGCGGGCGGATTAACCGAAGACGGACTGCACGATTTGGAAAATGAAGTGCAAAAGCTCACGGATCGCTTTGTTAAATCGATCGACGATCATCTCAAGCACAAGGAAGCGGAGATCATGAAGGTGTAACGGTTTTCTAATCTTCCTCTCCCTCCCCTCTTACTCTGCTCTCTCCTGCAGAACGAAAATTGGGACCAAGAGGAAGCGGAAGATTTACAATCGCACCAGATCGACCAGAAACTGGCACCAGAGATAAATCATCCCGCGCCAGGAATATTTTACATCGCCTGCGGCGGTTTGTTTGAGAACGCCCTTATGAATGTTGTGCGAGATTTGGTCGCGCAGATCATTTTCCATTTCCGTCTGAATCCGGTCTTCATCGAGCGCATCAATCACATCCGGGTTCACCCCATTTCGGCGGAGAAACTCCCGATGGCTTTGATATAGCTGCCAAAATGATTGATCCGGTCGCTGACGGTTGGTGCGAAATTGGGGCGTGAGCTTTAAGCCGTAGGAGAGCGGATAATTCCAGGTCGTCCAAACGGTGCCACCCTTTGCGCGCGACGAAATCCGCAGGTAATAAAACGAAAGATCATGCTGTTCATTCAGGCAGATGGCGGCCTGCGCGCGATCTTCCTCTTTGTAAAACAAGCGGAAAAACTGCCGGTAATCCTCCCAGTCCCACCCAGCGTCGCCTACATGGACAAATCCTTCGTCCTCGATCTCGCGCGTGATCTCGCTGAGCGCGGGGAACGTATCGGAAGATGGCGGACTTTTGGGCCGAAGCTGTTTTTCCTTCGGCAGCCGAAGCACTCGGATTCGAGTAAGAATTTCGAGCCACGGCAGAAAGAGCCAGGCCGCCGCGGCCACCAAACCAAGGGCCCAGTTGCCAGTGACAAAATAGATGGCGAGAAACGTGGTGCCGAGAATTCCGAGGGCGCCGGCCTTTTGCGAATACGAATTTTGAAAACTCCGTAGAGCGATGCTGAGCACCGCCACGCCGAGCGTCAGAAAGAGGCCAAAAAGCATTAGGGATTGATCTGGTGCTCGTTCAGAAATTTCTCGAGCTGATCGGCATCGAAATTGGCCAGAACTTTATCACCTGCCACGAAGGTGGGCACATAAGTTTGAGCGGAGAGCTGCTTCATTTCCTCGTATGCCTGTCGATCTTTGCCGACGTCAATTTCCCGAAAGCGGTACCCCTTCTCGCTGAGAAAATCCTTCGCGTCAATGCACCACGAGCACCATTCGCGACTGTAAAGCTTTAATTCCACGGTTGCGGCGGGAATAAACAGTCCATTCCGAGAACGTCAACCCCACGGCGGCGGTTTCAGTACGACTTTGCCCAGACGACGCGGCGCGAACTTGGTTCACCAGTAAAGATGCACCGCCCGGGCTCGGAATTGCCGAATGGAATGACGCGAATAGTGACTTTGAGATCGTTCTTGATTTGCTCCTCGACTTCGCGCGAGCCGTTCCAGTGCGCGAGAGCAAAGCCACCATGGATTTCCGGTTTGGCGGCGCTTTTCGGCGTGAAGAAACTGTAGAATTCGTCCTTACTGGCGACCACGCGCGTGTTCTCGTCACAGAACTTCTTCGCGCGCTCGTAGAGCGTATTTTGGATCGACATGAGAATCTCCGGGGCACGCGCGACAAATTCTTCCATCCGCATCGACTCTTTCGCCTTCACCGCCTGATCACGCCGGCTGACCGCGACCGAATTGTTTTCGAGATCGCGTGGGCCGATTTCCACACGCACTGGCACGCCTTTCTTGATCCATTCCCAATTCTTTACGCCGCCGCCGATTTCGCGCCGATCGACTTCCACTTCGATCGGGAGATCGACATATCGAATTTCGCGCAATTGTTTCGCGAGTTTGTCGCAAACTTCCAGCACCCTGGCGCGTGTTTCTTCCTTTGGCGTAATCGGTAAAATCACGATCTGCGTTGGCGCGATACGCGGCGGCAAGACAACGCCGTCATCGTCGCCGTGCATCATCACAACCGTGCCGATCAACCGCGTGGTCATTCCCCAGCTTGTGGTCCATCCGAATTCCTGTTTGCCTTCGCGGTTCTGAAATTGAATGCCGCTCGCGCGGGCAAAATTTTGCCCGAGAAAATGTGAGGTGCCAGCCTGGATCGCTTTCCGGTCCTGCACCATCGCTTCGATCGATAAGGTTTGCACCGCTCCGGGAAAACGCTCGCTTTCCGATTTTTCGCCACTAAAAACAGGAATGGCGAGATGATCGCGCACGAAACGCTCGTAAACGTCGAGCATCTGTTTCGTCTCCGCGCGGGCCTCGGCCTCGGTTTCGTGGACAGTGTGGCCTTCCTGCCAAAGAAATTCGGTCGTGCGTAAAAAAAGGCGCGGCCGCATTTCCCAACGCACAACGTTTGCCCACTGATTGATCAGGATGGGAAGATCACGATATGACTGCACCCATTTCGCGTAGCTCGCTCCGATGATGGTCTCCGACGTTGGCCGGACCACCAGCGGCTCGGTCAGCGCGCTCGCCGGTTTCAATTTGCCATCCGCATCCGCCTCGAGCCGGCTGTGAGTGACGACCGCGCATTCTTTGGCGAAGCCTTCGACATGCTCCGCTTCCCTCGCGAAATAACTCAGTGGAATAAACAGAGGAAAATACGCGTTCCGATGTCCGGTCGCGCGAAACATCGCATCGAGTTGGCGCTGCATGTTCTCCCAAACACCGTAGCCCCACGGCCGGATCACCATGCAGCCGCGCACGTCCGAAGGCTCGGCCAGTTCGGCCGCACGGACCACCTGCTGATACCATTCGGGAAAGTCTTCGTCGCGCCGGGGAGTGATAGCGGTTTTAGTAGCGGTGGTATTCATGATGAGGACGTTTCACAGAAACGCCCTACAATTGTAGGGCGGCTGTGTCAGCCGCCAACTGCGATTTTTATGCGTAACGCGACTGCAAAATGTTTGGATTTCTCACTTGGCCCGCTCGATGTAGCTGTTGGCAAAATCAATCGTGCAAACATTGCCATACCGTGAATGCGGCCCGGAGGCGGCGCCGGCGTAGGTGAAATTGGGATTGAAAATATTTTTGCGATGTGGCCGAGCCGGGTGGCCATCGTCGATGATGAGTGTAAGAACGACTTGGCGTGCGGTCGTTTTTCCATAGGCGATGTTTTCACCCCAAAGGCCGGTCCAAATTCCATAACGGCTAAGGCGATTACTGGGAGTGCTCCGGTCGCTGCCACCATGCCCGGTGCGCCCACCAGCCTGATCGGCACAATGATCGGACGCCGCGCGACACATTCCCGGCGAGAGCGTGAGCGATCGTTCCGGAGGAGCGGCACGAAGAAAGCGCACAGCTTCATCGATCGCGCTCAACCCTTCTTTCATCCGCCATTTCGTTCCTCCCGGGGGAACGACAGAGCCACTGTCGTAACGCGGGCGCAACTCTTCGACGTAGGTTGCGTAAAGAGCGGGGTTTTGTCGCGCAAGATTCATCTCCCGAATAATGGCACTGGCCGACACGCCTTCGTCTTGCCTTGCAGCAGCGCTGCCGGTGGCGAGCGCGCAAAACAGACCGAGCTGGACCAAGCGGATCTCAATCGGAAATTTGACACTCGGTGACACGTCCCGTAGTTTTCGTGCCTTTTCTGCCCTGATGAAAACTTTTTCTGCCAAAGCCGCCGACGTATCGCGTAAATGGTGGCTGATCGATGCGCGGGACCAGGTGTTGGGCCAAGTCGCCCTAAAGGCCGCCAACTTATTGCGCGGCAAAGAGAAAGTGATTTTGACGCCCCACGTCGATACGGGTGATTTTGTGATCGTCATTAATGCGGAGAAAGTGCGACTGACGGGGAAGAAAGAGGAACAGAAAAGCTACATGAGCTTTTCGGGGTACGTGGGTGGCCACAAATCGGAGAATGTTCGGGCCCGTCGCCTTCGGCACCCGGAACTGTTGATCGAGCGGGCCGTTCGCGGAATGATCCCGCACAATCGGCTGGGTCGCGCAATTTATCGGAAACTGAAAGTTTATCGCGGGGATGCTCATCCCCATGCCGCACAGCAGCCGCAGGTCATCGCGCTTGCCCATAAATAACCCATTATGGCATCAACTCAGGAATTCATTGCCACGGGCCGGCGCAAGACTTCGGTCGCGCGGATCCGCATGTTGCCAGGCAGCGGCAAGATCGACATCAACGGCCGCAGTTTTGAAGATTATTTTCCGACCGCGCCGTTACAGAATGCGGTGTTGCAACCGCTGCAAACGGCAAAGCTCGTGAATGCATATGATCTCTGGATTAACGCAAGTGGCGGCGGTGCGACCGGGCAGGCTGGCGCGGTGCGGCTCGCGATTTCGCGGGCGCTTGTTCAGGTAGATAGCAACCTGCGTAGCGCTTTGAAGAGCGAGGGTTTGCTCCGTCGAGATCCACGGATGAAGGAAAGAAAGAAGTCGGGGCAACCCGGAGCGCGGAAACGGTTCCAGTTCTCGAAACGGTAAGTTGGCGGCTGTCCTCAGCCGCAAATTCGGTTATTCCGGCTTCGCCGTTGGCGCAGTTCTCGGAGCAGCAGACCCCGCTGGTATTGGACTTGGTGCTGCCAAAAACGGCGGGATTGCCGGTGTTGCTATCGGCTCCGATGGCCCGCTCGGTTTCAGCAAGCGCAGTTGCTGCATCGCCTCGCTGGCCCAAAAGCTCTCCCTATATTGCGTCAGGATGGTCTCGCAGATACGGCGCGCTTCGTCGTTTCGGTTTTGCGCCTTCAAAAGGTACACTTGCGAAAGCAGCGCCAGGGGAGCGTTAAAACTCTTCGGATCGCTGGATGCAATCTGTTGGTACATTGACAATGCGTCCTTGCTTTTCCCCAGCGATTCCAAATTGGCCGCCATTGCCATTCGCGCCGTGCTCACCAACTCGTGATTCGGATTCTTCGTGATAAAAATCTGAAGGGTTACGTTCGCGTCGGCAAACTTCTTTTCAGTGCGCTGAGCTTCGGCGAGTAGAAGATAAGCATCAGCACCAGCAGGCGTGTTCGAATAACGCACGATCACCTCCTCGTAATCGTGCGCGTTCTTTGCCCTGCCTAACAAGGCCGATGCTGCCGCCGCCGTGCGATCGGAATAAAAGCGGTAACCTCCAAAACCGACAAGGCCGAGCAGGAGGACACTCAGCGCGGCGATAATCTCATTTTTAAATCGCTCCCAAAACACGCGCGTTTCAAGCGCTGCATCGCGGGAAGGCGGTGGAACCGTCGGCATAAAGGGATGTTAATTGCTCCTCTCGGCGAGTCGAACTGCACGAGCGTCGTCTTATGCCATGCGAGGCTTTTTTGCGCAAGCGTTACGCAGTCGTTCGCTCGCTTGATTGGGCAGCGGCAAAAGATCATACCGCGGCCGTCGAAACGATCATATAGACAATCACAGCCGCAGCAGCGATTAGAATAATGACTGTGACGGCCATGACCATGCGGGGGTCGGCTTCAATCTCGCCCCGTTCGATGGCCCGATTAACCACGTGATAGCGCCATGCCGCGAAAGCCGTCAGCACTGCTCCGAGGCCGATCATGCATTCCCCTAACACTTCGGAGATGCCTGTGTGGCGCACGCGCATCGCCGGAGTCGCTCCGAGATAGATCTGGCGCATCCAGAGGCTAAATCGCGCGATCACGAACCCCAAACTCATTACGGCGATGCTGGTCCGCACCCAAGCGAGAAACGTCCGCTCGTTAGCGAGAATCTCAGCTTCGATCTTATCCGGGTCGAGCCGCCCCTTTTCGTGTTGAGCATTGGTCGTTTTGTTAGACGGGCTCATCCATCATCAATTCGTTTTGCTCATCGCACACGGCCTTGCGCGCGGGGTCGGGGAAAGTGTTAACTCTACGACATGAACCTATGGCATGAATATTGGACACCGGTCCGCGTGTTTCTCGGCCTCGGCGCTGACCCGCAGACACTCACCTTCGTGCAGATTTCACTGCGCGGAATCATCGTTTTCGTTTTTACGCTCTTGATGGTGCGCGTCAGCGCCCGGCGATCGCTGGCGCGCCGCACCGTTTTCGACAGCGTTTTTCTCGTGATCCTCGCCTCGGTCCTGGCGCGCGCCATCAATGGATCGGCAGATTTGCTCCCTACTGTCGGCGGCGGGTTCGCCATGGTTGCGTTTCATCGATTGCTGGCCTGGATTGCGTTCTATTCGCATGGCTTCGGCAATCTCATCAAAGGCACAGAAGAACTTCTCCTCCGCAACGGCGAATTGGTGCACGCGGGGTTGCGTAGTAACCACATCACGAGACACGATCTCGAGGAAGATTTACGACTCGATTTGCACTCCGAAGATTTCAGTCGCATCCGAAGCGCGCGCCTCGAACGCAGCGGTGGAATCAGTTTCATCTGCAAATAATCACGCGGTCTCAATTCGATATTGGACGTTCGGCGCCTGCCGCGCCGTAGCCTTGCGAAGGCGGGCTGAGCGTTCGACGTTCAATTGATGCAGCCACACGACAAACTCTTCATTCCCGGGCCGGTCGAGGTTTCCGCGAAAACCTGGGCGGCGTTTTCGCGCCCGATGATTGGGCATCGCGGCGAAGATTTTAAAAACCTGTACCGCTCGATTCATCCAAACCTGCAGACCTTGTTCGGGACAAAACAGCCCGTGTTTCTTTCCACCTCCTCAGCGTGGGGTGTGATGGAAGCATCGATCCGGAATTTGGTTGATCGGGCTGTCCTTTGCTGCATGTGCGGAGCGTTCTCCGACAAATGGTCCGATGTCGCCAAGCGTTGCGGAAAAAATGCCGAGGCGCTCCAGGTCGATTGGGGAAAACATATCGATCACAAAGTGATGGATCGACAATTAGCGACCGGAAAATTCGACACTGTTACGTTGATTCACAACGAGACTTCCACCGGCGTCATGAATCCGCTCGGAGAGATCTGCTGTATTCTCGCCAAATATCCTGACGTAACACTCATCGTCGACACCGTTTCGTCATTTTCCGGAGTGAAGATCGACATGGACGCGCTTGGCATCGACGTGATGCTCACAGGCGCGCAAAAAGCGCTGGCCCTCCCGCCAGGTTTCTCGTTGTTCTCCGTCTCGGAAAGGGCATTCGCGCGCGCTGAAAAAATTCCCAACCGCGGATTTTATTTTGATTTCCTCGAATTCAGGAAACAGCAGGCGCAGTGGATGACGCCAAGCACGCCGAGCATCGCGCATATTCACGCACTGCAATCAAAACTCGACGAAATCTTCGAGGAAGGCCTCGACGCGCGCTTTGATCGGCACTCGCGCACAAACGTGCTCGTGCACGATTGGGTTCGCCGCACCGGCTTCGACTTTTTCGCCGAGCAAGGATTTCGATCGAAAACGCTCACCTGCGTGAAGAACAACAAAGGCATCGATGTTCTTGCATTTGCGAAGAAACTTCGTGAAAGACACCACCTCGTCATCGACCCGGGTTACGGCAAAATCAGAGGTCAAACCTTCCGCCTTTCCAACATGGGCGACGAAACCGAAGAAACGGTTTCGTACTTGCTCGCGTGCATCGACGACGTTCTCTAGCGGAGTTTTTCTTCACAGCCGTATGTCAGCGATCGAAGCTTCTGATTTGACCAAATTTTATCGCACGTACCGGAAGGAACGCGGTCTCTGGGGTTCGATCAAAGGCCTGATAAGGCGGCGGTACGATGAAACGCGGGCGGCCGACCACGTCTCGTTCCAGATCGAGGAAGGGGAGTTTGTCGGCTTTCTTGGCCCGAACGGCGCGGGCAAAACCACCGTGCTCAAAATGCTTTCCGGCCTGCTCAACCCGACCTCGGGTGATGCGCGCGTGCTCGGGTTCGTTCCCTGGGAGCGGCGCAACGAAATGAAACGCCAGTTTAGCCTGCTCATGGGACAAAAGAATGCGCTGTGGTGGGACCTGCCCGCGCAGGAATCGCTCGAGCTCAACCGCGCGATCTACGGGATTGATCGCGGTCGGTTCAAAAAGGTCGTAGACGGATTGTCAGAACTCTTGGAAGTGGAGGACAAAATGAATGTGATGGTACGGGAGCTTTCGTTAGGCGAACGAATGAAAATGGAGCTGATCTCCGCGCTCATTCATGAGCCGCGTGTGCTGTTTCTCGATGAACCGACAATCGGACTGGACGTCGTCAGCCAAAAACGTGTGCGCGAATTTCTCCGTATTTACAACGAGGAACATCGCATCGTCACGCTACTAACGAGCCATTACATGCAGGACATCGAAGAGCTTTGTCATCGCGTCCTCGTGATTGATCACGGCAAAATCTTCTTCGACGGGCCACTGACGCAGATCATCGATCGATTTTCAGGGCATAAAATTCTCAGTCTTACCTTTGAAAAAGCGGCGACGCGCGATCTTTCCGCGTTCGGCGAAGTGACGGAACAAACGCCTGTTTCAGTGCAGCTGAAAGTGCCGCGCGCAAAAGTCACCGAAACTTGCCGGCAACTGCTCGAGGCCTGTGATGTCAGCGACATCAATGTCCAGGAGGTGCCGGTCGAAGAAGTGATTCGCCAACTTTTCGGCGAACGAGCGGAGAAAAGCAATTTGAGACGAGACGGCGAATCTAGCTGAGCGCTAGCAGAATGCTTTTCTCCATCGCTTCGGCAAAGGTGGGATAGCGTGGAATCCAGCCGAGATGACGCAGCCTTGCATTGCTCACACGTTTGTTGCTGGCGCCGCGCTTGGGCGCCGCTGTCGATCTTCCCATCGGTGGAATTGGACGATTCAGCTTTGCCGCCAACCATCGGTAACATTCGCTTTGTAAAATCGGCTGATCATCAACCACATTGTAAATCTCGCGCGCGGGTGAAGGTCGATCGAGTAGAAGAAAAAGTGCCGTCGCGATATCATCCCGATGCACTTGATTAATGAAGCGATCGTTTTCCGGATCAATAATTGCAGAGCCGGCTAGAAATTTGCTCAACAACGCTGAACGCCCCGGCCCGTAGATTCCCGCAAGCCGCGCCACGACGCCGCCCTGGGCGAGGACTAGCTGTTCCGTTTCAAGCAATATTCGACCGGTCTCGCGCGCAGGTTTGGTCTCGCTCTTTTCAGTGACCCACGAACCATCGCGTTGTGCGTAAACACTGGTGCTGCTCGTAAAGATCACCTTCGATCCAGCAAATCGATCGAGGAGACTACGCGCGCCATTCAAGTAAACTTGCCGATAAGCGTCCAGCCCCCCGCCGCGTGAGCTGGCGCAGTGGATTACAGCGTCGAATGTTCCGTCACGCGCGTAAACTTGATCCCGGTCTGCGACGTTGATCGCATAAACAGGATATGGCTTGGCAGAAAGCTTCGCCGCAGATTCCGCGGAACGCGTCCAGCCTTCCACCGTCCAGCCGGCGGCATGGAACAAATCGGCGGTTGCCTGCCCGACATAACCGCACCCAGCGATCAGGATTCGCGGCATGATTGATAATTGTCACGCTGCCGCAGCCGCGATTTCAATCTCCGCAAAAATATTTTTCTGAACGGCGCGAACTTGCTTGAGACGAATCAGTTCCAAGAGCGCAAGAAAAGTCACAACGACTTCCACACGCGAGACGACAGCCCCAAACAAATCGGAAAAACGGATGGGAGCGCCAACTGCGACTCGTTGCAAAATGGCATCGATCTTTTCCGAAACGCTAAAACGCTCGCCGAAAATCTCCTGCACGTCTTCCCGCGCTTCCACCCTTTTAATCACCGTTTGAAACGCATTAATCAGCTGGAAAATTCCAACTTCTCCCAGGCGAAGGGAGTCCTGCAAAGGCGATGGGCCTTCTTCGCGCGCGAAAATGCGCTCTCGTTCGAGCGCGCGCTGATGCAATTCTGCCGCCGCCTCCTTAAACTTTTTGTACTCGATCAGTTGCCGGATTAAGTCCCAGCGAGGATCGTCTTCTTGCGCATCTTCTTCTGGCGGCTGTTGATCGACCGGCAACAGGCTGCGGCTTTTCAGGTAAATGAGATTGGCCGCCATCACGATGAATTCGCCGGCAATCTCGATATTCAGTTCTTTGAATGCCTGGAGATATTCGAGGTACTGGCGAGTGATCCGCTCAATCGAAATGTCATAGATATCGATTTCGTCCTGTTTGATCAGGTAAAGCAAGAGATCGAGCGGCCCCTCGAAAACCTCAAGCTTGACCTTGTAATCGGTTTCCATGTTCGCGTCCGATCTTAGGCAACCGCAGGCCAAAGTAAATCGCGCCGCCTGAACCCAGTCGCCGGCGCGCCCGGCGGTCGCGCCCTACCAATCTTTGCTCTCAAGCAGGAACGTTTCGGTGGATCCAGACGCTGTTCACGAGCCCGAGTCCAAACATAATCATCAGCACAAACGAGCCGCTGTAACTGATGAGCGGCAATGGCACTCCGGTTATCGGCAACATCGAGATCGTCATTCCCATATTCTGAAAGATGTGCGTGAAGATGAGCGCCGTGATCCCAACTACCAGAAGCACGCCTAATTGATCGCCCGCAAGAAGTCCAACGAACAGACACGTGAGAAGAAGCAAGGCGAACGCGCCGATGAGAAACATTCCTCCGACAAATCCCCATTGCTCACCGATCGCGGAGAATATGTAGTCGTTGTGCACAGCCGTCGCGGGCAGAAAGCCAAGCTCGATTTGGGTATTTGGCGCTTTGAATCCTTTTCCCGACCATCCGCCCGACCCAATTGCAATGAGAGACTGATTGATCGCCCAAGCTGCACCCTGTTTGTCGATATCGGGGTGTGTAAAGGCAGTGATCCGTTGCTGCTGGTACGGTTTCAAACCCAGGTGGATCGCGATCGGAACAAAAGCGATGCCGATAAGAATGATGCAAATCAAATAGCGCAGGGGAAGGCCCGCGACGAATAACAGCGCCAGAAGCACCGGTACCCAAATGATCACTTCCCCGAGGTCCGGCTGTACCAGGATTAACAGACATGGTGCGCCCGCAATTGCGGCACAAAGCAACAGTCGCAGCATCGGGTGGATCTCACGAAATTGGCTCAAGAACAACGCCAGCACCATGATGCCTGCCACCACCGCAAGCTGGGCTGGTTGAAAGTTAATCGGCCCCAGATGCAACCAACTGCGTGCACCATAAACTCTCGATCCCATAAAATGGGTCATTATTAAAAGGACGATGCCGGCTAAGTACATCGGCAAAGCGCCCCAGCGAACCCAGCGATAGTCGATTAGGCTCGCAATCATGAAGGCAAAGAAACCGACGACGACCCAGTTCGCCTGCTTGCGCCAGAAATCCGCCGTAAAGGAATCTCCGTGCATGTAAGTCGCGCTATAGATCGCTACCACTCCAAAGATGGCAAGCGCGAGCATGGTGATTAGCAGGAGCCAATTGAGGCCGAGCAATTTTCTAAGAAAGGGCGTCATACTGATTTGATCTGGCTCAAACTTCCGGTCGCAACCGCCAGGAAGTTAGAACGATTATACGCAAGTTACGATTCTGGCAAAACGTCTGACGCTCAAATGAAAGGATCGTCGAGTCAGGCTTTGCGAGGATCAGTTCGATATTCGGCTTTGCGGCCAGGCCTTGTGCGTTTGCTGGAATACATAATTACTTGTGGATCAGCTGTTTGCGATTTTTACACCAAAAATTTGCGCTTCGCTTGTCACCCGATTTAAAGGCCACTAAAGTAGTCTCGACTTGTTCGTTTAGGGGGGACCGGCAGATGGCCAGAAAGACAAAGAGAAAGACCAAAAGAAAACTCGCGCATCCGAAGCTGCCAATGCAGCGGCAGCTGAATTTGCAGCACGAGGGAACGCATTTCGATCTGCGTCCAATTTTTGAACGATTAAACGAACGGTATTTCCGCAGGCGTCTTCGCGGCTATAAGGTCACGTGGGGTCGTCGGCGAAAACATCGACCACGGGAACAGTTTATCTTTGGGACGATTCAGGAAGAAGATCGCGTCATCCGAATCAATCCGGCGCTTGATCAACCCTTTGTGCCGCCCTGGTTCCTGCGTTACGTCCTTTATCACGAAATGTTGCATTCGGTGGTGCCGGATAAGACGCTGCCAGGCGGCCGTCGTCGGGTGCACACAGAAGAGTTCAGCCGTCGCGAGCGCAAGTTTCCAGGTTATTTGCGGGCGCGTCGCTGGGAAGAGGAAAACCTCGCGCGTTTCCTGCGGTGATAGGTGCGCTGCTACGCTGCCAAGACGTTTCTCCTTCTCAAGGGACAGAGAGTAGGATGTACGGATTTAGCGCCTTTCGCTCGCCGCCGGCCTGGTCTGCGATTCAGACGGCGAGGGCGTCGTCGCTACGTTCTTTTTGATCAGGTACCAGAGCGTCGTTGCGAGCAGGAGGGAGATCAACTTCGCGCGCCAGTTTTTCAGTATCAGTCTCTTCATAGCTGCCATGCAATAAAAGTTCGGCGATGCGTTGACGAAATGTTTCTGGAGTAAAATTGCGCTCGATTCGCCGCCGGTGGCAAATGGAAATCCCGCCCGTCTCTTCCGAGACGACCACCGCCACGGCGTCTGATTCTTCCGTGATTCCGAGCCCAGCGCGGTGCCGCAGGCCAAGACTTCGATCGAGCGTTTCCCGCTGACTTACAGGGAAAATACAGGCCGCGGCTGCGATCCGACTGTTGCGAATGATTACACCACCATCGTGGAGAGCGGATTTGGGATGAAAAATCGCCAGGGTGAGCTCAACAGAGAACTCACCATCGATCGTCACGCCCGTTTCTTCATAAACGCGAATCGACGTATCACGCTCAATTGCAATCAGCGCACCGAACTGTTTGTTTGCCAGTTGCGTCACTGCCTCAGCCAGATCGTGGACGGTCTCTCGTTTTTCGCTCGTCAACGAGAAAATCGGATGCCCGCCAAGTGCGGCCAGACCGCGTCGCAGCTCCGGTTGAAAGATCACTACCAGGGCAACTGCGAGGAAAACCGAGAAACTGCGTACGATCCAGCCGATAACAACCAGATTCAGCAATTGCGAAATCAACGTCAGCGTCAGAAAAACGATCGCCAGTCCGGTCAACACCTTTGCGCCGCGCGTTCCGCGAAAATAAAGGTAGCCGTAGTAGATCGCCACGCTCAGCAAAATGATTTCAAAAGCGCTGCGCCATCCTCTGATCCAGAGATGAACGAGTTGATCGATCATTTCGTCCTTTGAAGCGTTGCTTCCGTTACTCGTAGCGCATTTGCATTTTCTTTGACGTCATGGACGCGGAACACATCCGCGCCCCTTGCGCGCAAAAGCGAGGTCAAAGCCACCGCGGGAGCGAGCCGATCCTCCATATCTGATGAGTCTATCAGTTTCACCAGAAACGATTTGCGGGAAACACCAACCGCAAGCGGTCGATCGTGCACACGAAGTTGCTCAAGATGTGCGAGCAGCTCAAGATTATGTTTAAGCGTTTTCCCAAAACCAATTCCCGGATCAAACGCAATCGCCATGGGGTCAATACCGCACTCTATGGCGCGCGCATGTTGTTGTCGAAAAAAATCAGCCACTTCCGAGACAACGTCAGTGTATCGCGGTTCCATCTGCATCGTCCGCGGATTTCCTTGCATGTGCATGATAATGAAACCCGATTTGCTTTCGGCAACCAGCGGCATCATTTCTTTGTCGCCTCGTCCTCCGGTAACGTCGTTTACAATCGAAGCTCCTGCCTGGATTGCCGCATGCGCAACTTCGGCCTTCGAAGTATCGATCGAGATCAAGATGTCGATCTTAGCCCGCAATTTCTCGATCACGTGAATGACACGGCGCATTTCCTCTTCTGCCGCGACACGTTCGGAGCCGGGTCGCGTCGATTCGCCACCAACGTCAATGATCTGCGCGCCCTCTTCCGCCATTTCCAGTCCGTGCTCAACCGCTTTCTCAGCCGTGAAAAATTTTCCTCCATCAGAGAATGAATCCGGCGTGACATTCAAGACACCCATGATTAGCCCGTGCCGTGAAAGATCAAAAATGTGATCGCGAAATTTCCAAACCCTCTCACCCATCATGCGTGAGACTAACACACACGATGCTTTATTCGAAGCGTTGTGGGGTGCTTGTGCCAGGCACCGGGGAAAAAAACAGGCGCTTGCCACCAGCGCCTCTATCTCACTTCTTCCGCGAGTAACGCCCCATTAGTTCGCCTTGAGCGAGCACATGTCCTTTCATCGCCGCGTCAAGCTGGCCGCGTTTTGCGCCGAAGGGCAAATCCAGCTCGCGATCAAGAGCGAAAACCTTGAAGTAATAACGGTGCGTGCCCGAAGGAGGGCATGGTCCGCCGTATCCAGATTTGCCGAAGTCATTTGTACCCTGTACGCCTTTTGGCATGCTTCCCTCCTCAATCGTACTCGTCTGGGGCGGGATATTCCAAACGGTCCAGTGCGTGAACAATCCACTCGGTGCATCCGGATCATCGACAATCAATGCCAGGCTTTTCGCGCCGGCAGGAACGTCCGCAATTTGCAGGGGCGGGTTGGTATCTGCGCCGTCACATGTAAATTTTGCTGGAATGTTTGCACCTTCTTGAAAAGCAGAACTTGTGATCTTCATCTTGACACCTCCTGCGGCAAATAAAGCCGCTGTCGCCACTGCAATTGCAAATGCGCCAGCAATAATCGCTCGTTGCATTTATTAGATCTTCGGTTGAAACCTCGTTACATCGCTAACAACTCAACGATATGGTTTCGCTCGCATGACCCAAAACGGACGTAATATTCGAGAGCGAATTCTAGCCATTCTCGCCTCGCCTGACTACCGGCCGCTCGATAAGAGTGAACTGGCAAGGGCGCTCGGGCGTAAGAGCGGTGTCCGGATGGCATTAAATCAGGTGCTGCGCGACCTCGAACGCGCGGGCGAGATCGCGCGGATTCGCAAGAATCGTTATGTCTTGCCGGCGGAAGCCGATCTTGTCACCGGCACATTGTCGATCCATCAGGCTGGATATGGATTTCTGGTCACCGAAAAACCGGGCGAGCCGGATATTTTTGTCGCAGCCGAAAATACCGGCACAGCGATGCACGGCGATCGCGTCGTTGTGCGCATTACTCGCGATCAACCCTACGCCCGCACCAAAGGACGACAGGAAGGCCGCGTAATTCGAATTTTGGAGCGCGCGCACGACACGATCGTCGGCACACTGCAACATTCGCGGAATTTTCATTATGTCGTTCCAGACGATCCGCGAATCGTCCACGATGTGTATGTTCGCCCTGTAAAAGATCGGCGGTCGGAGACCGCCGCTACAGTCGGTGACAAAGTTGTCGTTCGACTCGAGCCTTGGGAATCGCGCCACGTTAATCCAGAAGGCGACATCATCGAGATACTCGGGCCCGCCTCGGCGCCGGGCGTGGATATGCTGTCGATCATTCGGAAATATCATTTGCCGACCGAATTTCCGGGAGACGTTATTGATCAAGCAAATCGGATTTCCGAAACCGTCGAGGCACGGAAACTCGAGGGACGTGAAGATTTGCGGCAGAAATTTATCGTCACCATCGATCCGGACGACGCACGCGATTTCGACGACGCGATCCACGTCGAAAAGATCGACAATGCCGGTTGGCGACTCGGGGTGCACATTGCTGATGTTGCCGCCTACGTTGAACCGGGCAGTGCCCTCGATCGCGAAGCGCGCCGGCGGGGAAACAGTGTTTATCTGCCGGACCGAGTGATTCCGATGTTGCCGGAGCGCCTCAGTAACGGCGTGTGCAGTCTTAATCCGGGGGTCGATCGGCTCACCCATTCAGTATTCATCCAGTTCGACAAAAATGGAGTCGCGAAAAGCGCGCGTTTCGCCAGGAGCGTGATTCGGAGCGCGCATCGTCTGACTTACAAGCAGGCTTACGCGATTCTGAAATCATCGACTCGGGATCAGTTAAGCGAACAACTGCACGTTGCCTGGGAACTGGCGTCGCTGTTGCGCCGGAAACGATTCGAACACGGCTCGCTCGATCTCGATTTTCCGGAAGTAAAGGTGCGCCTGGACGAAACCGGCAAGCCTGCCCGGCTGGAGCGCATCGAGAATGACGAATCGCACCAACTGATCGAGGAATGTATGTTGGCCGCGAATGAAGCGGTCGCGCGGGAACTGAAAAAGCGCGAAGTCCCGACGATCTATCGCGTCCACGAAAATCCCGATCCGGAGAAGTTGGCGGAATATCGTGAGTTCGTGCTCAGTTTTAACTACAAGGTCGGCGATTTAACCCATCGCGGCGAATTGCAGCGCCTGCTTGCCTCCACTCGCGGAAAACCGGAAGAGCAAGCCGTCAAAATCGGTCTATTGAAAAGTCTAAAACGCGCCCGTTATGCTCCGCAGCCGCTGGGACATTACGGACTGGCCAAACCGAACTACCTGCATTTCACCAGCCCGATCCGGCGTTATGCCGATCTCGTCGTGCATCGCGCTCTCGCGAAACACAATGGGAAATCCCAGTCGCGGATCGACATCGGTCAGATCACGTCGATTGCCGAGCACATTTCAATGACCGAACGCACCGCAGCCGACGCAGAAATCGAGGCCGTCCGCATGAAGAAGCTCGAGTTTTTCCAGCGTCAGCTCGACGAACGCAACCCGCAGATTTTCCGCGCAGCGATTGTCGATGTCCGCAATTACGGCCTGGTGGTCGAATTGCCCGATGCTCTTATAACCGGGCTCGTCCACGTCTCGTCGCTGGCGAATGACTTTTACGTATTCGAGCCGGCGCAGCGGCGATTGATCGGCAGACGATCTCGCGAGCGATTCAGCGTAGGCGATGAGGTCCGCGTCTTCGTCGTGCGTGTCGACGCATTCAAACGGCAAGTCGATTTCGCGATTGCGTCGGAAGCGCCGATCAAAATGAGGCGTGGCAAAGCCCACCAGCGTATTGCTTCTACCGGCAGGAATCGTCCGCGCAGCTAGACGGTCGCCGCGGGATGCGATCAAGTTGGGCGAGTAAACCGCCTGTACTTCACTGTCTTGAAGAA
>Ga0209155_1000421_pt1 | contig 20141 bp, 22 predicted proteins | sample GraSoiAngelo_122_FD_185879 | JGI IMG/M metagenome (GOLD analysis project Ga0209155, IMG submission 185879) | Grasslands soil microbial communities from the Angelo Coastal Reserve, California, USA - 14_0927_02_20cm (SPAdes) (version 2) | ecosystem: Environmental > Terrestrial > Soil > Grasslands ... | reverse complement strand
CCAGGGCACGCTCGTGGCCGAGGTCGCTGAGCACGCGGATCATCAGGGGGGCCAGCGCGGGCGCCCCCACCCCGAGCGCTTGTCTGCGGACCCGCCCGGGGTTGGCCAACGGCCCGAGCACATTGAAGACCGTGCGTACCCCGAGCTCCTTTCTGGCGGGACCGGCGTGCCGCATCGCGGGATGGAAGGTCGGCGCGAAACAGAAGCCCATGCCGGCGACGTCGATGCACCGTCGCACGCCGGCGGCATCGAGAGTGATGTCGACGCCGAGCGCCTCGAGCACGTCGGCGCTGCCACACCGGCTGGAGGCCGCCCGGTTGCCGTGCTTCGCCACCGGGATCCCGGCCCCAGCCGCCACCAGCGCGGCCGCGGTCGAGATGTTGAACGTGCCCGCCCGGTCGCCGCCGGTGCCGCAGGTGTCGATGCTTCCCGGCGGCAGGTCGAGTGGCGTCGCATGCGCCCGCATCGATTCGACAAACCCCGTCATCTCCTCCACCGTCTCGCCCCTGGCCCGGAGCGCGATCAAGAGACCGGCAATCTGCGCCGAGGTGGCCTCACCGGCCATCACCTGGTCCATAACGGTGCGTGCATGCTCCCGGCTGAGCGGCGTGCCTTGCAGGAGTTGCTCGATCGCCTCCGTGGCCGTCACGGCTTGGGGTACTGGTACGCCGCGGGGGTCGCCATCACCAGCAGCGCCAGCAGCATCCGATAGCAGGTTGAGAAATCGGCCGCCTGGTAGCGCACCGTTCGGCCACCCGCGCGCTCGACATTCGGAATCTGGGCGCAGGAGTCGGCCATGCTGGCATTCATCCAATCGATCTCCAGCGTGAAAGGCCCCTGCGGATGGTAGAGCGGCCGCCCGGACCGCTCCGCGTAGGCCCGGTAGGCACCCTCCTCGATCCGGCGACAGGCCTCCAGCGGATGCAGGGAGCGGGCCGCCTGCCGTCCGAGCGCTTCCTTGACCACGACGGTCTCGATGCCTGGCAGATCGGCCGCCGCCTGCTCGATGGCCGCGCGATCGCCGGTGATCAGCGCCGTCCGAACGCCAACCGTGCCGGCCAGTGCCGCGTTGAGGGTGGCCTCGCTCTGCTCGCGGCCATTGACTCGCACCGCGTAGATCGTGCGGCCACCGTAGGTGTGGTCCATGATGGCCCGCTCCGTGCCGGCCGACGCGTGATAGCCGATGAAGAAGACGACTTCATAGGTGGGATCGAGGCCGGCACTCATCGAGAAGGGCTTGTCCGCACCGCTGATCAACTCCACGCCATCGTCGAGTTCGTCGAGCAGGAGGTTGCGCATGTCACCGTGCGAGTCGTTGACGAGGAAGCGGGTCGCCCCCGCGCGTCGGGCTCCGGCCACGGCGGCGTTCGTCTCTGCGGTCATCAGCCGGCATGAGCGCTCGTACTCCGGCATGCCACGCATCACCTGATGCAGGTGGACGACTCCCGCCATGCCTTCCATGTCGACCGAAATGAAGACCCCGTTGCGTTGAGCTTCGGCCAAAGTCTTCCAATTCTAGGCAGCGGTCCGGACTAGACTCGGGCGCGTGCGCATCTACGGCCTTCATCACGTGCAGGTCTCGATCCCACCCGGGGGCGAGCCGGAAGCGCGACGTTTCTATTCCGACCTGCTCGGGATGGCGGAGGTTGAAAAACCGGCCAGCCTGGCGGACCGTGGCGGCGTCTGGTTCACCTGCGGCGATCAACAACTGCATTGCGGCGTGGAGCCGGCAGTGGCACGCAGCCGGCGGCACCCGGCCTTGCTCACCGATGACGTGGAAACGCTGCGAGCGCGGTTGGTGGCGGGAGGCGTGCCGATCGTCGACGACCGTCAAATCCCGGGCTTTCGCCGGTTTTACGCGGAGGACCCGTTCGGCAATCGGATCGAGCTGCTGCAGCCGGATTAGCCAGGTTCGGGCAAACGTTTGACGGCAGCCAGCCCAAACCGGGCTGAGCAAAGGAAGTGGGGTCCTGGTTCCGGGGGGCTTGGAACAAGAACCCCACTCGCAAGTATAGGAAAGTAGCGGGCGCTTTTCCACCGGTTTGTCTAAGACATCCTTAGGCTGGAATTCGCGCCTCAGTAGCGGGCAACTCGGCGCAGGCCATCGGCAACCTTGTCGGGATTGAGCATGAACGCGTGTTCGAGACTCGGACTAAACGGCATGGCCGGGACATCCGGGCTGGCAATCCGGCTGACCGGGGCATCGAGGCTGGCGAAGCACCGCTCAGCAAGCTCAGCCGCAATCTCCGCCCCAAATCCGCCGGTGCGGTTCGCCTCATAGACGACGGCAACGCGGCCGGTCTTTTCGATCGATCGAACGCAGGACTCGACATCCCAGGGGCGCAGCGAGCGCAGGTCGATGATCTCGACTTCGATCCCGTCCGCGCTCAATCGACTCGCGGCCTGGATCGTGACGGCACGCATGAAGCCGTAGGTCACTGCCGTCAGGTCAGTCCCAGGCCGGACGATGGTGGCTACCCCGATCGGCAGAACGGCCGCGTCGCCGTCGCCAACCTCCTGGCGCTCGGCGCGGTAGAGCTTCTTCGGCTCCAGGAAGATCACCGGGTCTGGGTCCCGGATCGCGGCCTTCAACAGTCCTTTGGCATCCGCCGGGGTGGACGGCAGCACTACCTTGAGCCCCGGGACATGGCAATAGAAGGCTTCGGGGGATTGCGAGTGATAAAGGGCGCCGCGAACCCCTCCTCCGGTTGGCGCCCGGATCACGAGCGGGCAGCCGAAGTCGCCGTTCGATCGGTAGCGCACCTTGGCGATCTCGTTGACGATCTGGTTGAACGCCGGGAAGCTGTAGTCGGCGAACTGCATCTCCGCCACCGGCAGAAATCCCTCCAGGGCCAGGCCCTGGGCGACCGCCGCGATACTCGATTCGGCCAGCGGCGTGTCCAGCACGCGTTGTTCGCCAAATCGCTGCTGGAGACCTTCGGTCGCCTTGAAGACGCCACCTTTTCGGCCGACGTCTTCGCCGAGGATGCAAACCCGATCGTCGCGCTCCATTTCTTCGTACAGCGCGTCGCGCACCGCCTGCACGAGGTTGCGCTCAGGCATCGGCATACACGTGCCGGCCAAGCGATCCCGGTTCGGGATCGGCCGCCGCCTCAGCCGCCTCGGTGGCTCGCTCGACCTCGCGGTCGACCTCGGTGCGCAGGCCGGCATCGTCCTCCGCGGTCAGCCAGCCCCGCTGAATCAGCATATCCCGCATTCGTGGGATCGGATCGCGGGCGGCTTCAGCAGCGAGCTCTGCCGCATCCCGATACGCCCGCTGGTCATCATCGGTCGAATGCGATTGCAGGCGCAGCACCTCTGCCTCGATCAAGGTGGGACCATCGCCGGTGCGGGCCCGCTCGGCGGCTTGGCGGACGGCCAGGTGTACGGCGAAGAAATCGTCACCGTGGACACGCACCCCCGGAATGCCATAGCCGGCGGCGCGCTCGGCAACCCCCGGACCGGCAACCTGGAGCGGCTGTGGCACGGAGATTGCCCAACGGTTGTTCTCGCAGAAGAAGATCACCGGGCAACGATGGATCGCCGCGAAGTTCAGCCCCTCATGGAAGTCACCCTGGCTGGTTGCGCCCTCACCAAAGCTGACGTAGCAGAGAGCTCCCTCCCCTTTCCATTTCAGCGCCAGGCCGATGCCGGCCGCTTTCGGAATCTGCGGACCGACCGTGCTCGAGCCAATGATTACGCCTCGTCGGCGGCTGCCGAAATTGCCCGGGGTCTGACGGCCGCCGCTCGAGGGGTCGGCCGCGCGGGCAAACGCCGACAGCATCAGCTCCTCGGGGGTAAAGCCGCAGGCCAGCGCGGCGGCGAAATTTCGATAGTAAAGGCAGAAGCGATCGCGGCCCGGTTGGAGCGCCGTGATGGCCGCGACCTGGGCCACCTCATGCCCGCGCGGCGAAATAATGAAGGCCAGCTTCCCGGCGCGGTTCAGCACGAACCGCCGGTCGTCCAGCGTGCGGGCCCGCAGCACCGTCCGATAGGCGTCCAGGACCTGCTCCCGCGTAAGGGTTCGATCGTCTGCCGGCAACCGACAAACTTTATCGCGCTGCCGGTTTACGCATGCGGACGCACCGCGCCAAGCCCGACGCCGTCGCCAACTGGCAGGATCGTCGCCTCCAGCTGCTCGTGATGTAGAAACTTCTCGTTGAAGGCGCGTAGGGCATCCGTGTTCTCGTCATGCTCGCCGGCGGCGATCCGCCCGCTCCAGGTGAGATTATCGACGGCCATCACGCCGCCTGGCGCCATCTTTGGCAGCAGGGCGTCGAGGTAGGCCGAGTATTCCGTCTTGATCGCATCGATGAAGGCGAACTCAATCCCCGGCGCGAGGCGGGGCAGGACGCGCAGTGCCGGTTCATTGATAACGCGGACCCGGTCGGTGACCCCGGCGCGCAGCCAGTAGCGGCGGGCGCGGTCGGTACGAGACCGATCGGGGTCGATGGTGTCGATCCGGCCGCCGGCCGGCAGCGCGCTCGCCATCCACAGGGTGGAGAAGCCGATCGCCGTGCCGATCTCGAGCACGCGCTTGGGTGCCACGGCGGTCACCAGCACGCGCAGCAGCCGCCCCACGGCCGGCTGGACGATCGGCACGCCCTCATTCCGGCCGCTTTTGAGCATCTCCTCGAGGACCGGGCCGAGAGGCGGGTGAACGCCTTCGAGATATTCGAGGTCGGTGCTAACGGCGGGCACGGGCCGCCTCCGCCGATGGGAAGTGATTCATGGGTCCATGGCCATGGCCGATGCCAGGGGCGGCGGCCAGCGCCCGGGTGAGATACTCGCGGGCCTGACCAACCGCGCCGGCGAGGTCACCGCCCTGGGCGAGCGAGGCCGCGATGGCCGCCGAGAAGGTGCAGCCGGTCCCGTGCGTGCTGGTCGTCGCCAGCCGCCTGGCCGCGTACTCGTGGACACCCTCCGGATCGACGAGCACGTCGACCACCGGATCGTCTTCGCTGTGGCCGCCTTTGATCACCACAGCATGCGCTCCGAATTCCATGATGCGCCGGGCGGCGATCACCCGGTCCTCGCGATTCCGGATCGGCCGCCCGGCGAGCACTTCGGCCTCCGGGATATTTGGGGTGACGAGGCGCGCCATCGGCAGGAGTTTCCGCCTAAGCGCCTCGACCGCCTCCGGCCTGAGCAGCCGGTCGCCGCTCTTCGCCACCATCACCGGGTCGACCACCAGCGGGCGCAACTCGTGCCGCGTGATGCCGTCCGCAACCGCCTCGATGATCGCGGCACTGGAGAGCATGCCGGTTTTCAGGGCGCCGATGGAGAAATCCTCGGCGACGGCATCGAGCTGCGATGCGATGACGGCCGGATCGATCTCCTGGACGGCACGGACACCGAGGGTGTTCTGCGCCGTCACCGCGGTGATGACGGTCAACCCGTATACGCCGAATGCGGCGAATGTTTTCAAGTCCGCCTGGATGCCGGCGCCGCCGCCCGAATCGGACCCCGCCACGGTGAGCGCCACGGGCACCGTCATCGCCGCCCCACGACCAGGTAGACCGCGGCGCCGGTGACCGCCCCGACATAGCCGGAGATGTCGGTGTTGTGCAGCAGGTTGACCGCCAGCGGGCTCTGCCACAGCGTCGAATCGACGAACGGCACCGCCGCGGCCAGACCGACAAGCCAGGCCAGCACCGCCCGGCCCCGCAGCAGCACCGGCGGCCCGGCCCGGCGCCGGAAGACGAACATGTCCACGAGCATGACCGCGGCCCACGAAGGCACCCACAGGTAGGTGATCAACAGGAAGTTCGTGTACTGGTCTTTGAAGTTGGACACGAACATCGCGAAGAAGGCCAGGATGCCGCCCAGCAGGCCGACGGCGAGGGCCGCGGCCCAGCGCCGCACGCGGAGGTTGAGGGCCAGCGCGGACAAGCCGGCGGTATACACGTCCAGATAGTTTGCCCAGATCTCGCCGACGGCGATGAAGAGCAGGAAGGGCACCACCACCGCGAGCGGCGCGCTGGCCGAGATCAGGGCGATCAGGTCGCCGCCTCGATTGGGGTCAATGCTCGCCACGAGTACCCCAAGCGCCCCGAACAGGAACATCGACGCCGCCGTTCCCGCCGCGATCCAGCCCGCCACGCCTCGATCGGAGAGCTGCCGCGGCAGGTAGCGCGAGTAGTCGGAGGCAAAGCTGAACCATGAGGCGACGAGCGCAAAGATGACGCTGGTGCCCAGCACCCAGGCGGCCAGGTGATCCGCCCCCTGGAGGCTGGGCTGCAGGCTCCAGTTGATCTTGGGCAGGAGGGTTAGACCGAGCACGGCGCAAAAGGCGACGAACACGAAGGCGCCGTACTTTTCGAACACCGCGATCGTCTGGTGGCCGTACACCGCAACCAGGATCGAGACGATGACGACAACCGCCAGCGCGAAACCGTTGAGGACGTTACCCTGCGGGAAGCCCGCCAGCCGGGCCAGCTGCCCGATCGCCTGGGCCGCGATCACGCAGTCGACGGCGAACCATCCGACCGCGAGGAACACGGTGAAGAACGCGCCGCCATAGGCGCCGCGAATCCCGAACGCGTGGCGGGCCGCCACCACCTGGGTGGTCCCATAGCGTGGCCCGGCAACGCTCAGCAAGCCATGCAGGATCGCCGCCAGCACCGAGCCGGCCGCAACCGCAACGATGGCCTCGCCAACCCCCAGGCCGAACGTGACGAGCAATCCGCCGGTGATCAGCGAGACAAAATTCGCGAACGCGGCGACCCACAGCCAGGCCACGTCTCGCGGCGATCCCTTGCGCTCACTCGGTGGGATGGGCTCGATCCCACGGGTCTCGACCTTGAGAAACGCATCAGTGGGAGCACTCTGCTCGACCACCTGTTGGTCAACGGTACTCATCTGTCCCTCCGCTGGAATTACCCAGATCAGGTTCGAAGGGTTGGTGGAGCGGTCCACCTCTCAGCGTTCCAAACGCACCCCGTTACTCGAGTATAGCTACCAGTAGCGCTCTTCTTTCCAGGGGTCGGCGGCGTTGTTGTAGCCGTTGCGCTCCCAGAACCCGAGCCGGTCGTGCTGGACCCATTCCAGGCCCTCGAGCCACTTCGCGCTCTTCCAGGCGTAACGCTTGGGAACCACCAGCCGCAGCGGCCCACCGTGGTCCGGGGTCAGGGCCGCCCCATCGTGGTGATAGGCAATCAGGACATCGTCGTCGGCCAGCACGTCGATCGGCAAGCTGGTCGTGTAATCCGCATCGCAGTGGGCGATCACATACATCGCGTTGCCGCGCGGTCTTACCAGGGCCACGAGCTCCTTGAAGGCGACGCCTTCCCAATTGTTGTCGAGCCGGCTCCAGGTGGTGACGCAGTGCATGTCCGCGGTCAGCGCGGTCCTGGGCAGCTTCCCCACCTCATCCCACGTCAGCGTCGCCGGCGCCTCCACCTCGCCATAGAGCCGCAGCCGCCAGCGCGTCATGTCGTATCGCGGCGGGCTGCCGTACGAGAGAACCGGCCACTTCTGGGTCAGGACCTGACCGGGTGGAAGCCGGTGCGGATCCCTGACCACCCGCGGATCCGGCTCGCGGTCGCGGCGGAAGAGAATCTCAGCCCCCACCCTGCCCTCCCCCAGAAGGGGAGGGACTGGAATCTTCTGTTGGCTGCTTGAGCTCTTTGCGGAACTGGTCGAAGGCGTCAACGACGACGTCACTGACCCCGTAGACGCTCAGCACCCGCTCCAGGGCTCCCTGGACTTCCGAATCCGGGACCAGGTCGGTCTGCACCTCATACCAGGGCACCACGTCGCCGGCGGCGGTCTTCCAGGTTCCGTCTTGAAAGCTGACGGGCACGAACCCGCGCGGGCTGTCCGGCTCCGGTGTCATGACTTGTCCTTAATCTATATCGGCGCGCATGACCACGCTCGATTCCGTTCCCATCACGGCATGCCACGAGTGCATCGCCACGCTGACGCTGCCACTGGCGCTCTTTCTCTTACTCGCCGAGACGACCGTTGGGGGCGTGGTGACCGTCGCCTTCCTGCGCCTGACCGGCGGGCTGACCCACGGCTTCCTGAAATTCATCAGCGTGACCTACGCCATCCTCGCCGCACTGGCATTCCTCGTCGTGGTGGCGGCCCCGCCAGGGTCGTATCACCGGCTGCTCGCCGTCAACCAGTTCGCGGCCGGGACCCTCCCCTATCTTCAGGGTCTGCTCGTGATCACCATGGTGATCCAGGTTGTCATGACCTGGCGTCGCCAGGACGCAGCTCTGCGCGGCTGGCTCCCCACGTTGCTCGCGTCGGTGCTGCTGCTGGCCGGGATCATGGCGACGCTGGGGCCGCTCGCCGGCTCGGCGCCGGTGGCAGCCGCCATCGGACTGACTGTGGCCCTTTCCTCGATGGTGCTCGGCGCGGCGACGACCGGGATGTTGCTGGGCCATTGGTATCTGGTCACTCCGGCGTTGACGAACGCGCCGCTGTTGCGCGCCATCGAGGCTCTGCTGATCAGTCTGGTCCTGCAGGCAATCGTCTTCCCTCTGACGCTGGGCGGGCTGAACAATGGTTCCGGATACGTGACGGGCGCTCTCGGTATCAGCCTGGCGCTTTCGGTCCTCTGGACGCTCGGCGCGGTCGTCCTGCCGCTCGCCGCCGCCGGCCTTGCCCTCCCAACCTGCCGGATGCGCTCGTTCATGTCGACCACCGGCCTGCTCTATCTGGCGATGATCGCGATCCTGCCGGGCCAGCTGCTCGGGCAGCTGCTGCTCTTCGTCGTCGCCTCTGCGTGATAAACCGCACTGCCACTTAGCGGATAGCCGTAGGGGCGGGTTTCTCGGGCGGCTAACCGCTTGGCCGGGACGACGCGGCCGCCCTAGAATCCCCCGACGCCAATCCAGACCACAAGGGGGATTCTGATTGTCACGTTCAGTTACGAAGACGGCCCTGATCGCGGCGATCCCGCTGCTCACGCTGGGCTTGGTCAGCGTGCTCGGGTCGCCCCGGACGCCTCACAGGGTGGCGACGACGGCCCGTCCGCTCGCGACCGCCAGGGTGGCCTTCGTGCATCCCGGGCATCCCGTTCTGGCGGGCAAGTTACAACCGACGCCCACCCCGGCGCCGGCCGTCGCGATCGCGCCTACGGCGAAGCCGCCGGTCGCGGTCCGGCCCAAGCCCGTCGCAAAGCCGGCCCCGCCGGTTGCGAGCGTCGGCGGAGCCGCCGGGGTCCAGTTCAGCCTGGTCAACCAGGACCGGGCCGCCAGTGGCGTCGCTGCGCTGGCCTGGAGCGGGTCGCTGGCGCGCGTCGCCCAGTTCCGCGCCCAGGACATGCTCAATCGGAACTACTTCTCCCACACCGACCCGGCGACCGGCCAGCTGGCCTTCGTCCAGCTGCTCCACCTCTGGGGTATCCCGTACAGCACCGCCGGCGAGAACATCGCCTGGTCGACCAACCCATCGATGGCCGCCATCAACACCATGTTCATGAACTCCCCCGAACACCGCGCCAACATCCTCAAGGCCGCCTACCATCGGGTTGGACTCGGCGTGGCAACCAACGGCGCCAAGACGATGGTGGTCGAGGTCTTTTCGAACTAGCCGTCAGCTTCGTTTTGGCTGGTCCTCAGCCCCCGGAATTTCCGGGGGCATTTCTGAGTTATTCTGAATACGAAGCGTTCAAGTAAGGGAGAGTTATGAGCAAAGCAGTCCAAGTTACAACCGCCACGTTCGAAGAGCAGGTCCTCCTTTCAGACCAGCCTGTGATCGTGGACTTCTACGCCGATTGGTGCGGCCCGTGCAAGATGCTGTCGCCGGTGCTGGAGCAGATCGCCGCGGAGCATGTCGACGTCAAGATCACCAAGGTCAATGTCGACGAGGAGCCGGCGCTGGCGGAGCGCTACCGGGTTCGGGGCATTCCGTACGTCGCGATGTTCCGGGATGGCAAGCTGGCGGAGCAAGTCGTCGGCTACCGGCCTAAGGCCGCGCTCGAGGCCGGCCTGGGCCTCAACGGCAAGCTCGTCTAGAAATTCATTGCGCGGCCCGCAGCGCCGCGCATTCCTCGCATGGGCAAATCGCCCGCAACAGGCTGAGACCGTAGATGCCGGTGTTGTGGCCGTCCTTCCAGTAGGGGCGGATACCAAACAGGCCGACGGCCTCCATCTGCGCGAGTTCGACCTGCTCGTCGTTGAGCTCGTGGGTACTCGCCAACTTCCCCGGGAGACCACCCTCGCCGGCGCACTCGGCGCAGGGACAGCTCCAGCGGAGCAGCTCGAAGTCGTATGACGATTGATGGCCGTCGGCCCACTGGATCGTCAGCAGCCGCCGCGCCCGATCGGCCAGGATGTCGAGGGGCCGCTCGCGGTCAGCCGGATCGCCGTTCTGATGACTCAGCGTGCTTGGACCGCGACGACCTAGGCGGCTTCGTCGTCCCCAGGCGCGAGCGTCAGGTCCAGGTCCTGCCAGTTCGGCACCCGGCGCAGCTCGGCCAGCTGCAGCATCACTCGCCCCTGGGCCTCGAACACCGCATCGTGCACCGCGTTGAGGTCCTCGGCCGTCGTCGCCTGGATCCGATCCGCGAGCTCCGCATCGTGGCGCCCGGCATAGGCGACCACCTGCTCCCAGATATCCTCGGGGAGCGCGCGCTCACCCGCGACCCGCAGTTCCTCCAGCCGGGCGAGCAGCGTGTCGAGCGCGGCCATCCGCCAGTAGGCGAGCCGGACCGGGGCGTGCATCAGTTCCGCCTCGGCCGCAGCCTGGGACATGTCCCGGACCGCCGACTCGTAGTGCGGCGCCGCCTTGGTCGACATCGTCATTCCTTGCAGCACGGTTACTCCCTGTGAACGCCCGAAACCCGGGCCTGTCACTTCTACCCGATCCAGATCCCCAATAAACACAACGAGGGCGGACATTTCCGCCCCTCAATTGCTGAAATCCAGACCAACCCAGTATATCGTCGCTCGCCAAGATGGTCAATCGGGTCGGCGCCCTAGCCGGACTTGGACTCTCGGGCGAAACCCGGCGTCTGTCCGCGGCGCTTCTCGCGACGCAGATAAATCCGATCGGGTCCTCCATTGGGGCCCGGCGGCAGGATGGTGAAGAGCTCGAACCCCTCCTCGCCGAGCTGATTGGCTTCCTCGACGGTGTGAACAACCTTGTACTCGAACGGCATGTCAGCGCCTAAGCATAGCGCCGGGTCAGGCGAGTTCGCCGAGAATTCGAAGTCCGGTCGCGCTCCCCACGATGGCGGCCCGGGCGATGCGGAAAAAGAGGCCGTGCTCGAGGACGCCCGGGATCGCGTGGATGGCCACACCGAGCTGCGCGTCGACCGCACCGAAGGTGGTATCGAGAATCAGGTTGCCGTTGTCCGTCGTGAACGGCCGGCCCGACGCCATCCGCAGCTGGGGTCGTCCCCCCAACGATTCGATAGCCCGGCTGGTCGCCTCCCAGAAGAACGGTAGCACCTCGATCGGCACCGGCCCCCGGCCCAGGCGGCCAACAAGTTTGCTCTCGTCGGCGATCAGGACGAAGCGCCGGCTGGCAACCGCGACGATCTTCTCGCGAAGCAGGGCGCCGCCACGTCCTTTGAGGCAGTTGACGCTGGGGTCGATCTCATCGGCGCCGTCTACGGCCAGGTCGAGTGCTTGATCGTTTCGCTCCGTGATCGGGATCCGGCCTTTTTCGGCGAGTCGCCGGCTCTCCATCGACGTTGCGACCGCCTGCACCTTGAGGCCGGCGCGAACTCGATCCCCCAGCCCGGTGATGAAGTAGCGGGCCGTGCTTCCGCTGCCGAGTCCGACAACGGTGCCGGGCCTGACGAGTTCCAGTGCCCGATCGGCCGCCGCCTTTTTCTGCGCCTCGACTTCGGCTTGTTCGGTTGTCATTTACGTGATAGCGCTGGTGTCAGCTAGAATCGATCGATGGGCGGGCTGATGGAGAGCCTTCCGGGTCGGGTCATCCGGAAGTTCCTGGAAGACCAGGCGCCGAACTGGGCCGCGATGATCGCCTGGAACGCCCTGTTTGCCATGTTCCCGATCGTCATCTTCGCCGCTTCGATCCTCGGCTACGCGCTGCGTCTTTTCGGCCAGGCCAATGACGCGGTTTATAAGACGATCTTCACCGCCATCCCCGGCGACCCGAAGCAGCAAGACGAACTGCTCAAGGCGGTGAGCGGCGTGAAGAGCCAATCTGGCATCCTGCTCTTCGTCGGGCTGGCTGGCCTGCTCTTGGGTGGATCGGCCCTGTTTGGGGTGATGGAGCAGGCGTTCGCCGTGATCTACCACACCAAGCCCCGTGACTTCGTCCGGCAGAAGCTGATCGCCTTTGGCATGGTGTTTCTGTTCACGCTGCTGGTCGGCGTGGCGGTGGCCACGTCGGCTATTCTGCCAGCCCTCAAACACATCCCCGACATCCCGAGCTTTCTCTACTCCGGGGCCTCGGCCTTCATCCTCCAGGTTATTGTCGGCCTGGTTGCCGGTTTCCTCCTGTTTCTGAGCATCTATTTCGTCATCCCGAACCGCACACAGGATTTTCGAAAAGTCGTGCCTGGCACGCTGGTCGCCGCCGTGCTCTTCGAAGCGATCACCCTTCTCTTCCCTCTCTATCTGGAGATCAATAAAGGCATCAACCAGTACGGCAAGACCTTTGGACTCTTCTTCCTCCTGATGACGTTCTTCTTCTTTCTCGGACTCATCACGATGGTCGGCGTCGAGGTCAACAGCGTGATTTACCCGGTGCCCATCGAAGCGCCGGGCAAGGATGCCCACGTGGTGGCGCCGCCCGAGTCGGGTCCCGATGGCGAAGGCCAGCTGGTTGGAGGCCGGAGCCGGGAGGGCCGCAACGGCAGCACCAACGACGGCCGACGTCGTATCCCGGCTCGGGCGGCCCTCGGCATGGCGGTTATCGCGTCGGTCGTCGGAATCCTGCTGGGCAGGCGCAGCGCAAGCGGCGGCTGAACCGCGAACTAAACTGAGCCTGTGGCGGTTGAAGCTCTCACTCCGCGGCCATCATCGGCCAAGGAGGCGTCCCCGGGCCGCGCCTGGTGGATCGAGCCCGCTCTCACCGTCATCTGCTACAGCGCCTTCGTCATCTATGCGACCTGGTCGGTCTTCTCCGGCACAAATGTCGTCTTCGACTCCTACGTGTCACCGTTCTTCTCGACCTGGTTGGGCTTCGGCCTGATCCGGGTCCCCATCATCGGCATTCTGATCCCCATCCTCGCCGTCATCCCGCTGGGTCTTCGCGGCAGCTGCTACTACTATCGAAAGTCATACTTCCGATCGTTTTTCTGGGATCCCCCGGCCTGTGCGATCAAGGAGTTGAAGCGGGGACGGTACCGCGGCGAGACCCGCTTTCCCTGGGTGCTGAATAACTACCACCGGTATTTCCTGCTCCTGAGCCTGATCGTCGTCGTCTTCCTCTGCGTCGACGTGGTGCGCGCCTTTACCTACCAGGGCCACTTCTTTGTCGGCCTCGGGTCGGTGGTCATGCTGATCAACGTCATCCTGCTCAGCCTCTACAGCCTGACCTGTCATTCCTTCCGGTATCTGATGGGCGGCCGGATCGACCGGTTCTCGAAAGCCCGCGCCGGCCGCTTGTGGCAGCGAGCCACGACGACGCTGAACCGGATGAACCCCCTGCACGGCGCCTGGGCCTGGTACAGCATGTTCTCCGTCGCCCTGACCGACGTCTACATCCGGTTGTTGATGGCGGGCGTCATCCACGAGCCGAGGTGGATCTTTTGAGCGAGCCGTACCAGACGCTGACGACTGACGTGCTCGTCATCGGCGCCGGCGGCGCCGGGCTGCGGGCGGCGATCGAGGCCGCCGCGGCCGGCGCTCGGGTCGACATCGTCTGCAAGTCCCTGCTCGGCAAGGCGCACACCGTCATGGCCGAAGGCGGCATCGCCGCGGCACTGGGCAACGTCGATGCCGACGACAACTGGCAGGTCCATTTCCAGGACACGATGCGGGGCGGCCAGCTGATCAACAACTGGCGGATGGCGGAGCTGCATGCCCGCGAATCGCCCGACCGCGTCTATGAGCTGGAAACCTACGGCGCGATCTTCGATCGCACGCCCGACGGCCGGATCATGCAGCGCGCCTTCGGTGCTCATACCTACCGGCGCCTGTGTCATGTCGGCGATCGCACCGGGCTCGAGATGATTCGGAGCCTGCAGGACCGCGTCGTCCAGCTGGGCATCGAGGTGCACATGGAAATGACGCTGACGCGACTGCTCAAGGATGGCGACCGCGTCGTCGGCGCCTTCGGCTACAACCGGGTGGACGGATCGTTCGTCGCGTTCAGAGCCAAGGCCGTGATCCTCGCGACCGGTGGCTGGGGACGGATTTTCAAAGTCACGTCGAACTCGTGGGAAGGCACTGGGGACGGGGTCGCCATGGGTTTTGACGCTGGGGCCGAGGTACTCGACCCCGAGATGGTGCAGTTTCACCCCACCGGCATGGTCTGGCCACCGGGCGTGCGTGGCATCCTCGTTACCGAGGCCGTCCGCGGGGAAGGCGGCTATCTGAAGAACCGCGAGGGAACGCGCTTCATGCTGGAGTACGACCCGAATAAGAAAGAGTTATCTTCGCGTGACGTCGTCGCGCGATCGATCTACAAGGAGGTCGAAGCCGGTCGCGGCACCGAGCATGGCGGCGCGTTTCTCGACGTCACCCATCTGGGTGCCGAGAAGATCAAGAAGAAACTGCCGTCCATGTACGAGCAATTCCTTCGGCTGGCGGACGTCGACATCACCCGGCAACCCATGGAGGTGGCGCCGACCATTCACTATGCGATGGGCGGGCTGCGGGTGGAGGCCGAGACCGGCGCCACGACGCTGCCGGGGCTCTACGCCGCGGGCGAGGTGGCGGCCGGACTGCACGGCGCGAACCGTCTGGGCGGAAATTCATTGTCCGACCTGCTGGTGTTTGGCCGCCGGGCCGGGACTGCGGCGGGCGCCTACCAACGCGAGGTTGGTCTCGGAGGGATCGACGAGCGCCAGGTTGCCGAAGAACAGCACACGCTATTGCTGCCGCTGACCGGGGAGGGCAAAGAGAATCCGTACCTCCTGCAGCAGGCGCTCCAGCAAGCGATGCAGGACGGCGCCGGCCTGGCCCGTGACGAAAAAGGCCTGAAAGCCTGCCTGAACGGCGTGCTCGAGCTCCAGCAGCGGGCGGCTCGCATCCATGTTCCGGGGTCGCGGCGATACAACCCGGGCTGGCATACGGCTCGCGATCTTCGATTCATGCTGACCGTCAGCGAATGCATCGTGCGCGCGGCCATTGAACGGCGCGAAAGCCGCGGCGCGCACTGGCGGCTGGACTACCTGGAGAAGGACTCGGCGCTGGGCCGGGTGAACTTCATCGCCTACAACGATGATGGCCATGTCAAGCTCAGGCAGCGGCCGGTCCCGGAGATGCCCCCCGAGCTGGCCAGGCTAATCCAGGAGCCGGCGGCAATGCCTCCGCCGACCACACAGCCGCCCGCGCCGAGGCCGCCGTCACCGAAGCGGGTCCCCGCGTGACCACCAAGGCCCCGAAGACGACGAGCTCGATCGTCTTCCAGGTATTCCGCGGCGATGACGCGGCCGGCCGCGAAGAACGGTTCGAAGTACCGGCCGTCGAGGGGATGGTCGTGCTCGATGCGATCCATTACATCCAGGCGAACTATGCGAACGACCTTGCCTGCCGCTGGAACTGCAAGGCGGCGAAGTGTGGATCCTGCAGCGCGGAGATCAACGGCCGACCCCGGCTGATGTGCAAGACCCGGGTGGACGAATTCGGGAAGGACGAGATCCACGTGTGGCCGATGCGGGCGTTCCCGCTGATCAAGGACCTGGTAACCGACGTCTCCTGGAATTACCAGGTCAACAAGGAGATCCCGGGGTTCACGCCGCCGGCCAACGAGCCCGTCCCCTACCGGATGCTGCCAGAGGACACGGAGCGGGTCTATGAGTACCGCAAATGCATCGAGTGCTTCCTGTGCCAGGACGTGTGTCACGTCTTGCGCAATCACGACGACAAGTCGATGTACTACGGGCCGCGCTACATGGTGCGCATCGCCGCCCTCGAGATGCACCCGCTCGATACCGAGCGGCGCACCGGCCTGCTGCATGGGAAGGCGGGCGTCGGCATGTGCAATATCACGAAATGCTGCCAGGAAGTGTGCCCGGAGCACATCAAAATCACGGACAATGCCATCATCCCGTTGAAGGAGCGCACCACCACCGACGCCTACGACCCGATCGCCTGGATGCTTCGCAAGGTTCGTCCGCGACGCGAGCCGGCCGGGATCACGGGTGCGCAGACCAGCGAGCTCGGCGGCGTCCGGTTGCCCCAACGATTCGCCGTCAAGGACGTCGTTCGGCTGAAGTCAGCTGGTCGCCCCTTCGCGCGCGTCGGCGGCGTACGGCCGGACGGCAAGCTCGAAGTCTGGATCCTGAAAATGCGCGGCACCCAGCAGCACTGGAAGGGTCCCCGCGTCGTCGACACCAGCGAGGTCACGAATAACTACGGGCCGCTCGACGATGTCGGCATTGGCAGCAAGCTGTTCGAGCAGACGCTGACGGACCACGCCGAGTAAGGTCAGGAATAAACCTTGCTGTGCTCCATCGGCCGCCGCGTTAGTTCAAGCGATGCGAGGATCGCGCGCGCGATTTTTTCGCCGCCGGCAGACGACGGCTCGATTGGATTGGCATAGTCAGAGGGCTCGCTACAGACGAGGCGCAGGTCGATGACCCGGAAGCTGGCCTCAAAGGCGACACGCAGGATTACGTCGTTGAATGCCGTCAGGCCGACACGCGCCACGGCTGCTTCGTCACGACTGAGGTTGCCGTTGTAGATGGTGCAGACAGTCGTCGTCAAGCCCAGCCGGCGAACCCGGCCGATCATCGTCCGGTAGGCGCGCTCGAACCGGCCGGCCCGGTCGCCGAGTTTCAATAGGGCGTCGGCGACCGATCTCGCCGGGCTGCGCATGAGTTCCATGCTCGCCAGGACGTCGTTGCCACCGATCGTAATCACGAGATGACTCGTGTCAGACGGAAGCTTTACAAGCTGGTCGGGAAGGTCCGCGATCATGCTGCCGTCGACCGCCAGGAGAGAGGCTCGCCACGAGGGCGGCAACATATCACGCAATTGGCTGATCACGTCGGGGCCGCCCGACGTATAGCCGCCGTTGTCCAGGATCGAGTCGCCGAGGAGGGCGATGTGCCCGCGTTCCACCCGGGTCATTATCCCGGGGCTCCCGGCGTCACCTGGAGCGACGAAGACCCTGATAGCAACATTGACAGCTTTTGTCTGTTCACGGTATAAGAAAGACACTAACTTCGACAGGAGGTCATCGAATGGGGATTATTTCGTGGATCGTTCTGGGACTGATTGCGGGCGTGTTGGCGAAGCTGATCATGCCGGGGCGCGATCCGGGCGGGATCATCGTGACCATTCTGATCGGGATCGCCGGAGCCATTGTGGGCGGCTTCCTGTTCAGTCTTTTCGGTGGTGGTGGTGTGAGTGGCCTGAATCTCGGCTCGATCATCGTCGCGGTCATCGGGGCCCTGGTTCTGCTGTTCCTCTACCGGATGTTCGTGGGACGCCGCGGCTCCACCTCGTACTGACCGTCATTCGCTAGCTGGTCAGGGCCAGCCTGCACCATCGTGCGGGCTGGCTTTTTTTGCTATCTGAAACCCGCTGTCTGACGCTTTTGCCGTTACGACAGACAGCTGTCACAACCGTCGGTCATGCTGCGACTATGGCCGCAGCCGGCGATCGTCTGGAGAGCGCGCGGATCCGGGCGGTGGCCGCGGTTGACGACTATGCGGCCGAACTACGGCGGGTGGAGGGCGCCCGGCTGGGCGAGGGCCTGATCGAGACCCGCGTCCTGAAGGATCGGGTGGAGGCGGTCTTCGCCGAAGGCCTGCGCCGCTTCGATCAGTCGGGCGAGTATGCCGCCGACGGGGCGATCGACCTGGTGGCCTGGCTGCGGGCGAAGTGCAAGCTGTCCGGTGGGGCGGCCGCCGAGCGGGTCGGGATCGCCCGCCAGCTCCAGCATCTGCCGCAGACCAGCCAGGCCTTTGCCACGGGCGAGCTCGGCTACCAGCATGTGGCCGTGCTGGCCCGGACCGCCGAGCACCTGGGGGCCGCCATCGTCCGCAAGGCCGAGGCCAGCCTGCTGGCCCTGGCGGACACGATGGATCCCGGCCAGTTCACCGGGGTGGCGAAGAACTTCGAGCATCGGATCGATGCCCAGGCGGCCCTGACCGAAGCCAACCGGGCCCACCAGCGGCGCTACCTGACCATCAGCGAACCGCTCGACGGCATCGTCCGGGTCGACGGCCTGCTTGACGTGGAAGCCGGGGCCCTGGTCCGCAATGCCGTTAACGCCGGTCTGCCGCCGGCCAGAGACGACGACCGGACGCCGGGGCAGCGGCGCGCCGACCGGCTGGTCGAGCTCTGCCAGCCGCGTGTCGTCGTCGGCTCAGCCGATGGCGCCGGGCCGCGGCCGCACCTGATCATCCGAACCACCGTCGACACGCTGATTGGTGCGGCGGGTTCGCCCGGCGCTGAACTGGACGGCGCGATCATCCCCGCCGAGACGGTGCGCCGGATCGCCTGCGACGCCGCCATCAGCCGGATCATCGGCAAAGGCGAGCTCGACGCGGAGCTCACCCGGGCCAGCCGGTCGACGCCGCCCGCCACCCGGCGGGCGCTCGCGGCCCGGGACCGGGGCTGCGTGGCGGAGCACTGCAACCGGCCACCGCAGTGGACCGACACGCATCACGTCAAGCACTGGATCGACGACGGCCCGACGACGATGAGCAACCTGATCCTGTTGTGCCGGCCCCACCACCGAAAAGTGCACGAGGGCGGATGGGGCTTGCAGCGGCTGACCACCGGCCGCTGGGCCCTGATCCGGCCGCTGCCACGGTCTCGATCGGCCTGAGATCTAGGCGCTAGCCCGGCTTACGCCAGACCAGACCGTGCGCGTAGCCGAGCTGGTGGAATTCCGCGGCCGGAAATATCGCCCCGTACCGTCGCTCAAACTCGCTGCGGGACAGATAGCGATCAGTCATCAGATGGTCGAGCCAGGAGACGCTAGTGCGGAACCCGAAAAGCCATCGGGCGTCAGTCCAACCGAGGCGCCGGACGTCAGCAGGAAAATCACGCACAGCACCGAGGATATATATCCAGCGAGGAGGGTTCGGTCGTGGGGCGACGTTGTCGACGAGCGCCATCGTGCCGGCCGGCCGGACTAGCCCACGTAGGTGCAGCAGGGCGGCTTCCAGGTCCGGCATGTGGTGAATCGTGGTCGAGCTAAAGACCAGATCGAAGCCCCCAGGATCATAGAAAGCCATCAGGTCTTCCGTGCAGAACTGGACGGTACGACGAACGCGCTTTCGTCGTGCGATCTCGATCAGCGGGCCGCTGATATCGACGCCAACGACCTGGTCGAACTGATTTGCCAGGGCTAGCGTCTGCCGGCCGGATCCGCAGCCTGCATCGAGCGCACGCTGCCGGAGCGTCGGCAGGTGCCTCGGTAGCCACTCTAGTATGGTCGGCGGCTCGAGCCTTGCGAACCGATCGTAGTCGGCCGCCAATCCGTCAAATGAACCTGAACCACCCGACATGTCAACTAGAGCGTTGGGGGCCGTAGGATAGACAATCCGAACGATCGGGGAACCGAGGATTTTCCTCAGAGCGGTTGACCATCGCAAGCGTTAAGGATGGATCGTGGGCATGCCGCGGGGAGCTGGTGGGTCGGCAGAACTCCACAAGCGGCTGCAGTCAATCCGTTTCAACCGACGATCGAAGCTCTAGGCTTGCTGCCGGACGGAGAAGGGCGGCGCAGCGGCGCCGCCCTCTTTTGATCAGGGATTAACCACGTAGTAGTTGACCTGGTTTCGGTAGGCGTGGTTATACGGGGCCACCTGGCCAGGATTCTTGAAGTTGGTATCGAAGAGCAGGAAGCCGGTGGCGGTAACCCCAACCGTGCTGCCAACGCAGGCGGGGGCGCAGGACGTGTTCTGGGTGTAGATGTTCATGCTTATGGTGTTGCCCGTGAGATCGGGAGAGGTAGCGTGGAGAAACTCGATCCCGTTCTGGGCAATGATCTTGGTGTGGCCGCGTCCGGTCACCGTGTTGTTGGTGACTCTGACGCTGGCCCCGTCTTTGATGGCCATCCCGTTCTTCTGGTAGAGATAGACC
>Ga0209155_1000417_pt1 | contig 20245 bp, 17 predicted proteins | sample GraSoiAngelo_122_FD_185879 | JGI IMG/M metagenome (GOLD analysis project Ga0209155, IMG submission 185879) | Grasslands soil microbial communities from the Angelo Coastal Reserve, California, USA - 14_0927_02_20cm (SPAdes) (version 2) | ecosystem: Environmental > Terrestrial > Soil > Grasslands ... | reverse complement strand
AAACATTCAGCTAGAAGCTGGGCAACGCCCGAGAGACGCGTGCTGGTCTCATGTGGATATCTACCTAGGTGCTCAAGAAGCCGCGATATGTGAGGCAACACTAGAGGCCGGCGTACACGTGGGCGGCCTCTACGATCGTCTACCTAGCGATCGTGTACCAGGTAACTGGCTTCGTTTCCGCCGCGATCCGAAAATGACCCCTGAGGACTGCTGGAGACTTTGCGTGCATGCCCTCAAGAGGATTGGGGAACCGTATGATGTGTGGGCTGCATACCAACTGTTCGTCCAAAGTGGAAACAGGAAGTATGCCTTCTGGCGTTCACATAGATCACATGCCGGTATCGCGGTTATTTGCTCGCAGCTATACCGTGACGCTTTTCAACATGTCACTGGGAGGCTGCCAGTAGCAAAAAATGTAAACATCGTATTGCCAGCGGAGTTAAGCGCAACGCCGCTGCTTGAAGATGTCCCCGTAAATTGGGTGAGAATCTAACTACCGACACGGAGATCGTCCCCGTCACGCCTTTCACGGCCACGTCGCAGGGTCGCAGCACATGACGCGGTCCGCGCCCTAGAGAGGTGGGTCCACGCGCGGTGCTGCGAGTCGACAACCAAGTGATACAGGGGTAAACATCCCCTGCCGGGAATTATTCGTTCCCCTCGCCTCCGGCCCTTCAGCGCGTGCGCCCGCGCATCGACGCCGGGTGGCCGGGCAACTGGAGCGATCTCCCGGTGTTTACGATCTGGTCGCCGTCCACGCGCAGGATCGAGATGTCCTGGTCGATGAAGTTTCCGACATAGATATAGCGCCCGTCGTCGCTGAAAACCACGCCTTCGGGCAGGCCGCGCACCTCGACTTCGTTGGTGCGCGTCACTTTTTTGCCGTCGATCTTCAGCGCCACGACCAGGGCGTTGCGGTTGTAGAAGGAGGCGCTCTTCGAGGCGTTGGTTCCTCTGAGCAGCACCGCCACCGCGAGCCGGCCCGTCGGGCTGATGGCGAAGCCCTCGGGCGCATCGCCCACCACGATCTTGTCGATCACGCGCGGCGGAGCGGCCTCGAGGTCGATCACGCTCACCGTGTCCACGTGACCGTCGGCAGCGCCGCTGTTGCCGTTGTCCGCGGTCAGCGCGAGCTTGCCGTCCGGCGTCACGTCGACGTTGTACGGCCACAGGCCGGCGGGGACATCTTGCTTGTTGTAGCTGACCTTCTCGCCGTTCACCTCGAGGAACGCGATCTTGTGCCCCGGGAACTTCGCCGCGAGCGCGCGCCTGCCGTCGGGCGTGAACACGACGTGCGCGACCTGCTCGCCGATCGTCACGGTGTCGATCAGCTCGACCTTCTTCCCGGAAATGCGCAGCACGCTGATCGAGCCGTCGGCGCGATTCGCGACCAGCGCGAGGTTGCCCGCGCGGTTGATCGACATGCCCGAAGGCTGCTTGCCGGCGGCGATCGTGTCGATCAGCTTCGGCGGATTGACGGTGAGGTCGATGATCCAGATCCGGTTGTCGGGCACCTGCTTCCAGGCCCCGCCTTCCTGGACGACGTTCATCGAGTTGGCGACGAGCGCGAGGCTTTCGTCCGGCGTGATTGCGAGATTGACGGGCGGACCGACGATCGTGTTCGCGAGCGGCAGCACGACGAGCGTCTTCGGCGCGAGAGGGTCGGTACCGACGTCGAAGATCGCGACCGAATCGCGTCCGGGCGGACCGATCACCGCCTTTCCGGACTCGTCCCAGCTCTGTTTCTCGTCGAGGCCGACGATCATCAGCTCGCGCTTTCCCGCGGCCGGCGGATTCATCGCGGCGCAGCCCGCAAGGGCGACAAGGCTCGCGGCGGCGATCAGGGTCTTGAACGGATTCAATGCGGAAACGTCTACGGACATGGTCTCCCTTTCTTGCTTCTCTAACGGGTGAAGATCCGTTTCGGGATCGCGCCGTACACCATCTGCACCTGGTCGACCGCTTCGCCGACCGTGTAGTTGACGGCGATGCTCGCGAGCGAATAGGCGTCCGCGGGCGACAAGCCTTTTTCGCGCTGCAGGAAGGCGATCGTCTCCAGCGCCGCCTCCTTCAGCGCCGCATCGAGGTCGACGTCCATCCCCATCACGTAGTAATTGTCGGCGTCCTCGGCGCGCGGCCATTTCATCGCGGCGCCCGCGCGCTTGTGCACGAAGAACTGCAGGACCGGAGCGAGCGAAGCCTCGATCGCAGTCCCGTTGATCTCGCCGTCGCCCTGCACCGCGTGCGAGTCGCCGGTGTAGAAGAGCGCGCCGCGCTGGTGCACGGGCAGATAGAGGCGCGCGCCGACGGTGAGGCGGTTGAAGTCCATGTTGCCGCCGTAGATGCCCGGAGGCCGGGTGTTGGCGAGCGGGTCGGGCGGCATCACCGCCATGATGCCCATGAAGGGAACGAGCGGCACCTCGATTCCCGGCGCGAAGAGCGCGACGCGGCGCGCGAGGTCGAAGCGGATCACTTTCGGATACGGCTTCTCGTGCACGTCGGGCAGCATGCCCGTGCCCTTGTTGCTGTTGTTCACTCCGTAGGGCACGCGGAACTGGAAATCGAGCATGCGCACTTCCAGCATGTCGCCGGGTTCCGCGCCTTCCACGAAGATCGGCCCGGTGAGCACGTGCGCGCCCGCGGTTTTCGGCCGCGGCGCCTTGGCGTAGATCTCGCTCGCGTCCGGCAGGACTTCGCTCGGCGCGATGCCCGCCGCGCCGAAGAACTTGACCGGGTCTGTGCCGCTCAGCAGGCCCTGGTGCGAGATCGTGTCGATCTTCACCGTTTGTCCCGAGCGGATCGTGAGGACGGGCGGCCGGCCGGCGGGCAGATAACCCCAGACGACTGTAGCGGGAGTCGACGCGATGTGCGCATCGACCCGGTACGAGGCAGGCCACATGGAGGCGCAGCCGGAAACGGCGAGCGCGCACGCGATGACGCAGGTGAGGCGAGGGAGCTTCATGGGTCCCGGGGAGGAACCCATTATAGCCCCGAAGCGGGAGAGTTCCCGCCGGCGTCGCCGGCGGAGGGGGAGCTCAGGCCGCGGTCGTGGCCGCGACTTTCGCGATCAAATCCTTTGCCTTGACCGGCTTCACCAGAAAGTCCTTCGCGCCCTGGCGCATGCCCCAGACGCGGTCGGTTTCCTGGTTCCGGCTGGTGCAGATGATGACCGGAATGTGCTTGGTCGCCTCGTCGTGCGAGATGGTCCGCGTCGCCTTGTACCCGTCGATGCCGGGCATGACGATGTCCATCAGGATCACGTCGGGCTTCTCGCTCTTGGATTTCTGGATGGCCTCGTCCCCGTTCTGGGCGGTGATGCACTCGTAGCCCTGCTTGGAGAGCGTTTCCATGAAGAAATAGCGCTCGGTGGCCGAATCGTCGACGATCAGAATCTTCTTTCCCGCCATGGCAATCTCCTCGTGGCGCCGTTAAATAATCACGCGCAGGACCATGCCGCAAGCGTCGAAAGAGCGTCGGCGGCGGTGAGTCGTCGCCATTTCCGTCCTCCCGACCCTTGCGAACTGGTTCCTCACCTCTACGAGCAAGACCGATGCCAGACGCGCCGCAGACGCCGCGTCAGGCCGGAGCTAGGATCAGTTCCCCGTCCGGAGGCGCGGACTGCGCGACGACGACGCGGTCGCGGCCGGCGTTCTTCGCCTCGTACAAGGCCTGGTCGGCCCGGCGAAACAGCGATTCCGCGTCCTCGGCGTGAATGGGAAACACCGCGACGCCGAGCGAGATGCTGATCGGTCCCAGCGGCGTGCCGCGCTGCTCGAGCGCAAGGCTCTTTACCCCCTGCCGAAGCGTCTCCGCCTTTCGCCGCGCGTTCTCGATCGAGATCTCGGGCAGGACGAGCGCGAACTCCTCGCCTCCATAGCGACACGCCACATCGCTGCCGCGCACGCTGCGTTTGAACAGCGCGCCCAGCTCGGCAATGACCAGGTCTCCGGCCTCGTGCCCGAAGTTGTCGTTGATCCGCTTGAAGTGGTCGATGTCGATCATGACGGCAGCGATGGTGGTGCGGTTGCGACGGGCCCTCGCGAACTCGCGCTTCAGGAGCTCCCACAGGTAGCGCCGGTTGTGCAAGCCAGTGAGCGAATCGGTGATCGCTTGTTCATGGATGCTCCGTGCATGCCTGCGCGCGGATTCCACGTAGACCGCGAGCAGCAGCGTGAACAGAAGCCCCGCGCCTGCCACCGTCCACGCCCGCCAGGATGCGCCAGTGCTGAACCTTCCCGCTTCCGGGGTCATGACGGCAACCCAGTTGCGATCACCGACCGTGAACTCGGCGCGGCGTTGCAGCGCGGGCGCTTGCCTCTCGTCCAGGGCAGGATCTTTCTGGGCGATATCGGGCCAGACAGCGAGAAAGCGCTCCGATTCGCGCGCCGATTCATCGTAAAGGACGACGCGGATGCCTTCGGAGCCGATCCGTTTCAGCACGTTGTCGATCAGGTCCCTGATCACGACGATGGAAATCGTAAACCCGAGCAGATTGCGGCTGCGTTGCTCGGCTGTGTCGAGCGGCACGCCCCGGCGATACACCGGCCGGCTGAGCCCCACTCCCATCTCGCCCTGGAACTGGCCGGTGGTGATCCGGATCCTTCCGCTGGAAGTCGTGGCACCCGAGGTCCTCGACCGCTCGAGCCCGTCGCGGCTGTTTGCGACCGAGAGCCGGTCCATCCCATAGGGGCTCTGGCTCGGTCCGTCCCGGTCCACCGAGTACAGGATCGGAAAATATTCGTCGCGCTCGCCCGCCAGGACCAGCTTGAACTGCGCGTTTAACTCCTTGACCCGGTATCCTGGCTGGTCCTTCTGCGCCGCCGCCTCGAATGCGCGGCGCATGTTCGCCGGCACGAGCGGAGTCCAGGCGACCGCTTTCAGCGCGGGATTGCGGGCGAGCGCCCGCGCACCGAACGCCTGGAATTGCGCGCTTGTGATCTCATTCCCGGAATCGAACAAGGCGCCCGAATTCTCGACCGACTCCAGGCCCCGTTCCATGGCCAGGTTGATGGCCGCGACGTGGTTCTGAGCCCTCTGTTCGAAGGTGAGCCGCACCACGTCGCGTTCGTTGCTTCCAATCGCAAAAAACGCGGCGACGGAAAGCGCGACCCCGAGGACGATGACCGTGACGGAAGCGACGCGATAGCGGAGAAATCCATCGCGGAACCAAGGATCTGCCATCCTCGCGAAGCGCGGCAATCTCATCGAAGACCTCCACCCGGATCGGCTGGCGCGCTCATTTTACCCCACCGGGCGCGCGAGGCTGCGGGGCGGGCGAGACCGGGCCGCACGAATTCGAACCTTGTCGAATTTTCGCCTGATTGCCCGGCCGTTGCGCGTACAATGCGCGCCTTGCGAATCGAATCTCATGATCCGCCTCTCCCAAGTCACGCTCCGCCGCGGCGCCAAGACGCTGCTCGAAGGCGCCGACGCCGCGCTCAGTCCCGGGGACAAGATCGGCCTGATCGGAGCGAACGGCTCGGGGAAGACGAGCCTCTTTGCGCTCCTGCGCGCCGAGCTGCACGCCGACAAGGGCGAGGTCGACTACCCGGCGCGCTGGCGCGTCGCCTGCGTCGCGCAGGAGACGCCGGCGCTCGATCGCCCCGCGCTCGAATACGCGATAGACGGCGACACCACGCTGCGAAAACTGGAAGCCCGGCTCGCCGACGCCGAAACCGTGAACGACGGTCATTTGATAGGCGAGCTCCACGCCGCGATGGGCGACGCCGATGCGTACACGGTGCGCTCGCGCGCCGAGCGGCTGCTGCACGGTCTGGGCTTTTCGCACGAGCAGATGGGCGAACCGGTCGCGAGCTTCTCGGGCGGCTGGCGCATGCGGCTGAACCTCGCGCAGGCGCTGATGTGCCCCTCGGACCTCCTGCTCCTCGACGAGCCGACCAATCACCTCGACCTCGACGCCATCCTCTGGCTCGAGGACTGGCTCAAACGCTACGCCGGGACGCTCCTCGTCGTCTCGCACGACCGCGATTTCCTGGACGGCGTGGTGGACGTGGTTGTCCACATCGACGCGAAGAGGCTCAAGCGTTATTCGGGCAACTACACGAGCTTCGAGCGCCAGCGCGCGGCCGGCGTGGTGCTCGCCGCGGCGCAGTACGAGAAGCAGCAGCGCGAGCGCGAACACCTGGAATCCTTCATCAACCGCTTCCGGGCGAAGGCCACCAAGGCGAAGCAGGCGCAAAGCCGCATGAAGATGCTCGCGAGGATGGAGGAGCTCGCGCCCCTGCACGTCTCCGCGCCCTTCTCCTTCGAGTTCCGCGAGCCGCTTAAGGCGCCCGATCCGCTCCTGGTGCTGGAGGACGCGGACGCCGGCTACAGGATGGAAAGCGTGCCGGACAAGATCGTCGTGCGCGGCATCAAGTTCTCCTTGCAGAGCGGTCAGCGCTACGGCCTTCTCGGCATCAACGGCGCGGGGAAATCGACCTTCATCAAGACCGTCGCCGGAGAATTGAAGCCGCTCGCCGGCAAGGCGATCTTCAACAAAGGCCTCGCGGTCGGCTATTTCGCCCAGCACCAGATCGAGATGCTTCGATACGACGAATCGCCGCTGTGGCACCTCTCGCGCATCGCGCGGAACACGCGCGAGCAGGACCTGCGCAACTACCTCGGTGGCTTCAACTTCCCGGGCGACATGGCGACGACTTCGATCGAGACTTTCTCCGGCGGCGAGAAGGCCCGGCTCGCCCTCGCGCTCATCGTGTGGCAGCGCCCCAACCTGCTGCTCCTCGACGAGCCGACCAACCACCTCGACCTGGAAACGCGCGAGGCGCTGACCGTCGCCCTCGCGCAGTTCGAGGGGACGCTGGTGCTCGTCTCGCACGACCGGCACCTCTTGCGCGCCACCACCGACCAGTTTCTCATCGTCGCCGAAGGCAGGCTGCAAGCCTTCGACGGCGACCTCGAGGATTACCGCGAGTGGCTGTTCAGGACCAAGCTCGCGCCCGCGGAAGCCGTGCCCTTGCCGGAAGCCGAGAAGCCTGCCGCTGCGGCGCCGCCGGTCGCTTCGACCCGCCGCGGCCAGAAGCGCAAGGAAGCCGAGGATCGTCAGCGCCAGTCCGCGGCGAGAAAGCCGATCGAGTCGCGAATCAAGCGGCTGGAAGAGCTGATGGCGAAGCTGAACGCGCAGAAATCCGCGATTGACGCGCGGCTCGCAGACCCGGCGATCTACGGCGAGGCGGAAAAGGACGCCCTGAAGGCGCTGATCGTCGATCAGGCTTTCGTCGCGCGCGAGCTGGCGCAGCTGGAAGCCGAATGGCTGGAGCAGCAGCAGAAGCTGGAGCAGCTCGCGGCCTAGTCCGCGGCTCCGCCCGGACAGGCGTACGTTTCATCGCGCTCCCCTTTTCCGCACAAGAATGTGGACAGCATTGTGCTTGCGGTGTACCGTACATGTTTCATGGAGGCATGAAATATGGATGACAGGCCCGGCATCCCCCGCATCGCCCATCTGCTCGCCGATCCGGCGCGCGCGACCATGCTCTGGGCCCTGGTCGACGGAACGCTGCGGCCCGCGGGAGAGCTGGCGTACGCCGCGAACATCTCGGCGCAGTCGGCGAGCGCGCACCTCGCCAAGCTCGTGGAGGGCGGATTCCTCTCTTCGGAAGCGCAGGGGCGGCACCGCTACTTCCGCATCGCGAGCCCCGAGGTCGCCGATGCGATGGAGAGCTTCGCCTCGCTCAGCGCCGCGGTCCGGCCGCGCTCACCGCGCAGCGTTCTGCCCTCGCGCTCGGTGCCGGTCCAGTTCCTCACCGCCCGCACCTGCTACGACCACCTCGCCGGCGAGACGGCGGTCAAGATCCTGGAGGCCATGCTGAAGGCGCGCTGGCTCGCCGCCGACGGACGCGACTATGCCGTCACGCGCCTGGGCGAGAAGCGGCTCGCGGCGCTGGAGGTAGATCTGGCCGCGGCGCGCGAGTCCCGCCGAACGTTCGCGCGCGCCTGCGTGGACCTGACGCAGCGGCGCCCGCACCTGGGCGGCGCGCTCGGCGCGGCGCTGCTCGATCTGTACGTCTCAAAGCTTTGGATCCAGCGCGCGCGGCGCTCGCGCGTGGTGAGCATCACACCCAAGGGGCGGGAAGCATTTCGCGGATTTTTCGGAGCCTGAAGATCCCCCGAGACAGTCAATCCGGGGCGGAGTGCACCTTGCCCCGCAGCTTCTTGACCTCGCCGCGCCGGATCTTGCCTTCGAGGCGCTTCTTCTGCGAGCCTCGCGTCGGCCGGGTCGGCCTGCGCTGGCGCGGAACGACGGCCGCGAGCGCCACGAGCTCGTGCAACCGGGCGAGCGCTTCTTCGCGGTTGCGCTCGAGGCTGCGGTGCTGCTGCGACTTGATGACGAGCACGCCGTCGCGCGTGATGCGCTGGTCGCGGGAGGCGAGAAGCCGCGACTTGACGTGCTCGGGGAGCGATGAGGCGCGGATGTCGAAGCGCAGATGCACCGCCGAGGAGACCTTGTTGACGTTCTGGCCCCCCGCGCCTTGCGCGCGGATCGCGCTGAGCTCGATTTCGGACTCGGGGATCGCGATTGCGGAGGAAGGGCTCGACATAGCCTCTATTCTGCCCTCCCGCGGCCGCCGGGCGGGAGACAATCTCGGGGCCGGATCGGCGCCTTGCACGCCGCGTGCGCGTCCGTTAACCTGAACCGGCCTGCCCGAGGTTCCCGAAAGGAGAAGCCATGAACGAGGCTCAATACCCGCCTAGACTGCTCTTCCCGGCTCTCAGGCCCCTTTACGTGTTCCTCGAGCCGCTGTCGTGGCTTCTGATCCGTTGCGCGTGCGGATTGATTCTCGCCGTGCACGGCTGGGGCAAGATCACCCGCGGCGCGCAGGCGATGGCGCCGACGTTCGCGAAGCTGGGATACGAGCACCCCGTCGCTCTCGTCTATCTGCTCATCTTCGTCGAGTTCTTCGGCGGAATCGCGATCGCCGCCGGATTGTTCACGCGTTTCTTCGCGGCTGCGGTCGCGATCGAGATGGCGGTGATCACCTTCGTCCATTATTGGACCAATGGATTCTCCTGGCTCAACCGCGGCTACGAGTTCACCTTGCTGTGGGGGCTGGTCGCCCTCGCGATTCTCTGGCGCGGCGGCGGGCCTTATTCGCTCGACCGGAGGATGGGCGTGGAGTTATAGTCCCCATTGAAAGCCTGAGTTGACCGACCCGCAACGAGGCGGCCGGGCGCCCGCCGCTCCGCCGCAATCCTTCGCCGCGCTCCGCCACCCCGGCTACCGCGCCTATTTCGTCGGCTCGGCGCTGGCGATGATGGCCGATTCGATCGAGCACGTGATCAGCTACTGGATCATTTTCCAGAAATTCCACTCACCGGCGCTGGGCGGATTCGCGATGCTCTCGCACTGGCTGCCGTTTCTCTTCTTCTCGGTGCTGTCGGGCGCGCTCGCCGATCGTTTCGACCCGCGGCGCATCATCCAGATCGGCATGGCCTTGTTCGTGGCCGCCTCGCTCGGCTGGGGCGTGCTGTTCCTTACCGGCACGCTGCAGATGTGGCACGCCGCGGCCCTCCTCGTCATACACGGATTCGCCGGCGTGTTCTGGCACCCTTCCGCGCAGCTCCTGATCCACGACATCGTCGGCACGGCGAATCTCCAGAGCGCGGTGCGCCTGTCCGCCACGGCACGCTACCTCGGGCTGCTGCTCGGGCCGGCGGTGGGCGGGGTCTTGCTGCTCGCGCTCGGGCCGGCGCACGGCCTCTTGCTAAACGCGCTGATCTACCTTCCGCTCGTGCTGTGGCTGTGGAAGGCGCCCTACGGACCGCGCTTCAGGAGAGGCGCGCCGGCGCCGGTGCGCGCGGTGAAGGGGTTCAGCGACATCGTCTCCACGATCCGCGCCATCTCAGGCAGCCGCACCATCGTCTCGATGGTCATGCTCGCGGGTGTCACGTCGTTCTTCGTCGGCAACGGCTACCAGCCGCAGATGCCGGAGTTCGCGCACGATCTCGGCCACGGCGATCCCGACCTGTCCTACAGCATGCTGCTCGCCGCCGATGCGGCGGGAGCGCTGTTCGCGGGATTCCTGCTCGAGAGCCGCGGCCTCCTGCAGGCCAAACCGCGAACGGCCCTGCTGCTCGCGATGCTGTGGTGCTGCGCCATCGGCGGCTTCGCCGCCTCGACGTCCTACGCGCTTGCGCTCGCGATCCTGTTCGCCGTAGGGTTCCTCGAGCTTTCGTTCAACGCCATGGCGCAGACGCTGGTGCAGCTGCACGCGCCGGCGCCGATCCGCGGCCGCGTGATCGGGCTCTACATCCTGTTCGCTCTCGGCATGCGCGCTTTCTCAGGCCTCACCATCGGCGTCGTGGGCGGGCTCATCGGCATCCACTGGTCGCTCGCCCTTTCCGCTCTGCTGCTGCTCTCGGTGACCGCAGGATTGCTCGCGTTCACGCCGCGCACAGCGCGCCCGACATGAAAACGCTCCAGACATCGCACGGCGCCGATTCCCCGTACGCCTGGACCCGCCTTTGGGTCGCGCTCGCGCTGGTGACGATCGGCGGCGCGGGGATGTACTCGATGGCGGTGGTGCTGCCGCCGCTGCAGGAGGAGTTCGGGATCGCGCGCGCCGATGCCTCGCTCCCCTTCACGCTCACCATGATCGGGTTCGGGCTGGGCAGCGTGCTGATGGGAAGACTCTCGGACCGTTTCGGCGTGATCGTTCCGGTGCTGGTCGGCTCGGTGAGCCTCGGGGTCGGCTTCATCGCTGCGCGTTTTTCGCAGAACCTCCTGCAGTTCACGGCGATCCATGGGTTGCTGATCGGGGTCGGAACTTCAGGCACCTTTGTTCCGCTGGTCGCGGACATCAGCCTGTGGTTCACGCGCCGGCGCGGCATCGCGGTGGCGATCGTGATGAGCGGCAACTACCTCGCAGGCACGGTGTGGCCGCCCCTGATGCAGCACTTCATCGACACCACCGGCTGGCGCGCGACCTACATGGGGACCGGCCTGATCTGCTTGTTCGCAATGCCGCTGTTTGCGCTCGCCCTCCGACGGAAGCCGCCCGCGATCGCCGGGCTTCCGCCGGCGGGTGCGGGTGCGCGGGGAGTGCCGTCGAACCCCGAGGGGCCGCTCGGGTTCTCGCCCAACCAGCTGCAGGGGCTGCTGTGCGTGTCGGGGATCGCGTGCTGCGTCGCGATGTCCATGCCCCAGGTGCACATGGTGGCGTACTGCGCGGATCTGGGCTTTCCCGCCGCGCGCGGCGCCGAGATGCTCGCGCTGATGATGGGGTTCGGCATCGTCAGCCGCCTCGCCTCGGGCTGGATCGCCGACCGCATCGGGGGATTGCGCACGCTGCTGCTGGGCGCCGTGCTCCAGGCAACCGCGCTCGCGCTGTTCCTGCCCTTCGACCGCCTCGCCGCGCTCTACGCGGTCTCGGCGCTCTTCGGCCTCTTTCAGGGAGGCATCGTGCCTTCCTATCCCCTTATCGTGCGAGAGTACTTCTCGCCACGCGAAGCGGGCGCGCGCACCGGCACGGTGATCATGGCGACGCTCGTCGGCATGGCGCTCGGCGGCTGGATGCCCGGATGGATTTTCGACGCGACCGGTTCCTACCGCGCGGCGTTCGTCAACGGCATCGCCTGGAGCCTGGTGACGATCGGGATCACGCTCTTTCTCCTGTTTCGCGCGCGTCCCGGTTGGGGCCTGCCCGCGACGCCCGGTGCCCGCGCGCAATCGCGCCATCCATCTTGAATCCTTGAGACCGTTGGAGAACCCCATGCGCTACGAGCTCTATTACTGGCCCTCGATACAGGGCCGCGGAGAATTCGTGCGGCTCGCGCTGGAGGAAGCGGACGCCGACTACATCGATGTCGCGCGAAGGCCGCAGCGCGGCGTTGCGGCGTTGACGCGCTTCCTGGAGGGCAGATCCGGGGGACGCCCGCCGTTCGCTCCGCCGTTCCTGAAAGCGGGGAAACGGGTGATCGCGCAGACGGCGAACATTCTCCTGTGGCTCGCCCCGCGCCACGGCCTCGCGCCGAAGAGCGAGCCGGCGCGTCTCTGGGCGCACCAGCTCCAGCTCACCATCGCCGACTGGCTGGTCGAAGCGCACGATGCGCATCACCCGATCGGGGGCGCCTTCTACTACGAGGACCAGAAACCCGAATCGAAGCGCCGCGCCGCGCACTTCACCGCCGCGCGCCTGCCGAAATTCTTCGGCTACTTCGAGCGGGTGCTCGAGCGCGAAAAAGGCGGATGGCTTCTCGGCAAGGCGTTTTCCTACGCCGATCTGTCGCTGTTCCAGATGATCGCCGGCCTGCGCTACGCCTTCCCCCGCGCGATGCAGGGGCTGGAGACGAAATACCCGCGCCAAGTCGCGCTGCACGACCGCGTCGCGTCGCGGCCGCGCATCGCCGCTTACCTCGCGTCGAAGCGGCGCGTCGACTTCAACCAGCACGGGATCTTCAGGCATTATCCGGAACTCGACGCCTAGCGATCCGGAGCGGAGGTCCAGACGGTGCACGAGATAGTCAACATCCTCCTCGTAGACAACGAGCCCGGCGGCTTGCTGGCTCTGGAGGCGATACTCGAGCCGCTCGGGCAGAAGCTGATCACCGCGAGGTCGGGCCACGAAGCGCTGCGGCATCTGCTCGCGCACGATTTCGCTCTCATCCTGCTCGACATCCGGATGCCGGACCTGGACGGGTTCCAGACCGCCGCGCTGATTCGCGAGCGCGGGCGCAACCGCGTTACCCCGATCATCTTTCTCACGGCGAGCGACGAGAGCGAAGCGCAGAAGTTCCGCGGGTACGCCGTCGGTGCCGTGGACTACGTCTTCAAACCTCTTCAGCCGGAAATTCTCCGCTCCAAGGTATCGGTATTCGTCGATCTGGCCCGGGCCACGGAAGTGATGCGCAAGCAAGCAGCGGAGCTCGAGGCCGCAAACAGGGACCTCGAAAGCTTCAGCTATTCGGTCTCGCATGACCTGCGCGCGCCGCTGCGGGCCATCGACGGGTATTCGAACATTCTGCGGGAGAGCTGCGGCGACCGGCTGGGGGACGAGGACAAGCGCCTGCTCGGAAAAATTCTCGAAAACACCCAAAGGATGGGAACGCTGATCGAGGACCTGCTCGCGTTCTCCCAGCTCGGGCGCCGCCCCATCTTCGCCGCGGAAATCGACATGGAGGCGCTGGCGCGCGAAGTCGTCGACGAGCTCCGCAGCGCGCCCGGGCAACAGGTGCCGAACTGCGTCCTGACGCCGCTGCCAGCCGGCTGGGGCGACCGCTCGCTCGTCCGCCAGGTCTGGCTCAACCTGCTTTCCAACGCGATCAAGTTCACCGGAGCGACGGAAGTCCCTTCGATCGAACTGGGCGGCGGCAGCGAGGACGGGAGGAACGTCTATTACGTCAAGGACAACGGCGCCGGATTCGACATGCGATATTACGGCAAGCTGTTCGGCGTGTTCCAGCGCCTGCATAGCTCGAGAGAGTTCCCGGGCACCGGGGTGGGGCTCGCCATCGTGCAGCGCGTGGTGGTTCGCCATGGCGGCCGCGTGTGGGCCGAGGGCCAACCGGGCAAAGGCGCGACGTTCTATTTCGCGCTGCCCAAGAAGGGGCCGGTGAGCGGGTCGTCGGCCCAATCCGGAGGAAAGAAGTGACACATACGTCCAGAACCGCAGTCCGGATTGCACTTATCCCGATCGCCCTCGTGTTGGCGTCGCAGCCAGTCGCCGCGCAGGAGTATCCGGCGCGCGAGATCCGCTCGATCTGCAACTTCGCGGCCGGATCCGGCGCCGACATCCTGGTGCGCTACTACAGCGACAGGCTGGCGCGGCTCGCCGGCAAGCCCGTCCTCGTCGAGAACAAGGTGGGCGCGCAGGGGAACATCGCCACGGAATACGTCGCGCGCGCGAAGCCCGACGGGTACACCATCATGATCACGCCGGCCAGCTCCACGCTCGCCGCGGCGCGGCACATCTTCAAGCAGCTCTCTTTCGACCCCGTCAGGGATTTCACGCCGGTCACGACGCTCGCCAAACTGAGCTTCGCGATCGCGGTGGATGCGAAAAGGCCGATCCATTCGATCGGCGAGCTGACCGAGTACCTGAAGAAGAAGCCCGGCGACGGCAATTACGCCACCGGCTCCAACACGGGCCTCGTCGCAGCGGAGCTCTACAAGGAAATGGCAGGTCTCAAGAGCACGCACATCCCGTACAAAGCCGCTCCGAACGCGTTGAGCGACCTGCTGGGCGGAGAAGTGGACTTCATGTCCTACGACGTGACTTTCCTCATGGCGCAGGCACGCGCGGGCCGCGTCCGCATGCTCGCCCTCACTTCGGCGACGCGCCTGAGCATGCTGCCGGAGGTGCCCACCATGGCGGAGTCGGGCTTCCCGGGCTACGACCTCACGCCCTGGTTCGGGGCCGTCGTTCCGGCCGGAACGCCCAAGGCTATCGTCGACAAGCTGGCCGCCTGGTTCAACCAGATCTCGTCGAGCGAGGAGACGCGCAAATTTCTCGAGAACGTCGCTACCGATCCATTCCCGGGCACATCCGAATCCATGGCGGCGCTGATCAGGGTGGAAAGCGAGAATTGGGGTCGATACGTGAGGCTCGCGAAAATCGAGCCGCAATAGGCCGGGGCCCGAAGCTATCGTCTGGCGACGATCATCCGCCGCGCGTCGCGCGCGAGCACGCGCCCCGGAAGTCCCTGCTGCCTGAGCTTCTCGTAGAAAGGCGGCGTCATGATCGCAAAGGCCTCGGCGTGCTCCTGCCAGAGCTCGACGAATTCTTCGACCGAACTGACGAACTTCCAGGGCTCCGTCGCGATCCCCGGTGCGAGTTCGTCCTTGTACCGGACGAGTGTCACGGGGCGGCCGAGATAGAAGGGGACGCTCTGATCGAAGCTCGCCACGCTGTAGAAGGGCAGCTCCCGCGGGAACCGCAGTTTTTCGCCGACCACGGCTTGCATGATCCGCTCCGAAGAGTAGTGCTCGTCGAGAACGTGCGTGCCCGAGAGCGCAATCTGGACGGCTAGCAGGCTGCCCAGGCCGACAACCGCGATGGACGCTTCGTCCGATGCGCGGCGCTGTAAGCGGAGTCCGGTGAGCCCCGCCGCCGACAAGACTAATCCCGCCGCGAGCAGCCAGATCGCGTAATGCGCGTCGAATTCCGTCCACGACAGGCGCGCGTCCAGATGAGGGAGCACGGCTGCGAGCAAGCCCAGGGCGAGGCCGCTCGCGATGCAGGCAACGGCAGGCGCGCGGCGCGCGCGCTCGGACAGGGCCGGATAGTGCCGGGCGAGAAGAAGCAGGATTGCCGGAAGGGCGGGGAGCACGTAACCGGGGAGCTTCGAGTGCGATGCGCTGAAGAAGACCACCACCACGCCGGCCCAGATGACGAGAAAGCGGTCGATCTTGAAGCCCGGAGGAGCCGCAGTTCTCCACGCTCTTGCGAGCGCCGCGGGGATGCTCGGCGTCCAGGGCAGCAGCCCGACGAGCAACACGGGAACGAAGTACCACCATGGACCGGGCCGGTGGTGATCGGGCAGCAGGTAGCGTTCGAAATGCTCGCGGATGAAAAAGAAATGAAAAAACTCGGGGTTCCTCTGCTGCGCCAGGACGAACCACGGCAGGGCGATCGCGGCGAACGCGGCGAGCCCCGGCGCCCAGTGCAGGCGCTTGAGCGGTGACAGATCGCGCTCGAGCGCGACGTAGACCAGAAGCGCGAGCGCCGGGATCACGATCCCCACGATGCCCTTGCTCAAGACGGCGCACGCCATCCCCGCCCATGCGAGGATCATCCACCCTCGCTCCGCGGAGAGGGTGACGCCCGCGCGCCGGCTCAAGAGAAAACCCAGCATCGCAACGGTCAGAAAGAACGTCAGCCCCATGTCCAGAGTCAGGAACTGGCCGCCGAGAAAGTATCCCCAGCAACCCGCGGCCATCAGCGCGGTCGGGAGCCACGGCGAGCGGGGAGCGAGGCGAAATCCCGCGAACGCCATGAGCGCGATCCCGAGGAAGCCGGTGTAGGCCGGCCACAGGCGCGCCGTCCACTCGTCCACACCGAGCACCGCGAACGCGCCCGCGGTCGCCCAGTACTGAAGGGGTGGCTTCTCGAGGTACTTGATCCCGTTGAGCCGCGGCGTCACCCAGTCGTCCGAATCGAGCATCTCGCGGGCGATGTCGGCGTAGCGCCCTTCGTCGGGAGTGAACAGTCCGCGGTGCTCGAGCCCCGCGAACCATGTCAGGGCGCAGATCAGGAAAGCACCTGCGACCCAGCGGGATTTCGAGGCGGAGACGGTGAGCATGGGAGAGGATTCTTCTTATGCCAACGGGCAGCGTTAGACGTCAGTGTGAAGGGCAGGGAGCTAGCATGAGCCGGCGTGCCTTGCTGAGTGCTGACGAGAGCTTTCAGTTGGCTGTCGGGATAGCTTTACAATCGCTCTTCCCGCACCGAAACGCGCATGCCGACCGTGTCTTCCTTCCCGACGCCATCGCAGCAATCGACAAAGGTCATTTCCTGGGCGCTGTACGACTGGGCGAATTCCGCGTTCGCCATCACGGTGATGTCGGCGTTCTTCCCGTTGTTCCTGAAGCAATACTGGAGCGACGGCGCGGATGCCACGATCACGACGTTTCGATTGGGTCTTGCCAATTCCATCGGAGGAATTGTCATTGCGCTTCTTTCGCCGATTCTCGGCGCCATCGCCGACCAGGGCGGGACGAGGAAGCGCTATCTGATTCTCTTCGCGGCAATGGCGATCGTCATGACCGGCGCCCTGCAATTCGCGGCGCGCGGCGAATGGACGCTCGCGATCGCGCTGTACGTGCTGGCGGTGATCGGGTTCTCCGGCAGCAATTCCTTCTACGATGCGCTGCTCGTGAGCGTCGCCATCGAGCCCCAGCTCGACAAGGTGTCCAGTCTCGGTTTCGCCCTGGGGTATCTCGGGGGCGGCCTGCTCTTCGCCCTCAATGTCGCGATGGTCTTGTGGCCCGCTCGCTTCGGCCTCGTCGATGCCTCGGAATCGGTGCGCTTGTCGTTCGGCATGGTCGCCGTGTGGTGGGCGATCTTCTCGGTTCCACTACTCGTATTCGTCAAGGAGCCGGACGCAGCGGGCCGCCTGTCGCGCGAGTCGGCGGCATCGGCTGGGATCCGGCAACTCGCCGCAACGTTTCGCGACATTCGGCGATTGCGCATCGTCCTGCTCTTTCTGCTCGCATACCTCCTCTATATCGACGGGGTCGGCACGCTGGCGCGCATGGCGCTCGACTATGGCATGGCTCTCGGCTTCGACGAGAAGAAGCTCATCGTCGCGCTGCTGATCACGCAGTTCGTGGGTTTTCCTGCCTCCATCGCCTTCGGCCATCTCGGCGCGCGATTCGGCACGAAGGCCGGGATCACTATCGGCCTCGGAACCTATATTACGGCCACGCTTTGGGCTTACTGGATGGAAAGCACCTGGGAGTTCTACGCGCTGGCGGTCGTGATCGGACTGGTTCAGGGCGGCGTGCAGTCGCTGTCGCGGTCGCTTTTCGCGCGCATCACGCCGGCTGCGAGAGCCGGGGAATTCTTCGGCTTCTACAACATGCTCGGGAAATTCGCGGCGGTGATCGGACCGCTGCTGATGGGCTCAGCCGCCCTCGCGACCGGCAGCTCCCGCGCCGCGGTTCTCGTCATCGTGGCGCTGTTTCTCGCGGGCGGGATCCTGCTGTATTTCGTCGACGAGCGGGAGGGCGCGCGGCTGGCGGGGGAAACGTGACCCATGCGGAACGGCTCCGAATGGATTTTGCAGCGCTCAGAACCCCGAGCAGCCCGGCGCGATATCGCCAGCGACGTTCCCCGAAAGCGTCAGGAGTCCCGTGTTGGCCACGCTCGACTCGCTATCTAGGCACTGTAGTCCGAAGCCCGTGTTGCCCGACACGGCCGTACTCGGCGGCAAGATCAGGAGTGCCGAGCCCAGGAGGAGCCGGATCCCGTCACCCGGGTTGTTCTGAATCGTGCTCCCAAACAGCTGGGCTTGAGATTTGAGGCTCAGCCCCAAGCCGACGCCGCTATTGCCGCTGATCACGGCGTCCCGAATCACAATCGACGCCCCCAAGATACCGAATACTCCGCCAGCGCTGCCGGTCCCGTTGCCAGTGATCGTGTTGACGGTCGGTAAGCCAAGGCCCGGATCGCCGATCACGACACTCGCGCTGCGGGCAAACACGCCCTGCGTGACGTTGCCGCTGATGGTGTTGCCGCCCGCGATGACGGCAGCCGAGCTAATCACCAATACGCCGCCTCCGGGCGCGGCCGGGTCGGCGCCGTTTCCGGTGATCTGATTCATCGCGATAGACGCCGCGCTGCCGTTCGAGACGACGATGCCGCTCGAACCATTCATGCTGATCGTATTGCCGCCGGGGGCGTTCCGATTGTCGACGCCGATCCGGGCGGAGCCGCCATCAAGCACGAGGACTCCGTTGCGGTTCTGGCTCACCGCCGAGTTCACGACGGTCGCCTGGGCCGCCGAGACGACGACGCCATCACGCGGATTGAGCTGGATCGTGCAGCTGTCGATGACGCCACTCGCGCCGAAGACGAAGGCGATTCCGGTCCGGCCGGTGTTCTGGACCGTCGCATTCCGGACTGTAAGCCCCGCCGCGCCGCTCACCGTGATGCCGTTTCGCCCCCCGGTGATCGTGAGCCCTTCAAGGGTCGCGCGGCTGGCAGTCACAGTCACCGTATCGATGTTCGGATCGGGCCCCGCGATGCCGCCGCCGAAGCCGGTTTCCCCCCGAATGGTGACGTCGCTCCGATCGATGAGCACGGACTCATTGCAGGTGCCTCTGACCAAGACGAGCAGCGGCCTGCTCTCGTTGCCTCGGGTGAACGCCCTGGAGATCGTCTCGCCTTGGGTGCAGTCCACGTTCACCACCCCTGGTTTCTCCTGAGCGAGCGCCGTTGAGGTCGCGGCGAGCACCAAAAGGCCGCCGAGCATTCCGCCGAGGCCGGCGTGGGTGCGAAGAATATCTGTACGAAGTGAGTTCATGGTTCCTCCTCTCAGCTTGGCGCACGGGGACGGTGCAGCCCGACGTGCATTGGTTTGATCGATTGTTCAAAGCACCGTCTCCATGTTGCGCAGACGCTGCGCGACCCACAATCCCATGATCCGGTGAGAAGGAGGCTGCATGCGGCTACGAACCCCCGTGCCGCTACGCCTTGCCGGGCATCTGCAGCTCAACCGCTCGCATCACTGCAGCGGTCGCCGAATGGACGTCCAGCTTGCGGTAGGCATTCTTGATGTGGCTTCCGACGGTGTTGAGCGACACGCCGAGCCTGTCTCCGATCTGCGAATAGCTCAGGCCGCTCGCCAGGAGGCAAACGACATCCGATTCGCGGGCGGTCAGCGCAACGGCTGCTGCATGCGCGAGCGTCCGTGCGTGCAAGCGTTCCACCAGCTTTCTCGCGACGAACGGGCTGAGCGGCGAGCCGCCCGCGCGCAGTTTCAGCGCGTGTCCCACTAGCTCGTGCGCATCACAGGGTTCGAGGACACAACCCGCGGCGCCCGCCTCGAGGGCGGCGATCAGCGCTTCCTCCGTCCCGGCCGGGGCGATGAGCAGGATCTGGCAGCTCGCGAGCACGCGCTTTGCCGCCCGCACGAATTCCACGCCGTTCATGTCCGGCAGCGGCAGACGGACGAACAAGACCTCCGGCCGCCGCGCGGCAAGACACGCCAGGGCTTCGCGCCCGCTCGCCGCGCAATCGGCGAATAGGACTTGCGGCTCGATGCCGATCGCGGATGCCATCCTCTCGCGCGCATCGCGGTCTTGCGTTACGAGGAGGATTCGCATGGTCGATGTCCGGTTCGACTGCGACGTAAGAGCTACTGCGAGCCTTCCTGGGGTCCATACCTGCCACCGGTATTGGGGTAGCCACTACTACTGCCATAGCCGCCCCAGACAATCATCTTGCTTCCGGTCCAGACCGCCGTGTGTTGGGCCCTTGCGGAGGGCACACCGGTGTTCGAGGTCGGCGCCCAAAGATCTGTCACAGGGTTGTATCGGGCACCCGAATTACTAAAGTAGGAATAGTCTTGGCCACCCCAGACGATCATCTCTCTGCCGGTCCAGACCGCCGTGTGGTAGTACCTTACCGAGGGCACGCTGGTGTTCGAGGTAGGCACCCAAACGTCTGTCGCGGGGTTGTATCGCCCACCCGAATCAAGAGAGTTCGAAGGAAGGCCGTAACCACCCCAGACAATCATCTCGCTGCCGGTCCAGACCGCCATGTCCCAGTACCTTGCGGAGGGTGCA
>Ga0209155_1000415_pt1 | contig 20290 bp, 17 predicted proteins | sample GraSoiAngelo_122_FD_185879 | JGI IMG/M metagenome (GOLD analysis project Ga0209155, IMG submission 185879) | Grasslands soil microbial communities from the Angelo Coastal Reserve, California, USA - 14_0927_02_20cm (SPAdes) (version 2) | ecosystem: Environmental > Terrestrial > Soil > Grasslands ... | reverse complement strand
TAATCGGAAGCGTTGAAATCGCGACCAGCGAGAAAGGGAATGTGCATGGTCGCAAAGAAATTCGGCCCGACTGCAAGCGCATCCGCATCGGAACGTTGATCCTGCGGCGTTCCCGGCCAATGGAAGCCCATGATCCCCAGCCGGTCACTCAACAATGGCAGAACCGAGTAGCTCGCGGACTTCACGCCGGGCGTTTCGGCTAGACGCTCCTGCAGGTCGCGATAGAAGGCGTCCACCTGTGGGCCTTTGTACCCGATCAATGTAGGATCGATTCCGAAAACCAAGATATTGTGCGAATCGAATCCAACGTCGATGCTCCGCAGGTTCTGCAGCGTACGCACTAAGAGGCCGGCGCCTACCAGAACGACGATTGCAAGCGCCACTTGCGCTACCACCAGCGCATTGCCAATGCTGAACCACTTTCTGCCCACATGTCCTGAACTAGCCGAGCTTCGCTCGCCTTCCTTGAGTCCCGGCGTCAAATCCACGCGCGCGCTGCGAAAAGTTGGCGCGATCCCGAAAAGAATTCCGGTCAGCAGCGAGATCGTCACGGTGAATCCGAGAACGTGAAGGTCAACACCGGTCGCGAATCCCAACGGACGCGTCTGATTGCTGGATACGAAGGAAATGATCGCGTGCGCTCCCCAGTACGCGAACAGAATCCCCAGCGCGCCGCCGAGCGCCGACAGCATTACGCTTTCCGTCAAAAGCTGCCGTACTACGCGTGCGCGGCCCGCGCCCAGAGCCAGCCGTACGGCCATTTCCTTTTGCCGCGCGGCTGCGCGAGCGAGCATCAGACCCGCAACATTCGCGCAAGCAATCAACAAAATGATCCCCACAGCGAGCATCAAGACGTACAGGGGATTGGAATATTGGCTGCGCGCGCCGGTCAACCCTGTTTGCGCCGGCAACAGCGTCACTTCTGGATTATCGGCGACCCTCGATAGCGTTTGAGGGTCGCGCTCCTCCGGTCCTGTCCGAGACGGCGCGTGGCGCATAACCGGCGCATTGCCCGCAGATTGCGGCATCGGCGCGCTACCCGCTTCCCTCCGAGCCTGAACCGGACTCCCCGGTGCTTGCTGCACTAGTGCTCGCGCACTCGCCGGACCGTTGCCGCCAGCCGGCGGCGGCATAGCTCCTTGAAACGTTCGGTTGCTAACTGCCCCGTGCCCGGCAGACGCTCCAGTTCGCATCGCGCTCTCGCCGCCATGGAAAAGCGGCACCGCACCGTGAAGCATTTCATTTCGGAACAGTCCGCTAACCGCCGCTTGCGCCTGCGCGACCGGTGTCCCCGGTTTGAGTCGGCCGATGATCGTGAGCCACCAGTCACCCACGTCGCTAGAGCGGTTTCGCCAAAACATCGGATCGGTAACGCGTTGCCCATCGGACAGCGGCAGCCAAACATCGTAATCACTGCCCGGAGTAATCCCGGTGAATCGCTGCTCGACGACGCCGATAATCGTGAAGGGAACGTTATTCAGTTCAAGCGTGCGCCCTATCACGTCGCGCGAACCTCCGAAGGCGCTCTGCCAGTAGCCATAGTTCAGCACCGCAACAGGTGCGGCGGACGGTGCGTCGTCTCCTGCCTCGAATAGTCGGCCCGCAGCAGGTTTAAGACCCATCGTGCGGAAGAAGTCCCCGGAAACCAACTGGCCATTGATAACCGTCGCAGGACCGTTCCCTGTCAAATTCAATCTGCCGGAGTTGGCGAACGCAGCCGTCCCCGAAAAGACATTCGCTTGCACAATTTCGCGAAACATTGGCTCCGAGAACGAGCAGCCATAGGGATTTGCTGCCCCAGGCATTACATTCATCGGGCAGTCTCCGGAAGTGTGGTACCCGTGAATGTTCGGAGCATTCCGCGCGCTCCACTTCAGCAGCACCAGCTCCGAAGGATTGTCTACCGGCAGGGCGCGCAGCATCACCGCGTCGATCAAGCTAAAAATAGCTGTGTTCGCGCCAATGCCCAACACCAACGTAAGAATGGCCACTGCCGCAAAACCGGGGGACTTGCGCAGCATGCGCAGCCCGAACTGAATATCTTGCAGTAACTGCTCTAGACAAACGAAACTCCACACCTCGCGTGTCTCTTCCTTAACTCGAGTCACATTGCCGAACTTGCGCACCGCCGCGTAGCGCGCTTCCTCCGGGGGCATGCCGCGCTCAATATTGTCCTGCGTCTCCTTTTCAATGTGGTCGCGGATATCCTGATCGAGTTCTTCCAGCATTCGCTTGCGGCGGCTCATGATTTGCCTCCCTGCTTTGCGGGGCGGAGAATGCGCGCGATCGCTCCGGCCAGTCTGTCCCATTTGCCGGTCTCAAGCGTCAGTTGCCGCCGGCCTTTGGCGGTCAGACGATAGAACTTGGCCCTGCGATTGTTCTCTGACGTGCCTTCTTCGAACGAAATCCATCCGCGCTTGATCAACCGGTGCAGCGCTGGATAAAGCGACCCCTGTTCTACTTGCAAGACGTCGTCGGAATTGAATTCGATGGCCTTGGCGATGGCGTGGCCGTGCGCGGGCCCCAGCAGCAGCGTGCGAAGAATCAGCAGGTCCAATGTCCCTTGCAGCAGTTCAATGCGCTCTTTTTCTTCTTTAGTAGTCATTCTAGGTGGGAGAGTAATTCGCTTCTAGTAGAATGTCAAGGGGAACGAGCCTTTTCCATTGGCCTTGGTTTGAACCTATGTCAACGAGAAGCAAGCGCCGCGAATCGCGACAATTTCAGATTTGCAATCTCTGCCACATCCTGGATTTCATCCACATATACGAAGTCACCAGACAGACCAGCCAGGCGATCGGCAAAGAAAGCCACACCAGCTCGACGGGCCAGGCCAGTGGGATGGCCGTAAGGTAAGCGATGCCCAGCATTGTGCCCGTAAGGACGAGTTCGATGCCCAGCGCTGCGGCCGTGTCTCCGGTCCCGGTGACGGCGACGAACCACATTTCTCCGGGAATCACAATCAGCATCGCCAGCGCCACGACGCGAAGACTTGCGCTTCCATCCGAGAGAAGAACCCATTCCGGCGCGAATAATGCAAAAAACCAACGGGGCATCAGCAAGGCCAGCGCGAGAAACGGAAACGTCGCCACCAGCGCGCCGCCGATCGCGTCGCGAAGAAGCGCCCCGATTCGTTCCGGCTGATTTCTCCCCACAAAGCGGCTGACCATCGAACAGGAGGTCTCCGCGAATCCTTCCGTGGGAATCCAGAAGACCACGTAACACGTGTAAACGATGTTGGCGATCGCCAGCGCAGCTTCGCTCACGCGCTCAAAAATCAGGAAAAACGCCAGCCATCGCAGCGTTTCCAAAGAGTTCTGCACCACGATGGGCATGGAGAGGCGGCCAAGCAACCGCAACGTTCTCCGTTCGAGGCCGTGAATGCGAAAGAGTCTGTAATGCTTACTCTCGAAAGCGCGCAACACATAAATCGTCAAGAAAAGAAACGCCGCGGCCTCCGCCGCGAGCGACCCAAGCGCCGCTCCCCGCATGCCCATCGCCGGAAATCCGAGCTTTCCGTAGATAAGAACGTAGTTGAAGGAAATGTTGGTGCCCGCGAGGATAATCGCGGCCGGGACCAGCGCGCGCGTTTTTCCCGAGCTTATGAGTAGTGCGCTATAAGCAAAGCTCGTTCCGACAAAAAAAATGCCGTAAGCGGCGATCTGTAAATAGCTGTCGACGAGGCTCCCCATCGCCCCCGTTTCGACAAACCATTTCCCAACAAGGGGCCAGAGGATTTTGAGCGCCGCCGTGGCTCCAACGCAAATCAATGCGACTGCAAAGAATCCCTGGTTGAACGCGGCTCCCACCGCATCCGGCCGTCGCTGGCCGGCGCGGCGTGACGCGAGGATCTGAATGACCTCCGCCAGTCCCACCGGCAACACCAGGAACAGCACTAGTACCGAGTCCGCAATCGCCAGCGCGCCAACTTCCGCCACTCCGACGCGTGCCAGAAAAATCGTATCAATCAGGTGTAGAAGGTTCTCGCTGGCCCCGGCCAAGATGACCGGCAGCGAGACCTTCCACACCACACGGGAAAGCTTGCTCATGCTCATCGGGATATACCAGTAACAGTTCGATTCCCGGCGGGCTGGCTTTGGTCCCGCATCTCAATCCGTCAGGGCAATCTGATAAGCCTGCCGGTTGAGGTGCATGACCATGCATGAAAGCAGCGCACCGCTCTTGTGATATTCGCTGAGATTGATGTAGCTGACCTCCAGGGCAAACTTCGAGGCGATGTCCTCGAGTTTCCGGTTTTTCTGGATTTCGCGCTGGTAATCCTCGGTTCCCGGCCTAAGATCGTAGAGGTGCGAAGAGTTCAGCACGACTTTGGGCATGCGCACGGAATTGCAGATTCCTGAATACGCTTCGTCAACCGAAACATCGATGATGTTGGTGAACTTCTCGAGCTCTGCGATCTCGTTGGGCTCGAGCAGTTCGGTGCAAACAATCGTGCTCTCCTTGGTGATCGGGAAAACCAGGCAATCCAGGTGGTAGAGGTACGGGTCCGTTAGCCGCAGCTTCACGACCTGCATGTCAAAGTTTTTTTCCATCCACTCGTAGCTTTCGCGTTCGGAGCGGATACCGTAGCCGCCGGCGTAAACGTTGTCATACAGGTGCTTGAGCTCGGCTTCGCCTTCGAACTTCGTCGGCGAAACCCACACGTGGTAGCCCATTTGCTGGAAGAATTCCACTCCCACTTGCGTCTCGCCACGCCGTGGCTCGGAAGTAAAATTGGAAATGATGGCGGTGTTCCTTCCGGCCACGTGCGCGAGAACGATTCCCAGATTTGCGGTGTAGACCTGGTCCTGCAGAGCCGCCGTTTGCGGAGTCGGCAGAATGTACACCAGCGCTTCACCGGCAAGATAACGGTACAGCTCCAGAAACTGGACGCAGGCCCTTTTGAAATTCGGGCATCGCCGGTCTCCGGGAAGGTCTTCCATCCAGGGATTGTTGGCAACCTCGGTCGAAAGTGAAAAGGGAAAGCTGAGAAGATACGAAGGCCGCTCGAGCTGCGTTGGATTCTTCCACGGCGGAACCGCTTCGGGCCGGTTGAGTCTGCCTTCGCTTGCGGGGATTGGGATTGAGGTGGTCAAGGCTGCGTTCGAGAGCGTGTTCACGGACTCATTCTCCTTTATACGAGCAAGATTTTACTACAATGAGCTGGGGTGGCCCGGCTGGGGAGAAATCACAGTGCATCTGGCGCGCGCAGGTAGCGCCGCGTCAGCAGATGGATTTTTCGGTCACTCGAATCACGGGGTCGATTCCCGCTTCCACGTGGTCGCTGTCATTCTGCACGGGCTCGAATTCGAACCGTGAGGACAGCGGAACGATCAAATCGACTTGCGATCCGTAGCGGACTTGCGAGAATCGCTGGCCCTGCACGACCGGCTGGTTCTGTTTTAGCTTGAAGGGAACGATGCAATCGACATCGTAGTCCGCGATCTGCAGCAAATAATACGGTTGCCCCAGGTGAACGGAGTAGATGCGATTCAGAACCCGCTGATTGTGATGCAGGTAATCCAGCGAATCGGAAGAAATTCGAAGCTCTTGCAAGATGCTTTTTTCCACGTCGAGCATCGGATGGTTAAACGTGTCGATGGGATCTATCTCCGCGTAAGAAACCGTCCCCGGATAGGGAACCCGGTTGGTGTGCACGTCGAAAAAAGTCATGAAGATGCCGATGACCAGGCTCTCCGCGCTGTAGCCCGGATCGCGCATTGCGTCCCGCAGCGAATAAGGACGCCCCTTGATTTCCACAATGCATTCGCCGGGATGAACTTTCCTTTGGTAGAGAATGATTCCGTCCGCGGGTGAAAAAAAGTAGCTTAGATCCGAGTATGTCGGACGAATAGGATCGCGGAAAAAGTGAAATTGGGAAACCCAGCTGATGGGTTTTTCGCGGTAGGGCCGAACATCCGTTTCCAGCCAGTCCTGGATTTTTTTGGCCATGCACGGTACTCCCTGCTGGGGGTACGCTATTTTAAAATTTTCTTACTGGGGCCCAAATTCCGCGCTAGTTTGCGCCAAGCCGTGGGCGCTATAAAATCAGGTATTTTCTTTCATCCTTGGTCGGGGGAATCCCCGACAAAAGTTGATTCTCTTTATATGAGGCAATCAGACGGACTCCAATATGAATGCCTGTTGCTTCAAGTCGCGTTGCTTCGCACCCACGTTTGCAAATCAAATTGCGCAAATCGAGTGAACGCCCGGAGTTAACGCGAATGCTTGCCGCTGAGGCGCGTTATAAATTGACACCTGCCTGCGTATGAAAAAGAGGAGGCAGTGCAGGGCATGAATCCGAATCGCGCGCTCGTACGATTCCTGTGGACCGCGGTGATTTTTCTGGCGTTCATCGGGCTCGCGGTCGCTACGCGGCGGACGATTGTGCTGCTGAAGCCGGGAGCGATGAGTTCGGCGAAGAATCCGGCAGTGCAGTTGGACGCTCATTTCGCGAATCACGCGACTCTGACTCTCACGCACATTTTGCCGGCCATGCTTTTTATGTTGCTTGGACCGTTGCAATTCGTGCGCGGGTTGCGCGCAAAATATCCGCAGGTTCACCGCTGGTTCGGACGAATTTTTCTGACCGCCAGTGCCGTCGTGGGAATCACGGGGCTCACCATGGCGTTTGGAAAGACGATTGGCGGCATCGATGAGAAAGCGGCGATCACGCTGTTTGGAACTTTCTTCCTGATCGCATTGGCGAAAGCGCTTTGGCACGCGCTTCGCCGAGAGTTCGTGCAGCATCGCGAGTGGATGATTCGCGGCTACGCCATCGGACTTGCCGTCGCGACCATCCGGCCGATCATGGGAACATTCTTTGCGGCCGCGCTGCTGCGAGGGCATGCGCCGGAACCAAGAGAATTTTTTGGCACGGCGTTCTGGATTGGATTCACGCTGCAAACCATCGCGGCGGAAATCTGGATCAACTACACGAAGCCGAGTGCGGCGACTCAGGTGACGATGCTTCCGGCGAAATAGCTGGCAGCCTGTTAAGAAAGTGCTCCTTATCTGTCGCTGGTTAGTCCGCCGCCGCGGGCCGGGTGAGGGCCTTCGTCAGATCGGCGTGGAGCAAGCGATGGAATAAGTGTTCGCCGGCTTCGCGGCGGACGGAGAGGCGACCCGCCACGTACGCGCGGGAAGCGAGCCCGCGCTGCACCGCGTCGCAAATGGTTTCGTCTTCCTCCTGCACTTTTTCGCTGACCTTAATGCTGGCTTTATTTTTCGCCGAGGCTTTCTTGCTGGTGTCCGCAAAGTAGTAGTCGAAGATGACGGCGCATTTGTCCACGCCTATAGGGAGAACAAGATTGGTGTCCATCACGCCTTCGTAGGCGTTGATCATGAAGTTCGGATAAATCCAGAGATAGAACGCGCGGCCCTGGCGCGTGGCCGCGACGCCCGATTCCGACTTGGCGCCCGAAGAGAGCGGGCTGGACTGCAAACACGCGCGCTCGAAATTTTCGATGGTGTACTTCGTATACTCGATCACGCTGCTCAATCCTTTGTGCGCGTGCGGAACGTGGTAGCCGCCGTCGAGATAATTGTCCACGTAGACCTTCCAGTTGCAGTGCAGCGTGTAGACGCGCCGGTCGAAGTATTTCAGTTGTTTCTTCAACTGCAGCGGCGCGACCAGCTCCGGAACTCTTCCGAGAAATTCCAGGAGCGGGGCGGCGCAGCCGTCCAGATTGACGAAAACAAAATTCTCCCAGGAGTCCACTTTGACCGGCACGAGTCCGTTTTTCGCGCGATCGAAATTGCAGACGCCCTCGAACTCCACCATGCCTTTGAGCGCGCCATCGTTGCCGTAGGTCCAGCCGTGGTACGGGCAGCGAAATTGCTTCGTGCAGCCGTCGACTTCGGTGACCACCGCGGCTGCGTGATGCCGGCAGACGTTGTAGAAAGCGCGCAACTGGCCGTCATCGCCACGCGCGGCGACGATAGGCTCTCCGGCGAGGTCCGCGGTGAAGAAGCTGCCTTTGTCCTTCACCTGACCGGCGCGGCCGACGACTTGCCATGTTTTCGCGAATACGCTGCGCTGCTCGAGTTCGTGGATGCCGGCGTCGAAGTACCACGGGGAAGGAATCGTCCAGGCGTGATCCAGCGGATCATTCGGATTGTAGAGATTCAGCAGGTCTCGGATGTTTCGCTCCATGTGAAGCTCCTGAGTGCCTTGGTTGTCCATGTCATACCCCGAAACGCGGTTGGGGAGAAGGGCAAAGAGAGCACCCGGTCTTCAATTGAAAGGTTTCAATACCGGAACGTACGGAATGCCCCATCCCCACACCGTTTTTGTAAAAGATTGAGACGACAGGGGTTAGGGGGTGGGGGTCGGCAAAAGGATTGAAGCGTAAGGGGTTAGGGGCAGGGGATTAGAATGTCGGGAATGCCTCCCCGCACTGTTTTTGAAACGATATGATTCCAAAGAGGTTAGGAGGTGGGGTCGGTAAACGATATGACAGGAAAGGGTTTAGGAAAAAGCAAGTAAGGACGCAAGGAGGTAGCGAGGGAGCAGCCGGGGGAGGTTCCGGTAAAAGGGAAAGAATGCGGCCCAGGCTCAGTGCGATTCAACACACGCCAAAATAGCATAAAATTCGATGATTCTCAAGTTATTTGTTGGGTATCATTCGAATGGAACGGGAAGGTGTTGAAAAGATGGTGGTTGAGGAATTGACGAACGGGTCGGCCACCCGCTGCTAAGGGCGCGTAGTTTACGTTCATCGGAGCAGAGCGAGAAACCCTTAACAGAGGAAGCGGAGAATTCAGGCGCAGGCTTATAGCAGGAAGGGCAGAAGAGGCGCAAATAATCTGCGTGTTCAAAGTTTTTCTCTCAGGTAATCACCCTAAGAAATGGAAAGGCAAAATTGACCACCGAATCTGTTACTCAAGTAACTGACCGTTTTCGACGAGCGTGTTAACCAGTCCGACTGGAGTGTGCTCAGCCACTCTGTTTGCCCACTTGATGGAGGCTGGCATGGAACTCAAACAGAAGCATCTGTTCGTACTCCTGGCGATCGCGACAATAGCAATTGTCTCTTCTACGGACCAAACACGCAATGTACTTTCCGTCTTCGCTAGCAGCTCAACCCCGGCGAATTCCTATCTCCAAGACGAACAAGGGACCCAAACATCGCCAACTGACAGCGCTATCGACAAGAACGCCGAAATGATGATGAAACAGGGCAGGAGAATCTTTCGGTTCGACACGTTCGGGGATGAAGCTTGGTGGGGCGACACGCTAAAGCTTCACCAAAGCGTGGAAGGCGCGAAGCTGGGCGGAGTCGGGCCGGGCGTCAGCCCGAAAACGGCACTGGCCGTCGGGTTGAAGGTTGACGTGGACGCGCTTCCCTCTGGACTTGTTGCGGCTCTTCAACGGGGCCAGGTCAACTTAGACGACCCAGCAATCACGCTTGCCTTGCTCAAGCTGAACTCCGTTGTTGGTGTAACGGGATTCTTCAATGACCAAGGGACTCTGCGTTCTATTGGTATTCAATGCGCCTTTTGCCATTCGACGGTGAACGACTCGTTCGCTCCTGGAATCGGTCACAGGCTGGATGGATGGGCCAATCGTGATTTGAACGTAGGAGCGATTGTGGCGTTGGCGCCGAACGTGAAGCCAATTGCCGACTTACTGGGAGTAGACGAAGCTACTGTACGCACAGTGCTCAATAGCTGGGGCCCCGGCCACTTCGACGCCGAGCTCCCGATGGATGGCAAGGCGTTTCGTCCCGAAGGAAAGACGGGGGCCACTTTAATTCCGCCAGCGTTTGGTCTCGCGGGAGTGAACCTGCATACCTGGACCGGCTGGGGCTCAGTCACATATTGGAATGCTTTCGTGGCGAACCTTGAGATGCATGGTAAAGGGACGTTTTTTGATCCACGGCTCAATGACGCCACTAAGTTTCCCGTCGCTGCCCGCGCGGGCTTTGCCAACGTGCGTAATCAACCAGATCTAATCACGGCAAAATTGGGGCTGCTGCATTTCTATCAGCTCGGCATCCCTGCGCCAAAGCCACCTATAGGAAGCTTTGACGCTGAGGCTGCGGCGCGTGGCAAGGAATTGTTCAATGGCGCGGCGAAGTGCGCCCCTTGCCACGTCCCTCCGCTTTTTACCGAGCCCGGTTGGAATATGCATACGCCCGCGGAGGTGTGCGTGGATGATTTTCAAGCCAACCGCGCACCAGATGGCCGTTATCGCACTGCGCCCCTCAAGGGACTCTTCAGCCACGCGAGGGGCGGTTTCTACCACGATGGGCGCTTTGCGACACTTGGGGAAGTCGTGAAACATTATGATGGGTGCATGGATCTGGGGCTGAGCGACGCGCAAGTACACGATCTTGTTGAGTATTTGAAGTCGCTGTAAAGTAGAGGTCAGCGATGGGGAACGGAGTCTTGTCTGGTCTGGGTCAGACTCTCGGTCGTGCCATTCGCGAGCGCCTCGGCTTACCGTCGTTCTTGGAACCATTTCCAGTCCACCCAGCCCAGGGCAGATCGCGCCTTCGAGCTGGGAGTCGAATCCATGCCGGTGGATGCATTCCGTTTGCCCACGCCGAATTCCCTGGGAGAGAGCCGAAATGAATCCTGACAACGCTTCGTCGTTAGCGGTAAGCCGCACAGGAGAATTAACGCCCGCACAAGAAAATCAACCATGGTTTATTTCCGATGATCTCGCCATATCTCAGGCGGCGGTTTCGTCTGCTCTCGTCACGGTGTTTCGCGGGAAGTTTTGCGACGCGATTCTGCCCAATCGGAAAGCAACCGCCTTCGAACGTAACGAAGTTCTCTATGAAATAGGCGGCCGGGACCGCACGTTTTTCTTTCTTCAGGCTGGCTTTGTAAAAGTAGGGACCATCACTTCCGAAGGGCGAGAACTGATCTATGACGTGCGAAGCGGCAAAGACGTCGTTGGCGAGCTTTGTGTGTCGGAGGGGCGACGTCCGGATCGAGCCGTGGCGCTTGAGCATACAGAAGCTGTCGCTGTGCCGCGCGACGAAGTTATGGAAATACTCAGACAGCGGCCTGACCTGTTTTCGCGGTTAGTAGACGTTCTCGGGCGTGCGTTGGTAGAGGCCTACGAGCAGGTGAACACGCTGGCCACCGACCATACAGTTGGACGAGTTGCAAAAACCTTGCTGAGACTGGCGGCAAAGATTGGCAAGCGATCTGGTACGGCCGTTGAAATTCATAAGTACCTTACCCAGGAGGAACTTTCGCAGATGGTTGCCGCCCGGCGGGAAAGAGTCTCAACAGCGTTGAATTTTCTGCGGCGTCACGGAGCGGTGCACTACTTGCCTCACGGACATCTGAGCTTAGATGTCAAAGTTCTGGAGAGCCACGCCACTTGATACTGTCCACGACCGAGCCGGGGCAGGCGGAGCCGCGCGTGCAGTAGCGCCACCCTTCATTTGAATGGGAAGGTGTTGAAAAGGAAGGGGGGTAATGGCTTGAGAGTGGATGCTGTCCCGCGGAACTAGCACAGATTTGTTTGACCACTGGTCCGGGAAGAACGATCTCAACTTGACACACGGGGGGGGGCCGGACGTACTCTGGCACTAGATAGCAAGCAGAAATTTACTGTCGCGCGTGGCTCGGCGTAGAACAGGGCGTGTCCAGCAACACACGCAGAAAAAGGCCAGCCCTTATGTACAGCGTGTACGAAATATTCGAGGTGTTACCGGACGGCTCCACGTTGAAGATCAGCCGCGTATCCGGGTTAGAATTTGCCAAGTTAGCGCTTCAGCAGCTGGCAGAGCATACGAGGAACGAATGCTTTGTCGCCGATGTAAGAACCAGGCAAGTTGTGGCGCAACTGAATGTGTCTCAGGAAAAGTGGCGAACGACCAAGCGAATTTTCCAAATCGCTTACGATGAGAAACTAGGTCTTCGAAGAGCTGACCTGCTAAGGTCGCTCGGTTTCCACGTAATCTCGGTGATTGGCAATGATCCCGCAAGAGTTCTCTTAGCTTCGATCCAGCATTACGACTTCTTTATGGTCGGGCATGCAGCACCTGAAGATACCAGAACAGAAATGATTGACTGGATTAGGGTGAAATACCCAAGAGTCAAAATCCTTGCCTTGAACGCTCCCCATCAACAACTGTTGAATGCGGATTACAACGTCACAATCAACGGTCCGGAAAACTGGCTTCCGATCGTGACACATATAGCTGACTCCGCTGTAATCCCCCGTGAATTGAGGTATTTCCCCTGATTCCCGGTTCTTCACCATCGACGTAACCTCAATTTTTGGCTTTGTTCTGTTAAAGAGATGTAGGATCAAGGCACCAGCTCTCCTTTCGCCCAACGATTATCGTGAGAGGCGAGAATATGTACCTGCAAACCGGCCTGAACCTTTGGCGTGATTTCTACAACGGCGCATTTTGCGAGACTGGTGATAAGACCGCTCGGCTGGTCAAGGTCAATCTTGCGATAAGCGTCTGCCTTTGGCGTCTAACGGCAATTTCACGGGAAGGGTCATCAGAGTGCGAAAATATCTTGACTGCAGTGGATGACTTGAAAATTCTCAAGGGCCTATGCGGAAAATGTGCTTAAATCATGGCTTCTCCGACAAGCAATTTGTCTCGCAAGGAACTGGCTATAAAAGACCTCGTAGCGGAGATTGCGAGGGCACTCGTAGACCATCCCGAGGGAGTGCAAGTCAGAGCGGTAGAAGGTTCCCACGTCACCGTCCTAGAATTGAAAACTCACCCGGAAGATTTGGGCAAAGTGATCGGGCGGCAGGGACGCACGGCGGAAGCGATTCGCACGCTATTGAGCGCAGCCGGAATGAAATTACACAAGCGATACACACTAGAGATTCTGGATGAAGATTGAACGAGACTCTTCCTACCTCTAAGTGCCCGTCGAGTTACATGTCCGGAAGGTGGGCTGGGCTAATTTGTGGCGCGCCTACGGCACTTGTCCGGGATAAAGGACAAAGAGCTTTTCGGCCAGCAACCAGTCCACTGTAGGATGAAAACGCATAACAAATTGCATTCGATGGGTCTGGCTCGGCCGATTGGGCTCACCTCGAGCGAGTTTATCTTCTGTTTAGACTTGACGCGATAGCTTCTTCCATGACGGAGAGCCAAGCTCTCTCGACACAACCGCTACGACATCCATGAAGTCGTAGGAATGTCTTCAATCGCAAGGGAGGATTTCGCATGAAGTCTTACGGTTTCGGACGTCTTGCAAGTGGAATGCTCCTGCTTACGCTGGGTACGTTCTCGCTCTCGATGGCAGCCACGAACGGTTATCACCTGCTTAAGAAATACAGTTTCGGAGCGGCCGAGGGAAGCACGCGCGAGTACTTCGACTACATCACCGTCGATTCTGCCGCGCGCCGCGTCTATCTTTCCCATGGCACGGAAATCAAGGTCATTGACGCCGACAGCGGCGCCCTCATCACCAACATTGCCGGTCTGAAGCAAACTCACGGGGTGGCCTTGGCCAGCGAGTTTGGCAAGGGCTTTATCAGCGACGGGGCTGAAGGCAAGGCGATCATTTTCGATCTGCAGACCTTTAAAGTGACCGGCGAAGCCAAAGCTGACAAGGATGCTGACAGCATCATTTATGATCCTTTCTCGAAGCGTGTCTTCGTCATGAATGGCGATCCCCACAGCTCCACGGTGATTGATGCCAAGAACGGCAGCGTGGCGGGGACGATCGATCTTGGCGGCGGGCCCGAGTTTGCCGTCGCTGATGGTAAGGGAGCGGTTTACGTCAATCTGGAAGACAAAAACGAACTTGTCGGCATTGATTCGCAGTCGCTAAAGATTAAATCGCGCTGGCCGCTCGCTCCCGCGGGAACGCCCACAGCGCTGGCCATGGACGTTCAGCACCACCGGCTCTTCAGCGCCGGCCGCAATCCTCAGATGCTCGTGGTGCTCGACTCCGACAGCGGGAAAGTCCTGCAGTCTTTCCCGATCTCAGCTGGCGCGGATGCCGCGGCCTATGAACCCGAAACCGGGCTGGTTTTCGTCTCAACGCGCGACGGCATGGTCCATGTATTCCACGAAGACTCTCCCGACAAATTCAGCGAAGCTGAGACTATCAAGACCGAGTTCGGCGCAAAAACCATGGGGCTCGACACCAAGACCCACAACCTGTTCCTAGACACAGCGAACTTTGGTCCGGCTCCTGCTCCTACTGCGGATCGGCCGCACCCGTCACGCCCGCCGATTCAAGGGACGTTTCACGTGTTGGTTTACGGGCGGTGACGGATATTCCCATCCGATGCAAAAAGGGAGATTGTATAGAACTGGAAACCGTTTAGCTGCTGAAGTCGATACGATGGGGGAATATTTCGCTTTCAGCGAAGTCTTGGTGCGGAAGGAGGGATTTGAACCCCCACGGCCTTTCGGCCACAAGATCCTAAGTCTTGCGCGTCTGCCAGTTCCGCCACTCCCGCAGTGGTGGCTCTATTCTACAAGCTTGAGACTCGGAGCTCCAATGGGATTTGGGGCCAGCCGCTACAAAACTGGGAGGTTTTGATACGAATTTCCGGCATGAAACACTAGAACTGGTAGCAGGCCGCGCGAAGGCGCCAGTGTTGGTGCTGGATTCGAGGAGGGGGTAAGGGCATAATACCGTTGTCGAGAATAGAACTGCTTGGCCAGTCTCCTGCCAGGCCGATGCGCCAATGCTAGGCGCGGGCTCCAACCGACGCTGCGAATGAGGGCAGCGGCATGATCATTCAAGAGCAAGGCGATCATCTGATCGTGATTCGCCAGACGGACCACGCGGTTCTGTCGGGGTATTTTGCGCGCGAAGCAGGCAACGAGAATTTTGCCCGACCCGAACCCCTGGAATCATTCCAACTTGCCGCCACCGAGCACGACAATGGGTGGAACGAGTGGGAACTCCAGCCGCGCATCGATCCCGTCACCTTCTTGCCGTACAGCTTCATGTCGGTGCCAACGCAGGAGCACATCGACCTCTATCAGCGGGGCATCGAACGCGTTGTAAAAGTGGACCGTTACGCCGGCCTGCTCGTCAGCATGCACTGCGCGGGACTGTACGATCGGACGCGTGCCACCATGCCGGGATTTTCGGCGAAGTATGTAAAAACGCAGGAAGCCGCCGTTGTAAATGATTTCCTGCAAAGGTTGCGGCTCCAACAATTGCGGCTAAAAGTGGACCTGCGGGCGGACCCCGCGACAAAAGATTTTGCCGACGAAAAGTGGGTGCAAGCCAACGCGCAGAGGCTCGAAGCCCTGGACCGCCTCTCACTTTACTTTTGCCTGGGCCCGCTGGGGCCGGCCACGATCGACGCTGTGCCGGCCAATTACCAGGGCAATGAAGTGGATTGGGATCTGCAGCCGGAGGAAAATAACGGAGCTGCGCTGGAACCCTATCCTTTCCGCCGCGATCCGCTGGAAATCAGCATTCTGGCGCGGCGAATTCCAAAGGACCGGTATGCGGACAGTCTAGACCTTCAGAAGGCGCTAGCCCAGGCGCCGTACTTCGGGCAGAAATTCACGGTGCGGGCGGGAGGGACACAGATGCGGACGCGCGTCGCCGGCATCTGAACAAGCCGGCTGGCGCCCTGCGTTTCAAACGTGGTTAGTTGCTAGACGCCGGTGCGCGTGGCGCGCTCGATTCCTTCCGCGATTCGCATAATGAGCAACGCCAGCTCAAGGAACAAGCGGGTAATCAGAATGCCCACGAACAGAGACACGATTCCCGCGACGAGATTGATTAGCGCATCCGCGGGAGATTGCTGATAACCGAGCACCACGCGAGCGACTACGAAGATGCCACCGCCGATGATACCGATCACGTACAGCAGCTTGACGAGACTGCGAAGGAGCGAATGATGGAATGCGAAATCGAATAGTCCCGCAAAGAAATTCTTTTCTTCGGGCATGCGGCCTCCTGGGCACACAAATTACTTTTGATTGCTGGGGTAATAGAGTTAGTAAAGCCATTCCGTGCTGGAAGTCAAGTGAAGTGAATCGGCTGCGCCTTACTGGTCATGGAGTCCGCCGCGGAAAATGTAGGAAGTCGAAATGAAATGGCAGCAATCCTTTCTTCTTGACAATCCCGGCGCCCACGTACATCTTGATTGGCTTCGTCGCGCTTCCATGCGAATCATGTGGAGTCGAAGAGGCGAACTCGCTCACCTATGACCAAGGTCAGGCTCTGCTTTCACGATCGCTGTTTTGATGGCACTGCTTCCGCCGCTCTCTTTTACAGGTTTTATCGCGAGCGATTTGACCAGAGCGCGGAGTTCGGTTTTACAGGGATGACGCACCGCGTGGCGCAGCCCTGGGAAGCGGGCCTCTTCGACGGCGACGAAAATGTAATTGTAGATTTCAAGTTTTCTAATTCGCCGAAAGTGACGTGGTGGTTTGACCATCATCAAAGCGCGTTTCTGACGCCGGCCGACGCTGAACAATTCCGCAAGCAGCATGGCCCGCAGATGTTTTACGAACCGGACTTCAAATCCTGCACCAAGCTGATTGCCACCATCGCGAAGGAAAAATTTGGGTTCGATATCAAACCGCTTGCGGACTTGATTCATTGGGGAGACATCATCGACGGCGCGCAATATCCCACGCCGCAATCAGCCGTCGAACTCGCGGAGCCGGCGACGCAACTGGCGTTGGTGATCGAAGCGGCGCCGGAAAATGGCCTGCCGGCAAAGATTATTTCGGAACTGGCGTACCGCCCACTGAGCGAAATGGTGAGGCTGCCGCTGGTGGCTAAACATCTGGGGCCGCTTCTCGAACGGCATCGCAAATCGATTGAAATCCTGCGTGACCGGATCGAGGCTCGCGACGGCGTTATTTTTTTTGACGTCAGCGACCTGGATCTTGAGGGTTACAACAAGTTCATTCCGTACTTGCTGCACCCGGAATGCGTGTATTCCGTGAGCGTCAGCGCTTCTGCGGTGCGCGCGAAAGTTTCGCTGGGTACGAACCCGTGGAATCAGGCCGCCGCGAATCAGAACCTGGCTTCACTCGCGGAAAAATTTGGCGGCGGGGGCCATCCGCGCGTCTCTGCAATCTCGTTCGAACCTGGTGATTTGCAGCGCGCGCGCGAAGTTGCGCGCGGCCTGGCCGCCACGTTGCGCGCAAAATAAGGCATGTTTCGCGGAACCGCGCCTGATTCCTGCTGTTCGACAAAATTGTTTGTCCCATGTAAAATTCCAAACTGTCACCCTGGACCGGTAGCTCAATGGTAGAGCAGCTGACTCTTAATCAGCGGGTTGGAGGTTCGAGTCCTCCCCGGTTCACCATCAATCCTTGACTTCCTGAACTCGCTTCTTCGCCGGACTGCAGCTGGCATGTGATGCGAAATTGTGGTTCATTCTTGGTTTGCAACCCAATTAGTTTGTGAAATAGAGAGCTTTAACGCTCTGTTGCGCTTACGAGAGGCGCGTTGCTCACGCCGGAACCGCATTGGTAGTGTCGATTCCTGCTCCTGCGCTGGTACAATCTTGGTGTTGTGGATAGGCCGAGACGACGGCCATGGGCGCACGTCAAAAGGCTAAAGGCGGGAAATTGCCAGCCACTGTGCTGCGGAGGATAGACCGAAAGCGTGATTCTCGGCGAGGGCTAAGCTACCTCGTTCCCTCCTTAGTGTCGGCTGCGGTATTAGCCGGTGGGTGTTCGAAGGCCCATACGGCTAGCGTTTTGGGGGATGCGGCGCACCCTACCCCCGTTCACTTCTACACCGTTGCTGAGGAGACGGCGCGGAGGCGCATCCAGGCGGTGGGCTCGCTCTACGCGTTTGAAGAAAGCACGCTGAGTTCGCAAGTCGAAGGCCGCGTGTCCGAAGTGCTTGCCGATGTGGGCGACAATGTCAAAGCAGGCCAGGCACTGATCATACTCGACCCGCAAGAATTGCAATTTGAAGTGGACCGCCAGCGTGGCCTGGTAACCCAAGTGCGCGCGCAACTAGGCATCGGCCCAAACGATCCCCCGCCGACTGATCCAAAAAAGATTGCCTCCGTGCAACGCGCGGAAGCGGACTTGTTTGACGCCGATCACAAATACAGCCGCGCGCAACAAATGTACAAAGACAATCTGATCTCGCAGCAGCAACTTGACGAAGCTGCGAGCCGCTTCCAGAGCACCAAGGCAACTTACACCGTTGCGCTACAGGAAGTCGATCGGCTGAAGGCCCTGTTGATTTCCAGCGAAGCCAGCGAGAAGCTGGCCGAAAAAAAGCTTGCCGACGCAGCCATTCGCGCGCCATTTCCGGGCGCCATCAAAACGCGGAACGTGCATCCTGGTGAATATGTGAAGGTGCAAAGTCCGGTAACGGTGCTGGTCCGAACGGACCGCCTGCGCGCGCGCGTGGCGGTGCCGGAACGCTGGGCCGGATGGGTGAGGGACGGCGCCACGGTCGATTTGCACGTGGAAGCGTTTCCCGGCGAAACCTTTCAAGGAAAAATCTCGCGCATCAATCCCGCCGTGGATCAAGATTCGCGCACTTTCGAAGCGGAAGCTCTCCTTGTGAATCTGGATGGGAGACTGAAACCCGGTTTCTTTCTGCAAGCGTCCATTCCCAGCGAGAAAGAAGAGAAAACCATCTTTCTTCCTGAACGAGCCGTGAATTATCGATACGGCGTCTACAAAGTTTTTCTACTGAACGGCAATCGCGTCTCGGAACATCAGATTCGCCCAGCGGGGCAGACCGAAGACGAACATGGGCGGCGTTTTGAAGTTGCCGAGGGGTTGAAACCGGGCGACAAAGTCGCAGTGGCCATTTCCGGTGATTTGCGCGAGGGCACCATCGTTCGAGAACAACCCGAGGGGACAGCACCGGCTGCGAAGTAATCCCAGCGTGAAAAGTACGTACGTCCATTTTGCAAAGATGAGCTGATGAACCGATGAAGCTCGCCGAAACCTGCGTAAAGTATCCCGTCTTTACGGTGATGCTGATTGCGTTCCTCGTGACGCTTGGCGTGTTTTCCTACAGGGGTCTGGCCGTCGATCTTTTTCCCAAAGCCGACCCTGCCACCGTAAACGTGGAAGTCAGGCTGCCGGGAGCGACCCCTGAAGAGGTCGTTACAGGTGTGGTCCTGCCTCTGGAAGATGCCATCTCTTCTGTGAGCGGCATTGACGAAATCACCGTCTATTCCTTCGAGGGCTTCGCCGATATTACCTGCACGTTTGTCCTTGAACGCGACATCGAGGGCGCTGCGCAGGACATCCGTGAAAAAGTTGCCGGAGCGATTGACCGGCTGCCGCGCGACACTCTTCCTCCCATCATCACCAAGCTGGATCCGCAGTCTGATCCCATCATGACGCTTCTCGTCAGCGGCCCTATGAGCCGCCGCGAGCTGACCGAAATTGCCGACAAGCAGGTGCGTCGCGCCATTCAAGCCGTGGATGGAGTTGGCAGTGTCGATCTCAATGGCGGACAGGGCCGCCAGATCCGAGTTCTGCTTGACGCCCAAAAACTCACGTCGCACAACTTCACGGTCCTTGATGTTCGGTCAGCGTTGCAACGCGAGAACATCGAAGCGCCGGGCGGGCGCATGATCACCGGTCCCCAGGAACTGGGTCTTCGCACGCTGGGTCGCGTCACGTCCGCGGAACAATTCGGCGAAATCGTGATCGGGACACGTGGCGGCACGCCGGTGCGCATCCGCGATGTAGCGCAAGTCGAAGACGGTGCACAGGAACTGCGAACCTGGTCGGCACTTTTTCGAAAGGGAACTGCGGCACAAGACGTTGTCGCCATTCAGGTCCTGCGGCAATCGGGCGCCAACACTGTGCGCGTGGCAGACGACGTCAGAAGCAAGCTTACGGAATTGCGTGCTCAGTTGCCGCCCGGCGTGCAACTTCAGGTGGTCCACGATATCTCCGACTTCATCAAGGCTTCCGTCCATTCGTTGATTGAACATCTGATTTTTGGCAGCATTCTGGCAAGCATGGTCGTCTGGCTCTTTATTCGAAATTGGCGTGCGGTGCTGATTGCGGCCGTAGCCATTCCCGCTTCCATCATTGCGACTTTTACGTTGATGCGCGGCATGGACTTTTCCCTGAACAACATAACGCTCTTGGCGTTGACGCTAGCCGTTGGAATCGTCATCGACGATGCCATCATCGTCCTCGAAAACATTTTCCGATTCATGGAAGAGAAGGGAAGAGATCGCGTTCGCGCGGCGATCGAAGCCACCAAGGAAATTGGGCTGGCGGTGATGGCCACGACTCTCTCGCTGGTGATTATATTTCTGCCCATCGCGTTCATGACTGGTTATGCGCGCAAATACGTGAATTCTTTCGGATGGACCATGGCGATGGCTATTCTCGTCTCGCTGCTCGTGGCCTTCACG
>Ga0209155_1000409_pt1 | contig 20344 bp, 17 predicted proteins | sample GraSoiAngelo_122_FD_185879 | JGI IMG/M metagenome (GOLD analysis project Ga0209155, IMG submission 185879) | Grasslands soil microbial communities from the Angelo Coastal Reserve, California, USA - 14_0927_02_20cm (SPAdes) (version 2) | ecosystem: Environmental > Terrestrial > Soil > Grasslands ... | reverse complement strand
AAGGGTCTTGTTCAACGCCTCGATTGCCTTCCGCGGCTGGTCCGCCCGCAGGTAGAGTGCCCCGAGATCAACCAAACGCGCGCGAACGAAGTCAGGATCGCCCGCCACAAGGTTCTCGTACGCGGAGATCTCATCGTCCAGCCGGCCTCGCTGCCGTGCGCGTGCTGCCGCGATGTGCCACTCAGCGCTCCACGGTGCTGCCAGACGTGACTGGATCAAGTCGGACGCAGCGTCTCCATTCCCTAGGACGCGGTAGGAGTCCAGGAGGAATTGACCAAGAGGAATGAGCATGAGCGCAGCGCCAAGCTGCGCCTGCCAACCCGACGTCAGCCGCGCTGCAGCCACGGACTGTCCGCCGAACGCGAGCTCGGCTGCCTCCGCAGTGGCCCTGCGGGACTCCGCGAAGTCTCCGCGAAGGAACAGCATCTGCCCTTTGTAGGCAACTGATCTCGCGGCGGCGATCTTGTCGCCCTTCTGCAGCGACCTGGCCACGTGTTCCTCGGTCAACGCGAGCGCTTTTCGGAACCGGCCACGCAGCAAGTGCAGCTTTCGGACCTGAAACAACCGCACTGTTGGGTCCACGGTCGCCCATTCCGGACGATCGAGCAGTGCCTCTGCCTTTTCCGGCTCACACGCGTGGGCATGAACGCCGAGTCGGATCCGGACCGCCGTCCAGTCGCCAGGGAACCGGCGCTCCATCTCCTGAACGGTTTCCTCAGCCGCGCTCCCATTGCCTGCCGCCAGAAACGCCCAGACGAGATAGCCATAAGCCACCGGGGTGTGATGCTTCCTGACGGACTCCTTCGTTAGTGCCAACATCCGATCGAACCGCCCGCGCAGCTGCCAGGCAACCATCAGCTCGTAGAATCCTTCCGTGAAGACCGGATTGACCGTGAGGCGCTTCTCCAAGTACGCGGCCGCGGTTTCGACATCTCCGGTGTGGTAACTCCAGTCGGCGGCGACACCGCCTATCCATTCATCGTCCGGAAACCGGTCGGCGCAATCTTTCTGCAACGCGACCGCTTCCGCCTGGCGGCCCTGCACGAGGGATAGGCCCGCGCGGGCGCTGCACCGATCCTTCTCTGACAAACGGTCGGCGAGGGTCAGCGCCCTTGTCAGGTCCAACTCGGATTCGACACCTCCGAGCTGAAAGAGACGGAGGTGCGCGAGCGCGAAGTCGGGATCAAGCGCGATCGCCTGGCGGAACTCTTGCCGTGCGACATCGGGGTCCAGGTCGCGTAGGACCAACTGCTCGCCGCGGAACAGATGCCGGTAGGCCTCGAGATTCGCGGTGGTGCTGCGCGCCACTGGCACGCTCGCGGCCTTCAAATCCGGCGGCGTCTCGCCGAGACCTATGCGAACATGCTCGGACACTTGATCGATCATGCCCGGGACGCCCTCCTTGCCACGCCCTTGATCCTTGGCGGCTAGCCGATATTCGTTCTTGCTGGGATCGAGCACCTTTACGTCGATCGCGTAGACTTCGCCGAAACGCCGGATCGAAGCCAGGACCAGCGCATCGAGCGGCACCTGCCTGGCAAGCTCGCGCGCCAACGGCTCATCGATGCGTTGCACGTCCGTCTTTCCCATTTGTTTAAGCGTCTCGTACATCGCACCCCGGGTGAGCACGTGGAGCCGCTTGGATTGCTCCAGCGATGTAATCAGCATCCCGGAAAGGCCGCTCAAGTCCTTGTCGTCCGTCTCGTTGGTGAAGTCGGCCACGGCTATCTTGATACGTGCGGCTCCTTGGCGCTCGCGAATGTACCGTCGAGCCAACAGCGCGAGGGCGAGCGCCGACATCAGCACGACCGCTACGATCACCGTCACGCGGCGACGCCCGGCCATTCCGGCAGTGATGCGCGCGCCCTTGGCGAGCGCATGGAAATCGTCGAGTAGCTCGCCGGCGTTCGCATAACGCGCCGCAGGCTCTTTCTCCAGACAGCGGCCGGCGATCCGCGATAGCGGACCGTTGGGCCGCGCTGCGGGCGAATCGCGCAGGATTGCGTACGCCGTCTCCAGCGTGGTGGTGCGGGCAAACGGCGGCGAGCCGGACAACATCTCGTGCAGGATCGCCCCGCAAGCGAACACGTCGGAGCGGGCGTCGGCGGAATGCCCACGTATCTGCTCCGGCGACATGTACACCGGCGTGCCGATCACCGCGCCGGTATCGGTGCTAAAACGCGCTGGACCGTCCGTCGCCTCGGGCAGTAGCTTGGCGATTCCGAAGTCGAGGATCTTCAGCCGGCCCTCCTCGGTGAGGAAGAGGTTCTCCGGCTTTAGATCGCGGTGGATGATACCCTTCCGGTGCGCGGCGGCGAGCCCATCGGCTAGCTGCGTACCCAGGTCGAGCACCTTTTCGGGGGCGAGCGGTCCGTTCTTCATCACCAATCGAAGCGTCTCGCCTTCGAGCAACTCAGTGACAATGTAGGCCTCGTCCCCGTGCCCCCCGACGTCGTGCACCGCGACGATGTTGGGATGATCGAGCGCGCCGGCCGCGCGCGCTTCCTGTTCAAAACGAACCTGCTGCTGTTCGTCGTGCTTTCCGGGGACGAGCACCTTGAGTGCTATGGCGCGCCCGAGCTTCAGATCGCGCGCCCGCAGCACGCGCCCCATCCCCCCGCGTCCAAGCTCCGCCTCGACGGCATATCGGCCGCCGTAGACTGGCCACTGAGAAGGGACGGCGCCCGCTGGCGTCTCGTCGGGCGTACTGCTGCTCGCTCTTCCGGCCATGGGTCCCTGTCTCTCGACCATGGTCCCATCCCGCAATACAGTCAAATGACCGCGATCAGGCGGCCTATAGATGGGTCATACGCTTCAGCGAAGCCGTGCGGCCTGCGTGCGCACGCATCGCGAATCGTCGGTAGCCGGAATTCCCATCAATGCGTCCCGGGCCTGCCCCCTATCATCGGAAGCGCGGCTGGGGCTTGCGCTGGGCGCCGTCGGTCGCAACGGAATTGAGGTAGTCTGCCCAATTGAGGAAACTGTCCGTCGTGGCGTGCGCGGTAGATCCTCGGCGGGATGGCGTGAGGCTCAACCTTCCAGCTTCCTCTTGACGGCGAGCGTATCCCGGAGGATCGGCAGCACCGCGTGGTCCTTGGACCGGCCAGCCGCTTGTTTCGAGCGGATTACGTCGGCGAGGGAGGCAACGAGGAGCTTCTGGTCACCGACGACGACGACCTGCGCGCGAGACCGCACGGATGAGAACGTCAGGCCGCCAGCGATGCGGTCGTAGTGAATCTCGACGGGCACCGCGAGGCGGCCTTCGATCCATTCGACCTTGCTCAGCTCGGAGACCGGCATCGGAGCGGACCCGCCGATCTCGTCGACGAATCGGGCGAGCTTCCGCCGATTCGTCTTCGTATCCCGGATGAGGAGGCCTATGTCCTGGGTCGTCACCGGCGCCCCATTCAGCATGCTCGCGGAATTGCCGATGATGATGGCCTCGAGTTTCGCCGCACGAAGCGCCTTGGCCAGTGCGACCAGCGTCTTCTCCGAGATGTCAGAAGACATAACGCCCGTCCTTCCGCCGGACGAGGAACACGGCACGGCGCGCGGGTGGCAAGAGAAGACAGCGAACGATCAGACGCAGGTCGCCGGGATCCAGCTCGGGAAGCTGTGGGCCCAGGCGCGCGCACACCTCTGCGACCTCGCGAGCAAGCAGGTTCGCATCGCGCGGCCGCCCGCCGCGTGCCCCGTTGCGACGCGCCGCTGCGCGCTTGGCCGCGCTCTTGTTCAGACCGCCTCGCCGACCCATCTCCCTGGCGTCCACTTGAAACATGATAACCCAAGCGCTTGGGTTTTGCGTCATGCATCCCGCCGACCGCGAAAGGCGGTTCGAGGTAGTGTGCCTGCGTGAGCGAGGCGCGTCAGATCTTCTGGCGTGGGGTGAAGATGAGGTGTCCGCGCTGCGGGCTCGGGCCCATCTTCCGGCGCTGGTGGACGTACACTGAGTATAAGGAGTGTCCGCGCTGCGCGCTGCCCTACGACCCGCGCGGCGAGTCGCTCGGCTTCATGTACCTGAGCACGGCCTTCCTGACCGGCATCATGTTCATCGTGCTCATCACGGTGCCGCCGCGCGATCTCGCCACTTATCGCATCGGACTCGTGACGGGGGCGCTGGCGCTGTATGGCGCGACCTTGCCGTTTCGGAAGGGCATCGCCATCGCCCTCAACTATTTCAACCGTCGCTGACGCGAATCCGCCCCGGGCCGCCGCGCATCATGTCCGCATGGCGGTAGCGCTTCCTCTGGCGTTGATACTCGCGGCGGGCTCGGCCCGCGCCGAGCGGCGCTGGGTGGTCGAGCCCGGCCAGGCGCTGATCACGCTGGATGCCGACCCGTATTCCGCCTTTTCCAGCCGGCTCTCCGGCCAGCTCGAAGAGCTTGCCGACGGGTCGCTCCGTCTCGAGCTGAGAGTGCCTCTGCGCTCGTTCACCGGCGGCGACGCCGGCCGGGATCGCAATCTGCCCCGCGACGGCGACATCGTCTTTCTCCTCACGGCGCCCAAGTCCGGCAAGAATGCCGCGCTCGACCTCGAGGGAACGCTCGTGTTTGGCAACGTCTCGCGCCCCGGGCGCTTCCGGTTCACGATGACCCGGACCGATGCGATGTCCTTCGCCCACGGCGTGATCGACGTGCACTTGCGCTCGTTCGGATTCCAGCTCCCCGCCGGAATGGACGATGCCGCGCGTATTGAGCTGGACACAGGGCTGCGCCAGGACCCCGCCAGAACGTCCCGCGGATAGAATCGCGGCACCTTGAATACCGCCCTGCTCGCCCCGGCATCTTCGACTGCCGCTGAACTGGAGCGCCTCTGCCTGACGCCGCGGCAGATGGTGCCCGGTCACCGCATCCGCTGGCTGTTCGGGGGCGCGCTCGCATATCCGGCGATGCTCGATGCCATCGCGCTCGCCCGCAGCGAGATCCTGCTCGAAATGTACATCTGGGCGAGCGATACCAACGGGCGCCGCTTCGTCGACGCGGTCTGCATCAAGGCCCAGGAGGGCGTGCGGGTGCGCTGCGTGATCGACGGCGCCGGATCGTTCAGCTTCTCCGGCGATGACGTCGCGAAGATGAGGTCCGCCGGCGTCCGGCTCTCGGTCTTCCATCCCGTCGGTCCCTGGCGACGGCGCTGGGGCTGGCAGGTCCGCGACCACCGCAAGCTCTTGATCATCGACGGCCGCGTCGCCTTCTGTGGCGGGATGAACCTGGGCGACGACTACGCCCCGAAAGCTTGGGGCGGCCGCGGCTGGAACGACGTGAACGCGCAGATCGAAGGTCCCGTGCTCCGCGACCTCGAGCGGCTGTTCGAGGAGGGCTGGACGTATGCGGAGCCGGAGAACTGGGACGAAGGGCTCGCGGCGCCAGGTCGGCCACTGCCGGAGCCCGTGGCGATCCACGGTTCCACCACGCGGGTGCAGGCCCTGGCAGTGGGACGCTTCCTCGGACGGCGTCTGGTCCAGCACCACCTGCATCACGCAATCTCGCTGGCGCAGGAGCGCATCTGGATGGAAGCCGCCTACTTCATCCCGAACCGCGCGCTCCGCTCGGTGCTGAGGCGGGCCGCGCGGCGCGGCGTCGACGTGCGGGTGATGTTGCCGCGCCACAGCGACATTCCTTTTCTCAACGACGCCTCCCGGTACACGTGGACGTCGCTGCTCAAGGCGGGCGTCCGCATTTTCGAGTGGCTACCAGGGATGCTGCACGCGAAGACCATCTCCATCGATGGAACCTGGTGCACGGTGGGCTCGTACAACCTCGATTCGCGCAGCCTTCTGTACAACTGGGAGGTGACGCTGGAGGTGCTGGACGACCGCGTCGCCGGGCAGCTCGAGGACAAGTTCCGCGACGACCTCGAGTTCTGCGAAGCCATCATCCCGGACGAGTTCCGCAAGCGCGGCTTCTGGCAGAAGCTGCGGGAACGGGTCTTCTACTTCTTCCGCGTCTGGCTGTGATTCCCGCGCAGCTACTTCGTGGCTGAGCCAGTGATCGTGAAGGTGCAAGTCTCGGTGTTTTCCGCCAGCGTGCCCGAGCTGCTCAGCGTGGCATGATGCCCGTCGCTGGTCGTGAGCGTGTAGTCGTTGACCGTCGTCGTCCCGGGGATGCTGGGGACCGCGGCGTTGCAACTCACCGGCGCATTCGAAAGCGTTGCCGTGTCGCCGCTGACGCGGAACTTGAAGACACAGCCGTCGGACGAAGTGGACTCCAGGTCCGCTCCCGAACCGGCGGCGAGCTGGATGGTGACGCTGGAGTCTCCCTGTCCCACCGAATCGCCGCAGGTCCGGGTCGTATGCACGGTCGCGGCCCAGTTCCCGATGAACTTCGATACCGCGCTCGACGAGCTGCCGCCGCAGCTTGCCGCGAGAAGCACGAACACGGGACGCAAATGCCAGGCATGCGGGTTCATGGCGTTTCCTCGCTCCGACTCGCCGAAATTTCAGCCGGCACTGCGAGCACGTCCAGCGATTCGTCAAGGGAACGTCACGAACAGGTCGCTGAGGTCCACGGCGTTCGCGGCGTCGCAGAGCAGCGGACCGACACCGAAGATGATCTGCAGGCTCCGCAACGTCGAGCTGTGCGAATACCGAACGGCGTTCGAATATCCGCCGCCTTTCGCAGCCGGTGAGAGCACGACGAACCCAATCGGATGAGCGCCCTCCTCGCTCTCGTCCCAGGTGACGAAGATGGCGCCCCCGTCGAGATACGCGCTGGACTGGCGGATGCGCGGAATCCAGTCCGCGAGCCAGCGATCCCCGTTCGTGATGGAGTCCGTGGTGGCGCACCCCGATGAGTTGTGCATGTCGTTGCAGAGGTCCGGGGTGATGAAGTTGTAGCGCGCCACCGAGCCGTTCGCGAGATCTGCGTCCAGCTCCTGCAGCGGGCGGACGTGCGCGATACACGTGGCGGAGCGGGAATTGTTCCCGTCGGTCACGTCGTCGAAGAACACGAACGGGTTGTGCTTCGCCGCGTACAGGCCGCGGCTCGTGATCGGGCAGTCCGTCCCGTCGATGCCTTCCTGGTAGGCCTTCCAGGAGATACCGGCCTGCGTGAGCAACGAGACCAGGTGATCCCGGTTGGGAAGGTGATGCGACGCGGGGTCGTCGTCGTCCCGGATTCCGTAATCGGTTCCGCCTTCCAGCCAGAGATAGTTGGGCTCACTCGGGTGCAGTCCCGAGTCCGAGTACTGTGTCGCGAAGGATGCCGCCGGCAGGAGCGTCGAGTTCAGGTACGGCGCCGACGCCCTCCCCTGGATTTCTGCCCAGGTCTTGTTCTCCATCACGATGACGAAGACCGTCTTGATCGTTCGCGGCCCTGGCAGGAGGGGGACCAGGGCGCCGCTGCCGTGCGCGCACCCGTCGCGCGACGAGCGCGTGCAGGAGCCCAGGAGCAATGCCGCGACGAGGACCTGTTTCATGGCCATGCGCGAAGTGCCGTCCATCTCCGCACGAACCCTCGCGCTTCGCAAATTCGTCGCGAAGCGCAATGATGCGCCGCCCGAGACCTCAAGGGGAACGCATGCCGAGGATTTCGCGTCGCACGGTGCTGGAATGGGGAGTGGGGCTTGCGGCAGGGAGCGCCCTCGCCCAGGGAGCCAAGAGCGAACCCGTCTTCAAGCCCGAGAAGGATGCTTCGCTCCGTCTCTTGCGCTGGTCGGGATTCGTCAAATCCGACGAGGAGCTGTGGAACGCCAACACGAAGAAGTTCACCGAAGTCACCGGCGTTCCGGTCAGCGTCGAGTACATCACCTGGGAGGACGTTCGGCCCAAGGCCGCTCTCGCCGCCAACCTCGGCAGCGGTCCGGACATCATCATGGGCTGGTACGACGATCCGCACATCTATCCGCAGAAGCTGGTCGACGTCACCGACCTCGCCGAGGGACTCGGCAAGCAGCTCGGCGGCTGGTACGACGTCGCGCGCACCTACGGGTACAGCAACAAGATGAAGCATTGGATCGCGGTGCCCGTCGGCGGCACGGTGCAATGCCTCACCTATCGGACCGGCTGGGTGAAAGAGGCGGGGTTCGAACAGTTCCCGAAGACGCTGCCCGACCTGCTGAACCTCGCCAAGGCGCTGAAGACCAAGGGCCACCCGATGGGCTTCGCGCTCGGTCACGCGGTGGGCGACGGCAACAACTGGACGCACTGGCTGCTCTGGACGTTCGGCGGCAAGGCGGTCGAGAAGGACACGAAGACCATCGCCATCGCGCAGAAGCCCAGTCTGGACGCCATCGAATACGCGAAGGAGCTCTACGCGCAGATGGCGCCCGGCGTCGCCTCCTGGCTGGACCCGAACAACAACCGCGCCTTCCTCGCCGGCGAGATCTCGCTCACCAACAACGGGATCAGCATCTACTACGCGGCGAAGAAGGACTTCCCGCAGATCGCCGAGGACATCAACCACTCGCCGTTTCCGATCGGGTCGGTGGGGCGTCCCACCGAGCTGGCCAACTTCAGCCAGGCCTTCATCTTCCGGCATTCCCGCTTCCCCAACGCGGCGAAGGAATACATCCGGTTCATGCTTTCACCCGATCAAGCGGGCCCCTGGGTCGACGCGATGAACGGCTACGTCACGCCGGCGCTGAAGCACTACCGCGATCTGCCGGTCTGGACGAAAGACCCGAAGGCGACGCCGTTCCGCGACGGGATCGCGCGCATGCAGCACAACGGTTACGCCGGCGAGCCCGGGCAGCAAGCTGCCGCGGCGCTCGCGGAATTCATCGTCCTCGACATGTTCGCCGACGCCACCGTCAACGGGATGAGCGCGAAGGACGCTGCGGCGCGGGCCGAGAACCGGCTGCGGCGGATCTACCGCGGGTAGATGCCGCGGCTGTCCCTCGATCGCGGACCGCTCCTGCCCACGTTGCTGCTCGGCCCCGCGGCGGTGCTGCTCGGCGGCCTGCTCGCGTTCCCGCTGGCGCTCGGCGTGCTGCTTGGGTTCAAGGACGCCTCCATCGGCGACCCGGGAGCGTTCATCGGGCTCGAGAACTACCGCTACCTGATCACCGATCCGGTGTTCCGCATCACCGCGCTGAATACCGCGCTCTACACGCTGGTGACGGTGGTGTTCAAGCTCGCTCTCGGCCTCGCGCTGGCGCTGATCCTCAACCAGCGGTTTGCGGGATATCGCTTCTGGCGGTCAGTGCTGCTGCTACCTTACGTGGTGCCGACGGTGCTCTCGGCATTCGCCTGGTGGTGGATCCTGGACCCGCAATTCAGCTTCATCAGCTGGGCGCTGGTGAAGGTCGGGCTGCTCGATCACCGGGTGGACTTCCTCGGCCACGCCTGGCTCGCGCGCGGCTCGTTGATGGTGGCGAACGTGTGGCGTGGAATACCGTTCTTCACCGTGGGCTACCTCGCCGGTCTGCAGGCGATCCCCAAGGAGCTGCACGAGGCGGCGGCCATCGACGGCGCCGGCGACTGGCAGATCTTCTGGCGGATCACCTGGGTGCTGCTGCTGCCGCTCACCACCATCCTGACGATCTTCTCGGCCATCTTCACCTTCACCGATTTCCAGCTCATCTGGACCATTACGCGCGGAGGGCCGGCCAACGCGACGCACCTCTTCGTCACGCTTGCGTACCAGCGCGCGATTCCCGGTGGCGCGCTCGGAGAGGGCGCGGCGATCGCCGGCTTCACGCTGCCACTCCTGGCGCTGCTCGCCTGGGGCGCGCTCGACGCGCTGCGGAGGCAGGAATGAAGCGGGTCCTCTCCATCTGGCTGCCGCTCCTGGCCTTCGCGCTGTTCCTGCTCTTTCCCTTCTATTGGATGGTGCTCACCTCCATCAAGCCGAACGACGAGCTGGTCAGCGTCGCCGCGAATCCGTTCTGGGTCTCGCGCCCTACGCTCGATCACGTCCGATACCTGCTCTCGGCGACCAGCTATCCGCGCTGGTTCTGGAACACCATGGCGGTCGCCGCCGCGGCGACGGCCCTCAGCGTCTGCGTCAGCTTCTTCGCCGCCGTCGCTCTCGCCCGCCTCGGGTTCCGCGGCGCCGAAACCGTCAGCCTCGGCATCTATCTGGCGTACCTGATCCCGCCCGCCATCCTCTTCATTCCCCTCGCGGAGGTGATGCTGAAGCTGGGCTGGTTCGATCGCCTCTGGGCGCTGGTGCCCGTCTATTCGACCTTTCTGGTCCCCTTCTGCACCTGGCTCCTCGTCGGCTACCTGAAAACGATTCCGCGCGAGCTGGAGGAGGCGGCCATGGTCGACGGTGCGAGCCGGCTCCGCATCGTCTTCGAGATCATCCTGCCGCTGAGCATCCCCGGTTTGATCTCCGCGATCATCTTTTGCTTCACGCTCTCCTGGAACGAGTATCTGTACGCCCTCGTCTTCATGTCTTCGCCGGGGCACAAGACCGTTCCGGTGGGGCTCGCGACCGAGCTTGTGCGCGGCGACATCTACCAATGGGGGCCGCTGATGGCGGGCGCTTTGCTCGGCAGCCTTCCGGTGGTGGTGCTCTACTTCTTCTTCGTCGAGCACTACGTGGCCGGCATGTCGGGAGCGCTCAAGGGCTGAATGCAGTATCCTGCGGCGATGCCGGACACGACCGAGACCGCGCGCGACGAGATGATCGGACGCGTCGTCGGATCCTGGCGTGTGATCAAGCTGCTTGGCGAAGGAGGAATGGGCTCGGTCTACATGGGCGAGCATCCCGCCATCGGCTCGAAAGTCGCCATCAAGATGCTCCATCCCCGGTTCGATGCCGACGAGCGGATCGTCGAGCGCTTCTTCAACGAGGCCAAGGCAGTCAACGTCATCGGCCACGAGAACATCGTCAGCATCCTCGACTTCAACGTTGCCGACGGCAGGCGCCACTATTTCGTGATGGAGTTCCTCCATGGCCGGGCGCTGCAGGCTCTGGTCGAGGCGGGAACCCCTCTTCCGCTGGAGCGGGTGGGACCGATCCTCCTCCAGTGCTGCCGCGCGCTGCAGGCCGCGCATGAGCGCGGAATCGTCCACCGCGACTTCAAGCCCGACAACGTGTTCCTCATCGATCGCAGCGGCCGCGCCGATTTCGTCAAGCTCGTGGACTTCGGCATCGCCAAGCTGACGGACTCGCCGAACGCGCACCTGACGCAGACCGGCACGGTGATGGGAACCCCCGCGTACATGTCGCCGGAGCAGGCGGCAGGCGAATCGACCATCGATGCCCGCAGCGACATCTATTCTCTCGGCGTCACCATGTTCCAGATGATGACGGGGAAGCAGCCCTTCGCCGAGGCCGGCCCCTCGTTCGGCAGGATCCTCGCAGCCCACCTGAGGGAACCGCCGCCGCGGCCGCGCGCGATCGCTCCGGAGATTCCGGCGGAGCTGGAGGAGATCATCCTCAAGACGCTGGAGAAGAATCCCGACGACAGGTACCAGACGATGTCCGAGCTGCACGACGCGCTGCTCGGATGCATGGAAGGGCTGGGCATCAGCCTCGAGCTCCCGCCCGTCGGCGATCGTCAGGGGACGACCAGCGCCAAGGCCCCGGCGGCTCGTCGCAGCAATCCCGCTGTGACACCCGCGCGCGGTGCCACGCTTCCGCAGACGGCCCACACGGTCGCGCATCCCGCGCCGCGGCCTCGAGGCATCGCACCGGTCGTCATCGTCGGAGCGGGCGCGGCGGTCGCGGTCGCGATCGTCGTGCTGGCTCTCTCCGGGTCCCGCTGGTCGAGCACCCCCCAACCGCGAAAAGCGATGCCCGTGCCCGCGCCGGCCGCGCCCGTAGAGGCCGCCGAACAGAAGCCGCCTCCTTCGGCACAGCCGCTACCCCCATCGGCGCAACAGCCACCGCCATCGACCAAGCAGCAGCCCTCTGACATACCGCCCGCGGCACAGCGATCCAGCGGACAGACCCGTGCGGCGCCGGAGCGCACCGTCGCGAAGGCGACGAAACCCGATCGCGAATCGCCGCCGCCGGCAGCGGTTCCACGGCGCATCGCGGTGTTCTTCCAGTGTGCGGGCGCCCAGGAAGTCTGTTCCGCGCTCCGGACGGCGCTGGACGACGAGCTGCAGAAGGCGCGCTTCGCCAGCGTGCGGAGCGCAGCGCGGGCCGACATCGGCATCGCCGCCAGAATCGCCGCGGTCCAGGGCCGCGTCACGCCGGACCTCCAGTTCGCGGTGCGGACGTACTCCATCGATGTCAGCGGCGAGGCGGTCCAGAGCAGCGAGGCGGTCCCGATGCCCGCGCCGACGACGCTCAGCTACGACCCCAGCTTCGGAAGCGAGCGGGTCGCAGAGAAGGCGCGCCTGGTCGCCGGCGAGGTTGCCGAGAGGCTGCAGGCTTTCGTCGCCAACCAGCGCCGCTGAACGCGCCTATTGCTTGCGGATGGTGTCCTTCGGCTTCGCCGCGCCGGTGAAGTTGATGACGGCGTACTTGCTCTGCACCTCGACCACCGCGCCATCTCCGGTTTGTTTCTGATCGGCGCCGAGCTTTGCGCCCGTATCCGGATCGATCAGCGCTTCGCCGACGGTGAAGACCATGAACCGGTCGCCCACCTTGATCCCCGACAAGGCGCCGAGGTTGATCCAGGCCTTGGTGCCTTCGACCTTGATGACCTTCCCCTGCAGTCCTCCCGCGGGTGCCGCAGCCGACGCGATGCGGGAGAGGTAGTCGCCGGATCCCAGCTTTCCCACCACCGCCTTTGCTGCCTTCTGGATCGTCTCGCTGGCGATGCCCCACTCGCTGTCGCGGGTCAGGCTGGTGCCTTTGAGAAAGCCCCCGCCCGACTTCACGTCGCCATCCGCGGAGATCGACACCACGCGCTCCGCGGTCGTGGTGTCGACGAATCGGAGGCTGATGGTGGCGAACGACTGCACCATGTGGCCACCGACGCTGAAGGGGCCGACGGCGGCCTTGGTGACGTCGATGTTGAACTTGTCGATCCCGCCCATCACCACGTACTGGACGCCGAGGAGCTTTCCGACTTTGGCGGCCGTCGTGGGATCGACGGCACCGGCCGTCGCCAGCCCTTGCTCCTTGAGCACGAGGTTGAGCTTGTCGCGCTCCACCACGCTGAACTTCGCGGAGAGCAGCTGGTTCTCGGAGAACTCGGTATCGATCTGGTTGCGTGCCGCGGGACCGAGCTGATTGGAATACCAGTGCTGGCTTCCGGCGTGGTTCTCGAACTCCCACACCGCAACGCGGATCTTCCCCTGGGCAAATCCGCTGGACGGCAACGCGAGCAAGAGCGCCAAAGACGCAACCGCACACGACGACGTCTTCCCCCTCATGACGCACCTCGATGCGGGCCAGCAGGCCCATCAGGATGTAGCGAGCGAGTATACGCCCGTCAGTCCCCGAAGCGTTCCTTGCCCAGGCGGCGCTCGATCCAGAGGTACTGGATCAGGACCTGGGCACAGACCAACATCGGAGTCGCCACCACGATCCCCATCAGACCGAAGACGGCGCCGAACACCCCTTGGCCGACGAGCATCAGGGCAGGGCGGATCTCGACCGCTCGTTTCATCACCAGGGGCTCCACCAGATATCCCTCGACGAGGTGGACGCCGACGTAGACCGCCCCCGCGAGCGCGAAGTGCCGCGGCGACTGCGCAAGTCCCGCCAGCAGACCGGGTACGGCGCTGGCGACGGCCCCTACGTACGGTACGAAAGTGCCGAGGAAGGTGAGGACGCCGAGGAGCAGCCACTCTTCGATTCCCACCAGCGAGAGCGCGACGGCCGTGAGCGTTCCCATCAGGGTCATCGAGACGACGATGCCGCCTACCCATTTGCGCAGCCCCTGGCTCGTGCGCCGCCACGCCTCGTCGAACACGGCCTCATGCTCCCGCGGAACCATCAGCCGGACTCCGCGGCGGTACACCTCGGGCTGGTAGACGAGGAAGGCGCCGAGCACGATGACGAGGATGATGCTCGTGACGCCGGATACGACGGCGACGACCGCCGGCACAGCCTTCTCTCCCACCTTCGCCGCGACTTCGGGCGCTTTCTGCGCCGTTCCGCCGCCCTTGTCCCGGCTCCCGCCGGTGGCCGACTGGACGCGGCGGACCCAGCCTTGCGCCTTCTGGATCGCGCGCGGCGCGCTCTCGCGCAACTGGTCGATCTCCTTCTCCAACGTCGGCGCCGCGAGCGCCGCGATGCCGACCGCCGCTCCGACCAGCCCAACCAGCACGAGGAGCAGCGCCATGCCGCGCGACATGACGCGCGAGAGCCAGCCGACAGGGAACGAGAAGACCACCCCGATGAGCACGCCGAGGAACGCGAGCAGTACGATCTCGCGCGCGAGCCAGAGCGCCGCGAGCGCAGCGGCGCTGGCGAGGACGATCAGGCCGACCTGCACGGCGCGTTTGCGCTCGGCGATGGATTCCACGCGCGCAGTTGCGTACGCGCTTCCGGCGCTGCGCGCGAGCGCGCGTGATCGTCATTGGCCTGCAACGAACAGGTCCGCAAGCGGCGCGATCACTTCTGCGCTGGCCGCCTGGCGATGACCCGGATGGTGCTACAGCGCGAGGCTGAGGTCGCCGATGGCAAAGTCAGCGATGGAGACGACCTCCGCCCCCGCCTTGTTCAGGAGCGCAGCGCGAGCTGCGGTGCCCAGGTTGCTGCCGCTGAAGATCTGCCCCGGCGCTGACCCATTCAAGTCGACGACGATGCTGAACACCGTGGCGCCGGCCGACAGGGTGACGTCGCCGTCCGTCGCCGCCTGCTTCTTACGGGCGACACCGACGACCAGCATGTTCTGCAGCGGTCCGGCGGATGGGACCGCCGCTGCCGCCGTCGCGGGAGAGCTGCCGGCGTCGAGCACGGATGCATTGAGGACGAGGCCCGTCGCCGGAACGAACGTCACCATGGCGGGATCCATCGGGAGCGTCAGCGCGATGCCGAAGCCGCTCAGCGCGTTCGAGCCGACCTGCAGATCGAGCACGAGGTGCGTGGCGGTGGAAGCGGCATTGCGCACCAGCCTGAGCTTCCCGCCCGCGGCCGGGTCGTCGTACTGGACGTGGAGTGACGCCGCGTGCACGGTGACGGTGGTCGAGCTCGTCGTGACGCCGCCCAATCCGGTGGCGGTGAGCACGTAGGTCGTGTCGACCTGCGGAGATACCGAGACCGAAGTCAGCCCGGTCACCACCCCAACTCCCTGATCGATCGAGAGCGAAGTGGCATTGCTCACGGTCCACGACAGCGTGGACGACACTCCGACGGCGACGGATGCCGGGCTGCCCTTGAAGCTGGAGATCACCGGCGCAGGAATCACGGTGACCGTCGTCGTCGCGGTGACCGTGCCGCCGAGGCCCGTCGCGGTCAAAGTGTACGTCGTGGTGACCGAGGGCGTCACGACGGTCGAAGTGCCGGCGACCGCGCCGACGCCGTGGTCGATGGTCAGCGAAGTGGCATTGCTGACGCTCCAGGACAGCGTCGAAGAGCTGCCGATGCCGATCGTAGCGGGGCTGCCGGCGAAGCTCGCGATCGCGGGTGCCCGCGCGCGAACGGTCACCGTTATGGAGGAGGTCGCGGTCCCGCCCGCATTCGTCGCGGTGAGCAGGTAGGTCGTCGTGTCGATCGGTTGCACGACCACCGAATTTCCCGTGACGGCGCCGACGCCGTGGTCAATGGAGATCGAGGTCGCATTCGTGAGCGACCAGCGCAACGTCGTCGACTGCCCCGGAGACACCGTGGAAGCATCGGCCGTGAATGAGTTGATCACCGGAGGAGGAGTGTTCTGCGTGCCGCCCCCGCCGTTCGTCGAGCACGCTGCCAGCAGGAAGAGCACGGCACTCAAAGCGCGTGGCGCGTTCATGGCCTTCCTCCCAGCTTCGCAGCGAGCGCGGCGAAGTCGTTCGCGTCGATGGAGTTGGTGGCGCCCGTCAGGTTGCCGATGGCGGTGTAGTCGGCGTCGGCATTGGTGGTGAGCAGCGCTGCCGCCTCGCGGACCAGGTCGATCCCGTCGATGAGCTGGTCGAAGTTGAAGTCGCCGTTGCCGGCGATGCCTGCCGGCGAACCTCCACTCCTCGGGTAGATCTCCCAGAAACCGCGGCCGTACGTGGCGATGCGCACGGAGCTTCCATCGAAGGCGATGGAGACGTCGGTGACGCTGACCAGCGGCAATCCGGTTCCGTAGCGTGACCAGTTCGCGCCACCGTCGATCGAGCGGTAAAGGCCGACTTCCGTACCGACGTAGATGGTCTGGTTGTCTCCGGGGTCGACCTTCACGACGTTGATGGGGACGTTCGGGAGCGCGCCCGCTCCGGAGCCATGCACCGCCGTCCAGCTCGAGCTGCCCAGCGCGTGCGCGTTGGTGCTCTTGAAGAGATGGCCGACGGTGTCGGGGATCGGGATGGCGGTCGAGGTGCAGACCGTGCTGGTGCGCGTCCCCTTCGAGCTGACCCAGACGGTGTTGCCAGTGGCGTCGCCGGGATCGAACGCGATGCTGCTCGGCTGCACGCAGTTTCCGGAGTTGTCCGGGTACACCCTCACCGTCTCGTTCCAGCTCGCGCCTCCATTCGTGGTCACATAAGCGCGGGACAAGCTGACCGCTGCGTACGCGCTCGCCACTCTCGGATTCGTGGCCGCATTCATCAGCGGCAGGGGGAAGGCGCTGGTGGTGTTGGTGCAGCCGTTACGGGAGTTGGCGCAAGTGATGGTGCCGTTGATCGAGCTCCAGCTCGAAGCTCCATCGGTCGTCCGATAGACGTGACCGAGCTGCGTGCCCGCCTCCGTGAGCGGAGTGAGAAATGTTCTTCCGTTGGTGTCCGTGATGTCGGTCGCGATCTTCATGACGAACGTGTATTGCGGGTCGAGATTGATGCCGATGCCGGTCATGGCGGAGCTGAAATTGGCGCCGCCGTCCAGCGACAGGTTGACCTGGCTGACGTACGTCTCGATCAGAAGCGATCCGGCCTGGTCGCCGGTCGATGCGCACCCCACCCCGACGCCGAAACCATCGCCGCCCGCGATCTGGTTGAAGACCGTCGGATCTCCGGAGCCAGGCAGGACACGAAGCCGCGCGCCGTTGTCCTGGAACCCGCCGAAGACGATGTCCGCCGTCGCCGCGGGCACGTGGCAGCTCGCGGTGTCGGCCCGTTCCGCGGCCGTGGCCACCGTGTAGATCAGGTGCGAGACGATGCCGCGGTTCATCCGATCCTCGAAGTGCGCATTGCCGTTGGCGGCGGTGAAGACATCGGTGCCGCGGAAGATGCCCCCATCGGTTCCAGCGTAGAACCGCATCGATCCGCCTGCGTATGAGATCGCCGCCGCGTGGTAGTCCGCGTGCACGTACGTGTCGTCGCCCATCGAGACGAATTGCGGGAGCCAGTCGGCCATCACCGCCCACGTGACGCCTCCGTCGAGGCTTCGCACCAGGCACAGATTGCCTCCGACCAGCAACCGGTCGTGGTTCTGCGGGTCGACGGCGATCATCTGGTTGTAGAAGGCCTGGCCATGCATCACGTCCAGATCGGACTGATCGGCGTTCGGGTTCACCGGCGCGCGGCTCGAGTTCACCGCCAGGCTCGACCAGGTCTGACCGCCATCGTCCGAGCGGAACACGTCTTTCTGGGCCGTTCGCGCGCCGTTCTCCGCGAGGATGTAGACGCGCGCCGTCGCCGCGTCTCCGAGATCGCCCGGCGACGCCGCCACGGTCATGCGGCTCACGTCGCTGAAGCCGCCGATCTTGGCCCAGCTGGCGCCGTCGTCCACGCTGCGCTAGACCTTTCCACTCCCGTCGATTCCATCCTGCGAGGTGGCCACCCAGACCTGTTCCCCCACGCGCGCCACGCTCCAGAAAATCTGAGGATTGTGCGCGACGTCTACGTCGAGCAGCGACCATCCGGTGCCGACGCCGCCCTCGACGGAACGGAAGAGTCCTACGTCCGTTGCGGCAAGCACCACGTCACCGGTGGCGTCGTACGCGATCTCGCGCACCGACGTCGCCGTCAGCGGGAGAAAACCGGGATACGTCCCGGAAAGGACGACGGGTCCCTGCCACGTCGCGCCGCCATCGTCGGAATGAAAGAACCCGGGGACCTGCACGTCGAACGGGTCGCCGAGGCCGAGGAGAAGGCTGTCGGGGTTCCCGGGGCTCATCGCGATCGCTCCGATGGAGAGCGAGCCGAGCGTCTCGGTGATCGGCATCCAGTGCGGCCCGTTGGTCGCGTCGATGGCGGCCGTCGCGTCGAACGTCTTCCACACGCCCCCGCCCGAAGTGGCCAGGTAGACGACGTCGGGATTCGTCGGGTGCACCAGGATCGTGCGCGGGCGGCCGGAGTCGACCTTGTGATAGGTGACTCCGTTCGTCTCGAAGTTCGCGCTGGAAGGGCCGAGGTTCACCCAGGCATTGCCGGGCGCGCGTGCGGCCTGGACCGGTCCTTCGGCGGCGTTCGACAGACCCCACCGCCGTGCCTCCAACCGCGCGGTCTCCAGGATCCGCAGGCGATCCTCGGACGTGCGCACGCCCTCCTCGATCGCGCGCGCCGCCTGCCTTCCGCGCGGGTCGTCCGCGACACCACCTTCAATCTCCGCTCTTACAGCGGCGCCAGCCCACACGAGTGCCAGCAAAAGGACGAACCCGCCTCGCTTCATCGAGCTTTCCCCTCCGCGATCGCCGCGCCTGGACCAGAAGCGCGTCACCTCCGACTGCAGGAAGGATACCTTCGAGGGCCGGGCACGACCCAGCGGAAAAATCTGCGAGCTCAGTCCGCGGGAGTCGCCCGCGTCACGCAGCGCCCTGCGTCACAGACCGGAGCGACGTTCTGCAGCGGCGGACGGCAGAGCGGCTGCGGACAGGATCCCGCTTTGCCTGAGCAGGTCGGAATCCGGGCCTCGAGCTCCTCGGCCCGCTTCCGCGTGACGGCGCGGGGGGTGCAGAGCATCGGGCAGCACGCGCCCGGCGCAACCCTCGTAAATCCGCAGTCCGCGTCTTTCTGGCAGGGCGTGTCCTCGGCGGCTCCCGCATCGCCGGTGGGGGCAACGACGCTTGGCGATTCCTCGCGCGCGCCACCGTCGCGCGGCGATACGCAGGCAAGCACGACGAGCGCAAGGACCGCGCGTGCATTCATCGGAACAGCATAGCGCGTCGAAAAGAAGCCGCGAATCGACCTACGGCTCTGACAGACCGTACCCCCATTTGCGTGGTAGCCCACTGGTCTGCGACAACCGCACCGGGGGGGACCCGTTGGACCAGACAGAGTTGAGGGCTGAGATCACGCGGCTGCACAAATTGATCTCGGAGGCAGCACAGCAAGCCAAGGGGCAGAACGTAACTGTCACGCTGATCGACAAGCTCACGTCCGCCCAAATTCGCATCGAGTTGCTATTGAAGAAGCTGGGGCCCATCGGAAAGCCGTAAATACGGCCGGCGCGTGGCGCCTATAGCTTCGACTGCCAATGGATGCCGATGCGCGCGACGGCACTCAGCATGCAAGAGATACGGAAGCCGTCGTAGCCCCGCCAGGCGATCACTTCTCTTGCTGCGGTGTGGACTGTCGATGGAGTCCCGAGGACACCGAGATAAGTCCGCCGCGCAGGGTGACACTTGCATTGCCGCCGCGGTCAGCGGGGGCTCAAGACTTCTTGATGGTATCGCATTTCGCTACCTCGGTGGGCCTGCCCCATGACCCTGGAACGGAACGACTTCTGAGGGCAGATGCCTGAGTGGGGCACCCTCCGATCGACTGTGGCCTTTGTCGCTAGGCATCGGTCCAACGAGCGTGAGGCGCTTCCTGCTTTTTCTCATGCTGGTTGCCGAGGCGAGTCACGGCGCGGAAAGCGGCGCGCCGCAGCCGGATTCGCCACCGTTCGTCGGAGCGAGCGCCGGGTTCGGTGTGGGCAGTGGGTACTCGCTCGTCGGATTCCAATTGCAGGCACGGCTAGACAGCTTCGCCGCCTTCGTCGCGGTGACGCCGCCGCCGTGGAAATCGGTCGGCCAATGCAACAACGAGAGATCAGGCGGAAGCAACGCATGGGGCGCGGGCGTGCGATGGTATCGCGGGGGCGATCGCGGCCTCTATCTCGGCGGCAATGTCCTCGCCTACCACGCCTGCGAGGTAAGTGCCTCCTCCGGCACGTTGGTGTCGCTCACGCTCTATTCCGTGTTGGCCGGTTGGCGGTTCCGCTTCGGACCCCTGTACATCGATCTCGCCGCAGGGCCTGCCTTGGCCCATCAAAAGAATGAATGCACCTACTGCCAGCAGCGTTTCCTCTCATCGGGTACGACCTTCGGCGCGCCGTCGCCTTCCGCGTTCGCGGTCGATTACGCCATACTCCCTTGGGGGAACTTCGAGGGCGGTCTGGGGTTTGCCTTCTGACCGCGTTGCGACCAAGACCTGAATCGATATCAACGACACCGCTCGCGTTGCCGAGCAGCTTGAACGAGCTTCCTGCTAAAGATGAAAGGCGCTCCACCA
>Ga0209155_1000406_pt1 | contig 20372 bp, 22 predicted proteins | sample GraSoiAngelo_122_FD_185879 | JGI IMG/M metagenome (GOLD analysis project Ga0209155, IMG submission 185879) | Grasslands soil microbial communities from the Angelo Coastal Reserve, California, USA - 14_0927_02_20cm (SPAdes) (version 2) | ecosystem: Environmental > Terrestrial > Soil > Grasslands ... | reverse complement strand
GCGCGAACCTGGAAATCCGCCGCGTCGGCGAGCCGCCGCGCTTCAATTTCGCGCCGCTGCCGCATGAGGCGATCGGCGAAAAGCTGGGCCTGATGGATTTTGCGCGCGCCGCGAAATTGTCGGGTTCGCGCTTTGTCGTGCTGAAGGGCGCGCTGGCGCGGCTTGAACGCGCGATCGCGCAGTTCATGCTCGATCTGCACACGCGCGAGTTCGGCTACACCGAAATCTCGCCGCCCTTGTTGGTGCGCGATGAGGTTGTGTTCGGCACCGGCCAATTGCCGAAACAGGCCGAAGACATGTTCCGCACGACCGACGAGACCGGCGGGTTTTGGCTGATCCCGACCGCCGAGGTGCCGCTGACCAATTTGGTCGCTGGCGAGATCCTCGACGAGACGGTGTTGCCCTTGCGCTTCACGGCCTGGACGCCGTGCTTCCGCTCCGAAGCGGGCGCGGCCGGCAAGGACACGCGCGGCATGCTGCGCCAGCATCAGTTCCAAAAGGTCGAATTGGTCTCAGTGACCCGGCCTGAAGATTCCGAGGCCGAGCACGAACGCATGACCGGCTGCGCCGAGGAGGTGCTGAAGCGGCTGGGGCTGCCCTATCGCGTCATGCTGCTGTCGAGCGGCGATATGGGGTTTGCGGCGCGCAAGACCTACGATCTCGAAGTCTGGCTGCCGGCCCAGAACACCTATCGCGAGATTTCCAGCTGCTCGAATTGCGGTCCTTTCCAGGCCCTGCGGATGAAGGCGCGCTATCGCCCGGCAGGCGGGAAGGGAGCGCAGCCGTTGCATACGCTGAACGGCTCCGGGCTCGCAGTCGGCCGCACGTTGATCGCGATCCTCGAGAACTTTCAGCGGGCCAACGGCACTGTCGCGATCCCTGAGGCGTTGCAACACTATATGGGCGGACAGAAGGCGATCGGAGAGGATGGCTGAACCGATCAACCGGAACAAATGCCGGATCCTGATATCGAATGATGACGGGATCCGGTCGCCGGGCATCCAGGTTTTGGAGAAAATCGCGCGTGAGCTGTCGGACGATGTCTGGGTTGTCGCGCCGGAGCAGGAGCAGAGCGGCGCCAGCCACTCGCTGACGACGCGCCGGCCGTTGCGCCTCACCGAGGTCGGCCCGCGGCGCTATTGGGTCGACGGCACGCCGACCGACTGCGTGCTGCTCGCCGTCAAACGCCTGTTGCGCGACAAACCGCCCGATCTCGTGCTGTCCGGGATCAATGGCGGCAGCAATGTCGGCGAGGATCTGACCTATTCCGGTACCGTCGCGGCGGCGATGGAGGCGACATTGCTCGGCATCCCGGCGATAGCGCTGAGCCAGGACTACCGCGAGGGCGAGGAGGTGCCCTGGCAGACGGGCGAGGCTTATGGGCCCGAGGTGATCCGCCGGTTGCTGCATCTGCGCTGGCCGGAGCACACGCTGTTCAACATCAATTTTCCCGGCGTCGCAGCCGAGGAGGTCGGCGGTTATGCCGTGACCAACCAGGGCAAGCGAGCAATCGCCGACAATCTGACCGAGGGGATCGACCCGCGCGGCCGGCCCTATTACTGGATCGGCCCGATCCGCGAAGCGGGCAGTGCCGAGCCGGGCAGCGATGTCTGCGCGCTACTCGACAACAAGGTCTCGATCACGCCGATCTATCTCGATCTGACCAATGTCCCGGTGCTCGCCGCACTGCGCAAAGTCTTCGAGTGATTCCCTTGCCGATTCGGAGGACGCGGTAACCGCCGATCCCGCGGTCGCGCGAGTCGAGGCGCGGCATACGGCTCGCCGTTAGGGCAGCGCGCCGATCTGGTCTATACTGTTGAAGCACGTTGCTTTCTTGCGCGTCGGGGGGCGGGCAAGGAGGGGGGATCATGGGGAATCAAAGGATGAGCCGGCATGGCTTTCGCCGTGCCGCTGCAATTGCGGTGCTGGGCAGTGTCGCCGCGGCGTGCTCCAGCATTCCCGACGAGCCCGCGCCGGTCTTTATGAAGGGCGGCATGCCCGGCATTACCGACGCCGCGCGTGGGCCAGCCATGAGTTCGTCACGGCCAAGCGCCATGGGGCCGCACTCGATGGCCGCGATGCCACGGCAAGAGCATCAGATGCCAGACCGCCAGATCACGGTCGAGCGCGGCCAGTCGCTCGGCAAGCTCGCAGTCCAGTATCATGTCTCCAAGCAGGCGATCATCGCCGCCAATCATCTGGAACCGCCCGACTACAAGGTCAAAATCGGCAGCCGTTTGACGATCCCGGGCGCGGGCGCACCTGTCCAACAGGCGATGGCGCCACCGCCCGCTTCGGCCGGGCCGAGCCCGGATGTCATCCCGCTCGACGATCCGCCGTCGCCTCGCATCGCCGCCGCGCCGCCAACGCGCTCCGAGCCGGTAGGACCGCCGCCGCGCGCCGCGGCCCCGGCGCCATCGTCAAGCCCGACGGCATCTGTCGCCGTCCTGCCGCCGCCCGCACCGCCACAATCGGCGCCGCCGCCGCGGCCTGCCCCGATGGCCTTGCCGACGCCGCAACCCGCTCCGATTCCGCCGCCTCAGCCGGCGGCCAATCCGGCCGGGCCGAACAAGACGATCGCCTTCCCGCCGCGCGAACCCAGTGCCGCCGAGGAGGCGCGCGCCGAGCCCGCCGCATCGGCGCCTCCCATCCAAAGCACTGGCAGCCGTTTTCCATGGCCGGTGCACGGCCATGTGCTGGCGAGCTACGGCGTCGCGGCTGACGGCACGCACAATGACGGGATCAATATCGCGGCCTCGCGCGGCACCCCGATCAAATCCGTCGAGAGCGGCATCGTCGCCTATGTCGGCAACGAATTGCGCGGCTACGGCAATCTCGTGCTGATCAAGCACACGAATGGCTGGATCTCGGCCTACGCGCATTGCGACGAGGTACTCATCCGCAAGGGCGACCCGGTCTACAAAGGGCAGACAGTCGCGAAAGTTGGGGCGACCGGCGGCGTCACCGAGCCGCAACTCCATTTCGAGCTGCGCCAAGGGAAGCGCCCGGTCGATCCACGCGGCTTTCTCGACCCCGCCCCCAGCGCGTAGGGCGAAAAGCGAAACGCATTTCGCCACACTCCGGTCCGGACCGGCGGATTACAGGGCGCTAATCCGCCCCTACGGTAAACGGCAAATGGATGGCTTGCCCCCCAACCCTCCCCCGCCAGCGGGCCAGCGGGGGAGGGAGTCTGAGGCGCAGCCGAGGACGGGTGGGGGCTTTCTACCCTCTCGGTGATCAGCTTGTCGGCTTGCCGAGGCGGCCGGCGAGATCTTGGATGAACTGCCAGGCGACGCGGCCGGAGCGCGCGCCGCGCGTAATCGACCATTCATTGGCTTCAGCCTTGAGCTGATCCTCCGGCAGGTGGAGGCCGAAATGCCGGGCATAGCCACGCACGATCGCCTGGTAGGTGTCCTGGTCGACATTGTGGAAGCCGAGCCACAGCCCGAAACGGTCGGACAGCGACACCTTCTCCTCGACGGCTTCGGCCGGGTTGATCGCGGTCGAGCGCTCGTTGTCGATCATGTCGCGCGCCATCAAATGGCGCCGGTTGGACGTCGCGTACAGCACGACATTGCCCGGCCGCCCCTCGATCCCGCCTTCAAGCACCGCTTTCAGCGATTTGTAGCTCGTGTCGTTCTGGTCGAACGACAGATCGTCGCAGAAGAGGAGGCAGCGGCGCGGGCTGCCGCGCACCAGCGACAACAGGCGCGGCAGGCTCGGGATGTCCTCGCGGTGAATCTCGATCAAGGCCAGCGCGTGCGGCCTCTCGTCGTTGATCGCGGCATGCACCGCCTTGACGAGTGCGCTCTTGCCGGTGCCGCGCGCGCCCCATAGCAACACGTTATTGGCCGGCAGCCCGGCCGCGAAGCGCTTGGTATTATCGAGCAGGATGTCGCGCACCCGGTCGATGCCGCGCAACAGCCCGAGCGCGACCCGGTTGACGACCGGAATCGGCTCGAGCCATTCCCGCTCGGCGTGCCAGATAAAGGCGTCGGCCCCATCGAGATCGTTGATCGCGGTGGCCGCCGGCGCGAGGCGTTCGAGGGCATCGGCGATGCGGTAGAGGAGCGGGCCGAGATCGGCCTCGGGTTTGGTCTTCACGCGCGGACGCTAACACAGCCGCTTCTGGCGCGAAAACGCGCCATTTGTCCGAGGATTGCCCTTTTTCAGGGCATCGCGTAGGAATGCGCCCGAGGGCCCGGTTTCCCCGCCACGTTTGCCGCATAAGAGCGTCGCGAGTGCTTGTTTGCGCTGCCGCGATGCGCCATTTCGAGGTCCATGCCGATGCTCATCTCCCCGGCCTACGCCCAAGGGACAGGCCTTCTCGACCAGAGCGCGCTGGTGCAGTTCCTGCCGCTCGTGCTGATCTTTGTCGTGTTCTATTTTCTGCTGATCCGGCCGCAGCAGAAAAAGCAGAAGGACCAGCGCGCAATGCTCGGGGCGCTGCGCCGCGGCGACCGGGTGGTGACCGGCGGGGGGATTCTCGGCACCGTGTCGAAGGTGGTCAGCCCGGAGGAGGTCGAAGTCGACATTGCTTCGGGCGTGCGCGTGCGGATCGTGCGCAGCACGATCACCAGCGTGCTGGCGAAACCAGACCCGGCCGCGGCGCGCGAAGCGGCCAAGGAGAAGGAAGGGGCCAAAGCCGACAAGGCGTGAGCGGCCAAGGCTGGGCTAGGGGCCGCTTCGGGGCATTGAACGCATGCTGTATTTCGCCAACTGGAAAGTTCTGTTGATCTGCGGGGCCTGCCTGCTCGGCGTGTTGCTGAGCCTGCCGAACCTGTTCACCCCCGCGCAGCTCAGCTATCTGCCGCATTTCATCCCGAAAAAGCAGGTCGCGCTCGGCCTCGACCTGCGCGGCGGCTCCTATCTCCTGCTTCACGTCGATGTCGATGCGGCGCAGCGCGAGCGCCTCAACTCGATTACCGACAGCGTCCGCAATACATTGCGCGACGCCCATATCGGATATACCGGCCTCAATGTCGAAGGCGACGCGATCACCTTTACGATCCGCGACACCGACCGCATCGAGGAGGCGAAACGCGCTCTCGCCAAGGACGACCCGGACCTCGTCGTCGAAATTGCGCCGGATGGCACCGGCACGATGAAGTTCAGCACGGTCGCGACCGAGACGCGCCGCCGCCAGGCCGTCGAGCAATCGATCGAGATCATCCGCCGCCGCATCGACGAGACCGGCACAAAAGAGCCGACGATCCAGCGCGAAGGGCAGGACCGCATCCTCGTCCAGCTGCCCGGCGTCGACAACCCGGAGCGCGTCAAGCAGCTGCTCGGGCGCACCGCGAAGCTGACATTTCAGCTCGTGGACCAGAGTGTCACCGTAGAAGATGCTCGGCGGGGCCGGCTGCCGCCGGGCGACGAGATCCTGCCGGGAGTGGAAGAGGGCCGGGCACGCGGCAGCAGCGGCGCCGGATCTTATGTCGTCCGCAAGCGCATTATGGTCGGTGGCGACACGCTGACCGACGCGCAGGCGACGTTCCAGAACAACGAGCCGGTCGTCAGCTTCAAATTCGACTCGGTCGGCGCCAAGAAATTCGGCGATGCGACGCGCGAGAATGTCGGAAAGCCCTTTGCGATCGTCCTCGACAACAAGGTGATCAGCGCGCCGGTCATTCGCGAGCCGATCCTCGGCGGCAGCGGCATCATCTCGGGTAGCTTTACGGTCCAGTCGGCGAGCGATCTGGCGCTCTTGTTGCGGGCCGGCGCGCTCCCGGCTCCCATTCAGATCCTGGAGGAGCGCACGGTCGGGGCCGAGCTTGGCGCCGACTCGATCCATGCCGGTACCGTGGCGAGCATCGTCGGCGTCGCCCTCGTCATCATCTTCATGGTGCTGTTCTATGGGCTGTTCGGCGTCTTTGCCGATATCGCGCTGTTCTTCAATCTGTGCCTGATGATGGCGGCCTTGTCGCTGCTTGGCGCAACGCTGACCTTGCCGGGCATCGCCGGCATCGCGCTGACGATGGGCATGGCGGTCGACGCCAATGTCTTGATCTACGAGCGCATCAAGGAGGAGTTGCGCAGCGGGCGCACGGTGCTCTCCTCGCTCGAAGCCGGCTTTACGCGCGCCTTCGGCACGATCCTCGACAGCCATGTGACAACGCTCGTCGCCGGCATCCTCCTCTACTGGCTGGGGTCCGGACCCGTGAAGGGCTTTGCCGTGACCTTGAGCATCGGCGTCTTGACCTCCCTGTTCTCGGCGATCCTCGTGACCCGGCTGCAGATCGTCACCTGGTTGCGCCGCTACAAACCAAAGGCAATCCCTCTGTGATGCGACCGCTCATTGTCATTCGGCGGGTGCCGAAGATCGACTTCATGCGATGGCACCTGCTCGGCTTCCTTTTGTCCGGGCTGTTGTCGATCGCGACGATCGCGGTATTCCTGACGGCCGGCCTCAATTACGGCATCGATTTCACCGGCGGCACCCTGATCGAAGTACGGGTGACGGGCGGGCCCGCGGATCTGGCGGCCATGCGCTCGAAGCTCGATGCGCTGCATATCGGCGAGCCTTCGCTGCAGGGCTATGTCGATAAGACGACCGCCGAGTGCGCGTCTACGCCACCTTCTTGCGTGCTCATTCGCTTGCCGGAGCAGCCGGGCGGCGACGCCGCGCAGCAGAAGGTCGTGCAGCAGGTGCGCGACGCGCTTGGTTCCGGCGTCGAGTATCGGCGCACCGAAGTCGTCGGGCCCAGCGTGGGCAGCGAGTTGATCCGCGCCGGCGTGCTGGCGACCGTCCTCGCGCTCGGCGCGATCATGGTCTATGTCTGGTTCCGGTTCGAATGGCAATTCGGCGTCGGCGCGACGCTGGCGACCTTGCACGACGTCATTACGACGGTCGGCCTCTTCGCGATCTTTCAGCTCGACTTCAACCTGACGACGCTGGCGGCGATCCTGACGATCGCCGGCTATTCAATCAATGATACGGTCGTCATTTACGATCGCGTGCGCGAGTCGATGCGCAAATACCGCACGATGCCGTTCCGTGATCTGATCAATCTCGCACTCAACGAGACGCTGTCGCGCACGATCCTGACGGTCGCGACCACCGCCTTGGCGGTGTTGGCGCTCCTCTTCCTTGGCGGCGAGGTGTTGCGCGGCTTTAGCATCGCGATGCTGTGGGGCATCGTCATCGGCACCTATTCCTCGCTCTTTATCGCCGCGCCGCTGCTCTATTACGTGCAGCCGAACCGGCGCACGATCGCCCGCACCGCCGAGACCGAGGAAGCCGGCGCGGAGCGGGCTTCGCGCTGACGGCCACGGGACTGGCGGCAACGGAAAACTAACCGCCATGGAACTGGTTGCGGTTAGCCCGGCAGGGCGGCAGATCATTGAGCGCTATGCGGCGAGCGGGTTCCGCGTCAGCGGCGTGGTTTACCAAGGTCCGGTGCTGGTGTTTCCTGACCGCACCGTGCGATGGGCGGAGGCGGCGCTGACCGCCGAAAGCCTTGCGCCGGTCGTCGAACATGGCGGGATCGAGCTGCTGCTGCTCGGGGTTGGGCGGCGCATGGTGCCCGTCGCGGCGAGCCTGCGCGCCTCGTTAAAGGCCGGGGGTGTCGCGCTCGAGGTCATGGATACCGGCGCGGCCTGCCGCACCTACAATCTATTGCTCGCGGAGGACCGCCGCGTCGCAGCGGCATTGCTGCCGCCCGCCTAGGCGAACCGCACAGAACGGGTCGCTGCTGGCACGCTCTTTGCCTCTACCACGGGCAGAAAGGAGGCGGCTCGGTCATGGCGGCGGACGGCAGCGCAGCCTTTGGCATCGTCGGGATTGGCCATAATGGCGGGCCGCCGCTCGACCGCGGCGCCGGCTGGCGGCAGTTCTGTTGGAAAAAGGCGCATGCGCGCGCCTGGAAGACACCGCCGCGCGAGATCGCCCTCGCCCGCCTCGCGCGCGCCGAGGCGCTCGGCATGAGCTACCGCGAATACACGGCAATCATCCTCGACACGGGCGTGCACCTCTAGAACGAAAAAGCCCCGCCGGGGCGGGGCTTTTCCGGATGGGCCCTGGGGTCAGCGCGCCTTTACCTTTGTCAGGTTCTGCCCGACAAAATCCCAGTTCACGAGATGGTCGAGAAAGGCCTCGACGAAATCGGGCCGCCGGTTCTGGTAATCGAGATAGTAGGCGTGCTCCCAGACATCGCAGGTCAAGAGGGCCGTCTGCCCGAGCGCGACCGGGTCGACGCCATTCAAGGTGTGGGCGATCTTGAGCTTGCCTTTGTCCGCGACCAGCCAAGCCCAGCCGCTGCCGAACTGCTCGACGGCCGCTTTCTTGAAATCCTCCTCAAATTTGTGAAATCCGCCGAGATCGCGCTCAATCGCCTGGGCGATGTCGCCCTTCGGTGCGCCGCCGGCATTGGGCTTCAGGCAGTTCCAAAAGAAATTATGGTTCCACACCTGAGCGGCGTTGTTGAACACCTTGGTCTTTGTCTCGTCCTTGTAGGTGGCCTTGATGATCTCCTCGAGCGACTGGCGCTCGAGGGGCGTCCCTTCGATCAGCTCGTTCAATGTGTTGACGTAGGTCTGGTGGTGCTTGCCGTGATGAAACTCCAGGGTCTTTGCCGAGGTATAGGGTTCGAGCGCATTTTTCGGGAAGGGCAGGGGTGGTAGTTCGAAAGCCATGACTATCCTCTCACCGTCATTGCCGGGTGACATGCGAGCGCAGTGCTGTGCGAAGTCTTATGTCTCGTGAAACGCACCCTGTCGGCGCGCGTTCCGGTCCGGAGGATGCATCCTCGCTCCCTGGGCTGGTGCGGCGCCACGACCGCGACCGCTACCAGACCACGTTGTTTGCGCCGGCCGAGCGGCACGAGGCGCTTCTCGCGCTTTACGCCTTCAATTACGAAATCGCGCGGGTGCGTGAGACCGTCAGCGAGCCGATGCTGGGTCAGATCCGCCTGCAATGGTGGCGCGAGGTGCTGGGCGCCGCCTATGCCGGCATGCCGCCGCGCCAGCACCCGGTGGTGCTCCCGTTAAGCGCGGCCATCCGCGAATTGGCGCTCTCGCGCGCGTATTTCGACCGGCTGATCGACAGCCGCGAGCGCGATTTGGCCGATGCGCCGCCCGCGAGCCTCGGCGTGCTCGAAGCTTATGCCGAGGAAAGCTCGACCCCGCTGATCCGTCTCGCGCTCGAGGTGCTCGGCGTCCGCTCGGTGGCGCTGGACGCGGTCGCGCGGCATGTCGGGATCGGCTATGCGCTCTCCGGGCTGCTGCGCGCGATGCCGTTTCATGCGCAAGCGGGCCGCACTTACATCCCTGTCGATATCGCAGAGCAAAAAGGGCTTGATCCCGGCGATTATGCCGCCGGACGCGCCGGCCCGGCGTTGCGCGCTGTGGTGCATGCCATTGCCGACGTCGCGGGCTCGCATTTGTTTGCCGCCCGCGAGCCTCGCGGCGAGATACCTCGATCGGCGCTTGCCGCGCTATTGCCGGCGGTCGTCGCCAGCCGCCATCTCGCGCGATTGCGGCAGGCTAAGTACGACCCCTTTGCGCCCGGGCTCACCGCCCCCGACCCGCTGCAGATCTGGCGCCTCGCTCTGGCCGCGCTGCGCGGCCGGTTCTAATCTAATTGGAAGCTGTGGGATCGAACCGCTTCACGTCGATTTCACCGGCCCGTTGCCGCATGGAATAGCTGTCGTACCAAGCCTGCATCCGCAGCAGCGTGTCCATGTTGACACCGAACGCCTTTTCGATCCGCAGGGCCATTTCCGGCGAGAGCGCGGCGTTGCCGTTCAACAAGTCGGACAGCGTCGCGCGCCGCACTTTGAGGATTTCCGCTGTGTGAGCCACCGTGAGGCCGAGCTCGCTGAGAATTTCCTCGCGGATGAAAGCGCCGGGGTGCGGCGGCCTCATACGGGTTTTCAGCATGGGGCTCCTCCCCCGCTGTGGGGGGGACAATGTCGTGGTTAAGCCGCGCCGGGCGGTTTTGCCAACGGGAACCGGAGCCCGCCATCGTGCAAATGGCAGGCGGCCCAGTGGCCCGGCGTCACCTCGCGCAATATCGGCGCTTCGCTGCGGCAGCGCGCCATCGCATAGGTGCAGCGTGTGTGGAAATGGCAGCCCGAGGGCGGATTGATCGGGCTCGGCACATCACCGGTCAGGATGACGCGGTTGCGGCCCTTGGCGCGCGCCTTTGGGATTGGCACCGCCGATAAGAGCGCCTCGGTGTAGGGGTGCAGCGGCATCTCGAACAGGCTCGTCTTGTCGGTCAGCTCGACGATGCGGCCGAGATACATGACCGCGACCCGATCGCTGATGTGCTCGACGACAGCGAGATCATGCGCGACAAACAGGTAGGACAGCTTGAACTCGTCCTGCAGATCCATCAGCAGATTGATGATCTGCGCCTGGATCGAGACATCGAGCGCGGAGACCGGCTCGTCGCCGACGATCAGCTCGGGGTTCAGCGCGAGCGCCCGCGCGATGCCGATGCGCTGGCGCTGGCCGCCGGAGAATTCGTGCGGATACGAACTCATCAGTTCGGGCCGCAGCCCTACCCGCTCGAACAGGGCGGCGACCCGCTCGCGCCGCTCCTTCGCATCGCCGATATCGTGGATCACCAAGGGCTCGCCGACGATCTCGCCGGCCGACATGCGCGGGTTCAGCGAGGCGTAGGGATCCTGGTAGATCATCTGCATCTGCCGCCGATAGGGCAGCATCTCGTCGCGGTCGAAACCGGTAATGTCGCGGCCATGGACGATGATCTTACCCTCGGTCGGTTCGAGCAATTTCAACAGCGTGCGGCCGACCGTCGATTTGCCGCAGCCGCTCTCGCCGACCAGGCCCAAGGTCTCGCCACGCCGGATCTCGAACGAGACGCCATCCACCGCATAGACCTGCCCCGAGATGCGCGAGAAGACGCCCTTGGTGATCGGGAAATGCTTTTTGAGCCCGTGCACCGCGACGAGCGGCTCGGCGCCGTTGCCGCCTGGTTCCGCCACGTTCATGCCGCCGCTCCATTGAGACGGTCGGCGTGCCAGCACGCGACCCAATGCCCGGGCTGCCGCTCTTCCAATGGCGGATACGCGGCGCGGCACTCCTCGGTCGCAAACCGGCAGCGGGGCGCGAAGGTGCAGCCCTGCGGCAGATCCGCGAGCGACGGCACGATCCCCTTGATCTCGCTGAGCCGCGCCCGCTGCTTCCGGAGATGCGCCGCCACCTCGAGATTGGGCACGGAGCCGAGCAGGCCCTTTGTGTAGGGGTGGAGCGGCATATCGAATAGATCGTCGGCGCTGGCTTCCTCGACCTTGCGGCCGGCATACATGACGACGACCCGGTCGGCATTCTCGGCGACGACGCCCATATCGTGCGTGATCAAGACGATCGCGGTGCCGGTCTTCTGCTGCAATTCGCGCATCAGATCGAGGATCTGCGCCTGGATCGTCACATCGAGCGCTGTCGTCGGCTCATCGGCGATCAGCAATTTCGGGTTGCAGCACAGCGCCATTGCGATCATCGCGCGCTGCCGCATCCCGCCCGAGAGCTGGTGCGGATAGGCGTGTACCCGCCGCTCGGGCTCGGGAATGTGGACGCGGCGCAGCATCTCGGTCGCCTCGTCCATCGCCTCGCGCCACGACATCCCGCGGTGCTGCACCATGGCTTCGCCGATCTGGCGCCCGATCGTCAGGAGCGGGTTCAGTGAGGTCATCGGCTCCTGAAAAATCATCGAGATGTCGTTGCCGCGGATCGACTCCATCTCCGCTTCGCTGAGGTCGAGCAGATTCCGCCCATCGAAATGAATGGCGCCGCCGACGATCCGCCCGGGCGGGTTCGCGACGAGCCGCAGGACCGAAAGCGCCGTGACGCTTTTCCCGCAGCCGCTCTCGCCAACGACCCCGAGCGTCTCGCCGCTCTTGACGTTGTAGGAGACGCCGTCGACCGCGCGCACGACCCCGGCCGTCGTGAAGAAATGCGTCTGCAAATTGTCGATGTCGAGGACCGTCCGGGCTGCCATCGCGCCGGGCATGATGGCCGGCTTTTCGGCCGGAGCTGCTTCATTCAAGGGTGACACCCGCCCGTTCAATGATATTTTCAAGCCGCAGAGTAGATTGCAGACATATCAGAGCACGTTAGGATCGGCTCTGAAAAGATGGCTGGGGGAGGGATTGCCGATGACTGACGGGCCTGTTTCGCGTTCCCGCTGGAACCGCCGCGATTTCCTGAAGACCAGCGCCGCAGCCGCCGCGGGCGCCTATGCGATGCGCTGGGGACCGGGGCTGGCCGCCGATGTGCCGTTTGAATTCGATGGCTCTAAGTTCCAGCTGGCCGCGCCCGAGCCGAACCCGAAGCGGGGCGGCGTCCTTCGCTACGGCATCACGATGCGGCCGCCGCATTTCGACGTGCACCAGTCCGGGACGATCAACAATCTCGGCTCGCAGGGCTGCATGTTCGACAATCTGATCCGGCGCGACCCGCGCGACAGCGGCAAGACGATCATCCCCGACCTGGCGCATAGCTGGGAAATCGCCAAGGACGGCAAGACCTACACGTTTCATCTGCGTCAGGGCGTGCAGTTCCATGACGGCGCCGAGCTGACCGCCGAAGATGTGAAAGCCACCTTCGACCGCATCGCCAAGCCGCCGCAGGGGATCGCGATCCCGCGCAGCGTGCTGTTCAAGGCGGTGTCGGAAATCACCGCGCCCGACAAATACACCGTGCAGTTCAAGCTGGCCGAGCCGCGGCCGGTCAATTTCATCATGTCGGCGATCGCCAGCGGCTGGAATGTCATCGTCCGCAAGAAGACGCTGGAGGACAACAATTACAATCTGCGCAAGGTCGAGATCTATCCCGGCACCGGCCCGTTCCGCAGCAAGCAGCGGATCGAGAACGAGAAATGGGTCATGGAGCGGAACCCGAACTACTGGAACAAGGGGCTCCCTTATCTCGACGGCGTCGAGTTCTATCACGCGCTGCCGTTCTCGACCGATCTCGGCTCGTCGATCCTGTCGGGCCGCACTGATTATATCCGCATCACCGACCCGGTTACGGCGCGCAAGGCCAAGGAAACGCCCGGCCTGAAGACGATCGCCTTTAATCAGAGCGTCATCCAGGGCTGCTGGGCCAACAGCAAGAAAAAGCCGTTTGACGACCCGCGCGTGCGGCGCGCGCTGCATCTGGCGTTCGACCGGCACACGCTCATCGATGTCGTCAAGGATGTGACGCCGATGCGGGTCGGCGGATTCATCTATCCCTTCTCGGAATTCGCCACGCCGACGGAGGAGCTCTTCAAGCGTATCGGCTACCAGAAGGATTCGACCGCCGCCGCAAAGGAAGCCAAGGCGCTGCTCGATGCCGCCGGGCACCCCAACGGCATTCAGGGGCTCGATTTTCTGGTGCGCGACGTGCCGAGCTTTAAGCTATGGGCGCAGGCGATCCAGGCGATGCTGCAGGAAACCCTGAATGTTCAGTGCAACCTGCGCACCGTCGTCGAGTCCGTATGGTTCGACGATACCCAGAACGGCCATTTCGATTTGGCGATCGGTGCGATCGTCTCGACCCTGCTGGACCCGTCGGATTACTTCAACGCCTGGTACCGCACGGGCGGGCCGCAGAATTACGGGTTCTGGAACAACGAAAAGTTCAACACGCTCGTCGACCAGATCGACCGCGAGATCGATCCCGATAAACGCAAGGACCTCGTGCGTCAAACCGAGGCCATCATGGAGCAGGACCCGCCGGTGCTTCCGGTCGCGTGGGAGCAGATCAACGACGTCTGGTACGACTACGTAAAGGGCCACAATCCAAAAGATTATTTCGGCATTTACGACGTCGTCCGGCTCGACACGTTCTGGCTCGACAAGGCGTAATTAGCGCAGGAGATGATGATGCAATTGGGCACACTGATCCCGTTTGGCGATATCGGCGGCGATCCCGCGGTGTTGCGCGAATATGCGCAGGCCGCCGAGGCGATCGGCTACGATTTTATCGAGGCGCCCGATCACGTGCTCGGCCAGAACCCGGCAGGCCAGTCCGCAGGCGAGCGCATCGCCGACGGTCTTTACCACGACCCGTTTGTGCTGTTCGGCTATCTCGCCGGCATCTGCCCGAAGCTCGGCTTTTCGACTGGCGTCTTGATCCTGCCGCAGCGCCAGACCGTGCTTGTCGCAAAGCAGGCCGCCTGCCTCGACGTGCTATGCGGCGGGCGCTTTCGCCTCGGCATCGGGGTCGGCTGGAACGAGGTCGAATTCGTCGGGCTCAACGAGAATTTCCACAATCGCGGCCGCCGCTCCGAGGAGCAGGTTGAGGTCATGCAGAAATTGTGGGCGGCGCCGCATGTCGCCTTCAAGGGCCGCTGGCATACGATCGAGGATGCCGGCATCAACCCGCGCCCGGCTTCGGGCAAGGTGCCGGTGTGGTTTGGCGGCCATGTCGAGCGCACCTTGGAGCGCATCGCCAAATTCGGCGATGGCTGGATGCCAAACGCCTATCCGCCGGACCAGAGCGCGCTCGATGTGCTCGGCCAGCTACGCCGCTTGACCGAACAGGCCGGGCGCGACCCGAAACAAATCGGCATCGAGGTCTGGGTATCGATGGGGTCGGGCAGCGACGCGGATTGGGCGAAGGAAGCGCGGTTCTGGAAGCAGGCCGGCGCGACGCATCTCTGCCTGACGACGACATTCAACCGCCGCCACCACAAGCGGATCAGCGGGCACACGCTGTCCGACCACATCGCGGCTCTGCGTCGTTTTCACGCCGCGGTCGCCGGCGCGCTGTAAATCGAGGCGGACTTATTTGTTCTGCCAGTTCGGTTTGCGGCGTTCGGCGAAGGCGCGCGGGCCTTCGATGTAATCCTGGCTTTCGACGTTGGCTTTGACCGCCGGGTAGGTCGTCGTCATCGCCGCCTGCAAACTCGGCTCATCGAGGCTGCGATAGACCGACTGCTTCGAGGCGCGGATCGCCATCGGCGAGCATTCGAGGATCAGCCCGGCCCAGCGCTTCGCAGCGTCGAGCGCCTGGCCCTGCGGCACCACCTCGTTGACAAAGCCGAGTTCCTTCCCCTCGGCGGCGGAGGCGCGCCGCCCGGTCAAGATCATGCCGAGCGCCTGCTTCTGCGGGATCATCCGCGGCAGGCGGTGGACGCCGCTGCCGGCGATCAGCCCGACCCGCGGCTCCGGCAAGGCGAACACCGCGTTCTCGGCGGCGATGATGATATCGCAGGCGAGCGCCGTCTCGAAGCCGCCGCCCATCGCAACGCCGTTGACCGCGGCGATCAGCGGCTTGTCGAGATCGAAGCGGTGCGACAGCCCGGCAAACCCGGTCGCCGGACGCGGCCCGCGGCGCCCCGCCGCCTGCACCTTCAAATCATTGCCGGCGGAGAATGCGCGCTCGCCGGCGCCCGTGATGATGCCGACCCAGAGCTCGGGATCGGCGGCGAACTCGTTCCACACCTGGTCGAATTCCCAATGCGCCTCGCTGTGCAGCGCATTCATGACCTCGGGCCGGTTGATCGTGACAATGCGCACCCGCCCTTCATCGGCGACGGTGCAGAAGCGGTATTCGGCCATGCTGAAGCTCCCCAAAGCGCGACGGCCGACGATGCCCTGCCGAGCCTGGGGCAGCAAGCGCCGGGTCAGCGCCGTCTCGAAGGACGCAAATAGCCGCCGCAGCATCCTTGCGGGCCGGTGAGCGCCGGGGCCAGATTGCATGGAAGGTAGGAGGAGTGCCGCGATGAAGCTCAGCACCGACCGCATCCTGACGACGCATGTCGGCAGCCTGCCGCGCCCGCCCGATCTCCTGGCGATGCTCGAAGCACGCGAGACCGGCAAGGGGTTCGACGAGGCCGCGTTCGAGGCGCGGCTCGCGCGGGCGGTGCGCGAGATCGTCGAGCAACAGGTCGCCTGCGGCATCGACAGCGTCTGCGACGGCGAGCAGAGCAAGATCTCCTACACCTTCTATGTGCGTCACCGGCTCTCCGGCATCGGCGCCTTCCATGGCGCCGAGGTCGACAAGCCGCCGCAGACCGCGCAGCATCTCGATCTGGTCGATCATCCCGACGCCGCCGCGCGGATGATCCAGCTGCGTGGCGGCGTCTCGTGGTTCGCCGCGGCGGCGGTGCCGTGCTGCACCGGCCCTGTTGCCTATCGCGACCGCCGCCCGCTCGACACCGATCTGAAGAACCTCGCCGATGCCTGCGCCGCGGCACATCCGGGTGAAGCCTTCATGAACGCCGCGTCGCCGGGCGTCCTGACCAAATTCGTCCCCGACACCTTTTACAAAAACGAAGACGCCTATGTTGAAGCGCTCGCAGAAGCGCTGCAGCCGGAATACGAGGCGATTGTCGGCGCCGGCTTTGTTCTGCAGATCGATGCGCCCGATCTCGGCTCGGCGCGGCACAACCAGTATCAGCACCTGTCGGATGCGGAATTCCTGCGGATCGCCGAGCGCAACATCGCCGCGGTCAACCACGCGACGCGCAACATTCCGCCCGCCTCGATGCGCTTGCACATCTGCTGGGGCAATTACGAGGGCCCGCACACGCACGACATCCCGCTGGCGAAAGTGCTCGACACCTGCATGCGGGCGCGGCCACAGGCGCTCTTGTTCGAGGCGGCCAACCCGCGCCATGCGCATGAATGGGAAGATTTGCAGCGCGCCAAAATCCCCGATGACAAAATCCTGATGCCGGGCTGCATCGACTCGACGACGAATTTTGTCGAGCACCCCAGGCTCATCGCGCAGCGGATCGCGCAGTACGCCGACATCGTCGGGCGCGAGCGCGTCATCGCCGGCACGGATTGCGGCTTTGCGACCTTCGCGGGACAGACCAACCCGGTCGTACCGTCGGTCGTCTGGGCCAAGCTCAAATCGCTCGCCGAAGGAGCGGCGATCGCGACCGACCGCCTCTGGGGAAAAGCCGCGTAGGATGGGCTGAGCGCGGCGAAGCCCATGGTCATTCTTATTCACCATGAAGGCACGAAGGACACGAAGGACAAAAAAGCCTGTCTTCGTGCTCTTGGTGTTTTCGTGGTGATTTGATCGATGGGCTTCGCTGCGCTCAGCCCATCCTACGCCGTCGTCTGACCGTCGGCCTCGGTCCGCAGCCAGTCGCGAAAAGCTTTGACCTTGGCGCGTTCGAGCGCGCCCGGCGCGGTGACGATGTAGTAGGCGAAGAGATCGGGGAGCGCCAACGAGAACAATCGAACGAGCCGTCCGGCCGCGATGTCGGCGGCGGCGATTGTGCTCGTCGCGAGCACGACGCCGTGCCCGGCGATCGCCGCATCGAGTGCGAGATAGCTGGCGTTGTAGGTAATGCCGGAGGTGCCGCTGAAGCCGGTGACGCCCGCCGCCTTCAGCCACATCGGCCAACTCGGCGCTAAGGGGTCGCGATCGACCGTCTGGTCATGGATCAGCGCATGCCGCTTCAGATCGTCCGGATTGCGCAAGGGCGGCCCCTCTTCGAGAAGCCGCGGGCTGCACGCCGGGAACACCTCGTTTTTCAACAGCGGCTCGACATGGAGGCCGGGATAGCGCCCGCTGCCATAACGGATCGCGAGATCGAAATCGCCCGCGCCGAGATCGACCACATTGTCGGTCGCGGAGATCCGCACATCGATCTCCGGCCAGCGCTCCTGAAAGCGATGCAGCCGCACGACGAGCCACTTGGCGGCAAAGGAGGGGGAGGCGGTGACGGTCAGCGTGCCGGTGTCGTTATGCGCCCGCAATCGCCGCACCGAGGCCTGAATCCCGGCAAACGCGTCCGACAAGCCCGGCAGCAGCACTTTCGCCGAGACGGTCAGCTCGACCGCACGGTTGAGGCGATGAAACAGCTGTACCCCGAGATCTTGTTCGAGCGCGTGGATCTGATGGCTGATCGCGGCCGGGGTGACGTTCAGCTCCTCCGCCGCCTTGCTGAAGCTTTTCAGCCGCGCGGCGGTTTCGAAGGCCCGAAGGGCGCTGAGCGGCGGCAGATGGCCGTTCATCTCAGATGAGAATTCCTAAACCGTCATTGAGAACTTCTCGTTTGTAGAATGGGGCCGAGGGGGCCAGTTTCAATGCTCAGAAGGCTCGGTCTTGGCATCGCCCGGCACTGAGCCGATTGAGGAGAGTTCAAATGACAGCGACCCATTTCCAGCCCCGCTCAGCGGCTTGCTCGCAAGCCGCGACGCGCCACCGCACCGCGCTCGACGATCTGAGCGATGCGGCCCAATCGGTTGTCGCGACGCTGCGGGCTTGGCGCCGGCGGATGCGGGAGCGCGATCAGCTCAGCCGCATGGACGACCGCATGCTGGCCGATATCGGCCTCACCCGCGCCGACGCCGCGTTCCTGAGCGACAAGCCGTTTTGGAGGGAATAATGACCTCGCTTTCCGTCACCGCCCGGAAAACCACTGGGTCGCGCCGCTTCTGGAGCCGCGCGACGCAGGCCCTCGGCAAAGTCTGGGCCGAGGTGATATCCTTGCCCGAGCGGCTGCCCCGTGCGCCCGAACGGGATTTCACCGATTATCCGCGCTTCCCGATGTTCTAGAGCGCGGCCCCGCGATACAGAGGAGGATCCCCGCATGACAAACCCCGATCGTTTGCCTTATGTCGAAGCCGAGCTGAACTACCTCGCGCCGCCGGCCGAGCGGCCGCGCTATTACGCCTACGAGCCCGGCCCCAGCGACCCGCCGCCCAACATGGTGCATGAGCCGCATCTGCTGCCGATCCATGACATGAGGCCGATTTCGCACGAGATCGGGCTCGACACCTGTGGCTTCGCGCTCATCGAACAGCGCAGCGCGGTCAGGGATTTCTGGGACGATGACGAGGTCCGCGCCGTCTACTACCCGGAGGCGGCCGAGTTCATCAAGCAGGCGCTCGGCGCCAGCCGCGTCTTTATCTTCGACCATGTCCAGCGCCGCCGCGTCGACGGTGTCGACCGCCGCCAGGCCGGCATGCCGCGCCAGCCGGCGACCCGGGTGCATGTCGACCACACCGCGCGCTCGGGCCCGCAGCGCGTCCGCGATCTCCTGGGTGAGGATGCCGAGGAATTGCTGCGCGGCCGGGTACAGGTCGTCAATCTGTGGCGGCCAACCCTGCCGGAGCCGCTGCGCGACTCGCCGCTCGCGGTGTGCGACGCGCGCAGCGTCGCCTTCGACGATCTGGTCCCATCCGATCTCGTCTACCGCGACCGTGTCGGCGAGACCTACTCGGTGAAATACAACCCGGCGCATCAATGGTACTACGTGCCCGAGATGCGGCGCGACGAAGCGCTTCTCTTGAAGTGCTGCGACACGAAGACCGACCGCGCGCGGTTCATGCCGCATACCGGCTTCACCGACCCGACAACCCCGCCCGACGCGATGCCGCGCGAAAGCATCGAATTGCGCTCGCTCGTCTTCCACCCGGCGTAACGCACCGCGCGCTAAAAGCCCCTCTCCCGCGCGGGAGAGGGGCTTTTTGTTTGCATTCTCGTAGTTAATCCCCTCTCCCGCACCGCGGGAGCTTTGCGCTGGGGTTGCATCGACACCTTGCGTGCTTCGAGACGCGCTCCTGCGGAGCGCTCCTCAGCATGAGGGACGTTGTGGATGGCATAACGAAAATCCCTCATCCTGAGGAGACCGCGAAGCGGCCGTCTCGAAGGACGCACAGCGTTGAACCAGCGATGAGGCGGAACCCTGGGCCGGCCGGCATTCGTTAGGCCGGTATGACGCAACAGATGCCGCAATCGGGCCCGCTGCGCTTTGGTCCGCTCGGGCCACGTACCGCCCATCTCTGCATCGACATGCAGAATTTGTTCGCCGACGACACGGCCTGGCATACACCGTGGATGAAGCGCGTCTTGCCGGTCGTCGTCGAGATCGCGGAGCGTCACCCCGAGCGGTCGATCTTCACCCGCTTCATTCCGGCGCATCATCCTGACGAGCTGCCGGGGAGCTGGCGGCGCTACTACCGGCATTGGGCCGAGCTGACCTTGGAGCGGATCGACAAGCGGCTGCTGGAGTTGGTGCCGCCGCTGGCCCGGCTCGCGCCGCCGGCCGCAGTCATCGACAAGCGCCTCTATTCGCCGTTCAGCGAACCCGCCTTGCACAGACTGTTGCGCGAGCGTGGCGTCGACAGCCTGGTCGTCACCGGCGCCGAAACCGATGTCTGCGTGCTCGCGGCGGTGATGGACGCGGTCGATCTCGGCTATCGCGTCGTATTGGCGAGCGATGCGCTGTGTAGCTCGTCCGACAAAACTCACGACGCGCTGATGACGCTCTATCGCGAGCGCTTCTCCGAGCAGATCGAAACCGCGGAGGCGGAGGCGATCCTTGCCGCCTGGCCCCCCTAGCAGTCTCTCCGATCGGGTTTCGGCATCCCTCTCCCGTTTCCCTCGATCTCATCGCGAGGGAAGCGAAGCAATCTCGTGCCGGCTGTTTTCTTCAATCGGGATTCTTTCGT